>AERA01034962.1_pt1 | contig 38841 bp, 25 predicted proteins | sample 267968 | NCBI WGS metagenome assembly AERA01 (sample SAMN02954363, study PRJNA61401) | activated sludge metagenome | biome: terrestrial; feature: wastewater treatment plant; material: activated biomass; isolation source: activated biomass of an industrial wastewater treatment plant | reverse complement strand
TTCGATATTCGCTATTCTGCATTCCTTATTCATGAGTGCCTTCGGTGTATTATCCTCAAGTTCTTGCTTCTTGCTTCTCCCTCCGCCTCCGCCTCCGCCTCCGCCTCCGCCTCTGCCTCCGCCTCTGCCTCCTCCTCCGCCTCCGCCTAACCAACATCACCGCCCCCAATGACCCCTATCATTGCCCACCCTGGCCATAGCCCTGACATTTGTATCGTATTCATCAACAAAAATCAATTACATCATGTCACTGATCAAATGGAACCAACCTGGAAAACTGACCGGACGGAGGAACTGGATCGAGAATTTCTTTTCCGAAGCCGATGATTTCCTGAAGAACTGGGAATGGGACACCGATGTCAACGTTCCAGCCGTCAATGTGCGCGAAGAGAATAATATGTATATGATTGATATGGCTGCCCCCGGCATGAAAAAAGAGGATTTCAGCATTGAGATCGAAAATGGAGTGCTGATCATCAGCGCCACGTCCAGGGAAGAGAAGGAGGAAAAGACGGATAGCTATCGCCGTCAGGAGTTCAGCTATCGCGATTTCAAGCGGTCATTCTGGCTGCCTGAGAATGTAAACGCAGACGCCATCAACGCCACCTATGAGGATGGGCTGCTGAAACTGACCTTGCCCAAGCAGGAAACCAAACCTGCTGAGAACGGCAAGAAAATTAAAGTGGTGTGATTTCAAACCGGGGCCTGGCGACAGGTTCCGGTTCTTTTTTTTAACCCCGGCATTTATTACCCCAGCTATGGATACCAGCCTGCCTGTCAGGGAGATCATGTCTCCCCAGGTCATCACTATTCGCCCCGAAACCCCGATCAATGAAGTGCATGATCTGTTTACCGCTCATTCGTTTCACCATCTTCCTGTCATGGAAAAGGGGAAGTTGGTGGGGATGGTTTCGCGAACGGACTACCTGAAAGTGACCCATATGCTGGGCAAGAACTGGCAGGGGGAGACGATTACCCAGGATCTCTATCGCCATATGAATGCGGGGGACATTATGACCTCCAATCCCCTCAAGATTGAATCAGACGACACGGTTGGGCTGGCTGCGGATATTTTCCTGGCCAATACTTTCCATGCGTTGCCGGTGGTGGATGACGACCAGCTTGTGGGCATCGTCACGTCACACGATCTTTTAACATTGGCTTATCAATAGCATTTCGAGGTTCCTGTTTTTCCGGTTAACTTCGTCATTCAAGAATAACTCCTTATGGATAAATGGCTTGAGGTCAAATACGTCATGACCACCGGGTTGGTCACCGCCGAGCGGGATGAGGCTTTATCATCGGTGCGCCAGAAAATGATGGCCAATCATATTCAACATATCCCCGTTGTGGATGGCCAGAAGATCGTGGGCATAATCAGTAAGGGGGACGTCAACAAAATGGAGCACCATTTCACCCTGTTCCAATCCGAAAAGGCCCTGGAAAGCAATCGCCACATTTTCAGCACCATCCTGGCGGAAGAAGTAATGACCAAATCCCTTGTCAAGTTGCGGGAGAATGATACCCTTAACATTGCGTTCGACCTGTTTCGCGAAAACCTATTCCATGCCCTGCCGGTCGTGAATGCCCAGGATGAACTGGTCGGTATTGTCACGCCGCTGGATTTGCTCAAGTATGCCTTTGATGATCACAAGCCGCTGTCCTAATTCCACCACGCATGAAAATCCTGTTTCCCACCGACTATTCCAATGCCGCGGAAAATGCATTTGTATATGCCCTGAAGCTGGCAGAATTACTGGATGCCCGCATCACTGTGGCACATTTTTATGAAGTGCTCGAGTTTCATTCCTGGGTAGAAGAGACTATGAACACCCGGGACGTCAATGACAAGATCACCATCGGGGAATTTGAAAAGTTCAGGGACCAGTCAGAGATCCTGAAGCGGATCGCGAAAGAGCACCATGCCTCCGGGATTGAGATCAACTATTCGTTGAAAGAGGCAGATACGATTGTAAGCGGGGTGCTGGAGGAAGCTAAACAAATGGATGCCGATATGATTGTGATTGGCACCAAAGGAGCGCATGGTCTGCGGGAGATCTTTTTTGGCAGCGTGGCATCCAAAGTGATGGAATCTGCGCAATGCCCTGTGTTCATTGTTCCGGATACCGCAAACTACCGGGGGTTGTACAAGATTGGCTTAACCCTCGAGTACAAGCCCGGTGAACTTGAATTGATCGAGCAGTCCCTGGCTTTGGCGCGGAAATTTGGTGGACACCTGCATTGCCTGCACGTCGACGCCTACGATCCGGATAAAGTCAAGGTCAAGATCGCCGAGTATGCCTCCGCATTCAAGAATGAACCGGATATTACTTTCCATACCCATTATGACCTGGATGTGGAAAAAGGAATTCTGGAATATATCAAGGCCAATCTCATGGATGTGCTCATTATGCGGGTCCACCAGCGAAATCTCATCAAGGATCTGTTTTCCTACAGCATCGCGCGACGCGTAGCCTACCATTCCGATGTCCCGTTGATCGCCCTGCACATTAACGAGAAAGAAAGGGCCTGACCCGACATAGGTCAATAGGCCATTTGAGTCAGCGGTTTTACGGAATCCAGGACAATATTGGATCCGTCCAGGGTGACTAGCCCTTCATCCTTGAATTCAGACAGGCAGCGAATGATCGTCTCCTTTGCCGTTCCGGCCATGCCGGCCAGGTCTTCACGGGAAACCGGGATAACGGCTTTCCCATTTTCCGCATAAGCCCTGTGCAGGGAGATCAGTGTGGCGGCAAGTTTCATTCGCACGGAGCCAAAGGCTTGCAACAAAAGTTTTTCTTCCGCCTCCAGGTGGTGCAGAGCGCAGACCCGCATAAAGTAATAGGCCACGGCCTGGTCACTGGTCACCCATTCCAGGAAGTCTTCATGTCGGATCGGCAAAACGGTCAGGTCCTCAAACGCGCGGACAGATTCCCGAAACCGGTTTCCAACCATAGCGGATGACAGCCCGATAAAATCATCTTGCAGATATAGTCGCGTGACAACCTCCTTTGAGTACGCATCTGTTTTGGTGGCGATGGCTCTGCCGGTGTGCAGCAAGTACACCGACCGGCATACCTGGCCTTCGCTGTAGAGCAGATCTTTTTTCCGGACCTGGCGCCTTTCATTTTCCTGCCAGGCCGAAGGCATCATATCTACAAGTTGTGGTGCGGTAAGTACGGACTTTAGTGAGTTGCCTGGTGCATGTGAACCGGATTTCTTTTTCAGTCTCACCTCGATGGTGTCCAGGAGTTCCACATCATCGAAAGGCTTGGTGATATAGTCATCCGCGCCCATGGACATGCCTTTGCGGATATCAGCCAGTTCGGTCTTGGCCGATAGAAACAGGAATGGCGTTTGCGCCAGGGCGGGATTTTTGGAGAGAATCCGGAGGACACCGTATCCATCCAGTTCCGGCATCATGATATCGCACAGGATCAGGTCCGGCAGGTGTTCCAGGGCGGCTTTGACGCCTTCTTTACCGTTTGCGGCAGTATAGGTTTGATAGCCTGACAAATGAAGGATCTCACTGAGATTCTCCCGGACGTCATTATTGTCCTCAATGATCAGAATTCTGGATTTCATGCTGAAGGGGTAGTGTGATTTTGAAAGTGGTACCTTGTCCGGGTTGGCTTGTAAAATCGAGGGTGCCCTGGAGCTGTTGCAAATACGCGGTGACAATATTCAGGCCCAGGCCGGTCCCCGGGACATGGATCGCATTGGAGGCTCTGAAAAAACGGGCGCCAATATGTTTCTGATCCTCCGCCGGTATGCCGATGCCTTCATCCTGCACTTCGATATACAATGATCCGTTTTGCTTTTCCAGACGCAACCCGATGGTTTTGCCCTCATCCGAATATTTAATCGCATTGGAGATCAGGTTGTACAACATATTACGTAACATATTCTTGTCTGAGGTCATTTTCAGATCAGACAGTTTCTGTTCACAATTGAATTCCTGGTCTTTTTTCAGAAGTCCCTTGACTTCGCCCTCCAGCTCCGAGATGACATCATGGATTGAAAAGGTTGAAATATTGGGTTTGAACAGGCCTTCTTCCAGCTTGGAGACGGAAAGGAAGTCCGACAGGATATTGTTCAGGTGATTGACACTGGATTTGATGCGCTGCACATGCCGCTGCCGGTGCTCGTCATCCTCGGCGGAGGTATACCGAAGAATTAATGCGGCGGAAGACAGAATGCTGCTGAGCGGGGTCTTGAATTCATGAGAGGCCATTGAAATGAACCGTGACTTCAACAGGTTCAGCTCTTTTTCTTTCTCCAGGGACTTGTGCAGTTCGTCCCGGGTGAGTTTCAATGCTACTTCCGAGGCTTTGTATTTTTCGATCGTGGCCTTGAGTTGCTGGTTCGTCTCCAGGAGGAGATTGACCGTAACCTGCAATTCTGTAGTTCGTTCCTCGACCAGTTGCTCCAGTTCCCGGTTGAGCTTCAGGATCTGGTTTTGCACCTCATGCACCTCTGTGAGATCATGGATAATGCCAGTAAAATAAAGCTGATCCTCCAGCCGGATCTCACTGACGGCCAGGCGGAGAGGGAAGCGGCCTCCATCTTTCCTCACACCCTCCACTTCCCGGCCGATCCCGATGATCTTGGCCACCCCGGTTTCCAGGTAATTCCGGATATACTGGTGGTGGTGTTCCCGGTGAGGGGAGGGCATGAGCATGGTTACGTTTTGACCAATCAGCTCCTTTAGGTTATACCCGAAAAGGGTCTGGGCTGCCGTATTGGCCAGCAACATGGTCCCTGAGGTATCCATCACAATAATGCCATCGATAGCCGTGGCGACAATGGATTGGAGGAGCTTTTCCGCCTGCTCGGGCGGAATGGAGGCCATCAAGGTCATACAACAAAATTAAACTTAAGCACTCTTTATCCAATAATGACCAGGATCAAAGTTGAGGGTGACTTGTGTCATTTCAGATGGGATCCGATGCGGCTACTTTTATGGGACAAAATCGAATATCATGAAAATGATGAGTTTATCCCTGAAAACAACGGTATTACGTCACTATCTGGTGATGGCCATTGTGATCATTGCCGGGTTTTCCGGTTTTTGGCCGCTGGCCTTCCTGGCGTTGCCGGTATTCCTGAGTGCATTGTTGGGGGTTCAGATCAGTTGGCCGGTATCGCTGGCCTTCAAGGACAAGCCTGACACTTCCTATAAATATCGTGAGCAACGCACTGCACATTCCTGACCGGTTTCACAATTCCGAAACAGTATACCAGGTCGCCATACCGTTTGCACGGTCATGGAAAATTTTGGTGAATAGAACGGCATGAACTTCGTATTTTCCATGCAAATTGATTTGTATAGCGTAAAAGGATTTTCCGCCAACGCCTTGCGGCACAGGTTGGAAGAAGCGTTGAGTGGACTTCATGTGCCATTCACCTTACGTGAAATTCATGAAGTGGATGCTTTCATCAGGGCTGGTTTGGAATCAGTTCCCGCTGTGGTGATTGATGACAGGTTTGTCATCCGCCAGCATAATGGTTCGCAGGAGGAGATGGTCAGAGATGTTATGCAATATATTATGTCCGAAAAGGCAAATACGATCTTGGTTCCGGTTGATTTTTCTGCCGAAAGTCAGCAAGGCATTGACTACGCCACGATGATGGCGGTCCGGCTGGGCATGGGCATTACGTTAGTGAATGTGCATCAACCCTTGTATGATCCGGTTTCTGCGGGCGCGCTGGATATTCAAATGCTTGATGAAGAAAAACGAAACATTGAGGGTTGCGCGGAAAAAATCCGGGCGAAATTTGCTGATCTGCAAGTATCGAGCCTGCCGGTGCTGACCCGCGTGGATGTCGGTGAAGTGAGCAGTTCATTGATTGAGATTCTCGATCAGGGTCCATATGAGATGATGATCATCGGCACTAAAGCTTCGGCGAATATTGTCAGACGATTGTTTGGGTCAGTCACCAGCACAGTCAGCCGGGATTCGTTGAAACCGGTCATGGTGGTGCCCCCGGGAATAACCGATCGTTTTCCAGGCAAGATCGTGGTGGGCTTTACCGAAGAACTGATCCGGGAAGACGTCCTGGATTACTTGTTGGCATTTGGTGCGATGAATCAGGTCTTTTTCGATTTTGTGCACGTGACGGATGATGCGGCCGCTTTCCGGAAATTACGCGGCAACCTATTTGAAAAACTCGTGCATCATAAAGACGAATTGGCGGGCTTCAATATCCGTACCGCTGCCCACCGGGATCGCAAGGTGCATGACGTGTTATTCGAATACGCGCATACAGTACGTGCCGGTATGGTCGTGCTGGTGTCCCCTCACCGCACTTTTTTCGAAAACCTGGTGCATGCCAGCACCACCCGTAAGGCCTTGCAGCACCCGGAGTTGCCTTTGTTTATTATCCATTCTCCTGTTGGGCAACCGAAATCCTGATTAAGGCAAATCCTTGCTGATATCGTGGTCTTTATGCCTGGTGGATAACGGTTTCCTTGATTTTAACTCCAGGCCCGTGAACTCGCTTCCACCATTTATAACCTTCAATCCAGATCACTGAAAAGAAGGCCATCAGGGTGCACCATCCAACCTGCCGGAGTGAGATCTCACCCAAATGGAAAAAATTCCGCACCGGATCAATGTAGAGCATGCCGGCGAGCATACCCAGGGTTAACAATATGATAAATCGCAAGAGCCTGTTCTGATACCGCATGGTCACGAGGATGGAGAAATAAAAAGAACGGTTGACCAGGGTCAGCAGGATATTGGCAAGGATCAGGGTCGTAAACACCATGGTCCGGGTCACTTCTTCCGTAGCGCCATTCCGTACCGCGAGTTGATACATCAGCAAGGTCCCCATTGTGATCACCAATCCCTGGATAACGCTGAGCCCCATTTCTTTCCAGTTTAAAAAGGTATTGGTCAATGCGCGCGGTGGCTGTTGCATGGCATTTTTTTCCATGGGTTCATTTTCATACACTATTGAGCACGTGGGACCCATCAGCAGCTCCAGGAAAATGACATGTACCGGGGTGAAAATATCCGGATAGATCCAGCCCAGGAATAAAGGCAGCGATACGATCAGCAGGATCGGAATGTGAATGGAAATAATGTATTGGATCGCCTTTTTCAGGTTGGTGTAGATTCGTCTTCCCGAAGCAATAGCGGTCACCAGGCCGGCCAGATCATCATGGCGGAGGATCAATGCAGCTGCTTGCTTGGCGAGTTCGGTTCCCCGCTGACCCATGGCGATCCCGATATGGGCTGCTTTCAGCGCCGGACCATCATTCACACCATCACCCACTACGGCAACGACCTGATCCATTGCTTTTAATTGTTCCACTACCTTGAGTTTCGCCTCCGGGTACATGCGGGTGAAAAGTGTCCTCGTCTTCGCAATATCCTGCATCGCTGCAGGTGAGAGTTGCATGAAGGAGGTGCCGTCATAAGGCGCTTCCGCGTGATGGATCCCGGCTTGCAATGCGATATTCCGGGTCGTCAACGCGTTATCGCCGGTAATGATCTTGACGTCCAATCCAGCCTCGTAAAATCGCCTGACCACTTCCTGGATATTCTTTTTCGGCGGATCGTAAAAGGCCACAATGCCCAAAAATTCGAATGGGAGTTCTTGCTGTGTTTCCGGAAAATCGTTCCCAGCAAATAAACTTCGACCGATCCCCAGAAGTCGAAAACCTTTGTTGGCAAGCTCATCAATGACACGGTTAATCTCGCCCAGGTCATCCGGTGAAAGTTGACTGACCCGCAGCATTGCCTCCGGGGCGCCTTTAGCCGCAATGATCCGGTGACCATTTGTGTCTGCATGGATATGGGTCATCATCGGCGGCGTACCGCCAAGAGGATATTCGTGGACCATGTTAAAGCGTCGACGCTCGTCGTCAGGGTGAAGCCTGGCATACGATTCATGCAGTGTTTTTTCCATCGGATCAAACGGGATGGGCTCGCTCGCCCACATGGCATAACGAATCACCTCCGCGGGTTCCGGATCACGCTGACTTTTAAGCTCGTGGAATCGCCGCGTGCGGAAGACATACACGCCCTCGAGCGACATTCGGTTTTCTGTAATGGTCCCGGTTTTATCCGCGCATATGACCGTCGCACTCCCAAGTGTTTCAACGCTCTTTATCTTTTTGACAATGACACCTTCACGCATCAGCCGCATCGCGCCCATGGCCAGGAATACCGCGAAGGCTACAGGGATCTCTTCCGGCAGGATCGCCATGGCGAGCGTCAATCCTTTGAGTAAACTTTCGAGTATATCGTGATTAATGCTGAATTGCACCGCCCAGACTAGGAGGAAAACAACGATGCCCACACCGGTCATCCAGCGGACGAATGTATTGATCTGGATTTCCAGCGGACTTTTTTCTTCCCGGATGTCTTCCAGTGTCAGGCCCAGTTGTCCGATCCGGGTCTTATCTCCAATCTGATCCACCCGGTAAACCGCGAGGCCGGAAGAAGCTGAAGTGCCGCTAAACACTTGCCGGTCCGTGGTTTCTGTAGACTTGAATACCGGCTGCGCTTCCCCGGTGAGGATGGATTCATTGACCGAAAAATCGTGACTGAACACGATCTCGCCATCCGCGTTGATTGTCGAGCCTTCATCCGTCATCACCAGGTCGCCCGGTACGATCTCAGCAGTCGGGATTTGTTGCACATCCCCGTCCCTGATCACGCGGGACAGCGGGGCGCTCATTTGCTGCAAGGCTTTCAAGGCTCGCTGGCTGCGGCGATTTTGAAAAATGGAGATGCCGGAAACGATCACAATGGCCGCGAGCATAAAGTACGCCTCGTCCATCTGGCCCAGCGCCACATAGATGATGACAATGGAGATCAGCAGGATCAGCATGGGTTCCTGTAGGATGTCCAGTATAATTTTAAGCCAGGTGTTCCTGCGGTGATTCAGCGCATTGCGCCCATACTGCTCCCTTGCCGTTTTGACTTCAGCTTCAGAAAGACCTTGCAGGCCGGGGGGCAGGTTGATGTCAGTGCGCATTCCGTGCGGGTCGGATGGCCTAAAATAACAGACATCCTCAACAAGTACGTATGAACTCCGGGATTGATGATTGGTTTACCTGTGAAATCAAACCGGTAAGTCAGGCAGGGAAATGATCACAGAGCTTAAAAGCGATTGATCAGATCCTTCTTCCGGTGCTTCGATACCGGTATCTGCGTCCCATCTTCCAGCACCAGGCTTCCACCTTTTCCCCGGTGATATTCCCGGATGAATGTCAGGTTGACCAGGTAGGAATGGTGAACACGCAGAAACCGGGGATCGGTGATAAGTGCTTCAATATCTTTCAAGGGACGGGAGATCAGGATCCGTTCACCATTGATCGTGTGCACATGGGTATAATTGCTGTCAGAACTGCAATACGTGATGTCAGCCGTCTTGATAAATAATAAACCGCTCAACGTGGGCAATGCGACTTTTTTAAAATCAGGCAATTCCCTGGACAATTTTTGAAACAGTTCTGCCAGGTGGGTGGGCGTTTCACTGCTTTTTCGTCGTTCAAACACTTTATCCACGGCTTTGCGTAAAGCCTCTTCGCTCACAGGCTTCAGCAGGTAATCGGTAGCATCGATTTCAAACGCCTTGAAGGCAAATTCATCATAAGCCGTAGTGAAGATGATGTCGAAATCGATTTGGTCCAGTTCCTGCAATAGTTCAAAACCGTTCATGCCCGGCATCTCAATATCCAGAAATACAATATCAGGTTTCAGTTCTGAGATCAGTTGAAGACCTTCGCGGGGATTGGTCGATGTGCCGGCGATCACCAATTGGTCAGACAAGGCATCGGACTCCCACTTCAGACTATTGATGCTGTGCGGTTCGTCATCAATGATGAGGGCTCTCAATCGGGCTTTCATGCGCTTGTTCTTGTAAAGGTAGACGGATAATGACTAGAGTACCGGAGGCATGGCCGTTGGCCACGGCCAGATCCTCGATCGAAACGGTCACATTGGCTTTATACAGTTGCCGGAGCAGGGCCAACCGGTCATGGGTGAGTTTCATGCCCATTGATTTTCGGGTCTTATGATCCCCCTGGATGGCCGCGCTGGCTTCACGTCCCACACCATCATCTGCAATCCGGATCTCGAGTATGTCGTCATTCCTGATAAAGCGCAATTCAATGCATCCCGGTCCTGTCTTGTGGACAATACCATGCCAGATCGCATTTTCGATATACGGCTGGATCACCATCGGCGGGATTTGAACGGTTTGGGTCGAAAGGGAAGGGTCCACTTCAATCGTGAATCGCAGTTTATCCCCCAAACGGACCTGCTCGAGTTCCAGGAACAAGGTGATAAAATCAATTTCGTCAGCCAATGCGATGAAACTGTTTTTCGAATTGTCCAACGCCAGTCGCATCAAGGCGGCAAACTTGTTCAGGTATCGCGTGGCGATCCGCGGCTCGTTGGAGATGATGTAATGTTTGATGGAGTTCAGGGAGTTGAACAGAAAATGCGGATTGAGTTGCGCGCGTAAAGCAGCCATCTCCGATTGAGCGAGTTGGGTTTCATACATGGCCTGGAGTTTATACCGGGCTTTGAAAAACCGGATGCGCCACCAGGCCAGGTACAGGATGAGGGCCAGGATGCCGAGAGTAAGGAGCAACCAAAACCAGGCTTCTGTGTAAAAATATTTTTGAACGCGAAGCTGCAGTTGTGATTCGGCCAGGATGGTCTGATCACTTTCGCGCACAGCTTGTACACGGAATGTATAGCTGCCACCGGGCAGATCCTGGTATTGGATCGATCGATTCGCCCCGGCGAGGATCCACGATTCGTCACGTCCGGACAACATATAATTGTAATGAATACCGGTGGTCGTTCCCGGACTGATTGTATTGAACTGAATGTGGATATTCTGTTGGTGCGGCGCAATGAAAACGGGATGATCATTTGATATCAGGGAATCAGGTAGCAGGGCGCCATCGATCCGGACAGCGGAAAAGATCAATGTGGGTGCGGCTAAAGCGACATTGTTTTGAAGCGCTGTGGTTGAACGGAAAAGTCCGCTGGCCGAACCCACCCATGCATAGCCATTCCGGTCCAGGATCACGGATTCAGCGTATTGCGAGCCACGGAAAATGGAATCAGTTGCTTCGAGCCATGTTAATTTTATTTCTCCGGAGAATGGATTCAAAAGGCCAAGCGCGCTGCCGGCAAACAGATAAAGCGAGTCGTGCACCTGTGCATATTGAAGGACCACATTATCGGATAACGGCAATGCCGGATCCTTGAATTGGAAAAAATACCGGCTCCATGCATTCACATGAGGGTGATAGGTATAATGCCCGCCACCCCATGCCCCCAACAGCATCCGGTCTCCAGTCCATTCCATAGCCGAATACATATACTGATCATCCGACTCATCCTCCAATGGGTACAGCACAGGTAAAGTGGGGCATCGATGAGCGCTGAAGGAAGCGCTCGATTTTTTGAAACTATAAAGTCCGGAGAGAGTGGTGATCCATAACCGGTCAGGATCCGAAGGGTCATCCTCGATTTGACGCATCATATTCTGACGCTTCTCGTCCGGTGTATCAGGATCTTCAATGACCCGATGCCGGATTGTATGACCACGCTGAGTATTCAGTTCAAGCAAACCATCGCGCGAAGCGGCCCATAATGTTGGGCCATCCGGGTGTAATCCCCAGATACTGTTGACCGCATTGTCCGGGCTGTCGAAATCAAAAGGGTAACGGTGAAAAATGCCCTTTCCGGGATCGAACCGGTTTAATCCATTGGACTCGGTTCCAATCCAGATCATGCCCGTTGGGTCCTGGATAATCTCGAGAATATGATTTCCGGATAGACTGAGCGGATCATCCGGATCATGTGTATAGAGTTTAAGTGAATAACCGTCGTATCGATACAGACCCGACCGGGTGCCAATCCACAGGAAACCATCCCGATCCTGGAAAAGGAGGCGGATAGGTGCAGATGAAAAGGTTTTGCTATCGAAAATCCGTTCATACGCCACATCAAGGAATGCGGGCTGACCCACCATGTCCATAGTCAATGGGAAGAAGAGCAGGAGCCACAGCGATTTCACTATGCCAAATTACAACCTGGAAGGTCGCGTATAAAACCGGGATGTCCGGAATGAAGGATTTCAAGTGTCAAAGGGTCGTTTGGCCGATTGGCAGGGCCGGAGCCTGTTTTAGCGGCCATCTTTACCCAAAGGACCAGTTAAGCAACGGAATGGGTCATTCGCTCATTGCGGTTTTCTGTCCGGTGAAACCATTGTCTTTTTGCAGCAAAACAACGATCATGAAGAATGTTGGCCTTTTTTTGATCATGATGTGCTGCTTTTGCCATTTTCTTTCCGGGCAAGCTGTCAGGATCAATACCACCGGTGATCCTGCACATGAATCGGCTATCCTGGATGTGGCCTCAATTGACAAGGGTTTACTAATTCCGCGCATGACTACAGCACAACGCTTATTGATCGTGAATCCGGCGAATGGTTTACTGGTATATGATATCGATAGCGCCGCATTTTTCGGCCACCTCGACGGAAACTGGCATGCGTTTGTGACTGGCTCGATCACCAAACTGTCGGATGCGGATCAGGATACGAAAATTGAAGTGGAGGCATTTCCGGATGAAGATCGTATCCGGTTTGATTTAGCCGGACAGCAATACTATATCATGTCGAAAACGGTGGGAGGAGATCCGCGCCTCGAGATCGTCAATCATCATGAAAATACATTCATCGGTGGTTTTTCCGGCACCAGTACCTTGAATGGTGAGCGAAATACGGCAGTGGGAGAGGGCACCTTGTTTACCAATAGCAATAACAGCAGGAGTACGGCTTTTGGCCGGCATGCGATGTATTATGCGGATGACCGGCCGATGGGTCGGGAGACTTTCAATACGGCGATCGGGTACGAAGCACTAAAAGGAGGAATCACGCCATCGATGAATTCGGGGCGTTTCAATACCGCTGTTGGAGATCGTGCGTTGACGGGAAATACAACCGGCGCCAGCAATACCGGCATCGGGAGCGCATCACTCGCGGCTAATACCACCGGGACAGCTAATACCGCAGTCGGGACTTCCAGTTTGACTACGAATACTACAGGGTCAAATAATACTGCGTTTGGCAATTCAAGCCTGGTATTTAATACGACTGGAAATGAAAATACAGCACTCGGACGGCAAAGCCTGTTTAATAACACGACGGGTCTAAGAAATATCGGTGTCGGAGAATCCGCTTTATTTACCAGTTCAACCGGCAACGATAATCTTGCCATAGGGTATGGAGCAGCCTTTGCAAATACTACCGGTAGTGAAAACCTGGCGATCGGAAAGGAGGCTTTATCAACAATTCAGGGAAATAGCCGGAGTACAGCGATTGGGCATTACGCGATGTTTAATGCCGATAGCAGAACTGAAGGAATCATGACCAAAAATACTGCGATTGGGTATGAGGCGTTAAAAGGTGGTAATAATCCAGCATTGAACACTGGAACATTTAACACTGCCATTGGTGATCGTGCGCTGGCTTCAAACACCTCAGGGTCCATCAATGTAGCGGTAGGTGTGGAGGCCGGTGGCTTGAATACATCAGGATCTGACAATGTAGCAATTGGACCTTATGCATTGAAATCAAATACAACAGGCGGAGGTAACTCGGCGATAGGCGCAGAGGCACTCAGTTTAAATACGACAGGAATTGAAAATCTGGCTATAGGGAATAATGCATTGAATGCCAATAAAGGAAATTCCAGGAGTACGGCAATTGGCCATAAGGCTATGTACAATGCTGACAATCGTCCCATTGGTGTTTCCACCTACAATACAGCTATCGGCTATGAAGCATTAAAAGGGAGCTCTGATCCGGCAATGAATACAGGCAAGCAGAATACGGCCATTGGGGATCAGTCCTTGCTGAGCAATTCGACCGGCAATGCAAATGTGGCCTTGGGTGTGAATACCCTTCAGCTTAATGCATCCGGTAGTGCCAATGTAGCTATAGGCCTAAATGCATTGCAGGATAATCTCACCGGCAGTGTGAATGTGGCTATTGGTCCTTATGCTCTACTAAATAATGTGGGGCAAGCGTATTCAGTAGCTATTGGGCCATATGCGATGTCCAATGCGTTTAATACTACAAACAACATCACTACGCATAATACGGCCGTTGGATATGCGGCACTCCAGGGAAGTGATACTGAAGAAAATAATGGATGCTACCGTAATACGGCTATAGGTAGTGAAGCTATGAGATTAAATACTCATGGTTCTCAGAATGCAGCTCTTGGCTATGCTGCATTGTATGCCAATACGACCGGAGAGGGTAATGTTGCGGTTGGAAGAAGCACGCTAGGAGGAAACACAACAGGAAACAGCAATGTTGCCATCGGTAGATATGCACTTGTGCTCAATAATGATCGTTCAAATCTGGTCGCCATCGGGGATTCCGCGTTATATAATAATGGCGTCGGTGCTTCGCAATCGTTTGAAGCAGCATTTAATACTGCCGTTGGATCAAAGGCGCTGCATTCAAACACAACCGGTTCTGATAATACTGCCCTTGGATCAAAGACGTTGTATTCAAACACAACCGGTTCTGAAAATACTGCCCTTGGATCAAATACGTTGTATTCAAACACAACCGGTTATAACAATACGGCTTTGGGTTTTTACGCCTTGAAGAACAATGAAACGGGTTCTCATAATACGGCTTTGGGCTGTTTTACTCTAGAGAGTAATGAAACGGGATGGTTGAATACTGCCATAGGGACATATGCATTGCGGTTCAATACAGAAGGAAGTTCTAACACAGTCATCGGATATGGGGCACTTAATCTCAATCAGATTGGCGATAATAATACCGCGGTGGGTTCGAATGCATTGCATGATAATACATCTGGAGGAAACAATTCCGCTTTGGGCTATTTAGCGCTCCAGGCGAATCAGGTGGGCTCAGATAATACGGCCATTGGGGCTGGCGCCTTAGCGAGCAATCAGATTGGAAATAAAAATACAGCCGTTGGCAATTCAGCACTCGAATCCAATTCTGATGGTATACTCAACTCCGGTCTGGGATACAGTTCGAATTCAGCTTGTATCGATTGTGACAATAGCACGGGTATCGGATATAATGCCGACCCGGTCAGTTCCAACCGGATCTACGTAGGGAATAATGCTATCACGCATATCCAGGGCCAGGTCAATTTTACCACGTATAGTGATATGCGTTTTAAGCAGGATATCCGTGAAGATGTGATGGGTCTGGATTTTATAGAAAAACTACGCCCTGTCACCTATCATTTCGACCTGGATAAGATGCTCGAGCATAAATACAATGTTACGGGTGAACGTGATGAAAGCGATTATCCTGAAAAGTATGCCATCAACGATATCAAGTTCAGCGGCTTCATCGCACAGGAAGTGGAGCAGGCCGCCGTGGAGGCAGGATACAACTTTAGCGGTGTGTGCGCCCCCCAAAATGAACAGGAAGTATATGGCCTCCGCTATGCCGAGTTCGTCGTCCCGCTCGTCAAAGCTGTCCAGGAGCAACAATCCATCATCGAAGCCCAGCAACAACAGATTGATCTGCTGATCCAGCAATTTCAACAGTTGGAATCAGAACATCATGCAGGAAATGGAAAGGATTGAATCAGTTAATCAGGGAATATGTTAATATGGGAATCTGACGTCTGGTATCCAGAATCCAACTTCTTCAATCTACCATTTACTATCTGGCATCTGGCATCTGGCATCTGAAATCTGAAATCTAAAATCTGATACCTGATATCCACTACCCATATCAATTCAACTGTATTCAGAGAATTCTGCCTGGTATTCCTCTTTTAACTCTTTCTCTTCTTTTATCTCTTTTTCTCAAAGGGCGATACCCTTGGCTGGCAAATCCTGGCCAAGGGCAGTACCCCTGGCTCTTGGAGGTATTGCCGGGGCAAGCCCGGCAACTACGCGCCCATGTAATTAGCCCCTGAGTCTTCTTACGATCTTCCGGGCTTACGATCTCTTTTCCTCTTTCTCTCTTACATTCACTCCCACGTCCCCAAAATCCCTTGTTAATAAAAATCCCCTGAATTAGGAGAATACCGTATATTTGCAGTCTTCTATGTTATCGCTCCTCAGCGATTTTCGGCCAGCACACGGGCCCAATCTCCTTGAAAGCTTAACGTAAGGCAGGTAAAGTATCGCGATGTAGCAGATAGCCTTACCACATTTTCGAACACTAATTAACTTACATGTCATTCAACCACCTGCAGCTCATTGAGCCATTGCTCAAGGCATTGCAAAACGAGGGGTATACCACCCCAACCCCCATTCAACAACAGGCGATCCCACCGGCACTTGACCGGCGCGATATCAAAGGCTGTGCCCAGACGGGTACCGGTAAAACCGCCGCGTTTACACTCCCATTGCTTCAATTGATCCACCAGGATCAGAACGGACAACGGAACAATCGCCGGGATATTTCTACGCTTATTCTGACGCCGACACGCGAACTGGCCATCCAGATCGGGGAGAGCATCAGGGCCTATGGTCAGTTTTTACCGATCCGTCATACCGTCATTTTTGGTGGCGTTTCCCAGGTTCCCCAGGTAAAAGCACTCCGCAATGGCGTTGACATCGTCGTCGCTACGCCGGGTCGCTTGCTGGATCTGGTAAATCAACGGGAAATTTCACTGCAGCATATCCGATACTTTGTCCTGGACGAAGCCGACCGGATGCTGGATATGGGATTTGTCCATGATGTCAAGCGGATCATCAATATGCTTCCGCAACAAAAGCAAACGATGTTCTTCTCTGCGACCATGCCCTTTCAGATCAGTGCACTCGCCAAGATGCTCCTGAAAGATCCGGTCAACGTCGAAGTGACCCCCGTTTCCTCTACCGCGGAAACTGTGGATCAGGAAGTGTATTTCACCGAAAAACAAATGAAGCCCTCCTTGCTCAAGCACGTCCTGGCCGATGACCAGATAAAGTCAGCCCTGGTCTTTACGCGTACCAAGCATGGAGCGGATAAACTCACTAAAATTCTGCGCGCCGCAGGTATTCAGACGGAGGCCATTCATGGCAATAAGTCACAGAATGCCCGGCAAAAGGCGCTGCAAAATTTCAAGTCACAACGGACGCGAGTATTAGTTGCTTCCGACATTGCGGCACGCGGTATTGACATTGATGACCTGTCTCATGTGGTCAATTATGACATGCCCAATGTGCCCGAGACTTATGTCCATCGTATCGGTCGCACAGGTCGTGCCGGTGCCAGTGGAAAGGCCATTTCATTTTGCGATACAGAAGAAGCGATGTGGCTCAGGGATATTCAAAAACTGATCGGCCGCACCATTCCGGTTGTCGCAGAACATCCCTACAAACCTGCATTTACCCCACTCACCGAGATTACTGAATTCCAGAAACGGAACGGCATGCGGTCCGGTGGAGGTGGTGGTGGTTTTAGTCGCAGACGGAGACGGTAGGTGGTTGAATTTGTTAATCTGGTAATTTGGTAATGTGTTAATATGGGCATTTGGCGTCAGGTGGCGTGGGTCAGGCATCTGGATTCTGGCGTCGATCTCACATTCTCACGTTCCAAGCGCGATACCCTTGTCTGACTGGTGAATTCCCATGGAAGGAGTGTTGGTTCATTGGTATCGAGTACATGTCAATGCAACTCAATCGTCTCCACCTCCCGGACGTCAATCGTACGTACCTGGATATGCTTTCGGTGAGCTTTGGCTTTGAAATCCTGGATGATCTCCAGCACGTCGAGGTCGATGTATTTGCTTTCTGAGCCCACGATCTCGATTTCCGCATAAGCGGGTATGCGGTCGAGCGCTTCCGCGATCTTTCGCTTGTTCAAAAAGCTCACATTGGGCGCCAGTTCCATCGTAAAATGGTGGATATGACCCACCTGCTTTTCCGTCATCGTGAAGCCGGCGCTTTTGTAGGTATGCTTGATCAAAAAATAAATGGCATAGATAACACCAATCACTACGCCAATTAACAGATCAGTTAACAGGATGGCGATCACGGTGACGACAAATGGCAGGAATTGTTCCCGACCCTGTCGCCAGATCGCTTTGATCATGGAGGGTTTGGCCAGGTTATAGCCTGTGCGGATCAACAGGACGGCCAATACGCAATAGGGGATGAGATTGATCAGGGGAATGAGCAGCAGGACCGCCAGCAATAGCCATACGCCATGCATGAAAGCGGAAGCTTTTGTGCGCGCACCCGCCTCTGCGTTCGCGGAACTTCTGACGATCACCGCCGTGATGGGCAAGCCACCGATCAACCCACTGAAAAAATTGCCCGTACCCTGGGCGATGAGTTCCCGGTTGGGCGGCGTGATGCGGTTATATGGATCGAGTTTGTCAATAGCGGCAATGCTCAGGAGCGTTTCCAGGGACGCTACAAAACAGATGATCACAGCGTTGCGCCACACGTCTGCTCCGCTTCCAAAAAAGGTCAGGTCCGTCAGATTGATTTCCTCGAACAGGTTTGTCGGCAGACTTACAGTATGCGATGGCAGCAACTGAAACGCTTCAATCCATTTCGGGAGAAGATAAGCCAGCAAAGAAACGATCAGCACCGTGATGAAGGATGCCGGCACGAATGGCAGGACTTTCGCCAGGTATTTTTTACTGAGGATCAGGATCCCAAACGCCACCGCAGACAACAGGACCACCGCACCAGAGGCATGGGCATAAATATTTCCGATATGCGTGAAGACATGATCCAGCGTAATGATGTTAAAGAAATCTTTGGCCCAGAAATCAGGCTGGTCATATCCAATCAGGAGTGGCACCTGTTTGGACATCAGCAGAATGCCAATAGCGGTCAGCATGCCTTTAATGACAGAAGAAGGTATAAATTGTGTAAACCCGCCCAGTTTGAGCAGCCCCAGGAGGATTTGTAACAGGCCGGACAGGCAGATCGCGAGAAACAGGAGTTGAACTGATCCCAGTTCGGCAATGATCATCAGGCAGATCGCCGTCAGCCCTGCTGCGGGACCGCTCACACTCAATTCGGATTTACTGATCAAAGAGACAATGATGCCGCCGATGATCCCGGAGATCAGGCCGGCATGAACAGGTGTTCCGGAGGCCAGGGATATACCGAGACACAACGGAAGGGCCACAAAGAAAACCGTAATACTGGCCTTGAGATCATGGCGAATGAATGAGGCCAGGTAAAACCTGGTCTTTCGGCGGCCGATGAAAGGCAGGGCTTTCAATACATCTGAAATCAACCCGAAATTACACTTGTATTATTGAATTTTCTGTACGGGTATCCCTTCCCCAAGGGATTTTTCAATACTCCCTTGATCAAGTGATGTGAGTCGTTGCCATGCGGACGATCTTACGACGACGTAAAATCATCTATCATGAAATCTGTTTTTCGGCTGTTCCTTATGCTCGTCGTTATCGCTAACGCTGTATCCACAGGCTGGTCGCAAGGTGTGAGTATCAATACGACCGGTCTTCCCCCGGACCCCAGCGCGCAGCTGGATATACAGAGTACAACGCGGGGAATTTTAATTCCGCGGATGACAAGTGCGGAACGGCTGTTCATTCCGGCGCCGGCGGCTGGGCTGATGGTGTATGATATCGACACGGACAATTTCTGGTGTTATACGGGCTCTCAGTGGATGGAGATCAAGGCAGGTGTGACCGCGCTGGTGAGTGATGCGGATGGGGATACAAAGATTGAGGTCGAATCCGCACCGGATGAAGATACACTCCGAATGATGGCTGGAGGGCACGAACTCATCAAGCTGGATGGAAAGACCATGCATCTCAATGCCCCGGGGAATAGTGTGTTAATTGGAAAGAATGCAGGGAAGATGGATGATGGGAGTGACAAGTATAATGTTTTTATCGGGTATGACGCAGGCCGGCAAAACACGACCGGATTGATTAATGTAGCGATCGGTCATGAATCCCAAATGCAAGGCACAGGTGGTTTTGAAAATGTCAGTGTGGGGAACAGTTCGCTCAAAAAGAATCAAGGATATTCCAATGTAGCCCTTGGTTCATACACGCTACGGGAAAATATTTCAGGTTTGGAAAATCTGGCCATCGGATCATTTGCAGCCCAGGAAGGTGTATCGGGAAGCTATAATACAGCAGTGGGAACAGCTTCACTCTATCATAATAATGCTTCGAGAAATGTTGCGGTAGGGTATTTATCGATGTTTCAAAACACGACTGGTGAATACAATGCTGTTTTAGGCTATCGGGCATTGTATGCTAATACCTTGGGTAGTTATAATACGGTTTTTGGCAACAATTCGATGGATAACAATATAACAGGACGGAATAATCTGGCCATGGGCTACAGGTCGTTGTTTCAAAATACATCCGGATTTTCAAATGTTGCCGTAGGGATTTCAGCACTTTATCAAAACCGTGTAGAATCTAACCTGGTTGCAGTTGGTGATTCTGCTTTATTTAATAATAATTCATGGGGCAACATTGGCGAAGGCGCAAAGAATACCGCGGTTGGTTCAAAATCAATGTATTCAAATACGTCAGGTTTGAGTAATACTGCAATTGGATTCCAGTCCCTCTATTCAAACCTGACTGGTGATGAAAATGCTGGAATCGGCACGCAAACTTTGTATTCGAATACTTCAGGTAGTGAAAACACGGCGTTTGGTAACTACGCACTTATGGAAAATGAAACCGGAACACGGAATACGGTCATGGGCGTTTCTGCTATGGACAGTAGTGTATCGGGATCAGAAAACACTGTAGTAGGATACAATGGATTGTCCTCCTCTGTGAATGGAAGTCGGAATACAGTGATCGGATTTGAGGCTGGTGAAAATATCGTGAACGGATTTGAAAATGTAATCATCGGTTACAAAGCGCTATCTAATAATTTGACAAATTCTTCAAATATAGTTGCTATCGGAGGTTACGCCCTCTTCAATAACACCTTGGGAAATCAGAATACAGCAATTGGATCCAGGGCGTTGGAAGGAAACGAGATAGGCAGCAAAAATACCGCAGTGGGCTATCAGGCTTTAAATTCATCGGTTTTTGGGCATGGCCAGACAGCGGTTGGCGCCTATGCATTGCAGAATAATGCCGGTCATTCCAATACGGCAGTTGGAGTGGATGCAATGCTGACTCCTTCTACAGGCTATGAGAATACTGCAGTAGGGGCGCGCTCCTTATATTCTATTACCTCCGGTTTTTCGAATGCAGCTTTAGGATATCGCACACTGTATAGCAATACCATTGGTGATCAGAATTCAGCCTTGGGTCAGTATGCCATGTATGAGAATATTTCCGGCAATTATAATTCGGCCATGGGCTTTAACGCTTTGTATGGGAACACATTTGGAAGCCGAAATACAGCCGTTGGGAGCTTTGCCCTGGAAGGGAGTGAGCTGGGCTCAGAGAATACCGCGTTGGGTTATCGAGGGCTTCAATTTTGTGATGAAGGCAGTCGAAATACGGCGGTTGGCTATGAAGCCGGTCAAAATATTCGCACCGGGTTGGGAAATGTGGCCATAGGCTATAGATCAATAGCATCCAATACAAGTGTTTCTAATTTGGTGGCTGTTGGCGATTCAACCTTGCGAAGTAATACCGGGGGTATACAGAATACAGCCATTGGCTCAAAGTCAATGGAATATAATACGTTCGGAGGTAGAAATACAGCCACCGGTTTTCAGGCTTTGCGATTGAATGTCAATGGAAGCAATCTCACGGCCTTTGGCGCCAATGCATTATACCATTGCACGGGAAGCGCCAATACTGCGGTCGGTGCGGATGCCCTGATGAATACGACGAGCGGATATAATAATACAGGGATTGGTTTTGAGGCATTAAAAGCGAATACACAGGGAAATAGGAACACGGCTGTAGGGTATAGAGCCCTCAGTTCGGCCACCACAAGCATATTTAATACCGCCCTTGGATTCAATGCCTTGATGAACAGTACGAATGGACCTAATACGGCAGTGGGAGCCGAAACCCTTATGTCTAATACATCCGGTTTTGCCAACTCTGCATTCGGTGTTCAGGCGGCCTCATCCAATACAACAGGTACGAATAATTCTGTTTTTGGACATTCGGCGCTATCCTCTAATCTCTCAGGTGGATTTAATTCAGCCTTCGGCGCTGAAGCCATGTTGTCCAATACCACAGGTCATAACAATACAGCTTTTGGGGTAGAGGCACTCCAGGATAATCTCACGGGTATTTACAATACCGCCATTGGGAATCTCGCACTGGGCAATGCGACTGGTAATCGAAATGTAGCGGTTGGCGCAGTGGCGCTGCGATACAACACGGGCGCATATAATGTGGCCGTTGGCGTTGATGCCGGTCAAAATAATACGGGGAGCAATAACGTCTTTCTTGGTTTTGAAGCTGGACGTGACAACACAGGATCAGGCAACGTGTTTATTGGCATGCAGGTTGGGAATACTGCCACCGGAAGCAACAAACTGTTTATTGACAATTCAAGCACAGCAACTCCCCTCATCTGGGGAGATTTCACCGCCCATCGAGTTGGTATCAACAGAGTCGCATCCACAAATACACTCGAAGTCGGCGGCACAGCTTCAAAAAATTCCGCTGGCGACTGGGCAGCAAATTCCGACGCCCGGCTCAAGAAAAACATTCGGCCTCTCGACAGTCACGAGATACTTCAAAAACTCCTCTCGCTGCAGGGCATCACCTACGAGTGGAATGACAACAAAACCTCCATGCCCCGTCCGAACGGAATTCAATACGGCTTCACCGCACAGAATATCCGGGAGGTCTTCCCTGAGCTTGTGAGTGAAGATGCTGATGGATTCCTCCAAACCGCGTATGGAACATATGATGCGATGTACGTGGAGGCGTTTCGGGCACTGTGGGATTTAACCACAGCCCAGTCGCAATTGATTCAGACACAGCAGGCTGATATCTCATCGCTTGAACAAAGGATCACGGCTCTTGAAAATTCCATGGCAAATACTCCTTCTGCCGGGAAATGATTTAATCTTATCCTTCATGGGCGAAACCCTGATGGACAAATCCTGGCCCTTCAGGCCAAATGGTTTTTGTTTGTTCCACATTTTCAAATTCCCACATTCCCACATTCAAAGGGCGTTACCCTTTGCTGGCAAATCGCGTAGCGTAGGTGGAACCTACGCATGGAGGGCGGGTGCAACACGCCCCTCCTTTTCTTACGGTCTTACTTTCTTACGGTCTTACTTTCTTCCACCAACGTACCCATAGCAATTTACTACCAAAAAACTCCCACCCAGCATTGTCCTCCTGCCAGGCATACTCCCTCCGGGAAGGGATTTTTGCAATCTCCCTCCCCGAAGGGATGCCCGCGCGCCGGTAAAGCTGAACCTTAAACTCGCCAAAATGGACCCACCATGAAAATCACGATCAGTTTTGCTGCATTCCTTATATCTATCTCTGTCTCAATGCCCGCCGCCTGGTCGCAAGCTGTCAGCATCAATACGACCGGCGCTCCCCCGAACCCCAGTGCGCAACTCGATGTGCAAAGCACGGTCCGGGGGATTTTGATCCCGCGCATGACGAGTGCGGAGCGGATGGCCATTCCTTCACCGGCAGCAGGATTGATGGTCTATGATCTCGATACGGATAATTTCTGGTGCTATGCCGGATCGTTATGGATGGAGATCAAAGCGGGTGTGGTGGCGCTGGTCAGTGATGCGGATGGTGATACAAAGATCGAAGCGGAAGCCGGACCGGATGATGATACCCTGCGGCTGACGGCGGGCGGATACGAACTCCTTAAGCTCGATGGGAAGACGATGCACCTCAATGCGCCGGGGAATAGTGTATTTATTGGAAAGAATGCCGGCAAGATGGATTCCGGATCCGGTAACGCCAATGTATTTATGGGGTATCGGGCGGGTGAGGAAAACATAGGCGGCTCCGACAATGTAGGCATCGGACAAGGCGCGATGAGCCTGGGGAACGGCATGACGTCCAATGTTGCGATCGGATCGAATTCGCTCGCGAATAATAATAGCGGCTATAATGTCGCCGTTGGATCCAGTGCAATGGGGAGTAATACATTAGGGTATGAGAATGTCGCCATCGGAAATTATGCATTGGAAAGTAATGAACAGGGGACATGGAATGTAGCTATCGGGGCGGATGCCCTTGCATTTAATGAGGCATCCAGGAATACGGCTCTCGGATATCGCGCATTATACCAGAATGAAACAGGTGAGTCCAATGTCGCCCTCGGATTTAATGCACTATACGGAAATAATGATGGCAGCTTTAACACGGCTGTTGGACGTCATTCGATGTGGAATAATCTGTTGGGTGACTATAACGTAGGGCTAGGATATAATTCCCTTCGTGACAATTTTTCGGGATTTTCAAATGTAGCGCTGGGTGCGGCTGCTTTATATAGCAACGTGAACAGATCAAATCTGGTTTCTGTCGGAGATTCAGCGTTGTATCATAATGGAATTGGTGCGATGAATTCGAGTGAGTCCATCCAGAATACAGCTGTAGGCTCCAAAGCGATGTATGCCAACACTCGGGGAAATCGAAATACGGGCGTGGGGTTTGAGGCCATGTATGCCAATACGACCGGGCAGCAAAATACGGCACTTGGAAACCAGGCACTATTTTCCAATACGACAGCAAGTGCGAATACAGCCGTGGGTCATTTCTCAATGTATAATAATGTAACGGGGGGATCCAATGTAGCACTGGGTTATCGGACCTTGTATGTGAACTCATCCGGGCATTCTAATACAGCCATCGGGCATCGTGCACTGGATTTGAATGCTACCGGTGGCAATAATACTGCCGTGGGTAGCACTGCGTTGTTTAGCAATAACTCAGGCCTTTCCAATGTGGCAATAGGTGCAAGAGCCTTGTATTTCAATCAATCAGGGTCCTGGTTGGTCGCCGTCGGTGATTCAACATTATACAGTAATAACGCCGGCACACAAAACACCGCCGTTGGATCCAAGTCGCTTTCCACGAATACAAGTGGATCGAATAACACAGCCACTGGTTTTCATGCACTAAAAGCAAATACAACTGCCAGTAATCTCACGGCGATTGGCGCGAATGCACTGCTGAATAATACGACGGGAACTAATAATACGGCAGTTGGCGTGGATGCCATGATGATGAACACAACAGGTGAGGGGAATACGGCAGTTGGCGTGGATGCCATGATGAGTAATACAACCGGAGTTGTTAATTCGGCCTTCGGTTTCAATACATTAAATAAAAATACAGCCGGACAATTTAATTCGGCCTTTGGTAGTTTTGCATTGCATGAGAATACAACCGGTGTTGGTAATGTGGCCGTCGGTTCCAATGCTTTGCATGAGAATACAACCGGTATTCGAAATTCGGCCTTAGGTAATTCAGCATTAAATAGGAATACAACCGGTATTCGAAATTCGGCCTTCGGTAGCTCTGCATTATATTCTAATACAACCGGTAATCATAATACCGCCGCCGGCTATTACGCTTTAGAGGCAAATACGACGGCCGGCAATCTCACTGCGGTGGGTGCATTTGCGTTACTGAATAATACGGGAGGCAACAATACAGCCATCGGCACCGAGGCCATGTACAGTAATACGAGTGGCCAACACAATACAGCCGTGGGGTACAATACACTGCGTTCCAATACAACCGGACTTTATAATGCTGCCTTTGGAAATTTGGCGCTTCAGAATGCAACGGGTGAGAAAAATGTGGCGCTGGGAGCAGTCGCCTTGCGGGATAATACCGGCAGCTGGAATGTCGGCGTGGGCGTGGATGCCGGTCAGAAAAATACAGGCAGTAGCAACATCTTTATCGGCTTCGAATCCGGCAGAGATAACCTCGGCTCAGGCAATGTGTTTATCGGCCATCAGTCGGGGAATACAACATTGGGCAATAATAAGCTCATCATTGATAACTCTGGAACGGCCACTCCACTCATTCAGGGTGATTTCAGTTCCGATGTGATCGGTATCAATGGCACCATGGGTGTTGGCGTGTCGGCAACGGACTCCCGGTTAAATGTTTCAGCAGTAGCTGGCGAGCATGGCTTCCGGGTGCGTATCGATAGCGGAACAAAGTTCTTTATCCATTCCAATGGAGGTATCATGAATTCCAATGGCACACCCACCTATGCCCTCCAGTTGCAAAATAACGCCACCGCTTTGTTAGGAGAAGGAAGAGCATTCGCCTGGACCACCTACAGCGACCGGCGCATTAAATCCAATGTGGAAACAGTGAAGTACGGGTTATCAACGTTACTTCAACTTGAACCGGTTTCCTACCTGCATCATTCATCCGAATATGATGAATCCGGTATGCATACGCTTGCAGGAGATAAAACCACCCCGGACCTTGGTTTCATCGCCCAGGACGTATATCCAGTGATACCGGAAATTGTGCATGTTCCCACGGATGAAGCCAAGGATCTGTGGTCAATGGATTATATGCGATTGATCCCGGTCCTCGTGAAAAGTGTACAAGAATTGACCGCATTAAACCAGGCGCTCGAAAATCGGGTGCTCCAGCTGGAGCAGCAAATCACTGCCAATGCCGTCGGCGCGACCACAGATTGAATTTCTGTATTTTTAATAAGTGGAACAGATCAAGACAGCATGTTATCAGCATTCACACCGCACCAGGATGTGGGGGATGAGAGCGTTCTGCTGCCTGATTAGTCTCGTATGGCTCAGCAATTTAGTTTTGGCCCAGTCCTTATCGCTCGAAACCGGCCAGCTCTGGAACAGGGCAGTTTCACACAACCTGATGGCTGACAGTACCCGCGTCTTACTGGAAATGGTCATTGACCAAAGCCGACGCGAAAGCAATGACAGTATCCTGGCCGAGGCTCATCATTTGTTGGGAAAGCACTACTTCCTCATCATGCAGGAGCATAAAGCCCAATCCAATTTCCGGGCATCAAAACAGCTCTTTGAAAAACAGCAACGCTGGGAGAAAACAGGGTACGCGCTCATTCAGTTGGGTAACTGTTATTTGCAATCGAATCTTCTGGATTCCGCCATGATGGCCTACCAGGAGGCCAATCAAATATACCAGGACCATGACATGCCTGATAATATCTGGACCACCTATATCGGGCTTGCCAATGTTCATCACAAGGCAAATCAACTGCAAAACGCATTCTCGTTTGCCAGGAAAGCAGTTGAAGAATCACGACGTGTACCGGATCGGGCGAGCAAAGTGATCGCACTGAATTTGATTTTGCGACTGGCGCGTGAGAATGACAGCACAGCCCTACTCGTCCGGTATTCCGATGAATTATTCCGTCATTTCTCTCCCATGGAACTGGACCAGGAAAAAATGGCCCATATCAATTATTTCGTGCACATCCAGGATCCATCGCACCGTATTCATGCGCTGAAAACAGCTATTGATGGCCTCGAAGGCTATCAACCAAGCCTTGAGTTGATCTCCAGTTATAATCAACTTGCCCAGGCTTATCATGAATCAGGAAATATTCCGGCAGCCATTCAGGCGTGGGAATATGCCTTGTCCATTGAACGGGACAGTCTGAAGCTGATCCAGTTTACACCGTATATGTTGCGTTCATTGAGTGATCAGTATCAGCTGGAAGGGGATCATGAAAAGGCACTGGCCTATTTTCAACGGTATAGCCAGATCAAGGACAGCCTGACCCAGGTCTATAACCAATCCCGGATTGATGAATTGCAACTCCAGTATGAAACCCGTGAGAAAGACGCCGCGCTGGCCAATCAGCAGCTCGTCCTTTCCCGTCGAACTGCGCAGCGCAACTGGATTATTGTGATCACGGCCGTGGTCCTGATGGTCGGTATCTATGCATTATACGTGCAGCGCCGGCATTTGCAGGATCAGAAAACCATTTCGTCGCAACGGGAGAAAATTCACCAGGTTGAGATTGAGGAATTGAACCGGCAACATGAGATTCAGCATCTGCAAACATTGGTCACTGCTCAGGAAGAAGAGCGCAAGCGGATCGCACTTGATCTGCACGATAGCCTGGGTGGATTATTGGCTACATTAAAGATCCAGGCGCGCAAGCTGAAGGACCAGGGTGTTGTCGATCCATTTATCCATGTGGCGAATGAGCATGTCCAGCTTATCGATTCCTTAAGTGCCGAGACGCGACGAATTGCACATAACATGATGCCGCCGGCCCTGATCCGGATGGGTTTAAGCGCGGCCATTGAAGACCTGGTCCAAGCCATACACCAGGATAAAACACTGGAGGTCACATTCCAGAATATCGATTACAACCGGTCTCTCAAACAGGACCAGGAGATAACACTTTACAGGATCGTGCAAGAACTCTGTTCGAATGTGATCCGTCATGCGGAAGCCCATCATTTATTGATCCAGCTCTCCCGGCACAATGGATCCGCCACGCTGGTGGTGGAAGATGACGGTAAGGGATTTGATGCCCAATCGAATAGTGTCGGCGGACTTGGATTTGAAAGCATTCGGTCTCGTGTAGCTTACCTGGATGGCGACATGGAGATCCTGACGCATCCGGGCGAAGGCACCAGCATCACCATTAATGTTCCCGTGTCATGATACGCTTACTGATCGTCGATGACCACAAGATCCTTCGCGATGGATTACGACAGATGTTGTCGGATGTGAAGGATGTAGAGGTGGCCGGCGATGTTGCAAATGGAAAAGAAGCGCTGGAATGGTTGAGTTCAAATGAGACAGATGTCGTTCTCATGGATGTCAATATGCCGGAGATGGATGGCGTGGAAGCTACGGCGCGAATTCATCAACTTTACCCGGATGTCAGCGTGTTGGCGCTGACGATGATCGAGCAAGGAAGTTTTGTCCAGTTGATGTTACGTAATGGGGCACTGGGTTATTTGCTAAAGGATACATCCAGAGAGGAAGTTGTGGAAGCCATTCAAACTGTAGCCAAGGGAGAACGATATCTCGGTCAACATGCCACAGATCTCCTGGTTGGCAATTTGTCTAACTCGTCGCCTTCAACCGCATTTCTTCCGGCACTGACGCGCCGGGAAAAGGAAGTACTGGTCATGATCACACGGGGAATGTCAGATGCAGAGATCTCAACACAATTATTCATCAGCCCGGCAACAGTGGAGTCCCACCGGAAGAACCTCAGGTCAAAACTCGGGGCCCGTAACTCGGCGGAGATCGTCCGTATCGCGATGGAAAGAGGGCTGGTGAACTGATTAACCAACGGGTATTTTCTTTGCACGATTGAATGCGAGGAAGAGTTGCCAGATGAACAGGACTGTAATTCCTCCCAATACGATCATCAAATAAGCAACAAAAGGTGTATCCACAAATTGATGGTCAAACATCACCAGGGTCATTCCACCAATCGTCACGTCCATCAGGAACATAAACACCAGGAACAACACGGCTAATAACATGCCGATGGCTTGTTTTCGTAAGATGAAAATCCCTTTCAGGAAGAGGGCCGGCAGAATGACGGAGAGATCGATGACATGGACGCCATTGGTTGGTAGACCAGCATCTGTCAACGATGCCGGTGTGGTATTGCTTGCCATGGCAGGGAGTACTTAAGCCAGCCATAGTGCATAGAGAGAGGCATCGATCAGGATCAGAAAGAGCCGTATAATTACTCGGAACAATTTTGATAAAGCCTCTGAGAGGGGTTGTGGAGTGCCGTTCCAGTTGTGACAGCACAACCAAATGAACCTGCGTTTACACCATAGACAGAGATCACCGATTTCCAGAAACGGAATGCGGTCAGGTGGGGGCGGTGGTTTTAGCCGGAGGTGGCGAAGGAGATGGGTTGAATTGGGAATTGGATACAATTTTGGGTAATAGATTTGGAACTATCAAATTTTAGGTTATTTTTACTATTGCATACGGTCCAAGAAGGAGCTTTAAAGTAATATTTTTCAACCCATTAAACTTTAAAGCTATGAAATCGTTTTTTTCAGTCCTCAGTCCTCAGTCCTCAGTCCTCAGAAGAGAAGAGCATAAGTAGGAAAAAAAATTTCAGTTATGGCATTCAATCCACGTTTGACCATAAACGAATTAGTATTCGACTGGAATATATTTGCTTCTTGGCCTTATTTTGGTTTATCCAGCCACAATCATTGACAAGTCAAGTATTTGAGTGCGGGTTTGATGTTACAGAGCTAGAAGAATTGGAAGAAATCCCATATCCAGATTGCACGCTAGAGTCCTATGATGAAAAATGCATTAGAGTGAAAATTAATTTTCTTAATGTTTCTCCTAGGCCTTTGAATTCTCCCAGTGATGCCTATTTTTTCGATCTCTTAACAAAGATCAATGGTGAGCTTGCAGATGGAAAGATTCGACTCACCTTCGATGATAATTGTATATATAGGGGCAATCTTACTTCAATTACATTAAAAACTCAAATATCTACATTAATTGGTCAGAATGATCCTGATGTAGACGATGATCCCAATGCCATTAACCTATATTTCATCCAAGGATCACTAATTGGTGCTCCCTTTGGTTCATTTATTGGTAAACATCTTGTCATTGATGAAATATTTAATTTTCATGATTTAATTCATGAAATTGGTCATTTGCTTAGTTTGAAACACACATTCAGGGGTACTCCAGAAGCAAATGCATTGGCCCAAATCAACGATTTCATGTGCAAAGATATCACCGTAATCGAGCCAGTCTCAATGGATTTAATGTGTGAAAAACCTGATGATGGACTTTGCGATACTGGGATCGACCCTATAACTTTAACCTTAGATGGGGATGGTTATCAAGATGGATATAAATGGGTTGATTTTGAAACCTGTACACAGGATGAGTCACTTACGCCTGATATATTGGATTTTTGCGACGATGCAACAACTCCCTGGAACATACCTATTGATAACTATATGTCCTATTATCAACATTGTAGAAATAGATTTACTCCATGTCAATTCGGGCAAATGCATGAAATGATAGAAGAGTTTAATCCTGAAGTTCTTATAAATTGTGAGGAAGATCCTTACGATATTCAATTAATTGCATGCAGTGATCCAGATATTATTGTAAATTCTGTTGAGGAATGGCAAGATGACTTAATTGAAATGTGTCCAGGTCAAAGAATTGTCATCACCTCAACAGGACATTTGATTCTGGATAATACGACTATCACATGGGTGGAGCAGGAAGTTCCGAATGAGGTTTGCCCGAATCTATTTTTTGAACACTTATGGTCAGGTATACATATCACAGGGAGAGGAGTGCAGACAAGTTACAATGGCAATTCCTATATATTGGGAGGGATTACTTTAACAAATGGATCATTAATTGAGTATTCCAAGCATGGTATATCTGCACAGCAAGGTTACGGACGCATAACAATCAATAGTTCCTCAATGCGGCAAAACGGGTCTCTGGTTTCGGCTTTCGATCCATGGCCGTTGACATACAGTGCGAGCGAGGGTATATTGCCACCATTATCATCACTTTCAGATTTTTCCAATGGAAGTAATCTTTGCGGCTACTCAATATTCTATCCATATCCTGAGGTTGGCATCAAAAATTCAGAGTTGGAAGTAGGATCACCGGATGCCCTTTTGGATGGCTTGTCAGAAACCCAGGTCAGGGTGAATGGAGGTCATTTGAAAATGTCAAATACGCACATTTTAAATCCAAATGCCGTAGCCAATATGGATGAAATCACAGCTATAAAGCAGGGTCGGGGCCGGCTGGAAGTTACCAATGGCTCAACTATTGAGAACTTTGCCACTGGCATTTTCAAGGCAATGGATGTGTATAATAACTGTTCTGAAAGAGGGCTTTGGCTGAGAAATACTAACATTCTTGATACAGAAACCGCCTTGTATTCCACTACTCAGTTAACTCATATCAGCGGCTCTCTCATTCAGGGGGATGTATATTCAGAAGGATTGAACTATGCCTATATTTATGGAAACACATTTGAAAAAGGGTTACCTATAAGCTCCAGCCAAGAATCAGGTATTTTTACCATCCAGGCGCCCAAACAGTCTTTTCTACTTGAAGAGAACTTGTTTGACAATTACCGCCTATATTTTAATGGGCCTAATATGATGAGCTATTCCAGATGTAATACATGGCAGGAGATGGATGAAGGATATGCCGTTGTTGGTGAGGAGTTTGTGGATTTTCCAGAAAGTTGGGGTAATGAGGAAGTTTCCGCAGGTAATAGACATTTGGATGGTGAGGATTTGCCGTCAATGTTTTCTGAGGACCCAATAGTAAACTACTATGATAATCAAGACGCAGAGGAAGATTTTAATTATGAATACCCTTTTGAAGGTGAAGAATCATCAGGCCAAGATGAATGCACCTATGAGATATATCCTGATACAAAGGTGCTCTATGATTCTTTGTTTACATCAATTTTAATTGATTATAACGATAAAGAGCAAACGTGGGTGCTCTTGGATTCAATTCGACGAGCCAAAAGAAACCTCGTTTTGACTTCATCTCCTGATGTTCAACAAACATTATATGAACAGATCAATCAGATTGAAATGGAGATGGGCTCCATCGTTAGAGAGGTTCTTTCTTCCATGTCGACTTCTGAAGAATCAATTGAAACCTCATGGATATCAAGGGCGGATGCAGGCATCACCTCCTTTTCTAATCTGTATGCATTCTGGTACGGTAGAGATTTTAATAGGCTTGATTCCTTATTATCTATGGAATCTGACCCAGATGCCCAGGCCTTGTTGGAAGCAACGACTTTTCTTGAGTCGGTTCAAACACGGGGCATTCCTATGGATTCACTTCCAGAATCCGAATTGGACACACTAACATCGATGGCAACGCAATCTTATGGTGACTATACAAACATCATTCGAAATTATCTTAACCTTCAATATGACCGGGAATTGATTTGGCCTTATGAGGATGAGCTTATTCCCAGATCATATGAACCTGAAAAGAAGCATTTGCCGGTAAGGAGTCCGAATTTGTTTGTTATCCAACCTAATCCGATTAATGAATGCTTCCTGATTTCAGATACAAGAGGATCAGATTCAAATTTATTTGTGGAACTGTTTGATGCCTTGGGAAGCGCCGTTTTTACCGACCTTGTAAGGATGAATGCGGCCATTTGCCCTCCTTATTTAAGACAGGGCACTTACTATATTCGCATTACTGAACAGAAAACCGGGCAGACTGAAACCCAGATGATATTGATGCTGGATTGACAATAATGAAAATTACATTTACACTTCGGATATTACTAATCCTCACATCTTCTGTGAGGATTAGTATATCTGAAGGGCAAACTTTATTTGACATCATTCCGGACTTGCAGAGTGTCGAAATGCAAGGCGGATGTCGCAAAGTATATGTGCAGGACACTGATTTTTTGGTTTCCGGACATCGATATGATACATCATATGGCGGCTCTGATGCGAAGCCATGGGTTGGTGTTTTTAATTATGACGGCGACATGAAATCCCTGTTTTCCCTGAGGGATACAGCTTATGATGAACCATTTATTTTCAGCACTTTACAGTTAGTGCCAAAATACGGAACGCGGTGGCTGGGCTATGCCGGTCGGTTTATTAATTCCGAGGCCACACCCTACCTGTTTGAGTTCGATATAGTTACCGGAGACATCATTTCGGCTTTGTTACTTCCCAATGAATTGTTCCCAGATGAACGTGTCAGCGCCTCTTCCATCTACTATGCCGGCAACAGGATATCCCTTCTGTCCCGTCATCAGGATCAGGACTCCGTGCAGCTTTTCATTACAGAGCTTGATAGCAATTTCTCCATTCTGAAAGAATTTCGCTTGCAACGAGAAACTATTAATCAGGCTCCAAGGTATTTCGAACGAAAGAAAGACGGAACATATATTATCATTTCAGATTCGAAACGGCCTGGGCAGCATGATGACAATTCTTATGACGTGACATACATGCATGTGGACTCTACTGGAGACGTGGTCAGGTTTAAATGGTCACCTGCTGATGTCCCTGTTTCCAATTTACTTGGAGCGGCAAAAAGAGTAATCCGGGCCTCTAATGGTGACTGGATAATTCTTGGGGCGCACAATGTTCAACCTGACTCTTGTTTGAATTGCTCAATAGACTACCCCTACTTACTTTCAGTTTCTACTTATTTTGACACACTGAAGTCACAAATTTCTTTACGTGATCTTCCACCAGGTGCAGATGTCCTTTATCATGAATACGGCCTTACAGAGGTTCCTGATGGCTACATTGCTTGTGGTGAGTTCTTTAAAGGTAATACTGAGTTGCGTCCTTCCAGTGGCTGGCTTTTTAAGACAAGCTTTGACGGGGATAGCCTGTGGATGCGGCATATCATACCTGTAGGCTGGGAGGATGAAAGGGTCGTTTTTGCAAATTTCTATGATGTGAAAGCAACTGAGTTTGGCACCATGGTGATAGCTGGCCAGGTTACAGACAGAGAGCTCGAAATAATTCGCCCATGGATCTTGCATCTGGATCAGCATGGATGTCTTGTTCCGGGATGTCATATTGTTGGAACTGCCGATCCAACGCCATCAGAGTCAAAAGCGAATCAATTTACAATATATCCTAATCCAGTTGGGGATGAGCTCTTTATCCTTAGCCATATTGATTCAAGAGAGGACTATATGATCCGATTGTTTTCGGAATCGGGGATTGAATTGAGACATGCAGTCATTCAGCCTATGGATGGTGCTCAATTCGTACTGACAACTGAAAACCTTATGCCGGGGGTATATTTTCTGACTATAACAAATGAAGTAACAGGAGCAATAGAGCAATATTCATGTGTAAAACAATAGCCTTGGAAATAGTTCCTTGGATCCCGCCGTTTTACCTCTTTTAATGCCAAATTGTACGTATTGCGATGGAACGTGGATTGCTGAATTAACCTGCCGTGGAGTGCTGTAGATGATCGTTGTGCATAAGCCTCAATAGTTTCCATAAAAGGATCATGGTAAAGATCCCGACCCCAATCATGGAGTGGGCTACAGCAAGTGTGTCAGTCAGTCCTTGCTGATACATCACAAATGTCATCCCGCCAATGGTGATGTCCATCAGGAGCATAAACACAAGCAGTACGGCCGCCATGTAGGTGCCAATTGATTTTTTCGAAGAACAAGTATGCCTGTCATAATCATAACAGGCAGAATGATCGACAGATCAATTACATGAACTCCGTTAGTAGGTAATCCAACATCTGCCAAAGAGCGTGGTGTCGTGTTCGTTGCCATGTAGGGATGAACGTCAGTCAACCATAGCATATAGAAGGCGACGCCTATCACGATCAGAAAAACGCTGAGCGTATTCCGCAGGAGATCGGATTTTATAGATCTGGAGTGGGGCAATCGATATTGTGTTGTAGAAAAGTAAAGGAGTGCATAAAATGAAAGCCCCAACGTGAGACAATAGAAATAGAAAAGCGGATTGAAGTGCACATGAAACGTATACAATAAAAAGGTGTACACGAGATAAAGTAGCGTACCAACCCAAATCAGGGCAGCGATCCTGAAACCATTTGCTGTAAAAAATGCGCTGATCACCAAGACAGGTGTGATTAGGACCAGATCGACCATGTCCTGAAATCTCGATTGCACAGCCCAATTGGAAGTTTCCCTGAAATAAAAATCAGGGGTGAGCCACCCTGTTAAACTGACGCCGACCAGGCACAGCGCAAGAGGTAAGGACAAATACATGATCCAGGGAGAATGCTGATTTTTCATAACCGATACAAGAATAATACCTTGGTGATCTCCGGAAGCTAAGCCAGGTCAATGGGGTCTGTGATTTGCATCAGTCCGTGGTGCGAACAGAACGACCTGCCAGGCTTCACCATCCGGTTCGGTATATCGATGGATTGTTTTGAACCCGATTTTTTCATGCGCGCGGATAGAACGGCCATTCCGGAGCGCGATCTCCGTAATGATGAAATCATAATGCCGGAAGCGATCAATGTAGAAGGCATACATCTCTTCAAAAAGCCCCTGCCCTCTGTACTCCTTGTCCACGCACACCTGGCCCACCACCATATATCGATAGCCGGCCACCGGCTTGTCGTTATACCGGATATGATCAAACATCTCAAACATGGGATAAAGGATCGGCAGCTCATGTCGCGATGCAGCCGTCATCGCCAGGATATAACCGACTATACGGTCATCGTGCCTGGCCACGACGCTGGGTTCAATGGCGTGCATCCGGGAGAGGATCGCTAGGTCATGTTGGGCAGTGACGAATCCTTGATCACGGATTTCATCCGGCGATAATGCAGGGGAGAGATTGGCCTGCTGTAAGGCCAGTATGCCCGACAGGTCGGCTGTGGTGCGGGCGATATCAAACTGGATGGATTCCGGTTGCATTATTTGATTTGCCTTTTATACAAATAACGCGGAAATCCGGCGGTATAGCCTGGCTATCCTGCCAAAACTTTTTCAGCGTGTTTTAATTGTTCGCGTGTGGAAGGAGTTTTTCCTTTCAAGGCTACCAATTGGGTATAATAGGATTTGGCTTTTTCCAGATCACCCTTAAGTTCCGCGGCTTTCGCAATGCTATAAAGGGTATTAAACCGGTTTGGATTTTCTATCAGTGATTTTTCATACGCGGCGATAGCCTCAGTGTATTTTTTCATTTCAAAATACAGATCACCGAGTAGTTCACCAGCTGGAACCAATGTACCGGGAGATACAGGGTTCTTTTGCGTTTTGTATTCCAGGTCTGCCGATTGCTGCATCAGGCTGATCGCTTCATCCGGGCTGCCCGAGGCATAGGCAGACCAGGCACTGATGGCGAGTCGCTGAATCTCCATCTGATCCTGCCAGTATTTGGACTGTGGATTATTTTGATCCAGGGCACCCTGTAGCGTGGCGATTTTGCCCATCTCTTGATTTGCTTGTTCGGCATTGCCACTGCGCGCAGCTCCTATCCCTTTTGCGTAATGAATCAATGCTTCGTACTGTGGAAATTTTTTCCAGGGGAATTCGGACGTATCCGGTTCGGCCAGGGCGGCAGCTTCATTCCATTTTCCCTGCTCAAGCGGAATGCGGGAGGGAATGGCCGCAAGCGCATATGCTGTTGCCGGATTCACGGAATGTGGAAGTTTGAGCGTGTCAAGTCCGTTCAGGATCGATTCGGCTCGTTCATCTTCGCCAAACTGAAGTAAGGCATAGGTCATATAATCCAGCGCGTGATACATATGGGATGACGTATGCCCGTCCATCGGCGCACGCTCAGCTGCTTTGGCAGATCGATAATTCCAGTCGATCGATTCCTGCCAATAGCCCAGGCGCGTGAAAATATGTGATGGCATATGCAAGGCATGCGGGATTTCTGGTGCCACTTTTCCGTAGTTCTGTGCCAGGAAAACAGCCTTATCCGCAAGCGGCGGTACATCATACGCATGGATGCCGTAGTGGAATGCACCCGGATGATCGGGATAGGTTTTCAATAGCTCTTCGGCCATGGCGCCGACTTCTGTCTGCACTGTATATGATTTGTCGGATGGCGGCACCACGGCCAGGCGAAATAAACCGTTAAATAATTTTGATTCCACATCATCAGGGTTGGCGTCCACAGCTTTAGCCCAACCGGCCTGGAATTTCCCGAGACGCTGGATTTTGTTCAGATCTTCCTTGACATAAAAGGAAGCCAACGCTTCACCCCAAAGTTTTTGCCGTTCGTTTTGCGCCAGGGTGATTGCCTTTTGCGCGAGGACATGACCGGTTTCCATTTCCTGAGCGGTGAGTTGATCCGGCCACAGCGGATGGATATAGGTCATCGCCTTGCCCCACGGACCCCAGAAGCAGTCCGGATCTTTGGCCATCACCTGTTCAAACGTATATCGCGCGTCTTCATACGTCATGTGATGGATCAAGGCGAGTCCGAATCGAACCAGTGTATCGGTTTTAGGGCCACAGCCATCCGTCAGGACAACCGTGCCGCACATTACGTCCGGTGAGAGGTAAATACTTTGTTCGGAGGCTTCTTCAGCTTGTTTTGGGCTACAGGCGAGGAGCAGCAGGGTGGGAATGACGAAGAGGAATGGCGTGGATTTCATGATGGCGGAGGGTTTTATACCTCAAAATTATAACAAATTTGGCCGGATTTTTACCATGAATATGGGAGGGGATAGTTGGCAGTTGGCAAAGATTGGTATTCGGTATCCAGAAACTGCCGTGACGGTAATCGGTAATCCATCTCTTGTTTGATTCCACTACTTTGAAAAATAGCCTCGATCAACTCTTTAAACTCTTTAAGCTCTTTTTCTCTTTAAACTCTTCTTACGGTCTTACAGTCTTACGATCTTCTTACCGTCTTACTCTTGCTGTCTTGCTGTCTTACTTTCTGCCCCTACTGCGCCAGATATCCACCATCCACCGCATAATACGACCCGGTCACAAATGATGCTTTGTCTGAACTCAACCAAAGGACTAATTCTGCAACTTCTTCGGAGGTGCCGAGGCGTTCAATTGGATGCAGCGCTTTGATCCCGTTCAATGCGTCTTCATCGAGATGTTTAGTGAGCAACGGAGTCATGATATAGGCTGGACCGACCACATTGACGCGGATGTTTTGGGCTGCATATTCAATTGCCGCTGCTTTTGTCAATCCAACTAATCCATGCTTGGCCGAAATATAAGCGGGCGCGAATTTGGTGGCAACCTGCCCGAGGATGGAAGATATGTTGACAATCGAGCCGCCACCGGTTTTCAACATTTCAGGGATTTGAAAACGCATACCATAGAATACCCCGGAAAGGTTGGTCGCAATAACTTTATCCCAGGTCGGGATATCATAGTCTCCCGTTGCGCCCATTTGTCCACCGATGCCGGCGTTATTGCATGCGATATCGAGACGGCCGTATTGCCGAATCGTTTCGGT
>AERA01020052.1_pt1 | contig 38999 bp, 26 predicted proteins | sample 267968 | NCBI WGS metagenome assembly AERA01 (sample SAMN02954363, study PRJNA61401) | activated sludge metagenome | biome: terrestrial; feature: wastewater treatment plant; material: activated biomass; isolation source: activated biomass of an industrial wastewater treatment plant | reverse complement strand
GAAAAGTATTCCGTTCCAATACCTTTCCACATTTCATCACAGCCTGAGATATAGCTATTTCGTACAGTCAGGCTTGCTTCGACACTGATGGCAGCGCCTTCAGCCATTTTGATGCGCATATTGTTCCAGTCTGTGTCTACGTCAATGACAAGAATGCAGTCGATAAAATAACATCTGGAGTTATTGAACGGACCTACATCATCAATACTAACGGTTACATCATGGTGATCTCCAACAGGAATAAAAGTCTCACATTCACAAGGAGTAACCGGCGTGCCGAGTAGCTGAGCGGAGGAGAAAAAGAAAGCAAGAAAGAGCAGAATTGGTGTTCTCTTTAGCTTGAAGCTTTCAGTACAGGTAGAAATAAGGCTTGTAAGCGCCTCATTTAGAGCGGCTTGTGTAGGGGGGGGCAAATCTTATTGCGCCTTTCCCTGAAAAATTTGGTGACATAGTGATAAATATTTGAAGGTTAATAATCTCTCCAAATTGGGCACTATGCATATATGAAGTTAAGCACTGGATGAATACAAAAGTGTTAAGAATAAAAATTTAACACTTCAGGCCAAAAATTAAATTTAACATAGCGGAATTCTTATTTCAAAAGGAATAACCTCTCTAAAGCTGACCAATTGCCAAAATCGCACACCCTGTCCAACCCCTAAATCCAAGCACCAACACCCCACCTGCGCTATTGCGCAGGATTCGCATTCCCATTCGCATCCCCTTTCTTCACCGCAATGAATTCCGCCTCGCGTACGCCGTCGAGGATGTCCTGCAACGGAATGGTTAACGACGGGATCACCGGTGGGTGATTGGTGGGCTCACCGAATTGGGTATCGGCTGGAAAGATGAGCCAGTTGTTATTGTCAGGAAATTGATTGGTGATGCCGAGGAGTACCCGCACAATGCCGGCAATATCCAGCGTCGAGATCGTGCCCGAACCATTGATATCAGAAGCGAGTTTGAACAATTCATTCGTAAACGGCTCCAGGAAGATCACATGCTTCTGGATCCGCACCAGGTCAAGCGCGTTTACGCCATTGGTCAGCGTACCGGTTTTCACGGCCCGCACTTCCCAATCAGCCTGTACCTGGCTTAAAAAGATGGGTACCTGAAAATTACCCGTTGTATTTGTCGTGTCCGCAATGATGACCTGCCCGCCGGCATTGACCACTTGCACAATCACATTATTGACGCCCGGACCACTATTCAGGAATTTGATATGACCGGTCACCATGACGGGTGTTTCACCCATGCTCGGCTTCTCCGCACCGGTAGCCAGCAAAGCTGCATCCAGCGCAGCGATTGTCGCTTCATTGGTGGGCCCGTCAACATCATACTGTATTGTTCCATCAGGTGCGATCACGATATAGGTAGGGGTACCATGCCACGGACCAAATGAACCGTTCTTATAAGGCTGCACGGCATCAAGACTTCCGCCATCCCTGCTGACAGCAATAAACGTTTCATCATATTGATCACGATAGGCTTCAACCAATGCATCTGTGTCAAAGTTTTTATCCGTCATCCGAAAAAATTCCACATCATTTTCGCCGGCGCCCCATTCCTGGTAAAACGGTTCCATCAATGGCGCAATGGAATTGCACGGCGGACAAGTGGTATAAAAGATCTCGAGCAGAACAGATTTACCCTGGTTGAGGTAATCCGCATATAAACGTCGCACACTGCCGTCCACATCCGTCACCATAAAATCCGGCGCCATCGTCGGTGGTGGGGGAGGAAGTGATGCCCCTGTAGCGATGATGGCTTCATTCAGCGAGTCAATGGTGGCTTGCATGGTCGCACCCCGCAAATCATATTGAACCGCACCATTCGCGCCGATAACCACGAATGTCGGTACATCGACAAAAGGACCATAGGTGCCATCCTTGTAGATCTCCACAGCCGCAAGGCTTCCGCCATCCTTACTGATGCCCGGAAACGTCAAATCGTGCTCGATCAGAAAATCAAAGACCAATGGATTTGAATCTGCATTCCTGTCAGTCAATGCGATGAACTCCACATCATGATCACCGCCGCCCCATTGCTCATAAAGTTCCTTCACCATCGGCGCGATGGCGTTACTGGCGCTGCTCGTGGTATTGAAGATCTCAAGCACAATGGTTTTTCCCTGGTTGATATATTGGCTGTACAGCTGATGCGGCAATCCTTCTACATCGGTCGTTGTGAAGTTCGGTGCTGGTGGCAATTGACCGGGCTTGAGTGCACCGGTAGCTGTGAGCGCCGCGTCAATCGCGTTGATGGTTTGCTGGTTACCACCACCTCCAACATCATAATTCACTGTTCCATCCGGGGCGATGACAATAAATGTAGGCGTGCCAAACCAGGGCCCGAACATCCCACTCTTGTAGGGTTGAACGGCGGTGAGGCTATTCCCTTCTACACCCGCTGAAGGAAAGGTGATATTGTAAAGGGCCTTATAGTCATTGACCAATTGATCTGTGTCAAAATTTTTATCCGACAATTCAAAAAACTCGACATCAAATTCACCCGCGCCCCATTCCTGGTAAAACGGTTCCATCAACGGAGCTATTGAATTGCAAGGTGGGCAGGTGGTGAAGAAGATCTTGATCATCACCGTCTTGCCCTGGTCGAGGTAGTCGGCATACAACGTATGTTCGACCCCGTCACTATCCGTGATCGTAAAGTCAGGCGCCTGCTGGGCCATGATGTGCAGTGACCCTGCGAGCAGGATCACCGTAAACAGGAGGGTTTTCATTGTGGTTGTAGTTTATCCAGATTGAGACCTGTGTAGTTTTTATTTCCCTATAATTTGAAAAATCGAAATGCCTGTTGTTTTCCGGTCGATGGGATTTCGATATGACCAATCCACAACCCGGATGGAAGATGATCTATGCCGTAATTCAGGATGCCAACCTGAGGTGAATTCAGTTCATGCCGACCGGAAGTCTGGCCCAACGGATCAACTATTGAGATCGTCACGTTGTCAACTTCCGAATGAAATTCAAAAACAAGTTGATTCGTCACGAGATTGGAGCGCAAGCTCACAGGAAACGCCGCTGCCGGATCTGTCGTGCTCGAGATAATGCCTGTGGCGCCTGTGTTTTCAATCGCTTCATCCAGCGCGGCGATGGTACCGGAAATGCCAGAGCCGAATACATCATACTGGACTGTTTTATCCGGGGCAATGACAACGAATGTGGGTGTGCCGGTGTATTGACCGAACGTGCCATTCTTATAGACTTCAACGGCAGCCACACTTCCACCTGCGGAGCCTACTGCCGGAAAAGTAGTGTTGTGGGAGCTCTTGTAATTATTGACTTTAACATCGGTATCACTCGACAGAATACTCAGTTCAATGAATTGCACATCAGCCTGTCCGCCACCCCACTCCTGGTATAAGGGCTCCAGGGAAGAGGCAATGGCATTGCATGGCGGGCAAGTCGTATAAAAGACTTTGATCACGACCGTTTTGCCCTGGTCAAGGTAATCTTCATAAAGGCGATGGGTATTGCCCCATGAGTCGGTCACATTGAAGTTTGGAGGTGTTTGCGCGTTGAGCGTGATAGAAATCAGGATGAATACGAATAGGGTAGAAATCAGTCGGATCATGACGATAGTTTGGTTTAAAAATAAAGGGAATTGACTTGCGTCGGAGAGGTTGGCTCCATAAAAGTAAAACATCCTGCCGGAATATCGGTTTAAGACCGGGGAAAAGATTGGCCGCCCGTACGCGCCACATCCCCTAATTTTAACGCGCAATGTCAGATACAGGACATATCCAGGTCGTGGATCTCGGGCTCATTCCGTACAAGGAAGCCTGGGATATCCAGACCCGTTTGCATCAGCAACTCGTGCAAAACAAACGCGCAGGCTACCCGACGCCTCAGCCACACTACCTTTTGCTGTGTGAACATCCACCCGTATTTACCCTGGGGAAGAGTGGTAAGGAAGATCATCTCCGGCTTGAAACGGAAGGGCTGTCTGAAAAGGAGATCGAGTATTTCAAGATCAATCGCGGTGGAGACATCACCTTTCACGGCCCGGGCCAGATCGTGGGGTATCCTATTCTCGATCTCGATTTATTCTTCACCGATGTGCACCGGTATGTCCGGAGTCTCGAGGAAGTCATGATCCGCGTGTTGAGCAAATATGGGCTGGAAGGGGAGCGCGACCCCAGCTACACCGGCGTGTGGATCCGGATGCCGGATGGCGTCAATACCCTCAAGATCTGTGCGATTGGTGTCCATCTCAGCCGGTGGGTTACCATGCATGGTTTTGCCTTTAACGTCAATACCAACCTGTCCTACTTCGATCACATCGTGCCCTGCGGGATTGCTGACCCGGATAAAAGCGTTTGCTCCCTCAGCAGCCTATTGGGGAAAGACGTACCTTTGCCGGTGGTAAAAGCGGCTGTGGCAGCTGAATTTGGCGTGGTATTTGAACGGGAAATGAAGCCCGCTCCTTTTTCGGCCGTCGAAGCCCATCTACCGCAAAACCTTACGCAATGAACACCAAATCTTTCCTGGGCCTGATCTGTTTCTGGGCCCTCAGCACCATGGCGATCAGCCAGGCACAGGTCGATCCGGCAATCCGCCACCAGCTCGATGCCTACATCGATTTTTCCAATCAACGGCAATGGGATAAAGCATTCGACCTGTTATATCCAAAGTTGTTCTCCAGGGTCGAGAAGCAGGATCTCATCGATCTCATGGCCGGTATGGAAAATGATGGCCTGATGCTCAATATGCGCAACGTGCAGATCCAGGCCGCCACTGCGCCCGTTTCCGAAGGAAAAGAGACTTTTGTACGGGTCGACTACCTCGCCGACCTGGATGTCATGGTCAAGCGTGAGAGTCTGTACGGTGACGCGAATACTCTGAAAGCGCTCGAAGGCCAGTTTGCTTCAACATACGGCCAGCGGAATGTAAAATGGGATGCGGATCAGAACGCATTTCACATCCGTGCCCACAAGGCCATGATGGCCATACAGGCGGATGGGCAGCGCGACTGGAAACTGGTGGAGATCAACACCGATCAACCCGAAATGATGGCCTATCTCTTTTCACCGGGCGTCCTTGAAACGCTGGTGAACGTCGAGTAAGCCGAAATTGCATAAACCCTTTTATGAATAAGCTTGAACCCCGCCCGGTCAGTTTCAGCCGGACGATGATGACCGAATTGGTCATGCCCAACGACACCAATCCCCTGGGTCACCTGATGGGCGGCAACCTGATGCGGTGGATGGATATCGCCGGTGGCATATGCGCAGCACGCCATTGTGGTGCGCACGCGGTGACGGCTTCAGTCGATCACGTTTCATTCAATAAGCCCATCCACCTCGGTGATGTCATTACGATCAATGCGAGTGTGACACGCGCGTTTACCACGTCAGTGGAGATCTATCTTGAAGTATTCACCACCTCCTCCTTTGGTGCGGAACTGGATAAATCGAATCACGCCTACATGACCTTTGTCGCGCTGGATGCACGAACCTCGCGACCCAAGGCGGTGCCCCAGGTGGTGCCGGAGACCGACGAAGAGCAAGTGCTTTACAACGGCGCGGCGCGTAGACGGGAAGTTCGCCTGGTACTGGCCGGCCGGTTGAAACCGGAAGAAGCCGTAGGTTTGAAGGCGCTCTTCCAGGAGCTCGAATCCAGAGAACCACAAAGCTGATGCGAAACGGTTTGCTGAAATCATTCGCCAAAACCTTTCTGAAAAAATATCAAACCCTCCACCTCGATTACCCGGTGGACATGAAGCCGCGTTATACTGCAGGGAAACCGCATGTGAGGCTAAAGGAGATCATTGACAGGAACCGGACGGAATATAAATCCTGGTTGCAAAAGGCAATGATACATGCTGAACAGTTGTCGGCCATTCCGGACATGAAAGACCGGCAATCGGCGCATCTCCCGGCCTGGAATAACGGATTTCTGCCCGGTTACGATGTGGCGATGTTATACACCTTTCTCGCCGAGCTCAAGCCGGAAACCTATATCGAGATCGGGTCAGGGAATTCAACGAAGATCGTTCACCAGGCGAAAATTGATCATCAGCTCCAAACCCGCATCGTATCTATTGATCCGGCGCCACGTGCGGAGATCGATGACCTGGTCGATGAGGTGATCCGCCAGCCGGTAGAGGCTACAGGGCTCAACTGGATCCGTGAATTGAAAGCCGGCGATATTGTTTTTGTGGATAACAGTCACCGTCTATTACCGAACTCGGATGTAATGGTTGTGTTTCTCGAAATCCTGCCTGCATTACCGCCGGGTGTGATCGTCCATATTCACGATGTGTATTTACCGTATGATTATCCGCAGGAGATGTGTGATCGGGCGTATTCGGAACAATACATGTTGGCTGCCATATTGATGGCAAATCCGGAAAAATACACCACCCTTATGCCGGCGTATTATGTGTCGCAGGATAACGAGTTAAGCCGGGAATTGAAACCGTTATGGCAAATGCCCGGGATGCCGGTTGTTGAGCAACACGGCGGGTCGTATTGGTTTCAAATCAATTCCTGAAAACCAGACTGGATCAACGCAGCAGGATCACATCGCCTTTCTCCTGAACAATCCGACCATCGGGATAGCGAAGGGAAGCGGTATACACATATGTATCAGAAGCCGCAGGTTCGTTTTTAAAACGACCGTCCCAGCCGTCCACATCGCCTAATCCGGATTCATATACTTTCTGGCCCCAGCGGTTAAAGACCACCAGGCGCTCCAGGACAATATTGCCCATGATCGTTACTCTGAAGTGATCATTGACATCATCTCCATTGTCGGGCGTGAATGCATTTGGGATCGTATAGGATGGCGGAACAGTAGGGATCGTGATCGTTACGGTTTGGTCGCATCCATCTGAATTGGTAAAGGTGACAGAGATCTCGTTCACATCTTCATCCGCATCGAAAGTAATGGAGGTGCCGGTTCCCGGAATGGCGACTCCATTCACGGTCCACATGATATTCATGGGTGTTCCACCGGTGACGATCAGGGTAGCCACTGACCTTCTGTGCCTTGCGCGATATCCATGCTGGTGTCAGGCACGGTGACGATCATTGCCAGTTGACCGGCGAATGGGACAACATCATACACCAGGCGAACTTCGCATGTATCTTCATTCGCGACCTCGGCGATAGCCACAACACGTCCCGTAACACCAGTAAGCGTCACCACCGGATTTGGACAATCCGTGCAGCTCAAGGTCACTCCGCTTAAGGCTTGCCAGGTTGGGTTGAGAAAATGCGGCGGTACGGATGCTGTCACCGAACCACCCGGACAGGTTTCGAGTTCTAGGCCTGTAATCTGAGCGGATATGCCTTCGGCTGCGGTGAAGCTGCCGGTTGCAGCACACACATCAGGATTGTTCGGGTCAGCGGTGACAGAAACGGTGACAACGCCATCATCATTTACGGTGACCACAGGATTCGGACAATTCGTACAACTTAAACTAGCATTGCCGGTCACGGTCCATTGAAAATTGGAATAGTTGCCGGCGTCCGATACGAACATTTCAAATTCGTCACCCGGACAAACGACCGGATCGCCATTCAGGGATAATTGTTCGGTAGGACCGGGCACCAGATTGATAATGCCCACCGCACCACAGAAATTCGGATTCGTGGTTTGTGCTATAACCGTAACTGCAATGACGCCATCACCATTGACACTGACAGTCGGATCTGTGCAATTCGTGCAGCTTAATGTACCACTTCCCGAGATCGACCACTCAAACCCGGACAAACCATCCGTATTGGTCATCATCAAGGGCACCTGGTCACCTGGACAGACGAGATTGTCACCGGTCACGTCAATCGGTTGTAATCCCGGAATAGTGATCGACAGGGTTGCGCCAACCGGGCAATCAAGGACCATCGCCGACAAATTGTACACCACATTGCTTCCGGGTGTACCGGTCACCGTGACCACCGGATCGAGACATTCCGTACAGCTCAAACCATCCGAAGGATCCCATTCGGGACTCGAGACCTGGTCGGCCAATACGACGACCTGAAATTGCTCACCAGGACATAAGGTCGTATCCGTCACACTAATGGGTATGCTCGATGGAACGACCGGGATCAGAATAGAGTCATAACTGATGCAGGCATTATTTCGGTTTGCCCGGATATACAACGTTGTATCCATGAGCTGCAAAGCCACATTCAGGAGATTCGTATCCGTGAGATAGGTGTTGTTATCTGGTGTCCAGCCAAATCCCAGGTCAGGAAAATCCAGTGAATCAAAGGTGGGTGAAAACAACGCAACCATTTCACCGGCACAGTAATAGGGTTTGCGCGGTGCAATGTCGATGTGCAGATCCATCGGCAAACTGTCTACGCGGACAACGACGGTGTCAGACGCAATACAAACGCCAATATCTGCGGAAAGAATATACGTCGTCGTGATCTCCGGTTTGGCAATCGGCGTTAAAATATTCGGATCAGACAATGTAGTATCCGCAGGGTTCCATTCAAATACGGTCGCCGGACCGCTCAGGCTGCCATGAATGGGTTTTCCTGTATCGGTATCGGTATCACAAATGAAAATCGTGTCCTGCGGGATATCGGCGATTGCCAGGTTGAAATAAATGCTGTCCAGCGCGCCACAATCTTCCGGGCCAACGGATGCATAATACCAACCTGAAGTGACCGGCGTCACAGTGACCTGGCTACCGGTTTGGGGATCAAAAAGCGGGCCGGGCGACCAGCTGATCTCTCCGTTTCCTGTTGCCTCCAGATCATAAGGCACATATCGACACCAGACAATGGTGTCTTCCTGGGCATTGATCTCAACTTCATATTCATCCACAATCGAGGAGACCAGGGTCACAGCGCCGGATTCCAGACCAGCAAGCCATGCCAGTTCGAACTCGACACTTTCTGTGGCTTCTGCGGTGCCATCAGCATTGACTGTGACCGGAACAACCACGATAGTGTCTTCGGGTAACATGGTCAACGGAAAACTTCCCGCCGGGATGGTATAGTCCACATTGATGTCCGCATCACCTGCAGTGCTGAAAAAGACTTCAATAGTTTCCGTCACACCCTCGACCCGCTCGATCACAATCTCATACGGGCCGTCACACCCTTCAGCCATGGAGCCGGCACCGGCGGGAATGGTCAGGGTGGCGGTAATTGCAGTCTGTGCTGACAGGGAAAGGGCGCCACATGTCCATACAACAGCCATCAGCAGACGGGAGGTCAAATCTTTTACCATAGGGGAAAACATTAACGAATAGCCCATTTAGAAGTGGGTAAAAATAGTGATTTTGAAGAGGAAGCCCCGATGATCAGCGGGATTGACAGGCGGCCAACATTGTTTTCACCTCGTCGGCCCGAACGACCTGCGTTTTATTGGCATACAGAACCCCGAGATAGTTGATCAGGTTGGCATATTCAGCCTCTTTCAGGGTGGGTTGAGGCGGCATTTGCTGGTTGGTGTCAGGGTTCCGGGGCAGCCCGTGGCGGATCAGGCACACCAGCTTGCCCGGGTCGTCGAGCCGCAAATTCTCCGCTGACAGCGGGGGAATAAGGGCCTTCAATCCACTGCCATCTTCCATATGGCAATTGGCGCACAGGGAATTATAGATGACCTGTCCCTGGACATAGGGGTTCTCCTGGCAGCCTGAAACGATGATCAAAGCCAGGATGACAATGCCCGGGAATGGATTTTTTTTCTTTTCATGCTGCTTACAACCTGGTGAGGTGCAGGATGTGCTGTTACCTGCTATTTGGGTTCAAGGGCAAGCAATTGGTCCACAGTTGCAAAAAAAGCAGTCACTGACTCCGGATCCGTCCCTTCGCAATACCCGCGGACGTGCCGGTCCCGGTCGACGAGGATAATCCGGCCACTGTGGTCAAAACCGCCGGGTGCGGAGGGATCTTCCATCGCGGCCACGAAATATTGCCCGGCCAGGTAGTAAATGGAGTCTTTTTCCCCGGTCACAAATTTCCATTTATCCGTATCCACCTCCAGGTTTTTCGCATATCGGTTCAGTACCGCCACCGAATCGTTTCGCTGATCAATGGTATGCGAGATCAGCAAAACACGATCATCATCTTTGTACCGGTCATACAGCCGCAGCATTTGCTTCTGCACTTTCGGACAAATGCTGGGACAGGAGGTAAAGAAAAAATCACCGATCAACAATTTGTCCGGAAAATTGGACACCCTGAACAACTGGCTATCCTGGTCGGTCATGGTGATGTCAGAAATGCGGTGATAGAGCGTATCCCCGTTTTGCACCTCGATATTGCCCAATCGTGGCAATGGTTTCGGTTCTTGCCGGCATGCAAAGAACAGGAGCGAAAGCGCCAGGAAAACGAGAAGACGGATGATCATTGCTGCGGCGAATTTTCCTGGATCCAGCTTTTGGCGCTGTCAATGCCCGTGGCGATATCATCGCGCACTTTTTGCACCTTGACCAATTCTTTTTTATAGAAATCAACCAGTGCATCGCCTTGCAGGGATTCATCCTTGGCATCGCTGTACGCCTTCATCCAGTCCCACATGCCTTGTTCAGCAAGTTTCAACTGCTCGGTGATCGCGTTCATCCCTTCTGGCAGTTCGATCTTCCCTTCGGGTGTTTCCTGGATCCCTTCGCGCATTCGCCGGATCTGGGCCAGGAGATGATTGATCTCATTCAGTCGGGGCATGGCCTCATCATGGATCGCCATGACCTGGTATTCCAGCGAATCAACATTATTGGTGAGGGGCTCTTGCGCAGCTTGCTCGCCCGTATTCGATTTGCAGGCAGCCAGGCCGAGGATGGCCAGGGAGAGATAAACAAAAACTTTCATATCCACATTTTAGTTTTACGCGTGCAAAGATATAACGCACGCCTATCTTGCACGGTTTTGAATAGATCATGAAAGCGCAGCCAGCAAAAACACGGTCAATCCTCTGGTTTCGTCAGGACTTGCGGGTCCATGACAACGAAGCGCTGGTGGAGGCGTTGCGCAATTCCGATGAGGTGATCCCGGTCTACATTTTTGACCTGGACACAAACCGGATCAGTGAAGGACGTATACGCTTTCTGGAGGAATGCATTGAAAACTTGCGGTTGAATCTGCGTAAGCTAGGTTCAGACCTGGTGGTTCGTGCCGGAAACCAGGCCGAGGTGATTTATCAATTGGCCCTGGAGACCGACAGTCATTGGGTGTATTGCAACCGGGAGCGCACACGGGATGAGGTGCGGGTGCAGGATGAGCTGGAGAAAAAACTGTGGACGATCGGTCGCGAACTGCGTTACACGCGCGGTAAAATGTTGTTCTACACCTCAGACCTGCCTTTTCCGGTGACGCATTGCCCGGATGCATTTCCGGTGTTCAGAAAAGAGGTTTCCGAGACCATTCCGGTCAGGCTGCCATTACCGAAACCGGATTCCTTGCCACCCATTCCGGTTGAGTTGGATCCGGGTATCATTCCGTCGCCGACCGGTGGTCATTCCACACCTCACCGGGGTTCCCGAAGGGCATGGACCGGAGGAGAAGATGAGGCGCTGAAGGCTTTGGAGGAGGTGCTGAATAACATCTCACGATCGGATGCTGAATTCCAGGGAACGCGATTATCGCCCTGGATATCATCGGGGTGTCTTTCACCCAAAATGGTGTACCATGCTGTTGAGAAATTGGGCCCGGCGGGTGAAAAGATCCGGCATAACCTGGTCTATCGCGATTACTTGCGACTAATGGGCAAGAAATATGGTGACCTGATTTTTAAACTCGAGGGGATCCGGGATATTCAACAGGATTTTGTGAACAATGAAGAATTGTTTGGGCGTTGGAAGGAAGGACTAACCGGAGTGCCGATCATCGATGCCGCGATGCGTCAATTGCACCACACAGGCTGGATGCCGGATACGTTGCGGCGGCTGACCTCAAGTTATTTTATCAAGGCGCTGCAACTGGACTGGCGAAAGGGCGCCGCCTGGTTTGAGTATTGTCTCCTCGATTATGACCCGTGCAGCAATTGGGTGAGCTGGCAGAACAATGCCGGTATCGGGCCCGATCCGCGGGAAGACCGCATCATTCATTACGATGCAGTAGGGAAAAAGATTGATCCGTCAGGAGATTATGTCCGGTTGTGGGCGCCGGATTACATCGATGAACATTAAGCAGACCGGATTAGCCGGCTGCACCGGGAATGGCTCCACCGGGATATAAAAGCCCATCTCTCATCTCATACACATGGTCACTGAGACCGGCGAGATCAGCGTTATGCGTCACGATAATCAGGGTCTTGCCCATCTCAGTGGTGATCGAACGAAGTAATTGATGAACCTGGATCGACGTATCCGTGTCCAGGTTACCTGTAGGTTCATCCGCCAGCAAAAGATCCGGTTCATTCATCAACGACCGGCCAATGGCGACCCGCTGCTGTTCGCCGCCTGACAACTCCGATGGTTTATGCCGGCTCCGGGGGGAAAGGCCCAGGAATTCAAGCAATCGGTCAGCCTTCTTGAAGGCCTCCTTTTTTCCCAAACCGGATATCAAACCCGGCATGGCAATATTTTCCATGGCGGTGAATTCCGGCAGGAGGTGATGGAACTGGAACACGAATCCCAGCTTTTCATTGCGAAAGGCGGCCAGTTTTCTCGCACTTAACCTCGTGACATCCGTTCCGCAAAGTTGGATGGTCCCCTGGTCGGCATGGTCCAGCGTCCCGAGGATATGCAGCAGGGTGCTTTTGCCTGTTCCGGACTTGCCAATGATGGAAACCATCAGGCCGGTGGGAACTTCCAGGTCAACACCTTTCAATACCTCCAGTGTGCCGAACGAGCGTTTGATCCCGGAGGCCCGGATGGCTGGAAAAGAGGGACTGGCTGAATCCATGACGGGCTAAAAATGCGAAATATTGGCCACTCCGGTTGAGCGGTTTAGCCGGGCTGACGGCAATCCGGCCGATTGAAAATCATTACCTTTGTCCCCCCGCGACCGGGCGTGCGTATGAAGATCCTGATGCTCTGTAAGAAGTTCCCTTACCCGTTAAAAGACGGGGAATCGATTGCGATCAGCAATCTGTGCCGGGAACTGAAAAAAGCCGGCTGTGACATCTCGCTGCTCAGCATGAATACGAGCAAGCACTACTCTGACCTGTCCGCATTGCCTGCAGACTACAATTACTTCTCCGCTATCCATTCGGTGAATGTCGATAATACGGTCAAGCCCTGGCAGGCGCTTACAAGTATTTTTACCGGCGAGTCGTATCACATCCGTCGTTTCCGCTCGGGTTTGTTCAAAGCCAAACTGATTGAAGTCTTACAGGCACAACAGTTTGATATCATCCAGCTGGAGACCTTGTATCTCGCCCCTTATGTCGATACGATCCGGAAGCATTCTGACGCCAAGATTGTAATGCGGGCGCATAATGTTGAACATGAGATCTGGGAGCGCATCACGCAGCAAACCGGGCCGAAATTGCGGAAACTTTACCTGGCCTATCTCACCCGGAAACTGAAGGAGTACGAGATCGATCAGTTCCCTGCTTATGATTACCTGGTGACCCTGACGGACAGAGACCTGCGTCGTTTCCAGGAAAGCGGATACGTCAACGGCGCTTCAGCCGCACCTATTGGTTTTGATATTGATGCCTATCCGAATGCAAGTCCTGCATTTGGTCCGGATATGTCCATCTGTTTTATCGGCTCACTCGACTGGACGCCCAATCGCGAAGGACTCAGCTGGTTTCTCGACCACTGCTGGCCCGAAATGCACCGACGCTGGCCCAAACTGACACTTCATATCGCAGGCCGGAATACGCCAATGGAGCTGATGGAAATATCGAAGCCGAATATCACCGTTCACGGCGAGGTTGGAGATGCCACAGCTTTTGTGCAGCGTCACGCGATGATGATCGTTCCGCTCTTTTCCGGAAGTGGCATGCGCGTCAAAATAGTTGAAGGCATGGCCATGGGCAAAGTCGTGGTCACAACGCACATTGGCATGGAAGGGATCGAAGGGCATCACCTGGAGGAACTGTTGTTGGCCAACACCGCCGATGATTTTATCCACGCGATCGAATACTGTATCAATCATCCTGAAGAAGCAAGAAAGATTGGCCAACGCGCACGAGTGAAAGTGGCGGAGCAATTTGATCATGAAAAAGCCGCACGCGAGATCCTCGATATCTATCATAAATTGCTGCACGAGCCTGCTGATCACACGGGCGCCGCTGCCGTTCATTCCCTGAACTGAAACTGATCTCGTGCGGATCGTTTTCGTCACTTCCCGTTTTCCGTACCCGGTAGAAAAAGGAGACAAGCTCCGCGCTTATCACCAGATCAGGCAATTAAGTCTGCGGCACGAAGTGCACCTGGTGGCCATTTCGCATGACCGGGTCACCGATGATCAGCTGGACGCCATGCGACCATATTGCGCAACGGTTCGAGTATTTCATTTAAAATGGTGGATGTTGCCTTTCCAATTGCTTTTGGGGTGGTTGGACGGCATGCCCTTGCAGGTAAGTTACTTTTTTGAGCGAACGATCAAACGCAAGGTGCAGTATCATATCATTCATTTACAACCCGATCATGTATTCTGCCAGCTGATCCGGGCTACACCGTATGTTCGTGCACTTCCTTTTTCGAAGACCCTGGATTATATGGATGTGTTTTCACTGGGTATGCGACAACGCGCGATCCGATTCAAAGCGTTGGGCTTTCTTTTTAATTGGGAAGCGGAGCGCCTGTCTAAATATGAGCGCTCCATTTATAAGGACTTTGATCATCATGTCGTGATCTCGCGGCAGGATCGGGACCGGTTGGCCCTGGCGTCCCCGGAGCATGTCGTGGTGATCCCGAATGGGGTGGACGAACAGTTTTTTATGGAGGAAAAATCAACGCGCCCTGCATTTGATATTGTGTTTGTCGGAAATCTCGGATATGGACCCAATATTGAGGCGGCCACATTCCTGGCCAGGTCGGTCTTGCCCGCGCTCCAGGCCACGGGAAAAATGTATAAACTCCTGGTTGCCGGCGCCCGTCCGGCCAAACAAGTGAAGGCCCTGAATGCATTGGAAAATGTGGTGGTCAGCGGCTGGGTGCCGGATATTCGACAGGCTTATGGATCGGGGCGTATCTTTGTGGCGCCGATGTTTTCCGGTCTCGGACTCCAGAACAAAATCCTTGAAGCCATGGCGATGGGATTGCCTTGTGTCACCACAACCATGGTCAACAATGCGATTGGTGCAGCGCCGGGCCAACAGATCCTGATCGGAGATGACCTGGATGAGATCATTCACCAGATCCTGTTGCTGGACGAACATCCTGACCTGTATTCACGTTTAGCTGAAGCCGGCCGTCAATTTGTGGCCGGACATTACCGCTGGTCTGACCAGGTCCAAAAACTGGAAGAAGTGATTCAATCCCGATCTGCGTATTCGATATTATGAGCACAACACCTGCAACCCATACTGCGCCCGAGACAAAACTGGATCTCATCCAGGACGCGATCGAGGAGATCCGTCAGGGAAAAGTCGTGATCGTCGTTGATGATGAAGATCGGGAGAATGAAGGCGATTTTATTTGCGCGGCGGAGTGCGTTACTCCGGAGATTATCAACTTCATGGCGACGCACGGTCGCGGTCTGATCTGCGCACCACTCGATGAAAAACGGGCTGAAGAATTGAACCTCCACATGATGGTCCGAGACAATACCGCCTTACATGAAACGGCCTTTACGGTTTCCATCGACCTCATCGGGCATGGATGCACGACCGGAATCTCGGCACATGATCGGGCGAAAGGTATTCGTGCACTGGTGGACCCATCGATCAAGGCAGGTGATTACGCGCGGCCAGGTCATATTTTTCCGTTGAAAGCAAAAAGTGGAGGTGTGTTGCGCCGGAGCGGTCATACAGAAGCAGCGATTGATCTCGCGCGCATGGCAGGGTATTATCCGGCAGGCACGCTTGTGGAGATCCTCAAGCCGGACGGAGGTATGGCACGTTTACCGGAATTGATGGAGCTCGCGCAAAAATTTGATCTCAAGATCATTTCGATCAAGGATCTTATCGCCTACCGCATGGAACGCGAACGGATCGTGGAACGCCTGGCTTCAATCCGCGTAGATTCCAGGTTCGGTAATTGGGAAGTCATCCCGTATCGTCAATTGACCACTGACGATATTCACCTGGCACTCGTCAAAGGTGACGTCTCCAAAGGCGATCCGACATTGGTCAGGGTGCACAGCGTTTCCCGTACCGGCGATTTGCTGGGCTTTATTTTTGGCAATACAGGCGAAGAAGTCAGTGAAGCCTTGTCGAAAATCAATCGGGCAGGGCAGGGCGTTTTCCTCCTCATGCGTCACAGCGAATATGCTGACAATGTCTTTGATGCCCTGAAATCACTGACTGAAAAATCCGACCCGGCGCAAACACCTCCGCAACGCGATATCGGTGTCGGCGCACAGATCCTCCGCGACCTCGGGATCTCCAAAATGCGCCTCTTGTCTAATCACGCCACACAGCGTGTCGGGTTGATCGGGTTTGGATTGGAAATTGTGGAGATCGAAAATCTTTGATTGTTATCTCTTGATCTCTTATTCTCTTATTCTCTTGCTTTCTGGAGTATTGACGGGGCAAGCCCGTCAACTACGCCGATGATTTGCATTCTTACGGTCTTACGATCTTACGGTCTTACGCTCTCTCTTACTGTCTTACTCTCTTACTGTCTTACTCTCTTGCTGTCTTACTCTCTTGCTGTCTTAAAACGTAGGGCAAAACTGATCCTCATTCTCATACAACCCCGTAAAACTGATCGAGACCTCAAACGCACCGCGCCCCGGATTTTCCGAAGCGAATTTGGATAGGGAAATATCATGGCTCAATCCCAGGAGGAAGCCTTCTATCTGGTAGGCAGCTAACGCATACACGGCCGAAGGTTGAATGCCGCCTTCAGCACCTTGATTTAACCGGAAGCCTGCGCCGAGCTGAAGCGCCTGGCTGTCATAATTGGTGATATCGAATTTGATCAGGGCCGCACCCGCGATCATCTGGTGGGGTCCTTGCATTTGCCAGATCACACGCGGTAAAATGGAAATGCGCTCATGCGACGCCAATTCAGCTGAAAAATACCCGGTGAATTTCCGGTCAAGGCGCGCGTCAGGATATTCAATGTCATCATCATCTGTGCGCTGGAAAAAGGAAATGGATGCCCCTGGAATATGATCGATGGCCAGGCCCAGTGCAAAACCCGACCGCGATCCCACTTTGGTCGTGTAGCTCACACCCAGTCCAAGATCCATAAACGCGAAATTATTGGGCGGCAGGTTTTCAGCAGTGCCCAGGGAGTAATCATCCAGGCCATTGAATTGATCATTGAAGAATAAATTCTCGTAGTTGAGATTGCGCTGCAGAATGCCCAGGCTGACGCCGGCGGAAAGATATTGCTCCTGGCTTTTGTTGAGCGATTTATGATAGCTGCCATACAGGTTGATCTGGTTCTGATTGGCATTGATCAGCGCGGAACGATCACCGACGATGGCGAAACCGGCACCGAAAAAAATCATCCTCGCGCTCCAGCAGATTAACGCGGATATCCCCATACGCGCCGATCGTGGTAAACGGACTTTCAATAAAGCCTCGCCATTGATCCCGATACGCTGCTGTTACCCTGTAGCGACCTTCAATCTGGCCGGCAAATGAAGGATTCAGATCTACCGGATGCGCAAACGCCTGGGTAAATAATTTGTCCTGTGCACTCACCAAATTCCACGACAAGCAAATCACACTTGCCAAAAGAGTCAACGTACGCCTCATGCATTACATCATTTGAAGAATATCATACTGGGAAAGAATGTAGAGATTGCCCGCCCGGTCCCGCGCCATCACCGCCGGCACTTTCTTGTTAATGTGCTGGGTGAGTTTGCTCACAGGCAGTTCTTCATCCACCATCGGGAATGGCGCATCCATGATGTCGGCCACCGGCTTTTCCGCGTGATTCAGCGGATTATCCAGGATAAAGGAAAGCAATGAGTTTTCAGACAGCGATCCCACAATCTCGTTTTCTTTCATAACGGGCAATTGGGAAATATCGTATTGCTTCATCAGATCCAGCGCGTGACGCACCTTGTCGTGAGCCTCCACGGTGATCAGTTTTTGCTGGCTGTGCGCTTTGATAATATCCCGCACGATCAGTTCTTTTTCCAGAAAACCGCGCTCCCGCATCCAGTCATCATTGTAGATCTTGCCTACGTACCGGGAGCCGTGATCATGGAGAATGATGACCACCACATCGTCGGGTTTCAATTTATCCTTGAGCTGGAGTAAACCGGCTACAGCACTGCCTGCCGAATATCCCATGAGCAGGCCTTCCTCACGGGCCAGGCGTCGGGCTGCAATGGCAGCATCCGCATCCGTGACCTTTTCAAAATGATCGATCAGGGAAAAGTCAACATTGGCCGGCAGGATGTCTTCGCCAATGCCTTCCGTGATGTAGGGGTAGATCTCGGCCGGATCAAAGACGCCGGTCTCGTGATATTTTTTGAAAACACTTCCGTAGGTATCGATCCCCCAGACTTTGATCTCGGGATTCTTTTCCTTCAGGTATTTCGCTGTTCCGGAAACTGTGCCGCCGGTCCCGACCCCGACCACCAGGTGCGTGATCTTGCCATCCGTCTGATCCCAGATCTCCGGGCCGGTCGACGTGTAATGAGCTTTGGTGTTGGAGAGATTGTCATACTGATTACACCAATATGAATTCGGGATCTGTTTCGACAGGCGTTCAGCCACGGAGTAATAGGAGCGCGGATCTTCAGGCGCCACGTTTGTCGGGCAGACGATGACTTCCGCGCCCAGGGCCTTGAGCATGTCAATTTTTTCCTTGCTCTGCTTGTCGCTCGTGGTGAAGATGCACTTGTACCCGCGCACCGCGGCGACCAGCGCGAGCCCCATACCGGTATTGCCGGACGTGCATTCAATGATGGTGCCGCCGGGTTTGAGCTTGCCTTCAGCTTCGGCATCATTGACCATCTGAACCGCCATGCGGTCTTTAATGGAATGGCCGGGATTGAAGGTTTCGACTTTGGCGAGGATGAGGCCGGGTACATCTTTCACGATCCGGTTGAGCCTGATCAGCGGGGTGTTCCCAATGGTTTGCAGTACGTTTTCAGCCACTTTCATGGCCTGCAAAGATGCGAAAATTGAACCTCACTCAATGTACCGCCACTTCGCGAAGAATTGCTGGTCCAGGACGCCCAGCGCACGCGCCATGGAGTGGGAGACCACCAGCCCTACCGTATTGGGATAAAGACCTTCCGGAATATTCCCGGCGACTTTTGCCGTCACCGTGCGCCGCAGCATGGGATTGGTCACCTCCATGTATGACCCGACTTTGGCGGTGGCATGCAGCACGAAGTAATGTGAATTGATATTCCCGGGCTTCCAGATCGCAAGTCCTTTTTGCTCGCTGATCTTGCGACCCTGCACCAGGTATTCTGACGTGTAGTCTTTGACAGCATACTGCGTTGAATCCATCGAGACCTGTCCGGATGATACCGGATTTTCCGTATTGGCACCCGGCACATACCAACCGATATTCAGCACCTGCCCGATAGCGATACGTTCACGGGACATGGGGTTCAGCCCGAAAATAGAATCCGGGTGGGTGCCCAGGTAAACGGTTGAAATTCGATAGACTGTTTCCTTTGGCTGCACCCGGTAGCTCATCGGGATAGCCATAATTGGATCGGCAGGAGGTGTGAAGCTGAACGCGCGACCGGACAACGGAATATTCACCGGGTATCCCAGCGGGATAGACCTGGGATCAAGTTCGGGGTTGACAGCCAGGATAGAATCTATACCGACATTGTATTTTCGGGACATACTGTACAGTGTCATGCCCGGCTGGACCGGTTCGATCAGGACCAGGCCGACAGGTTCGACAAAGTGAACGAATACCTGTTTTCCGGTTTCTGGGGTCTGGCTGTATACAGAGTTGAGCGCCATCAGGCAACCCAACGCGCAAAGGATCCGCTTTAACATGGGCAAGGCTTGTGGTACAAAAATATTACATATTAAATAATTTTTAATATTTATTTAAAAAAAACAGACTTTTGCAGGTAACCCGACGCCGATTATGAGTGGATACTGCATCATGGCCATCATTCCCGCCCGATATGCCTCGACCAGGCTGCCGGGAAAACCGCTGATCCAGATCCGCGGCAAAAGCATGATCCAGCGCGTGTGCGAGCAGGTACGGCTGGCCCGTTTTATCGATCATTTTACGGTCGCTACGGATGATATCCTCATCTTCAATCATGTCAAGAAGCTCGGGTTTGATGTGGTCATGACCAGGCTGGATCAACCCTCTGGTACCTATCGGTGCGCTGAGGTACTCGACCGCTTCCCGATGGTCACCCACGTCATTAACGTCCAGGGAGACGAACCTCTTGTGGAACCGGCGATGATCGATCAACTGGCTCAATATATGGTCGAACAATCAGGACTTCGGATTGCCACCCTTGTTCATCGGATCAACGACGCCCGGGATCTCACAAACCCTAATGTGGTGAAAGTCGTCCGGCAGCAATCAGGTCAAGCGATGTATTTCAGCCGCCAGGCCATTCCGTTTGTACGGGATCTTCCGGTTGAGAACTGGTTAACGCAAGGCACATATTTCAAGCATATCGGGATGTACGGCTATACGGCGGAGGCGCTGCGCATGATCGAAAAACTGACCATGCATCCCTATGAACAACAGGAACGATTGGAGCAGCTGACCTGGCTGGCCAATGGGATTCCGATCCAATGCCTCGAATCCCGGTTTGAATCAAAAGGTATTGACACGGAAGATGATCTTCGCCTGGTCACCGATATGATTGCAGAACGGGAAGCCTAACGCCCGCTGGCCAACAGGGACGCATCAAATCCCAACGGGAGAAGTTGGTTTACATCCTCGATCTCGTACACTTCTTCGCCATTGGTCACAGCCAGTAAAAGCCGTATTGGAGTGGATTGATGAGCGCGGTATTCACTCAGGATCTGCCGACACGAACCGCATGGACTGGCCGGTACGGATTGTAGTCTGTGATCGACCACAACAGCCATGGTGTCAATGGGTTGCCGGCCCAGGGTGTGGATCATATTGTACAAGGCCACGCGTTCAGCACATTGGCCGATCGGGAATGCGCCGTTTTCCTGGTTTGAACCCACAATGATTTTTTTATCTGTGGTGAAGATAGCTGCACCCACCTTGTACCCCGAATAGGGGGCATATGCCATCGTGCACGCCGAAGCGGCTTTCTGGATCAGCTTCTGATCCGCTTCCGCCAGGGCTGAGACACCGGGGTAAACCCTGTAAGTAAAACTGGACTCTTTCTCCGTCATGCTGTTTCAAGATAAAAACTAAAACCCATTGCGTATGCCTGCCGATTACGTTCATTCGGGGACAAAGGGAGGTTCATAACAGCGCAGTGCCTTCCAATGTTGTGATTTTATTCATCTTGTGTACCGGATATGTCTTTCTCCCGCAAATTACAGGCGTTTGCCCACGACCATGTTCGGCTGAGTCAGTTATTCATGATCTGCCGGCAAGGTGGTGTCATCATCGCCTCCATCGTGGTGGCGCGGTTTTTACCTGTCGCCGAAGTCGGGGTACTTGAAATGTTATTGCTGTGCGGATACCTGCTTACTTTTTTCTGGACAGAGGCACTGTTGAAAGGTTTTCTGTCCAGGCAGGAGTTTCAGGATGATGCAGTGCGCTCGTCAAGTTTAATCTGGCTTTTTTTAGCCGGTGCGTTGCTTGTCATGGGCGTTTTTCTTGCTGCGCAGCAATTCCTCCTGCCGTTGTTGGTGGATCAGCAATCGCTTCCCGGGCTTGGCATATTCGCGATTTACCAGATCCTCATTATACCGGTCTGGATGGCGCCATTCGCAGGGGCGCTGAAGGGATTCCAGGTGATCCTGCTGTCGATGTATGTTTTGATCGGCCCTGCGTTTGCCTCATGGGCGGGATGGAATACCATGAATGATGTTAACGGCGTGCTGATCGGATGGATGAGTTATGCGTTAGTTGGCATGGCATACCTGGTCGTCCAGATGAAATGGGTGCCCAATCCCCGATTGTGGATGTTGTTGCAAAAGATCTGGTCGGTGTCCTGGCCATTGATGTTGTACGCGTTTTCGGCGGGCATGGCCAGGAGTTTTGACAGTTGGTTGGTGGCCCGGTATTTTGACGAATCTGTTTTTGCTGTATTTCGTTACGGCGCGCGAGAGTTTCCCCTGGTGACTGCGCTTGCAGCCGGGGTGAGTATTTCCATGATCCCATTACTGCACCAGGCAAGCGGTGTCGATCAATTGAAGAGCAGATCGCTCCGGCTGATGCACATTTGCATACCTGTGGTGGCCGCGCTGATGCTGCTCAGTCCAATGTTGTTTGTCATCGTTTTTGGAGAAGCCTATCGCGACAGCGCTGTCATTTTTAACATCTATTTATTTCTCACCTTGACGCAACTGGTATTTCCACAATCGGCATTCACGGCAAAAGGCGAAACCAGGTTATTGTGGCATGTTTCCCTGGCGGAATTAGTGATCAATGTGGGTGCGAGCCTGCTCCTTTTCCAATGGATGGGATTGCCGGGAATTGCATGGGGAACGGTAATTGCGTTTGCGTTTGAAAAAATAGTATTGTTGTTTCTGCTGAAACAAAAGCATGGCATTGATCCGGCACAATTGGTACGCTGGGGATGGTGGAGTTTCTATGCCGGTGTGTTGATCCTGTCTTTCATATTGTCGCAATGGATGCATTGAGTGTAAAGGAGATCAGTCGGCGATTGGCCACCGCAGGAATAGCTACGGATCGGGAGGCGGGCAGTCTTGCGCGATGGATTTGGGAAGATATGCTGGGTAAGAGGAATTTCTCGGAAGTACAACTGACGAACGAGGAAGTTGTCCAATTGGAAGATTGTTTTTATCGCCTGAAGAAAGGTGAGCCCATTCAGTATATCGTTGGTCATGCCTGGTTTTATGGATGGAAGTTTCGAGTCAATCCCGACGTACTGATCCCACGACCTGAAACAGAGGAGCTGGTGCACTGGGTGCACTCTGATTTTCAGGAAAAAATCTCCGGAATACGAATGCTGGACATCGGAACCGGAAGCGGATGCATTGCGATTGCTCTGAAAAAGAAACTGCCGGAGGCGACTGTGGTGGCGATTGACATCTCCCCTGAAGCATTGGCAACAGCCCGTTCCAACGCGGATGATCTCAGTGTCGAAATTGATTTTCGGTTACATGATTTGCTGACGGATGGATTTTCCGGCCTCGGAAAATTTGATGTGATCATTTCCAATCCACCGTATATTGATCAGCGCCACGCACCACCGGATGTTTTGACCAAACTTGAAGCCGAACCCGCCCACGCTTTGTTTCCGCCGGGCGATGATCCGGATATCTTCTATCGGCGCATTGCACAAAATGCACCGGCCGCCTTACAGCCAAACGGAGCAGTCTACCTGGAACTGAATGAATTCCGGGTCGATCAGATTGTCTCCTGTTTCGCGGATGCTGTCTGGAAATCCATTGACACAAAAACCGATCTGCAAGGCTTTACGCGGATGCTGAGAGCCACCATGTAATCGGCAAGGGCTGTTTAAAAGGCTGTACAACTCCCGGGAAGGTTGGGTCGTGGACCGACGTCCACCTGACCAATTGCTTTTTTCCATCGGCAAGGCAAGCGGAATGAAAGCGCGTAAATTTGATGTAAGACGCTGATTTACAGGAAATTAATATCCAAATTATTTTTCTAATACATGGCAATATTTCCCTATAAAATCCTGCCGGAAACGTAGTTTCCGATACTTTATTTTGTATCTTTATGGCACTATGTGACACCAGAGACAACTCTAACACATATCTATTGGGCAAGTAATTACACAATCACGATGCAAAGATTTCTTTTATCGCTATGCCTCGGTATAGGGCTTTCGCTATATATCCAGGCTCAGCCGGCAAACAACCCCTGTTCCGGTGCGATCACCATTACAAACCTCAACGGGACCTGTCTGACCGGCAATGATATCACCGGGGCGACCGAAGACATCGGGCCCAGCGCGTGCTCTGCCGGCAACAACCTGAACGTCTGGTTTGCCTTCACCGCCCAGGGCGTCAGCGCCGAGATCATGGTGACCAATACAATCGGTCCGCCAGAGATCACGGTGGTCGAATTTCCCACATCTCCGTGTAATACTGCAGACGGGATTGACATCGGGTGCGCGAACGGCACCACGTTGACGCTTGACAATGATCTGGTGATCGGAACGACATACTACATCATGGTCGCGTTTACTAACAATGCGGCAGGTATGTTCGATATCTGTGTCAATAATCCTGTACCGGCGACGAACGATGATTGTATGAATGCCATCGAGCTGATCAACCTCGATGAGGCGTGTTCAGGGTATGTCAATAACTTCCCATCAACTGACGTCCTGATCCCGGGTTGTTTTACGGGTTCGACTTATAACGTTTGGTTTTATTTTGAGGCACAGGGCGTCAGCCTGGATGTGCATGTACCGTCAGGCCCCGGTGTAGCCCAGGTGGCTGTGGTTGAATTTGCCACCCCGTGTACGGCAGCCGGTGCCACCGTATTGGGATGTGCAACCGGAACCAATCACATCGTATTGGACAACCAGCTGGATATCGGGGATGAATACTATATCGTAGTCGGATTTCAAAACTCCGCCTTCGGTGGGGCCGGCATCGGGCTTTTTGAATTGTGTATCGACAATCCTGAGCCCGCAGTGAATGACGACTGCAACGGCGCCATTAATATTCCGGTCCCTGTCCTTAGTGATCCGACTACCTGCGTGACCTCTATCGCCGGCAATCCGTTGAACAATGATTGGCCATCGACGGATATTGGCACATTCAACTGCTGGAATGCGGGCGACTCTTACAACATCTGGTATTCATTTGTAGCACAAGGTCCAGATGTGGAAATTGAAGTGGACCCCACTTTCGCTGAAGCCGCCCAGATAGCCCTGTTGGAATTCACAGGTTCCCCTTGTGAATTTGCCGGCGCTGTATTGCTGGAATGTGCGTATGACGATATTCTGGATTACAATGATGATCTCGTCATCGGAAACACCTATTACATCGCTGTAGGTTTTGAAGATAACGAGGTGGGAAATTTCTGCATGAATGTCTTCAATCCCGAACCTCCCGAAAATGACGAGCCTTGCGACGCCATTACGCTGCAGACGGATGGGACATGCGAGAATGGTACCACCATTTATGCCAACCCTGAACCCTGGAATTGGCCAGCTGCATGTCAGAGTGCCACACAGAATATGGTTTGGTATGAACTCAGCCTGTCCGATCCGGATAATGTGGGTTTTGTTGTTGACCTGGATCTGTTGAGCGGCGGCCCGGGCACTACAGTTTCCATGTTCCTGTTCGAAGCATCAGATTGCAATTCACTGACCAATCCGGTTTTCTTCTATTGTGGTGCCCCCCCGACCGATCCGGTGGAGTGGGGACCCATTGATGAATCTGCCAACTATTTCCTTTTGATAGGAACTTCAGAAGCCAATGAGACAGATTTTTCCCTGTGTGTGGACGAAGTGCCACCCTGTTTTGAGAATGGTGCATGTGAGGACGCGGAATTGATACCAAACGTTCTATCTGACCAGCCTTTTGTCTGTATCCCCGGTTGTAATCTGTTTGCTGACCCGGCACCATTCAATAACGGTTGCGAGATTGGCAATTTCTCTACGGTCTGGTACCAGGTGCCTACCGATCCGCAAGCTACGTTGATGAATATATTCGTCACCAGTGATGAATTTGATGCACCTACGATCACCCTCTTTCAATCCATCAGCGGGGATTGCAGTAACCTGCAGCCTGTCGGATTGACCCAAAGTAACCTGTCCTGTATCACCGGTTCGAATGGTGAAGCTGAAGCGCTGGGTACCGACGTGGGGGCAAACGAGATCTATTATATCGCAGTCAGCTCGCTCAACAGCGTAGGCGGCAATTTTGAATTATGTGTAAATACAATTTCTGTAGCCTCAGCGTGCGTGGTCGACTCTGATATTGAAATTATTGCCCGTACCGGAAACGGACCACTGACCGGACCATTTTTCCCGGGTGAAACGGTCAGCATCTGCATGAATGTGAACTCCTACACGGCTTCCGGTAACGGTTGTCAGTGGTTCCAGGGGATTGTTCCGGTGTTCGGTTGCGGCTGGGATCCAGCCTCATTTGATGCCGATGGACAACCCTTGAATGCGACTGTCAATGGGAATAATATGGGCGTAGCCGGTAACGGATTGTATGGCGCTTCAACATGGGATTGGTTTACCGATGTCGATTACCACCACGCCAGTCCGTATTTCCAGATTGCCGACCTCGATGGAAATGGGACAGTAGAGATGTGTAATATACTCTTTGATCCGGATTGCCCGAACCTGGGGGGATTAAGTGCAGCATGTTGCGGACCTTGCTGGGGTACAACACTTGGTGATATCCTTCCCGGCGGTTGGTTTGCATATGGCATCAACGGAACTTGTCCCACACCGGGTCCGCCGATTGCAGTGGATTGGGGAGATGGAAATACATGCGGTAGCGGTATGGGACCGTGGAATTTCTGCTTCGACCTTGTGGTAAACAGCTATCCAGATTGCCAGGATTGCGACAACCTGGGACTTGGTTTCTTCACGTTTGCCGACGGGGAAGTCGGATCCTGGACCGGGGGGCCAAGCGTTTGCGCCCTCGACCAACCATTAGGATTGACGTTGCCGATGTGTTGTGATGAACTGGAGGAAGCATACGAGACACTTGACCCGATATGTAGTAACCAGCAATTTGTCTACGTCATCGATGAGCCCGATGTGGACTTCTGGCAATGGACTGTCAATCCGGGATCGATCACCGGGGCCTCGGATGGCCAGGGAGGTCCGGGAACCGTCATTGTCCAAACCCTTGTCAATAATGGCTCCAGTCCAGAGACGGTCGTATATACCTTTTACGGTTTCGCTGGAGGCGCGTGTCCGGTGTTCTACAAGGAAGTGGAAATCGAAGTCGTGCCACGCATCATGGTGACGCTCGACCCGCAAGTCATGTGTTCAACCCCGAATGAACCGTATGAGATTATTCCCAACGTCTCAGGCGGTACTGGAAATTATGAATATCAATGGTCACCAGGTGGTGCGACAACGTCAACGCTTGAGGTCGCCAATCCGGTTAATGGTACACAATATCGCGTGACAGTGACGGATGAAGCAGGTTGTTTTGGTTCAGCAACGATGACAATCACCGTATACACCACATTCCCGGTTGATATCAACGCACCAGTCACGGAACAATGCGCGCAGGATGGTATGATCGACCTGGATGCATCAGCGAGTGGCGGTATGGGCAGTTATACCTACGAATGGACGTATCCGGATGACAGCCCTGCAAGCGGTTCCTCAATTCAGACTGATCAAAGCGGTCAGCACGAGGTCCTCGTCACCGATGAAGAAGGGTGTATAGGAAAAGATTCCGTGACGATCGAGTTTTTCATGGAACCTGAAGTGTCCATCAATGCGGTCAATGGTGTGCTTGCGATTTGCGATGGTCAATCAACAGAACTGAATGCATTGGCCATCATGGGAGAATCACCCTATATCTATTCATGGGATACGCCGGAAGGATTGGATGATGGTAAGAATATCCTCGCGTTTTATCCCGGTATTTATACTGTAACGGTTGAGGATGCCAATGGATGTACCAACTCCGCTGAAATTGAAATCGAAGATCATCCGGAACCCATGCCTGATCTCGGAGATGATCATGTGGTCTGTAACTCCGACGATCCGATCGAACTGGAAGTAACGCCACAGTTTGAAGAATATTATTGGTCCATTGGGCCGCAAGCCAATGGCCTGCAGTCCATTGAAGTTTATCAGCCCGGTACCTACACAGTTACAGTGACAAACGAGTTTGGCTGCACCGGGGAAACCTCTGTGGAAATTGACCTGTTCCCGCAACCGGTGTTCAATATGCCGGATACATTCTCCAAATGTGCCGGTTCATCCATAACTGTTGACGCAGATGCTGCCGCGTATGGTGGTCCGTGGACCAACTGGCTATGGCCCACTTGCGGTACGTGCTTTAATGAGAATACGATCACGACACCCGGTACTTACGGCGTTTATGTGTATGACGATAACAATTGCTCCGGATACCAGGAGTTTGAAGTCGTTGATAATGTTTCGCTGTCACCCAATCTGCAAGGCGATGACGTGATCTGCACTGGTGAGACGATTACGTTAAGTGTTGATCCTGGTTTCACCACCTATGAATGGTCGGCCAATGCAGGCGGCGCGATGACTTCTTCAGTCGATGTCGTATCCGCCGGAACCTATTCAGTCACCGTGTATGATGCAGATGGATGTTCCGGTGAGGAAAGCATGACGATCACAAGCGGGGATATTACGGCGTCTATAACCGGTCCGCCTTCCATATGCGAAAACGTTACGGCGACCCTCACAGCGACACCTGCCGGGGCGTCCTATCAATGGAGTGGAGGCCTGGGTACGATGCCGAGTGTGGTGGTCGATGACGGTACCTATTCCGTGACTGTTACCTCAACTGATGGATGTACGTCCGAAGCCTCATTTACTATTATCGAAACCCCGTTTACACCGGTCATCACCGGTGATCCGATGATCTGCCAGACCAGCGAAACAACCACACTGGATGCCGGCGGACCGTATGCAAACTATATGTGGTCAACCATAGCAGGCAATGCAACGACTCAGACCATCGTCACGGATTCAGTGGGTACTTATACGGTAACCATCACTGACCTGGTCGGTTGTGTAGGCACTGCATCGTATATAGTCGCTCATCACCCCGTTCCGTTCGTGAACATTACCGGTAATCCCGATTTCTGTGTAGGCGGAAATACTACGATCAACGCTACACCCGGTTTCGCTCAATACGAATGGAATACAACAGATAATACTGCATCGCTTACGCTGAACACACCAGGCCCATACAGCCTGACGATCACCGATGCAAATGGTTGTACCAATACAGCAGCATTCACCGTGAATCCACCTTACCAGGAAACGGTGAATATCACAGGATCACTGACTTTCTGCCCGGGCGATCAGGCTACGCTTGCAGTCCCAGCCGGTTATGCTTCTGTGCTGTGGTCAACCGGTCAAACTGCAAATCAAATCAACGTCACGACCGAAGATGCGTTTTCAGTGATCGTGGTGGACAGCGATGGATGTATCGCTTATGATACGGTGATGACGGATGAAAATGCAGATCTGAACCCTGTCATTTCGGGTGACACCGCAATTTGTGACAACAACATGACAGTACTGGATGCCGGTGCAGGATTCGACAATTACATGTGGGCCGGTGGATTGGGTACCGACCAAACTGTTTCAGTCAATACACCGGGCACCTACATTGTCACGGTCAGCAGTAACGCCGGTTGTGTGGGCGCGGATACGTTCTACCTGGCCGGGTATGATTCACCATTTGCAGTGATCACACCTACAGCAACAGCTTGCAATGTCCAGGAACCGGGTGGCCCCACGACCATTGTGAACTTCAATGCCCAAATTACAAGTGGTGACAACGGTGGCTCATGGGTGCAGACCGGCGGTCCCGGCAGTGTCAATCTCGGTAATCCGGCAAATGTGAATTTTGCAGGCTTGTCTCCAGGCACATACACCTTTACATATACTACAGATTCCGCAGTCAAACCTTGTGCTGAACAGGACTACTCCATGACGGTAACAGTTGAGGATTGTGCTTGTCCGATCGTTGATCTGAATAATGCACCGGATCTGTGCAATGATAATGGCAGTGTGACACTGGCCTCATTAATCAGTGCCCAGACACAAACAGGGGGAACGTGGTCCATTATTGCCACTCCGCCAGGAAGTAATCCGGGGGTGATTAACGGACCAAACTTTGACGGATCAAATGCGGATCCGGGTACTTACACATTACAGTACCAGGTGGCAGGACTGCCTTCATATTGCAGCGATGCAGCAACTGTCACTGTGAATGTATTGCCGAATCCGACAGCAGGTATCGCGGCAGCGCCGATCAGCTACTGCGCAGGCGAAAGTGAAGTGGTCAATCTGGTCACCTTGCTGAGTGGCGCCGACGCAGGCGGTGAATGGCATGAGACCTCGCAGAATATGAGCACCGGTGGTGCATTTGATCCAAACACCGGAACGTTTGATGTTTCCGCACAACAGCCTGGCACCTACCTCTTCAGCTATGTGGTGATGGGGCCTGGTCCATGTCCGGATGATATGACCACAGTTGAAGTTGTTGTTGAAGCGAACCCGGTAGCGGATGCAGGTGAGACCGGCACGCTCGATTGTATTACCTCCTTCATCATCCTGGGCGGTAGCGGTTCGAGTATGGGACCTGAATTCAGCTATTCATGGACCACCATCGGCGGTGTACTGGGGAATCCGAATCAACTTGATGCCAGAGCAACCCGCGCGGGGACCTATATTCTCACGGTTATGAATATGCAGACCGGTTGTACGGCGGAAGACCAGGTCGTGATTGATCAGATCGGTGATTTCCCGACAGATCTGGATCTGGCGGTATCCTCACCGGATTGCGAAGGCGATCCCCCCGGATCACTCCAGGTCCTCACGGTCGAAGGCGGTACGCCACCATATAGCTATTCGTTGAATGGCGCTCCTCCCGTCAGTTCACCAAACTTCAATAACCTTCCGGCAGGCGATTATACAATACAGGTAACCGACGCTGCGGGATGTACGCTGGAAGAAGAGTTTACAATTGGTGAACTGGTTGAGGTGGATGTGTCGATCATCAATTTTGTGAATGATACCCTGATCTATGCACTGGGGGATACAATGAACTTCAGTTTCGCCTATTCCGGCACGAATGACACCCCGGATTCCCTGGTGTGGTATTTGAATGACAGCATTGTCTGCATTAATTGCGCGTTGCTGGAACTGGAAGCCTATCTGCCGGGTACGATCACACTGGAGGCCTATGATGTGCGGGGATGCAAAGTTGTGGATGAGATCAATTTCCTCGTTGTGCGGAAGCGGGATGTGTATATTCCGAATATCTTCAGCCCGAATGGGGACGATTTGAACGATTTCTTTACACTCTTTACAGACGCGGATGTAACAGATATCAGTTTATTGGAGATCTATACACGATGGGGCGACCTCGTATTCCGGAAGGAGCACTTTGTGCCAAATGTGCCCAACCAGGGATGGGATGGAACGTTCCGCGGTGAGATTGTGAATCCAGGTGTCTATGTTTACAGGATGGAAATTGTCTACGGAGATGGCCTGGTGGATCAACTTGCCGGCGACATCACCGTAATCCGATGACCGTTGCAGACCCCAATGAACGAATACAAAAGAGCAACACAAGAGTTTACTTGCCCATTTCTCTTGTTTTCTGAGCCCTCCTCTGAGGGAGGGCTCTCTTTTCCCTCGTCTTCCATGTGCCTGTGACTGTCTTCGTCGATTTGCGGCGAAGCGCCATTGAAAATGAAAACACACTAGTTCATAAAGATGATAGGCCATCATCAGGATTGTTTTTTGAATTTCCGGAGGAAGTCGATTTGGCTTCTGACAGGATTGTTTATGATGGCCAGTCCATATCTCCGGGCACAATGCACCATTTCCGCCCCGATATCGATTCCAGATAATGATTGCGTGACGATTGCCTTCCAGGTTTCCGGCCTGGTGAATGGGAATTTGTCTGACCCCAATCAGGGCATTTGCGGTGTGGAGATTGAATTCACCCACGAATACCTGGGCGATCTCACATTAGCCCTGGTCTCACCTTCGGGAACCACTGTGGATCTGATCGGACTCCCAACTACAGCCACACTTCCTACTAATCTGACGACATGGGATATTGGATTTATTCCTTGTGCGCAGTCCGCTATGCCCGATGCCGGATTTTCGGATGCATGGTCCAATGACCAACCCTGGGCGGCATTGACAATGTATGGCGGTGACTATCATCCTTTCTCTGGATGCCTGGAAGATTTTGATTCGGGTTCAGCCAACGGAACCTGGCAAATTTTCATTTGCGATCATGATATCAACCAGTTGGGCACGATCCAGTCAATCAATCTGATCTTCTGTGATCCGACCGGTTTGGCTTGTCTCGAGTGCAATGCGAATGCCGGCACACTGAGCCCGGGAAATGTTGAGTTGTGCGCAGGACAAAACATTCAGTCGGGCAGCCTGTCGATTGATTTCGGAGGCAATTCGCCAGACATGTCCACTTACGGATATTATTATCTCCTCGTTCTCGGAAACACCATCTTGCAAAGCGGTTCATCTTTTAGCGCCAATCCTCCTCCAGGGCAGTACAGAATTTGCGCATTGAGCTACAAACTGGATGATCTGGCCACAGTGGATGCGCTGATCGCAAGCGGTGATTTCGATATCCTTGAGCAATCCATTCAATCCGGTGTTTTCTGCGGAGACCTTGCTGACAATTGTGTAGATGTCGTTGTGTTTGACCAACCGGATACCACACATGTCAATACGAATTTATGCGCCGGTGAAACATTTACCTACAACGGCCAGAACTATCAATCCACCGGTGTTTTCTACCAGGTCAAGGACGGCCCGGGGATGTGTGATACGATTGTGGAGATCCGGATCGCGCCCCGACCGTTGAATGTGACCATCGATCCGCCCGGTCTGCTGACATGCGCTGGTGGCGAAGTGACGTTGAGTTCCAACGCGAGCGGAAGTATGGGCGCCCTGATGTATAACTGGACTACCTCTTCCGGCAATATTGTTTCATCGCCCTTCACCTCATCGATCCAGGTCAATCAACCTAGTGCGTACCAGGTGAGTGTGACGGATGGTCTTTGTTCCGGAGTAGCTGGTGCGCAGGTGCAGGCTGACCTGGGTTTTCCACAAATCGTGTTAAGCGGAGGTACCATTACATGTTTGAATACCGCTGTGGATTTACATCCGATCTATGTTCCTGCAAACGGCACTATAGGCTGGACCGGTCCGGCCGGATTTACCAGCAATATGGCGAACATCAATGTCACGGTACCCGGTACGTATTTTTTTACCGTGACGAATCAGCAAGGTTGTTCGACCACACGTCCGGTTGACGTATTGGTGGATACCATGACGTTTGATTTTGATATCATCATTCGGCAGAAAGATTGCGCGCAGCAAAAAGCAGAGATCGCGTCATCGTATGAGACTTCACTGATCCAGTCCTGGAACTGGTCCGGCCTAATGGTTCAGTGATATCTATTGGCGCCCGATGGTCACTGATCCGGGGCTGTATACCTTGACGCTTGTTTTTCGGAATGGCTGCCAGCGCACAGCTGATTTTGTTTTTGACGGTGATTTCACACTACCGGATGTTTCCGGACCTCCGGATGATACCCTCAATTGTGGCGAAGAAATTTTTTTCACCCTCAATTCAACAACCCCGGGCGTGAGTTACAGTTGGCGCCGCCCCAGTGGTATCGTCACATCCGCGCAAACGATCCGGGCGTTTCTGGTGGGCACATTCCAGGGAACAGTCCTGGCGCCAAACGGATGTCGGGCTTTTGACACCGTTCAATTATTCCGGGGCAATGATCTTTTTGATTTTGAAACCTTCAGTGATACGCTGGACTGTTTTACCAATGCGGTGCAGATCGGGGTTCAGCCTGGTATCGCTGATGAATTCAAATGGATTGGACATATGGGTCCGGATTCAACAGCTTCATCCATTACGGTATTTACACCCGGTACATACGAGGTTGTTTTGACCGATACCAACCTGGATTGTTCGATCTTGACTGAGATCGAGGTGATTGGAGATTTTCGCGCCCCGGCATTTTCATATGCGCTGGACACGATATCGTGTTTGCATCCGGTGGCGGAATTAAATTTTATTCCGCAACCCGGTGAAAATTATTTCAACATCTTCTGGGAGCTTCCGGATCTGACGACGGTGCAAGGTCCTGTGTTGATGTCGGATTTCCCCGGCGTACATCGTTTGATCGGCATCGGGGAGAACGGTTGTCAGTCTGTGGCCGCATTCGAAATTCCATTTGATACTTTGGCCCCGGTGGTGTTGACGGAAACAGGGATCCTGAATTGTGAAGATACCATCACACTCGTGGCTCAATCTGTTGATACCAATTTGGTGTACAACTGGTCTGGTCCCGGGATCGTTCAGCCCGGAACAGATTCAATCGGTGTGAACAGGGCCGGGTTTTATCAACTGATGGCTACTGCAGAAAATGGCTGTGTCACCCAAGTTGATGTTTTAGCCGACAGCAACTATGTCTTGCCGGAGATTTCACTTGATTTTGATTCCATTCGTTGTGACCGGCTGGCTACACTCGAAGTGAATTCCACTGATACCATTATCGCCTACCATTGGATGGGCCCGGGTGGGTTGTCCGTGATGGACTCGATTGTGCAAACCGGTGTACCCGGACTTTATATAGCGGAATTACGCGGCAATAATAATTGTTTGGCCATGGATTCTGTCCGACTGGATCCGCCGGTATTTCCGGAGAATGAGATCATGGTGGATACGCTGACCTGCATCGTCGATACAGTGACATTGATGGGGAGTACATCGGTGAGCCCGGCCATGTTTGCCTGGATCAATTCGACCGGCGATACGATCTCGATGAATGCGAATGTCGATGTGGGGGAAACGGGTCCATTTACACTCTCCGTCACCGGGCCAAACGGATGTATCACGTCTGATATGGTCGTGGTGCCGGTCGATATGACATTCCCGGAAGCCATGATTGATCTTATCGGTGAGATCCGATGCCAGCAGCGCGATTTTCAACTGGATGCCACATCATCACAACCGGCCAATGCACTGTATGCATGGTGGAATATGGGTGGCCAGATCCTGTCTGATACTTCCTCGGGTTTAATTGATGCCCGGGATACCGGTACATATATTCTTGAAGTGATCAATCCATTCAGCAGATGCCGGGATACGACGAGCATTGTAATGACCGAACATCCTGATGCGATTACAGATGCCGGGTTGGCCCTGATGATGCCGCAATGCAGCGGTGACCGGAATGGCACCATCGAGGTGACTTCAGTGACAGGCGGAGTAGATCCATTGACGTACTCACTCAACGGCAACCTGGCTCAAACCACACCCTTTTTCGATCGACTGCCGGCAGGAAATTATGACGTCATCATCCGTGACGCGGAAGGTTGTGTATTTGATACGATGGTGGTGATTGAGCCCACGCTACCATTTACCATGGATGCCGGACCTGATCAGGAAATTTATCTGGGTGAATCTGCGATGCTGGCAGGACAGACGACCATCCAGGTCAGCAACCTCGCGGAAGCATTCTGGGATTCACTGGGTGTACAACTTTGTACAGACTGCCCGGACCTTATGGTCTCACCCCGGGAAACCACACAGTATATTTTTGAAGTGCGATCTACAACGGGCTGCATCCTGCGCGATACGATGGTTGTGTTTGTGATCGAACGGGGCAAGTTTTTTATCGCCAATATATTTTCACCCAACGGTGATCAGATCAATGATGAGATCCGGTTTCATGGTTCGCCGGGTATTCAACGCGTACGGCAATGGGTGATCTACGACCGGTGGGGGAATGCGGTGTATGGCAAAACTGATTTCGATCCGTTTGATCCGTCAGCTTTCTGGGATGGTCGCACTTCCACCGGTGAATTCGCCAATCCGGCCGTTTTTGTCTACCTGCTCGAAGTTGAATTGATCAATGGGGAGACAGAGCTGCATCATGGGAGTATTACTCTGATCCGGTAGGATTTGTCGCCTGGTTTACAGTTCAATCTTGAGCTTCAAAGCCCGGTCAGGCAGTCCGGGAAAATGGGAAACAAGTATACCAAAACAGCAGGCAACAGACTCCTGAAAGTTCGGGCAGCCCCAGCCCGAAATTTTCCTCAATTTTCCTTTAAAATATCATTCCAATCAGGATTGTATATCGCCTATTAATGTCCCGATTAGTATTCTAGATTTAGTGTTTAAGGTATTCTTTATAAATAATTTACGTATTAAATTAATATTAATATAATCAATTTTGTCTGCCGAACAAAAGATAATTTGGAAATCGCCCCGGAATTCTTAAAAAAGAATGGTTAATGCCTGTTTAGACCCGATATACATTCGTGAAAAAAGCCTACTTTTATGGGGACAAGAGAAAATGTATTGTAAACCTTTTTACAGCAAGTAAGCATGCATCCAACCGCTACTCGCCTTCTAAGCTATTTATCTTTTTTGGCGATTCTGGCATTCCCTGCCCGGCAGGGTATTGCCCAATGTAATCCACCGGATCAGTTGCCCACCCTGATGTGCGAAGACGCACCGTACATCTGTCTCAACAACGCCTGTTATGAGACCTTGAATATTCCGCTCAATGGGTATAACGGGTTTTGCGGCAACATGACCGCTGTGCACAATCCCCAATATTTTGATGTGGTGCCGACCAGCAGTACCATCGAGATCCATATTCATGTGGACAACTGCACATCCGGAAACGGGCTGCAAAGTGCACTGATCGGCTCCTGTCCATGGACTGTCAGTGACGTTATCGCTTGTGACCCCGGAACGGCACCGGGCCAAACCATGGTGCTCATCGCAAACGGGTTGACCATTGGTCAGACCTACTGGCTGTTGATCGACGGCAGTAATGGCGCCACTTGCAACTATACGATCGAGTTTGTCCAGGGTATCGAGACTCCCGGACTGACAGAAGATCTGATGGATGCCAGTGCAGATCCGACATCTGTTTGCCAGGGCTATAATTTCCTGATGCTGGAAGCTTCCCCCCAGGTCGGTAATGCGCACGGATATTGGTGGATCCCGGAATGGGCGCCCCAGGACACGATCACATCCACATTGCCAAATGTGACCATTGATGTGCCAACCGATCTTGCACCGGGCATCTATGATATCTGCGTACGCGTATTCAGTGGTTGCGACACCGGTGATGTAGAGTTGTGTGTGCCTGTTGAAGTGTATGAGATCCCGCCATCCGAACGCGATCCCGAAACATTCTGCGAAGAAGAATTCCCGTTTTCCTGGCACAGTGTGAATATCAGTGGTCCAGGCTTTTACGAAGCCAACTTCACAGATAGTGACGGCTGTTCCTATGACAGTACCTGGGAAGTAGAAATGTACCCGATCGTTCCGTTGGGCATCCTGGACACAGTCCATTGTTTGCCCTTGGGAGAGAATACCTTCTGGTACCAAGGCGAGCCCTATCCGATGGCAGGTGTTTATCCCCTTGAATATCCGGGACAAGGCTTGAACGGATGCGATTCCATGGCCGAATTACAACTGGTCCTGATTGGTATTGACGCCTTCATTGAGCTTTCTTGTGAGAATGGCGAATTTGTGCTGACACCCCAGGTCCAGGAACGGATCCCGGGCAATGCGACGATAGAATGGGAATGGTTTGATGGGGGAGCAGTTCCAATCTCCGATCAAATGATACTCTATACACTCACCGGCGGATGCTACGATCTCTATGCAACCGTCATTACCTTGAATGGTGAGGAGTGTGAGTTTTTTGTTGAAACCTTCTGTTTTGATGAAACGGTATACTACCCCGATCCACCGGATTTGGGCTTTCTCGATACCACGATTTGCGCGCAGGCTGGCGTATTTTTTTCTGTGATCCCACCTTTCGGAGAAGACCTGGAGTATGTGTGGAGCGGACCCGCTAACGTACCCATCTTCCAGGATGGTTCAGAAACGGCTGAGTTTGATTTCACATTTGCCTTGCCATCCTCCGAGATATGCGTGTATGCTATTAATGAGTGCGGACAGGGTGAGGAGACATGCTTCAATGTGGAAACCATTACCGGTTCGGTGGCTGATTTTGACATTGTGACGGATATATGTCGCGATTCCACAGCTACATTAACCTTCACCGGAATGACCAATATGAGCGCGATGGCGACCTGGGATTTTGATGGCGCCACCATTGTGAGTGGTACAGGTCTTGGGCCCTATGAGCTCTCCTGGAGCACGGTCGGGAATAAGGTGATCACCCTGCAGATCATCGTACCAGGTTGTGATACAGCCATTCATTCAGAAGTCGTAACGGTCACAAACCTTCAGACACCGGTGATCAGTTGTTCCTCCACGATCAACTCCATCGACTTTGACTGGGATGACATCACGGGAGCTTCAAATTATCTTGTTTCTATCGATGGAGGCCCGGCGATGTCGACCACAAATTCCAATTACCAGGTCACCGGATTAAACCCTGGCACCACTGTCGTGATCACCTTGACGGTGGTGAGTGCGGGTCCTTGTGATGATATTGTTGTAATAGACTCCTGCAAAGCGGAAGATTGTCCGGCGATCAACATTCAATTGATGATGCCGGATACGGTTTGTTTGAATATGCCCGCGATCGTTGATTTGGATGCCACGGTCGAAGGCAGTCCGGGAACCGGCACATGGTCCGGCCCGGGAATCGTTGATCCCGTCCAGGGCTTGTTTGATCCGAAAGCAGCCGGCGCAGGCGATCACACGATTGGCTTCATGACCGTCTATAATAATTGTGATCATAATCGCTCCAGAGTAATTACCGTGATTGATTCACTCACGGCTGATTTCACAGTTGATCCAACGATTTGCATCACTGATGTTTCGAATGTGGTATACATGGGCAATGCACTTTCCGGTGCCAACTATATGTACACGTTTGGCAGTGCCAACGTGGTGTCCGGATCGGGTGAAGGGCCTTACCAGTTGAACTGGAATACCGCCGGTCAGAAAACGATCCGGTTGCAGGTTGAACAGGATGGTTGTGTTTCGGACATCGTGACACGCACAGTGGATGTGTCTCCGCGACTAAATCCTCCGGTCGTCAATTGCGCACCAAACACGAGTGGCATGACCTTTAGTTGGACAGTAGATGGTGCAGCCGCAAATCATACTGTAAACATTCTCACCGGCCAGGCTGGTGCGCCTTCTGGCAATACGCTTGACTTTACCGGCTTGATGCCTGGCGATTCTGTAGCG
>AERA01001048.1_pt1 | contig 39803 bp, 38 predicted proteins | sample 267968 | NCBI WGS metagenome assembly AERA01 (sample SAMN02954363, study PRJNA61401) | activated sludge metagenome | biome: terrestrial; feature: wastewater treatment plant; material: activated biomass; isolation source: activated biomass of an industrial wastewater treatment plant | reverse complement strand
TCCAACTTCCACTAGCTTTAGCTAGTGGATATAGCGGCAACTCGCTTCCCCGCGGCTTTAGCCGCCAGGACATTTTATCTAAGGACTCTTTACTTGTGGCTAAAGCTTCTGGATATATAAGCACCTACCCTCACCCCGGCATAAATACCGGGGTAGTTTATACTCCCCTCGCAAAACCCTGTCAGGCAAATTCCAACTTCCACTAGCTTTAGCTAGTGGACGAGTGGGCAGGCGCCACAACACGAATTAGAAAGAATTATGCTCTTAAATAATCCACGACCGCTTCCTCCAACTTTTCCAACGCATCATCTCCTTCAACAAACTTTTTGCCCGTCACCTTCTCATACAAATCCCGGTATCGTCGGCTCACCATCTCCACAAACGGATCGTCCATTTCTGGCATCTGTTGTCCCTCCAGCCCCTGAAACCCTTTTGACATCAACCACTCACGCACAAATTCCTTGGATAATTGTTCCTGCGGTAAATCCCTTTCAAGATTCTCCGCATACTTGTCAGCATACCAATATCGACTGCTGTCCGGCGTGTGGATCTCATCAATGATATACAACTGATCCCGGTACCAGCCAAATTCATACTTGGTATCCACCAGGATCAATCCCCGTGCTGCCGCCATCGCTGTGCCTCGGGCGAAAAGTTGTCGCGTGATCTTCGCCATCTGATCATACACCGGCTCAGGCACTATTTCAGTCTGAATGATCTGCTCCCTGGAAATATCCACGTCATGTCCGCTCTCCGCCTTGGTCGCCGGAGTAATGATCGGTTCAGGAAAGGCCTGGTTGTCCCGCATACCTTCTGGCAAAGGCTCACCGCAAAGCATCCGCTTGCCGGACCTGTACTCTCTTAATGCATGCCCCGCCAGATACCCGCGGATCACCATCTCCAGCCGGATCGGCTCACACTGGACTCCAATCGTTACATTCGGATGCGGCACGTGAAGTTTCCAATTCGGCACGATATCCGCCGTCGCATCGAGAAAATATGCCGCCATCTGATTCAGGACCTGGCCTTTATAAGGAATAGGCCTGGGCAGAATATGATCGAATGCAGAGATCCGGTCTGTCGCGATGGCTACCATCATGTCCTCAAAAAAATAGACATCCCGCACTTTACCACGGTAAAATCCCGTCTGGCCGGGGAATTTGAATTGAGTCTCTCGGATTGGCATAACTTTTGGCTCAGATGGTTGTTAAACTATTTATTCGGGCAAAAATCGACCTTGCCCTTGACAAAATGAAACCCATCCCCCTATATTTGACCGAAATGATGAAAAACACAGGTAATTGCTTCTGTTGCGCATGTTGTTGTTGCGCTCGACCTCCGGGTTGAACTGGGAGCATATTGCCTAAGGCCATACTTGAACAAAAGCCTTTCAGTTCGTCCGGATTGAAAGGCTTTTTTCTTTTTAGTCATCGCACGTTGATATGAAAACACTGACACAAGCTGCACCACACTCCGCCCACCAACTCCTGCCGGTGGGGCATACGCCGCTACTCTGGATTAAAAGCCTCAGCCAGGGCAATGTCCGCGTGTATGCCAAAGCTGAATGGGAACAACCCGCCGGCAGCGTCAAAGCACGGGCTGCGCACGCCATTATCCGCCAGGCCTTGTATCGGGGGCTGCTTGCTCCAGGCAAACAGTTGCTCGATGCCTCCAGTGGAAACACCGCGATAGCTTATGCCACGCTGCTCAAACCCCTTGGTTTGCACCCGGTGATCTGCCTTCCCTCCAATGCCTCAACAGAACGAAAGAATATCCTGAATGCATTAGGCGCCGAACTGGTTTATACGTCACCGCTCGAAGGAACAGAAGGCGCGCAACAGGTTGCCCGCGAAATGGCGGAAACACATCCCGCTCGCTATTACTATGCCGATCAATATTCGAATGACTGGAACTGGAAAGCCCACTATGAAAGCACGGCAATCGAGATCTGGAATCAAACATCGGGTAAGATCACACATTTTGTCGCCGGACTCGGAACGACAGGCACATTTACCGGCACCAGCAGAAGACTGTCACAATTCGCGAATATTGAACGGATCGCGTTGCAACCAAATCATCCCTTTCACCCCATGGAAGGCTGGAAACACTTGCCAACCGCCCACATACCGGCGATATACGATCCATTCCTGGCAGACCAGGTGCTGGAGGTGAATTCGGACGAAGTATTTGACATGATCCGGTTTATCGCCAGACATGAAGGCCTCCTGATATCTCCCTCCGCTGCGGGCAATTTGCTCGGCGCCAGACAAGTAGCCACATCCATCACTGACGGCGTAATTGTAACCATACTTCCGGATCACCTTGACCGCTATTCAGAAATTAAAAAAGAACTTTTTACATCATGAGCACACGAATAGAAAAGATTGTCCTGGACCAGGTTCGGCATCACCTGGAATCAGATTACCCCTACGAAGCGTGTGGCTTATTGCTGGGACATGAGCAGGACGGACAGCGTCATATTACACAAGTACGTGAAGTGGTGAATATCTCTACGGCCGACCAACGCCGCCGCTTTGTGATTGATCCGCTGGATTACCTGGATGCTGAAAAATATGCGGCACGGGAAGGACTTTTACTGCTTGGTGTCTACCACTCGCATCCGGATCATCCTGCTGTTCCTTCACAGCATGACCTGGAATTTGCCCAGCCGTATTTCTCCTATTTCATTTTCTCCATCGCCAAAGGAAAACTGGTCGAAATGAAAAGCTACCGCCTCGAAACTGCAGAATTCCAACCGGAACCCATCGAAATACTCGACAACACCCTTCATCACTCCTAAACGCTAAACATTAAACCCTAAACTTTAAACTCTAAACAATAAACCCATGATCACCATCTTCATTCCTACTCCGCTCCGCCGCTTCGCAGCGGATCAACCACAGGTCAAACTCGAGGCCGGCACGGTAGCTGATGCCATTCGTAGCCTGACCGAAAAATTTCCAGATCTCGTACCCTATATCTACGACGAACAGGCGTCGATTCGCAAACATGTACGCATATACCTGGGCGAGGATGATATCCGCGAACGCAACGGACTTGATACGACATTGCGCCAGGGAGATGAGATCAGTATTCTTCCGGCCATCGCAGGTGGCATGCTGTAATTCAAAAAGAAAATCAAAATGAGCACACAAAAAGTAAACGGCACGTTCTCGAAGGCCGAACTGGAACGATACAGCCGGCACATCATCATTCCGGAATTCAATATCGAGGGTCAGAAAAAGCTGAAACAAGCCAACGTACTGGTCATTGGAACAGGTGGCTTAGGTGCACCGCTTTTACTTTATCTCACTGCAGCCGGTGTGGGCACGATCGGGATTGTTGATTTTGATGTCGTGGATGACAGTAACCTGCAGCGTCAGGTCCTTTTCAGCACCCATGATATCGGTCGCCCGAAGGTCGACGCCGCGAAAGACCGGTTGTCAGCTTTAAATCCACATATTCAATTCAACACCTATAATATCCGGCTCGACAGCACGAATGCACTCGACATCATTTCCCAATATGACGTCATCGCGGATGGAACCGATAATTTTCCGACAAGGTATCTCGTGAATGACGCGAGCGTACTGGCCGGTAAGGTGAATGTCTATGCTTCCATTTTCAGATTTGAAGGACAACTCAGCGTCTTCAACTACCTCCATCCGGATGGAAAACGCGGGCCAAACTATCGCGATCTTTTCCCCACGCCACCGCCACCCGGACTGGTCCCGAGTTGCGCGGAGGGCGGTGTGCTGGGCGTCCTGCCCGGAATTCTCGGCAGCCTGCAAGCCAATGAAGTGATTAAAGTGATCACAGGTGTCGGCGAGCCGCTGAGTGGAAGGCTCTTCCAGTTTGATGCATCCGCTTTTTCCAATCGCCTATACAAGATCACGAAGGATCCCGACAATCCGCTTACCGGGAAAAATCCGACACTAAAGGAATTGATCGATTATGAATTCTTCTGTGGCATCCCGGCAAAATCAGTCAATAGTCAGGATCTCAGCGAGTCGGATGAGCTCACGGTCCAGGAACTGAAAAAATGGATCGACAGCGGCAAGGATTTTCAACTGATCGATGTCCGTGAACCGTATGAATTTGACATCGCCAATCTCGGCGGTGAGTTGATCCCCAAAGGATCGATCGCGCAAAACTTGAATGCCATTTCAACTGATCGGGATGTTGTGGTCCATTGCCGTTCCGGCAAACGCAGCCGTGATGTGATTGAATGGATCAAAGAAAAAACGGGTCAGTCCAATTTGTTAAACCTGCGAGGCGGGATCCTCGCCTGGGCTAAAGAAATCGATCCCAATATCCCACAATACTAACTCCCAATTTCTAGTTTCTAACTTCCAGTTCCTAATTCCTAACTTCTAACTTAAAAAACATGTCAATCCGATTAGGGGACATTGCGCCCAACTTTCAAGCTGACACCTCACAAGGCCCTGTAGATCTCTATGCATATCTCGGCGATGGCTGGGGTGTCCTTTTTTCCCACCCGGCTGATTTCACACCGGTTTGCACCACAGAACTGGGTCAGGTCTCAAAACTCAAACAGGAATTTGACAAGCGAAATGTCAAAGTGCTGGCACTCAGTGTTGACCCACTGGAAGCCCATGACCGCTGGATACCCGATATCAATGAAACACAAAGCACTACCGTCAATTTCCCGTTGATCGCCGATGAGGATAAAAAGGTCGCGACGCTTTACGACATGATCCATCCGAATGCCACCGAAAAAGCCACGGTGCGCAGCGTGTTCATTATTGGTCCTGATAAAAAAATCAAACTGACGCTGACTTATCCCGCCAGCACGGGTCGTAATTTCCAGGAGATCCTCCGGGTGATTGACTCACTCCAATTGACTGCATACCATAGTGTCGCCACGCCTGCCGACTGGAAATACGGTGAGGATGTCGTTGTCCTTCCCTCAGTGCCGGATGCAGACATCCCTGAGAAATTTCCTAAAGGCGCGAAACACGTGAGGCCGTATTTGCGAATTACGCCACAGCCGAATATTTAGGAGGCGGAGGCAAAGGCTCCCACCTTCGCTCATTAACCAGATCAAGTTTTGGTAAGTCAGGATCTGAGCTGCGGTGGGCGGGGAAGGCTGAGGCTGAGGCTGAGGCGAAGGCTGAGGAAAATCCTACTTGTAAACGAGATCTTCTCCTCCCTCGGGGGAGGATGGGTGGGGGAATGAGTCAATTTGGGGATGTGAAAAGATGAGAATGTGCATAATGTCGACTCTTCCTTGCCTATGCTATTAGGAATCAATCCGTGCTAATCTGTCCCGATATCCCGATAGCCATCGGGATCGGGATCCGTGGTTTAAGCGGTGGAGGTCTGAGCTCCGTTGAGCGGCTAGGGCGGAGGCGGATTTCTATAAACTATTCTAAACCACTCTAAACATTTAAACAGTTCAACGTTTAAACGTTTAAACGTTTAAACGAAAACTCAACAGGAAAATAAATTGAAATAAATCAGATGAAACACGCGCTCAAATATTCTTGAGCATATTCCGCGACAGCACAATATCCTTCAGATCATGGAGGATTTTGTACTCATTTGGCAACACCTTTTTGAAGGCTTCCTTCAGGGCGAAGTAAGTGCCGTGCTTTTCGATGTCCTGGGTCACGTAATCGATCTTGGAGGATACCAGCTTGATATCTTCCTTGATCAGTTTGCGGATAGAGGGGATGTCATGCCAGTCACCCTCAATGGCGTACGTCAGGCTGGTGGTACCATCTTGCTGATCCACGGCTTCGATGGCAATGATCCGGGAACCGTGTTCGCCTTCCTCAATCGGGTATTTGGCGATTTCGGCGAAGGGTATACGCCAATTGTCCTCCTCAAGGCCTGAATTGACGAGAAAGAATTCCAATCCTTTCTCATGAAAGCGATAGACGACCACACGGATTGTATCAAAAACATTCATACCTACAGGTCTTGTGACTCGGCGTTAAAAGTACGTTAAGAAAACGGTTATTTCCGCTTTTTGGTTGTCAGCCACCGGGTTAATAATTCATAAAAACCGTGAGCGATAAAAATCAGCTCATCCTCCGGGTCGAGTTTACTCAACAGGGAAAACGCACGTTGCTGATAGGAATGCGGCCGCGTAGGATTAAACAGGTGCCCTGCATCCCGGCCGGAGACAAAGAGGGCGATCAGATCCGATGAATACGGTTTGGCATAAGCCAGCGCCTGTTTTGATTTGACGCCATGCATCACCCCGTTGATATCAATAAGCGCAGTCAGTTTGCCATTGAAATACAGATCGACATGGCTTTTCCCGATCCGGTAAATGAACTCGAGTTCTTTCGTTCGGACATAAAGCAGGGCCGTGCGAACCCCCTTTACATAGTCCTTATAGGCGTAGATGGCCATGGGCTCAAAATAAATGGACTGGATGGCACCCCAATGGATCTTGTCCATCCCGTCTTTCTGAGCCTTCATGGTGATATTGAGGGAAATCAGTTCCAACTCCCGCTCCTTTTCCCAGGGAATAATCTCCCCGGCGGCAGGTCGGGTCAGTGCTCGCATGGTAGCGATATCCTTGTTGATCCTGTGCTCACTGGGCGCCAGGCCAAATATGCCGCGGATCAGATCCTCAATCATAACGGAGGGCCAAGTTACCCATTCTTGAAAAAGGAATTCAGAGAAATGAACCTGGCGGTTACATGTACGAGCGGATCACCTTGTTCTTCTTCAGTACCTTGCGTAACCGACGGATGGCTCGCTCCTTGATCTGGCGGACCCGTTCACGGGTTAATTCCAGCGCTTCGCCGATTTCTTCCAGGCTTAAGGGCTTATCACCTTTGATCCCGAAATAGTAGGCCAATACTTCAGCTTCCCGGGGCGCAAGCGAATTCAGGCTGTACTGGATATCCAGCCGAAGGGACTCTTCCATGAGTTTCAGGTCCGGCTGCATTTCTTCATCCGTCTCCAGCATATCGAGCAATGTAAAACTGTCCTCATCACTCGACACAGGTGCGTCAAAGGAGACATGCCGACTGGCGCCAGGCATCGCATTGATCACATCCTTCACCTGAACATTGAGCAGGTCGGCAAGTTCTTCGTGGGTAGGCTCACGTTCAAACTCCTGCACGAAGGACATATAGGCTTCATTCAACCGGTTATAAGAAGTGGATTTGTTGTGTGGCATCCTGACAATCCTGGAATACTCCACAATAGCCTGCAAGATGCTTTGCCGGATCCACCAGACGGCATAGGAGATGAATTTAAACCCTTTGGTTTCATCAAAACGCTTGGCCGCTTTCATCAAGCCGACATTGCCCTCATTGATCAGGTCGCTGAGCGATAGGCCCTGGTTCTGATATTGCTTGGCTACGGAGACAACGAAACGGAGGTTGGCCTGAACCAGGCGCTCAAGTGCGGCTTCATCACCGGCACGGATGCGTACAGCCAAACGGGTTTCCTCCTCAGGAGAGATCAGATCGATCTTGCTGATATCCTGCAGGTACTTTTCTACAGCGAGGCTTTCCCTGCTGGTGATCCGGTTCTCAATTTTCAGCTGTCGCATGACACGTGTTGAAATCGTTCTTGTACACTTAACGATTTACTCTGATACAAGGTACAACCGGGCCTAACAAAAAGTTCACGGAATGGGGCCCGCGGTCATCTTTTTACCCGAAAGCCGCAACTTTGGGCCATTCGTTAAGGATTTCAAAACAATTTGATCCACGCTTCCTGACCCAACCTGATCCGGAATGCTGTACGTCTTTATTTAAAAAACAAGGTTATGATTAAATCATTCATCTGGATACTGACCCTGGTTTCAGGGATGGTCATGCAAAGCTGTGACAAGGAAAGCCGCCAGGCCGGTTGTGATTCGTTTGGCCTGGGCGAGAAGTTTACTGGAAAAGTGGGGGAAACATGGTGTCTTGAGAATGGCGACCTCAAGCTTACATTCAAAACGCTTCTGGAAGACAGCCGTTGCAATGTCCAGGACCTGGTCTGCGTCTGGGAAGGTCGATATGTGATGTCCGTTGTTGTGGAACAAGGTGGCATTGAACTCGACACATTTGAGGCGGATGGCGATTGGCGAGATACGCTGCATCATGCGCCCTACATGATCATCCTGGACAAGGTTTACCCGCTGATGCGACCGACCATGGAGATGCTGGATACTTCAGATTACGCCTTCGACATCATCGTTCAACAATAAAAAAAGCCCCGATTCAGGGGCTTTTTCATTTAATCTCTTCTCGGTCCACGATCACGGCCACCGCCGGATCTTCCGCCGCCATCTCTTCTCGGGCCCCGGTCACGACCTCCGCCGCCTCTCGGGCCGCCGCGGTCCTTGAAGGACTGACGTTCCCGCTGGGGAGGTCCTTCTTCGCCATAGCCATCTTCATATTCACCGTTCTCGTTTTTCTTACGCTCAGGCTTAGGCAGGAGTGTCTTTCTCGACATCCGCATCTTCCCGGTGCGGTCATCGATCTCGACGAGCTGGACCTTTACAATATCACCTTCCTTAAACACCTCCTCAAGGTTGTCGATCCGGCTGTGCGAAACCTCCGAGACGTGGAGTAATCCGCTCTTGTTCTTGAAGTCGACGAAGACACCATAAGGCATAATTGTCCTGACGACGGCCTCGTATACATTTCCAACTTCGGGGATGTGGGTGATGTCCTCAATCCGCTTTTTAGCAGCCTCGAGTCCCTCAGCATTCGTGCTGGCGATATTGACGATACCCTTGTCGCCTTCCTCTTCGATATTGATAATCGTACCCGTGGTCGCCTGGATGTCCTGGATGACTTTTCCACCCGGGCCGATCACCGCGCCGATCTGGCTCTTCTCAATGATCATCTCGAGGATCCTCGGTGCATGCGGTTTCAGATCCGGTCTTGGCGCGTCGATCACCTCATTCATCTTGGAGAGAATATGGAGCCGGCCTTCACGCGCCTGCAACAAAGCTTTCTCCAGCAGCTCGTAGCTCAACCCATCGACTTTGATGTCCATCTGCGTGGCAACGATCCCGTTCTTGGTACCGGTGATCTTGAAGTCCATATCACCCAACGCATCCTCATCCCCAAGGATATCAGACAGGATAGCGACACGGTTTCCGTCACTGATCATCCCCATCGCAATCCCGGATACCTGCTCCCTGATCTGGATGCCACCATCCATCAGGGCAAGCGAAGAAGCGCATACCGTGGCCATGGATGAGGAACCATTGGATTCGAGAATGTCTGAGACCAGGCGGATTGTGTAAGGTTGATCTTCCGGCATTACTTTTTTAATTGACCGGCCGGCAAGATTGGCATGGCCTACTTCCCGGCGGCTTGGCGCCCGTAAGAATTTGGCCTCCCCGGTGGAGAATGGCGGAAAGTTGTAATGCAACATGAATTTCTCATACCGGTAATCCAGTGCATTATCCAGGAGCACTTCATCATTTTTGGTCCCCAGCGTCAAGCTGGTCAGGGATTGCGTTTCACCCCGTGTAAAGATCGAGGATCCGTGCGTGGACGGGAGATAATCAACTTCCACCCAGATCGGACGGATCTCATTGCCTTTCCGGCCATCCAGACGCTGGCCCGTGTCGAGGACAAAATTCCGGATGACTTCCTTTTTCAGTTTGTCGAAATACTCGTTGAGTAATCCGCCTTTCTCCTCGATGTATTCCTCGCCCTTGTCAGCGGTGATCTTTTCTGTAAATTCCTTTTTGATCTGGTCAAGCCCGTCTTTACGCACATTTTTGTCCAGCGCGCCCTTGGCCAGGTCGAGTATCCTGTTGCGGGCGAAATCGTCCAGCGCTTTTTTCAGCTCCTCATCCTGCTCGGGTTCGACCAATGCTCTTTTCTCCAGCGCTTTTGGACCTACTTGCTTGGCCAGGGCCAACTGTGCCTGACATTGTGTTTTGATCGCTTCATGCCCGATCCGGATAGCTTCAATCAGGTCGTGCTCGGAACATTCATTAGCCTCACCTTCCACCATCATGATGTTGTCCAAGGTGGCAGCGAGGATGATGTCGAGGTCGGCAGACTTTTGGGCTTCCCGACCGGGATTGATCACAAACTCCCCATTGATGCGGGCAACACGAACTTCGGAGATTGGTCCGGCCCAGGGAATATCCGACACGGACAACGCTGTCGAAGCGGCCAGGGCGGCCAACGCATCCGGCATAGCATCCTTATCAGCGGAGATCAGGCTGATGATCACCTGGGTTTCATTCATATACCCGTCCGGGAACAAGGGGCGGATTGCCCGGTCAACCAGGCGGGAAGTGAGCACCTCGTAATCTGACAGTTTGGTTTCGCGTCGGAAGAAGTTACCCGGAATACGGCCCGCTGAGGCAAATTTCTCCTGGTAGTCAACGGAGAGGGGGAAAAAGGGCTGGCCTTCCCTGGCCTCTTTCATGGAAACAACAGTAGCTAATAGCATTGTGTCTCCCATTCGAACCAGGGCCGAGCCATGCGCCTGCGCAGCCAGCTTACCGGTTTCGAGCGTCACTTCACGGCCATCGGGCAACTGGAAGGACTGGGTTAAGGGATTCTGAACACCCATAATATTTTTTATTAATGTGTTAAATTGTGATTGTCAAGCGAAAAAGACGTGTGCAAACGCAGTCATCCGGGGCGTGAAGAATGGAAATAAAACGTTGTTGGCTGGGTATGAAAGGCCAGCCAACAAGATTATATGTTGATATTCAGAAAATAATACATAACAAAATTCCATCAAATGATGGAACCCGGTTTACTTTCTGATGCCCAACTTCTCGATGATCTCGCGGTAGCGCTGGATATCCTTCTTCTGGAGGTAATGGAGCAGCCGTTTACGCTGACCTACCATGGTAAGGAGAGCCCGGCGACTGGAGTTGTCCTTCGGGTTGATCTGGAGATGCTTGGAAAGCTCGGTGATCCGGTGGGTCATCAGGGCCACCTGGGATTCTGTGGCGCCACTGTTGGTGGCAGAGCCTCCGAATTCCTTGAAAATCTCTTCCTGTTTCTGTGTTGTTAAATAGATTGCCATGTCATTTGACGCTTTAAAATGACTGATTAATTACGGTCTTTTTTCGCGGCGCAAAGATAGAATAAATAAAAGGAACCGCATGGGGTTATTTTTCCCTGGCCTTTTCGCCTGCTTTGGCCGCATCCCAGAGGGCATCCATTTCGGCCAGCGTCATCTCTGTCAGCGGCCTGGGGGCATTCGCCTCGATAAACTCAAATCGTCTGCGGAACTTCCGGTTGACCCGCTCCAGGGCAGACTCCGGATCAATGCCGGCATACCGGGCATAATTGACGAGGGAAAAAAGGATATCCCCAAACTCGTCCTCAAGCGCTTGTTGCGGCGCTCCGGCCTGGTGCGCTTCCCTGAATTCCTGCATTTCCTCCTCCACCTTCTCCCAGACCTGCTCCAGGTTATCCCATTCAAACCCAACCTGCCGGGTCTTGTCCTGCATGCGATAGGCCTTGATCAGCGCCGGTAAACTATCCGGCACACCGGACAACACTGATTTCTTCCCTTCCTGCATCTTCAGCCGCTCCCAATTCTGCTTGACCTCTGCCTCATCTTTCACTTCAAGATCGCTGTAGATGTGTGGATGACGTCTGATCAGTTTTTCACATTCGGCATGAATGACCGCCCCGATATCAAAATGCCCTTCCTCGCGGCCAATCCGGGCATAGAAGATCAGATGCAACATCAGATCCCCCAATTCCTCACCGATACCCTTCCAGTCTTCCCGGATGATCGCATCCGCCAGTTCATAGGTTTCCTCAATGGTCAGGTTACGCAATGAATGAATATCCTGCTTCTTGTCCCACGGACATTGCTCCCGCAGTTCATCCATGATCTGCAGGAGTCGCCCAAACGCCTCCAGGTATTCCGCCTTCACTGTAGATGTGTGCTTATCGCTGTCCACCCGCTTACTGTCTTACTGTCCTACTTTCTCTGTAAAGTTGATAACGTCCTCTATTCCTGCTCAATGATCCTGACTCCAACAAAGTCTTCTCAATCCAGCAAATGTCCCATCAAATCCCGCTTGACCTGCAGGTACTTCTCATTGTCGAGTGTCGGCTCGGCGGTCAACGGGATCCGGTCGACAATCTCTATGCCTTCCTGCTGTAATGAAATCATCTTCTCCGGGTTATTGGTGAGCAACCTGACGCGGCTGACTCCCAGGTCACGGAGGATCAGGGTCGCAATATGGTATTGTCGCTGGTCGGTTTCAAATCCGAGTTGGTGATTGGCATCAACCGTATTGAATCCCTCGTCCTGCAGGTTATAGGCTTTGAGTTTATTGATCAGCCCGATCCCGCGGCCTTCCTGCCGGAGGTAAATGAGGATGCCCTTTTCCTGTGAAATGGATTGCAAACTCTTGTCCAATTGAAATCCGCAATCGCAACGCTGGGAGCCCAGCAGATCTCCTGTCAGGCATTCCGAGTGCACCCGGACTAGCACAGGCTTTGAAGGATCCATGCCGGGCGGATATATCGCGAGATGCGGCATAGGCTCCTGGTCATGCTCTGCGTACGCGTCTATGTAATACCGGCCATGAACTGTCGGGATACTCGAATGGACCTGCTTTTGCATGGATGTAATAACAAATCAGGGGGATAAAGTTATAGTAACCGGCAAGAAATCAGGGGGTCGACGAAAGAATTGCTCTGCGAAAATAAGGGAGACGGGGTACCGTCACCAATGGCCGAAGCAAAATTGGAGGTCAGGATCAACGCTGGTGCGCGGCGGGTGTTATTTCCTGCTGGTGCTCAATTTCACCAGGAAAACCAATCCGCTGGTGACAAAGACCGTCAGGGTCACAAGTAATATCAACATGGTCGTTCAATGGAGTGAGCAGTGATAACTGCGGCTAAGGTGAGAAATTTTTATAGCTTTTGAAACCCTTTCCACAGAATTTTATTTTATTCATCGGTTAGTTTGACAGACAAAGCAGTAAGCATGCATTGTCCCCGTAATATGTAGCTTTAACGCCAAATCCGGTTCGAATGCGATTGAGATCACGCCTCCTCATGTTTCCCCTGTTTTTTGCCATCCTGATAGCCACTACAGGCAAGGCACAATATGCTTCCAGTGAGATCTACCAGGACATCCAGCGCCTGGGTGTGCTGGCCAATGTGCTGTATGTCGCCGCGCATCCGGATGATGAAAATACGCGGATGATCAGTTATCTGTCCAACCATCTTCATGCCCGCACGACCTATCTGTCCCTGACTCGCGGAGATGGCGGCCAAAACCTCATCGGACCGGAGATCCGGGAAATGCTGGGCCTGATCCGCACACATGAATTGCTCGCCGCAAGGGAGATTGATGGCGGACACCAGATGTTTACCCGGGCAAATGATTTCGGCTATTCGAAGACTGCTCGGGAGACCTTCAATATCTGGGGCAAGGATGAAGTGCTCAGCGATGTCGTTTGGGCGATCCGCCAGATCAAACCCGATATCATCATCAATCGATTTACCGCCGATACGCTTCGACCCAACCACGGGCACCATACTGCGTCCGCCATACTGTCCATTGAAGCTTTTGATCTCGCCGGGAAATCCAATGCCTATGCCGGTCAATTGCAGTACACCTCCACCTGGCAACCCGAAAGGATCTTCTGCAATACATCCTGGTGGTTTTATGGCTCCCGGGAAGCTTTTGAAAAGGTTGACAAATCGAAAATGCTAACGATCGACATCGGGGCCTACGACCCGGTGACCGGAATGTCGAGCAGTGAGATCGCCGGTCGCAGCCGCAGCATGCACAAAAGCCAGGGCTTTGGATCTGCGGAAACCCGCGGGCAAAGCCTGGAATATCTGGAACTTATCCGGGATCACAAAGGACAGATGCCTCAAACCCTTTTTGATGGCATCGATATCACCTGGTCGCGTGTCCCGGGTGGCTCATCTGTTAAACCCCTGGTGGAGAAGCTCAAATCGTCCTTTGATTTCACTAATCCATCCGGAAGCCTCCCATTGCTGCTTCAAATTCATGATGCGATCAGCGACTTGCCGGAATCCTATTGGAAATCCATCAAATTGTCGGAGTGCGAAGACCTGATTCAAAAATGCCTGGGACTTTTCCTGGAACTGAAAACAAATACATTCAGAGTGAGCCCGGGTGAAGATAGCCTGCAGGTCACGCTTGAAGCCATCAACCGGTCTTCAACGGAAATGCAACTCGTTTCCGTAAAACCCGTTCGCACTGGAGAGGAGACACAGCTCTTCGAACAATTGGTCTACAATCAACCCCTGATCAAAACATTCTACTGGTCAACGCCTGGCGATTTGAGCATTCCGTATTGGTTAGAATCCGGTGCGTACGATGGCCTGTATACTGTCGAGAACCAGATTGATCGGGGTGTACCGGATAATAAACCCGCCATGCAGGGTGAAATTGAAGTCGTTGTGGACGGCCGGCATTTGACCTTTACAAAACCGGTCATTTTTAAAACCGTCGACCCTGCTGAAGGTGAACTCACCCGGCCGCTGTATATCACTCCGCCAGTAGCCGTATCCGTAGCCGCTGAAGCCATAGTAATGCCGACAGGTTTGTCAAAAGAGATTTCAATTGAGCTCCTCGCCATTGAAAATGATGTGACAGGCACCTTGCATTTTGAGATCGATGAGGAAGGCTGGACGATTTCCCCTGGGGAAATACCCTTCACGATTTCCCGATCCGGTGAAACCAAAACCTTTACCTGCATTATTACGCCCCCGAATAAAACTTCAAGTGCGACATTTTCCCCGAAGGTGATCATCGATGGCCAAACCTTTCACCAAAAGATCTATACGCTCGATTACGATCACATCCCGTATATGTCTGTCGTACGGGATGCCTCCATCAAACTGGAGAGTTTTGATATTCAAATCGTCGATCGGCCCATCGGCTACATTACCGGAGCCGGAGATGAAGTAGCGGCCTCGCTTCGACAGATCGGATTCCAGGTCGATGCGATCGAACCTGAAAAAATTACAGCATCAACGCTTTCCGGGTATGAAGTGATCATATTGGGTGTCCGAGCCTACAATACCATTGATGCACTGGCGTACAAAAACCAGGTATTATTTGATTGGGTGAACAAAGGCGGCACCCTCATTACACAGTACAACGTCAGTCGCGGATTGGTCACGGAGGAAGTGGCGCCTTACCCGATTCGCATTTCGCGAGACCGGATCACGGAAGAAGATTCACCGGTGACGATTTTAAACCCGGAACACCCCGCGCTGAATAAACCCAATGCGATTACCGCGAAAGACTTTGAGGGCTGGACACAGGAACGCGGATTATATTTTCCGGATCAATGGGACGCGGCTTTCGAACCCTTACTGGAAATGAAAGACTCCGGCGACCCGCCTGTGCATGGCGGGTTATTGGTCGCAAAACATGGCGAGGGGTATTATGTGTATTCCGGGCTTTCATGGTTCAGACATCTGCCGGCAGGAAACACCGGACCCTATCGATTGCTCAGCAACCTCATCGCCCTGGGCCACAACCCAACCGGTCCTAGATAAACCTGAACACCATATCCTTTCGAAAAGCCAATGACTACAGCATCCAAACATGAAAAGACAAACTGGACCCGCTTGTATTGGCTCGTACTCTGGGTCAATGCGTTGCTCATCGCGTTGTTCTATTTGTTGACGCTGTTGTTTAATGAGACAATCGTATGAGTGCAATTGACTGGGTGGTTCTGGTTTGCGCCATTGTTTTCATTGTCGGTTATGGTATTTGGAAAACCCGGATGAACCGGGGCATGGATGCTTTTCTGAAAGTCGAGGAGAAAACCAAATGGTGGACCATTGGCTTGTCTGTGATGGCGACGCAGGCCAGTGCGATTACGTTCCTGTCCACCCCCGGACAAGCCTACGATGACGGGATGCGGTTTGTGCAATTTTATTTCGGGCTGCCCATCGCGATGGTCATCATCTGCCTCTTCTTTATTCCGCGGTACTTTCATATGAAAGTGTTTACCGTGTATGAATTTCTGGAGAAACGCTTTGATCTTCGTACACGATTGCTGGCGGCTTTCCTGTTCCTGATCCAGCGTGGCCTTGGTGCCGGCATCACCATTTTCGCGCCTTCGATCATACTCTCTTCCATTCTTGGCTGGAATTTGAATGCCACTGTACTGATCATTGGCGGGGTGGTGACCTTGTACACGACTATCGGTGGCACAAATGCGGTCAGTGCTTCGCATAAATTGCAAATGACCGTCATGATGGGCGGCATCGTTACGGCCCTGCTGATCACGCTGAACGCGCTGCCCGAAGGAATCGGAATAAAAGATGCGTTGACGATCGCCGGTGTGAATGGCCGAATGAATGTGGTGGATTTCGGGTTTGACTGGAACAGTCGATACACCTTTTGGTCAGGCATCACCGGGGGGACTTTTCTGGCGCTCGCCTATTTCGGGACAGATCAATCACAAGCTCAACGCTACATTTCCGGTCAGTCGATGCGGGAAAGCCGCCTGGGATTGATCATGAATGCCATGCTCAAGATCCCCATGCAGTTTGTCATCCTGTTTGCCGGCGTCATGGTCTTTGTGTTCTATCAATTCCAGGCCTCTCCGCTTTTTTTCAATACGCCGGTAGAACAAAAGATGGAACTGACCGGGGCAGCTCCTGAATATCAATCGCTTCAACAGCAGTGGGCAGCAGAACATGCCGCCCGTCAATTGCTTTACGCTCCTGTTTTGCAAGGGCAACCCGAAGCGCTTGATCGCGCCGCTATCATCGCGAGCGTGGACCGGGAGAAAAAATTACGGGAGGAAGCCAAACAACTTATTGGCGCGAATTTGCCGGAAGTGGAAACCAACGACCGGGATTATGTTTTTATCCGGTTTATCCTCGATTATCTTCCGGCCGGAGTGATCGGGCTATTGATCACCACTATCCTTTCTGCCGGCATGTCTTCCACTGCATCTGAATTGAATGCTTTGGCTTCAACGACAACGGTTGATTTCTACAAACGGCTGTTAAAAAGGGATGCGAACGACCGGCAAATTGTCAACGCATCGAAAGGGTTTACCATCATGTGGGGGCTGATCGCGATCGGTTTCGCGAGTTATGGCAGTTTATTTGAAAACCTGATCCAGTTTGTCAACATTGTCGGCTCCATTTTCTATGGCACCATCCTGGGTATTTTTCTATCCGCATTTTTTCTCCGGGCCATGTCCGCTACCGCAGTTTTCTTTGCGGCACTCCTGGCCCAGGGCATTGTGATCTATTGCTATCTCCAGACGGATATCGGATTCTTATGGTATAACCTGATTGGTTGCGGAAGTGTCATCCTGCTTGGATTGGGCATTGAATCCGTGATCCGGCTCCGCGGAACGACAAGGGCCTAAAAAAAAATCCCGGCCTGTTCTCACAAGCCGGGACTCCTTTTTAACAATACCCATTTATTATTTCTTCCATTCGGCGATGGATTCCTCATTCATCCGAACAAACTCGGCATTACCTTCCTTTTCAGCCATCTCTTTCGATTTCATGGCAGAGGCAATGGCGCCGGCCTTGTCACCCAATTCAGCCTGGATCAGGGATTTGGTACGCAGCACCCAGAAGCGCTCATAGTCTTTCGAAATCGCCTTGTTGATCCATTCGAGCGCCTGCTTCATATCCTTCTTCTCGCTCAGGTAGTAGCTGGCTGCGGAATAATATTCAGGTCCTGAAGGTCCGCCCATCGCTTTGTCAATGCTGGCCATAACGGCTTTGTCCGTGTGGGTTGTGATGGTTACCGGGACATAGGTTTTATCCCACAACATGTACAGGTCAGCGCTGTTATTCGTCAGGTTGTCAAATCCCATCATGAATGTTTCCACGGCTACACCTTCCGGCATCGTCCAGGCTTTTGCTGTAACGGTTGTGGGGGTGACATCACTCTCCAGGTAGCTACCGTAGCTGTTGGAGTTGTGGGGGTACAACATTACTTTCCACTCTTCTTTGCCTGGCTTGGTCAGCAGCGCATAGCTTCCTTTCTTTACCTCAGCGCCACCCACCATGACATCATCGCTGAAGGTTACTTTGGTCACGGCGTTGGCGCCCGTACGCCAGACTTCATCATAAGGGACAAGCCCGCCGAAAATTTCGCGGCCTTTCATACTTGGACGGGAATACTCTACAGAAATATCGGTCAATCCGACGCGCTGCTCGACTTTGCCGAGTGGGCTGGCGGCCGGGGTCTGGATTTGAGCGCCCAGCCAGGAAACAGTGCACAGGCTGAGGATCAGGAGGGTCAGTTGTTTTTTCATGTGGTTGATTGAATTAGGTTAGGAATAGCAGTTTATCATGGTGGAACAATTTTCACCCTGATTTGTTTGGCGACCAAAATAAAAAAAGGCATCTCCGGGAGGGGAAATGCCTAGAGTGACTGCGCTGGGATTCGAACCCAGGACCCACGGCTTAAAAGACCGTTGCTCTACCGGCTGAGCTACGCAGTCCGAAACCTCGTTTTTACAAAACAAGGCCGCAAAGTTATCACTTTTTCCATTTGTCAGAATCCCCGCCTCCGGTTTTTCCGGATATCGGTTCAGAAAGCTTCCGCAGATCATAAGTTTCACCCTCCGCAGCCTCAATGACAGGTTGAAAAAGGCCGGAGGCTTCATCAGCCATGATTGCGGTATCCTTATACCGTGAGGAATAATGGCCCAGAATCAATGTCTTTGCCCCTGCTTCAAGCGCGATCATGGCTGCCTGGACAGTGGTGGAATGCCCGGTCTCCTTTGCCAGGTCTTCCAAGGCAGCGGCAAATGTCGCCTCATGATATAAAACCGACACACCCGATAACCACCGCGCCACCTTTCGATCATACCGCGTATCCGAACAATAGGCGTAGCTGACCGGGTCAATCCGTTCAGCAATGAAATCACTGGCTGGACGTGTTTTTCCCTCCAGCTGGAAATCCGACTCTTCCAGCACGTGATGGATTTGATCAGGCGTCAGGCGGGCTGACTCTACTTGAGCCTTATCGAGTTTCAGACTGCCTGCTGTTTCGCGGATCAGGTACCCGTTGCAGGCAATCCGATGATCCAACGGAAATGTACAGATCTCCAATTTCTTGTTCGACCAGATACGCTTGAGTCCGACCGGCGTCACCTCCGTGATCTCTACCGGAAACCTGACCTGCAGCGCGGTATGCTCGAATACACTCTCCAGAAAACTTTTCAATCCGACCGGACCAAATATCATGAGGGGCTGCTCACGACCTAAATGATTGAGCGAACTGATCAACCCGGGCAGCCCATAAACATGATCCCCATGCAGATGACTGATCAGGATGAACTGGATGCGGAAAGGCTTGATCCCGGCATCATGGAAACGCATCTGCGTTCCTTCTCCACAATCAATAAGCATCGAAAGATCATGGTAACGAATCAACTGCGCGGAAGGATGCCGTCCGTGCAGCGGGACAGCCGAACCCGACCCTAAAACGGTCAGCGTAAACGAAGACATAAATGGTAAAAAGCAGGAATGGACGCCCTATTCCTCCTCTGATTGTTCCTCCTGCATCTGGCGCTCGGTTTCCTCCATGTAAATATAGTCGATGGATTCAGCAAGCGTGGGCACAAGGGTAAGGATCGTATCCAGCCGGGAGATCTTGATCAACTTCTCCACACTGGGATGGGTGGCATTGGTGATCACAAAACTTCCATAATCCTTCCATAGCCGGTTGGCCGTGAGAATAGCGCTCAGGCCGGATGAATCCACATACTTGACATGCTGCATGTCAAAAATGAGATTCCGTACGCCTTCATTGCGCAGGAAAACAAATTCGGATTTCAGGTCCGGGGCCAGAATAGAATTCAGGTTCTCCTCCTCCAGGGCGAGTACAGAATACTTTTCCTCTTTATCAATGGCAAACTTCATCGGGTGACGTTTGGAGCACGACAAAAGTACCTTATTTTCAAAAATTCACCCCCCCTTGTTACATGGCTTGTCTCTGGACCTATCCGCCGCTCTCTGCCCTCAATCCTCATATTTAACATAACCACAACATCGAAGCGGACTGAAAATCAAATCAATTGGGGGGAAATAATGTTATGATGAATACGTATGACAAATAGTCACCCGCACAACAATTCCCGGTTTCTTATGGCAGTCGGATGCGTCGATTCCTGAATTGGAACCATTTTGGATGGTACAATGATACAGAAGTAGTACATTTAAGAATTGTTGTTATATTGGACATTGTATTAATATATACCAAGGATCACACATGAACAGAAAGTTCTCGCCCAAGGTCAAGAAGATCATCTCCCTCAGCCGGAATGAAGCTTTACGACTGGGTCATGACTATATCGGAACCGAACACCTGCTCCTGGGCATGCTTCAGGACAATGACAACCTGGCCGTCCGCGTACTGGACGCCATGGATGTCGATTTTACCGAACTCAAATTCAAGATCGAGGACAGTATATCCGAAAGTCGCCTGGAAACCTCCCCGGCATCACCGGGCAACGTGCCGCTCAACCGGCAGGCAGAGCGCGTGCTGAAAGTGACCTTCCTGGAGGCTAAAAATCTGAACAGCGACGAAATCGCCCCGGAACACCTGATGCTGTCGATTCTCAAACATGGCGACAACATCGCCAGCAAGGTTTTATCCGAATTTGATATCAACTACGAATCCTATAAAACCGAACTCGAATATGTCATCCAGGAAGAATCCGGCAATTACCAGGAATTTATGAATCAGGGCCCATCCGATTCCGACAACCCCTATGAAGAGGAAGGTGAAAAAGGATATGGTGTAAAACGCGGCGCCTCCAAATCCCGCACACCTGTGCTGGACAATTTTGGTCGCGACATCACCCGCCTTGCGGAGGAAGACAAACTCGATCCGATCATCGGGCGCGAGGTGGAGATCGAACGCGTCTCACAGATCCTGAGCCGGCGTAAAAAGAACAACCCGATCCTTATCGGCGAACCCGGTGTAGGTAAAACAGCCATCGTTGAAGGACTCGCCCTGCGCATCATTCAGCGTAAAGTGAGCCGCAACCTGTTCAACAAGCGCATCGTCATGCTTGACCTGGCCGCGCTGGTGGCCGGAACAAAATATCGCGGACAGTTTGAAGAGCGGATGAAAGCCATCATGGGCGAACTTGAGAAATCAAGAGACGTCATCCTCTTCATCGATGAGATCCATACGATTGTGGGCGCGGGTGGCGCAACCGGCTCGCTGGATGCGTCCAATATTTTTAAACCCGCCCTGGCGCGTGGGGAGTTGCAATGCATCGGTGCCTCAACACTGGACGAGTATCGCCAGCACATTGAAAAAGATGGCGCTCTGGATCGTCGCTTTCAAAAAGTATTGGTTGATCCCCCTTCGGCTGAAGAGGCTGAACACATCCTGCACAATATCAAGCCGAAGTACGAAGATTTCCACAACGTCCTATATTCAGACGAAGCGATAAAGGCATGCGTCAAACTCAGCGACCGGTATATCAGTGACCGGTTCCTGCCGGATAAAGCGATTGACGTGCTGGATGAGGTGGGCGCACGGGTCCACCTGAAGAATATTCATGTCCCCAAACACATCGAAGAACTCGAAGCGCAGATTGAAGAAGTCAAGGAAGAAAAGAACAAGGCCGTAAAAAGCCAGCAATACGAGAAAGCTGCTGACCTGCGCGATAACGAATCCAAACTGGCCCGCAAACTGGAAAAGGCCAAGGAGGACTGGGAAGAAGAAGCTAAAACCAAAAAGTATCCGGTCACGGATGAAGACATAGCGGAAGTGGTCGCGATGATGACCGGCATCCCGGTCAAACGGGTCGCCCAGAGTGAAAGCAAGAAACTCGTCGGTATGACGGAAGACTTGCGCAAGGTGATCATTGGCCAGGAAGAAGCGATCGTCAAAGTCTGTAAAGCCATCCAGCGCAATCGCGTGGGATTGAAAGACCCGACCAAACCGATCGGTTCATTTATTTTCCTGGGCCCGACAGGCGTGGGGAAAACGGAGCTGGCCAAAGCGCTGGCCCGGTATATGTTTGATTCCGAAGACGCGCTTGTTCGCATTGACATGAGTGAGTACATGGAAAAATTCTCCGTGAGCAGGCTCATTGGTGCACCTCCGGGATATGTAGGGTATGAAGAAGGCGGACAATTGACCGAGAAAGTTCGGCGCAAACCCTATAGTGTTGTGCTGCTGGATGAAATTGAAAAAGCCCATCCAGACGTCTACAATATCCTCCTGCAGGTGCTGGATGATGGGCAGTTGACCGACGGATTGGGACGTAAGGTGGATTTCAAGAACACGCTGATCATCATGACATCGAATATCGGCGTACGGCAGTTGAAAGACTTCGGACAAGGTGTCGGATTTGCCACCAAAGCGCGCCAGGAAGCCGCTGAAGATCTGACGAAGTCTGTAATCCAGAACGCGTTGAAACGGACCTTCAGTCCTGAATTCCTGAACCGGATTGATGATGTGGTGATCTTTAACAGCCTGGACAAAGAGCATATCCACCAGATCATCGACATCACGCTCACGGACCTGTACAAGCGCATGAGCAATATGGGCTATCACCTCGAACTGACCTCAGAAGCAAAGGACTTTGTTGCAGACAAAGGCTTCGACCCCCAGTTCGGCGCCAGGCCCTTGCACAGAGCTATCCAGAAATACATCGAGGATCCGCTGGCGGAGTTCATCCTCAATGAATCTCCGGCGGAAGGAACCCACCTGGTGGCTGACCTCAACACGGACAATCAGTCCCTGTTCATTCGCCAGATGGTCATGGAGAACGAAAATTCATGATAAAATACCCCGCTGGACAGTTATTTTTGCATCCTGATGAAATTTAACCTTCCGTCAGGATGCAAAAACTATTTCTCCATTCAGTCAGGACCGGCCTGTTTCCCCAGCCCAATGGCGGTGTCACGACTATTCTTTAACTAAAACCAAATCCTTGGCCAGACGATTCCATTCCCCTTACCAGGCTCAAAACGACGAGCGAAACCAATTCAAGCTCAATTCCGATATCCGGGTTCCCGAAATTCGCCTTGTGGGCGATAACCTGGACAAAGTCAGTCAAATCGCCGGCAAAGAAATCACGCCAGGCGTATACCCGACCCGCCAGGTGCGCACCTGGGCAGAAGAGATGGGCGAGGATCTCGTCATGATCTCCGAGAACGCTGATCCGCCAGTATGCCGGATCATTGAGTTCAACAAGTTCCTCTACAACAAGCGCAAGAAAGAGAAGGAAATCAAGGCCAATACCCAGAAAACCGTGGTCAAGGAGATCCGGTTTGGTCCCAATACGGATGACCATGACTTTGAGTTCAAGCTGAAGCATGCCCAGAAATTCCTGGAGGAAGGCTCCAAAGTCAAAGCCTACGTCCATTTCCGCGGCCGGACCATCGTCTTCAAGGAGCGCGGGGAGTTGCTGCTACTCAAGCTCCTCAAGGAACTCGAGGACCTGGGCGCAGCCGAGAACCTGCCCAAACTGGAAGGGCGCCGGATGATCGTCATGATCGCCCCCAAGAAGAAAAAATAAGTCCGGTGGGCCGGGCTTGTACATTTCAGCCCAATGCCTATCTTTGCAGTCCTTTTGACCAAAACAGGATAGGCCATGCCTAAAATGAAGACTCATAGCAGCGCCAAAAAGCGCTTTAAAATAACCGGTTCCGGAAAGGTGAAGCGCTTTCAGGCCAATACCTCTCACCGGCTTCGGAACAGGGATAAGAATACCAAGTTGCGCCTCTCCGGGTCGACCCTGGTAAGTGATGCCGACGAGCCTCGTGTAAAGCGCATGCTCTGTAAGTAACCCAAGAACAAACAACCCGTCGAAACAGGCCCTAAGCGGTGACCCGTTCACCCCCTGCCAGACCCAAAGCAACTTAAAATGCCAAGATCAAAAAATTCTGTTGCCTCCCGGAAAAGAAGGAAGAAAATCCTGAAAGCGACCCGGGGTTACTTTGGCGCCCGCAGCAATGTCTATACCGTAGCCAAGAATGCCCACGAGAAAGCGATGGGATATGCCTACGAGCATCGCCGCCTCAAGAAAAGAGCTTTCCGCCGGTTGTGGATCGCCCGGATCAATGCCGGTGCACGGATGAACGGAACCACCTATTCCAGGCTCATTTCCAATTTGTCGAAATCCAATATTCAGCTGAACCGCAAAACACTGGCTGATCTTGCCTTGAACCATCCCGATGCGTTCAAAGCTGTGATCAACGCCGCAGGATAACATACCGATTGCCCAGGCAAGTCTCAACCCAGATATCAACTGGCAGTCAAATCACCCAATTCTTCACCGGATTGGGTTTTTTATTTCCGCATGGCTTCAACAGGATCCAGCCGGGCGGCCTGCCATGCCGGGACAATCCCCGACAGAATTCCTATCATCAGGGCGAGAATAATGGCGATAACGAGATTGACCCATGACAGGAAGATCTCGTAGTTGAAAGCTGCCGTAGCGATCTTGAGCACCCCGAATACAAACAGGAGACCGATCATCGCGCCGATCAGGCAAAGCACTACGGATTCGATCAGGAATTCCAGCAGGATCACAGATTGTCGCGCACCGAGCGCTTTCTTGATCCCGATGATGTTTGTGCGCTCCTTTACGGAAACAAACATGATATTGGCGACACTGAACATGCCCACCAGGATGGAGAACCCCCCATGAAAATGCCCACCCAATTCATTGTACCAAAGACCGATTCGAAAACCTGGGTGATCATGGAGAGCTGGTTGACCGCAAAATTCTCATCCTCCCTCGGTTTGATCTTGCGCTGGGCACGGAGGATCCCGGTCACCTCATCTTTGAGATCCACGAGGCTGACCCCTGGTGCCGCCTTCACATTCAGGGAGGTCCCCCAGTTATACCGGGATTTTACATTCACGAGTTTCTTCGCAGTATTGTACGGGATGATCACTGCATCATCGAATTGGAAAATATTGATCAGTGAATTGCCTTCCTTTTTCAAAACCCCAACGACCTGGAAAACCAGTCCTTTGACTTTGATCTCGCGGCCGATCGGGTCGACCGAACCAAATAGTTCACCTGCCAAAACCGAACCCAGTACAACCCGGTTAGTGCCGGAGGCGAATTCAAACGGCGTGAAGAATCTACCTTTCTCAAACTCCAGGTTAAAGATATCTCCGTAGTCGTCAGATACGCCCGCCATATAGGCGCCCCGAACACTGTTGCCGGCAAACTTCAATGTGCGGCCTGGCACAAAAACTGAAAAACTGGCCATGTCAGCCAGCTGGCTGTGCGCTTTCAGGGCCAGCAGGTCTTCATAGCTGGGCTCAGGACGCTGCTGATATTTCCACCAGTTTTGTTCCGGGTCCTCCGTCCAGGGCATGCGGTCGATATACAACACATCGTTTCCAAGCTTTTCAAAGCTGGCGCTCACATTTGACTTCAGCGAATCGACAGCTGACAAGACTGAAATAATGCAGATGATCCCGATGCTGATCCCGGTCAGCGAAAGGGTGCTGCGCAATTTGTTGGCCGCCAGTTGCTGGAAGGCCTGCACAATGCTTTCATAAATGATCTTGATCAACATCAGGCTAAATCTAATGATTCGCTGGGGGACATATTGGATATTTCGATCAAGTTAAGGTGTAATCCGATCAGAAGGCATCGGTTGATCTACGCTTTTAGCCCTGATTTTCAAAAATTTAGATGTTTTTAACTTGCATTTTGGTCGGTTGACTTGTTATCTTTGCGCTCCATTTTTCTATCCTGTCCTCTATGCGTACCAAGCTGTCCCAGTTCTCCTTCGACCTCCCTGACCGTTTGATTGCCAAGTATCCCGCCAAGGAACGGGATGAATCGAAATTGATGGTGGTCCATCGTGATACCGGCCTGATCGAGAACAGAACGTTCAAGGATGTGCTGGAATATTTTGACGAAGGGGATTCCATGATCTTCAACAATACGAAAGTGTTCCCGGCACGGCTGTATGGGCGCAAAGAGAAGACGGATGCAGAGATCGAAGTATTCCTGCTGCGTGAATTGAATTCCCGGGCCAGGCTTTGGGACGTATTGGTCGATCCGGCCAGGAAGATCCGGGTGGGCAACAAGCTTTACTTCCTGGATAAAAAAGGAAACGAGATCCTCGTGGCTGAAGTAGTGGATAACACGACTTCCCGTGGCCGAACCATTCGTTTCCTGTTTGACGGCACGGATCAGGAATTCAATGCCTTGCTCCGGTCACAGGGTCAAACACCACTGCCGAAGTATATCAACCGGAAAGCCGAGGAGATGGACAAGGAGCGCTACCAAACCATCTACGCGGAAGAGGAAGGCGCCGTTGCCGCGCCCACTGCCGGACTTCACTTCACGCGGGAGCTGATGAAGCGGCTCGAGATCAAAGGGGTCAATTTCGCCTACGTCACCCTGCACGTGGGATTGGGTACATTCCGGAGCATTGATGTCGAGGATCTCTCCAAACATAAAATGGATGCCGAATACTTTCGCATCACCAATGAAGCGGCTGAGATTGTCAATGCCTCCAAGAAAGGAGGGCATAAGGTTTGCGTGGTGGGTACGACCTCCATGCGTTCCGTTGAATCCGCTGTATCTGCGAATGGTCTGTTGAAGGCTGCGGAAGGATGGACCAACAAATTCATCTACCCACCGTATGATTTCCACCTGGCTGATGCCATGATCACCAATTTCCACATGCCCAAATCCAGTTTGCTGATCATGGTCAGCGCGTTTGGCGGTTATGACCTGATCATGGACGCGTATAAAAAAGCGATTAAAGACAAGTACCGCTTTTATACGTATGGGGACGCCATGTTGATCCTGTAATCAATCCGGACCGCTTTCGCCCGTGCTTTAGCATGTGGATACCTGGGGATCCATCTCCGGGGAGATCTTTCACTGATTCCGGGTGGAATTGATTTTCCTATATATAAACCTTTGAATACGAATCAGATAACATCCTGAATTCGGTTAAAAAAAACCCGGGTCGGCACTTGTTTAGCGTCTTCATTTGTTTACATTTGCAGCAAAATTGGGGGGCTGGAACTTTGGGTGGATAGTCGATGTTTGGAGCCCTGAACAAAATTGAGTTTACCCTTTATTCATTCAACGCATGTATTGGACGCTTGAATTAGCCCATCACCTGGAAGAGGCTCCCTGGCCGGCGACACGTGATGAATTGATCGATTATGCCATTCGCTCCGGCGCTCCCCTGGAAGTGATCGAGAATCTCCAGGAAATGGAGGACGAAGGCGAATTATATGAGAGTATTGAGGACATCTGGCCGGATTATCCGCGCAAGGATGACTTCCTCTTCAATGAAGACGAATACTAAGATCTCCGGTCGGTGACCGCGACACCGTTTATCGCAAAAGCCTTGCTGTGATAACCGCGCAAGGCTTTTCGCTTTTTATGAAATTGCATTAGGTTTGTCGGGCACTTATGCATTCCGGTCAGCGCAAGATCATCATCGCCATTGATGGCTATTCTTCATGTGGTAAAAGCACGCTGGCACGTGCATTGGCCCGCCGGTTGAATTATCTGCATATCGATAGCGGGGCGATGTACAGGGCAGTTACCCTTTACTTTCTGAGACATCGGATTTCAGTTGATGACCCGGAAGTGGTCCGGAACACGCTGGAAGATGTTCATGTTCACCTCAGCTTTGACAATGATACCCAGGCTACTTTTCTGAACCATGAAAATGTTTCGGAAGCGATTCGCTCAACTGAAGTCAACAGCAAGGTCAGCGAGGTATCAACCATTTCTGCCGTTCGACAGGCGATGGTGGCTCAGCAACAGCGGTTAGGAGCAAAGCGAGGCATAGTGATGGACGGACGTGATATTGGAACGGTTGTATTTCCGGAGGCCGAACTGAAAATATTCCTGGTGGCTGATCTCGATGTGCGCGTCGAGCGCCGATGGCTTGAATTGCAGGAAAAAGGGGTTGACATTTCCAGAGAAGAAGTAAAGGCCAATCTCACCCATCGGGATCATATTGATTCTACCCGCGAAGACTCCCCGTTGCGACAAGCAGAAGATGCGACCGTGCTGGACACAAGTTATCTCACGCCCAAAGAGCAACTCCAAATTGCGTATGACCTGGCGCGTTCTGTGATCGGCACAATTGAATCCACCTCAGAACTGTAGCCGCTGGAAGCAGGTGTCCCGGATCCATCCGGATTCTGTATTCATCAGCTCGACTTTATACCAGTTTCCTATCCGGTCTTCCAGTTTCAGCTTTTCTCCTTCTACTACTTGCCGCCTGGACGGGCTTAGTTCATCCGGGCCTTCTTTCAGATCACAAGCTGAGAACAGGATCGCTTCATTCTGTCGGTAAATCTCAAGCGCAGACAACCCGGAAAGGGCCAGTAAAATCAAACCTGCTATTACTGCGTTTCGCAATACAAGTGAATCCCATTTCCTGATCAACGGTTTTTGTAGGAAACGCTGAGCCCAAATAAAACTCACGGCACCCAGTATTACCAGCCCTATTATCGCCCATTCACCTGGCCGGAAAAGGGTAATACACCATCTGTACCAACGCCCCAGGAAAAACGGCTTGACCGGGATCACCATCCCAATGGACTCGTTTCGGATCTCCTGTAGCAATTGACGCACCCGCCGGTTTCCGGGCTTTAATCGCCTGGCCTTTTCCAGGGCTATCATGGCATTGGCGTGATCGCCCAGCTTGTACTCGGCCAGTCCAATATTGAAATACAGACCATCATCCATCAGCCCGGATGCCGCCTCCCCATACCAGATCTCCAGCGCTTTTTCATATTCACCGGCCTTGAAGTGCTCCTCGGCTTTTAATGAGATGTTGGCATGCAGTGCCAATGCCCACCCTTGTACGAAGAGGATGAGTATAAATCGCCATGCGATATTCCTGATGAATCCCTCGTTCATTCGAGCAGATCATTTAACTGAAGCGGTCGTTCCGATTGGCGCCACTGGAAGCCATCCAGTCGCATCGACTGGTGATCAGCATCCCCCATGGGCAACAGATCAGAGTTGTTTTCTCCGAAATATTTGAGCCCATCAATTTGTCCCGCGTTGAATGTAAACAGCATCTTGCTGCAGATTGTCTGGTTGACCCCGATGAAGGCAGCAGCATCATCACGGGTATAATAGATGGATTCCGCGTTGCCGGTCACAAGCATCGTGCGAATCGCACTGCTGTCAAAGTACGCAATGATCTCTCTCCCCTTGATCTGATCGTAATAAGTCTGCAACAATTCCGAAATAATGATGGCTTTTCGATGCAGGAGGATCTGGTCAATGGCGTTTGATTTCATCCCGATGAAGATCGTGTCCGCGCTGAATTGTGTGGTATCTGACCAGAGTATCGGTTGTCCGAAAAGGACAAACAAACTATCCCTTCCATTGAACGCCAGTGAATCGGCCCGGCCCTGCAAATCGGATTTGAAGATCCGCACATCATGATAGGCCTTGATCCTCCGGACCGTATCCTGACTGATCGTGGTATCCACCTCACTCCACATATTCAAGGTATCAGCGCCAATATACAAGGTGTCCCCGTCGAGTACAGTATAGAAAAGCGATCGTGACTCCCCATACGCCAGTACGAAATCTGATGCGTTGTCATAAGTGAGTATCGACGTTCGGATCCCGAGGTCATTGGCTGTATCGCGCCACTCGACATTACCGGTGGCCTTGCCAAATCCGGTTTCATTGTCATAATCCATAAACTCCGCTTTCAGGTGCATGTCGCCGTCATAAATCTCACTGGGTCCTTCTGTTGTAAATCGATCTGTTTCTTCATTGTAAAAGATCACCGGGCTCACAATCTGGCGCGTGCTGTCCTGGTAGGTGGCCGGATCACCATAAATCCATGTTTCGCCGGTTTCTTCCTTATATCGTAAACGGTCGGCGGTGATGTGCCGGTCCAGTTCGGTGATCCGCACATTTCCTTTCATGATCACCTCCTTTAATTTTTCAAAATAGGTGATCGTATCCGCCGTTGCACGTTTGTCCTCATCGAGGTATTGTACTTCCTTGTTGAATTCGGCGATCCCGGTATTCAGGTCATAGAATCCCGACTCGCAATAGATCTTTGCATTTTCCGTAAAGATCGTGGTAGGACCTATGAATACAACGCGAGAAGCTTTGGCCAGGTACTTTAATGAATCAGCCGCGAGATTGAATTCCGGGTGCAGGACAATCACGCTGTCCCGGAAAACCATTTCTTCTGAACGCGCATTATACCGGCCTCGTTTGGAGGATACCTGGAGTGAATCATCAATCATCACGCCGCCATCAAGATACTCGCCGTACAGATCGCCGAGATGATAATTCAGGTCCTGTGTCCACAATTGCCGTTGACCCTGTCGCAAAACGACTTCGCCCACAAGCGTCGCAACATCCGTTATTTTTTCATAGTACAAGGTATCGGTAAACACATGCAAAGAGTCTCCCTGCTGGATGATGACATTGCGGTATGCAAAGATCCGTTCCTGGTTGATCACATTGGCCGAATCACCATAGAAATAGGTACTGTCTTTCCGAAGCTGAAAGCCCTGACTGATATTCTGGATCTGATCCGGGCCCAATTCCTCGCCTTTCAAAACACCGGCATGGTCAATTAATATTCTGGTGGTATCAGGCTGTGATTTGGGGGCCGGAGGACGCACCTGTGCCTGCAATTGCATGGCTGGCCATAACCACAAAAAGAAGATCCCCCAAAGCAGAAAACGGTGGATGAGTGCCATTCGCCCATGTCTAACGTCAATCATGACCCTCCTGTTTTATGACCATGTCCGCCAGCTGCTCACCCATGAGGCTTGCCAGGGCAATACCCATTCCCGATAATCGCACACCGGCTACGATGTGAGGAGAAATGCGCTGTAGGATCGGCGTTTTTTGCTCCCCCACCCCGATAATACCACTCCATCGGTCTGTGATCTTTATCTTCCTGTCCTGCACCAGGTGGCGGTATAAAAACTCTTCAAGATGCTGAACGATCGCCTGGTTTTCACCGAATGATGATGTTCGTTCAGTTTCAGGGTCCAGGTTTCGCGCGCCGCCCAGCAGGATCCGCTTCCCGATGTTGCGGAAATAATAATAACCCCGGTCAAAATGAAAAGTGCCTTGCCAGGTGAGACCAGGGACAGGATCTGTCACCACGACATGATTGCGCGCGCCATGCACATCCAGATCCGGAAGCAGTTGAGATGCAAACCCATTTGTTGTGATCACTATTTGTCGGGCTCTAAGCGGTATCGCATGCAGGCTCAGCAGAACACCCGTGTGATTATCCTCTTCCACTTGATCGATCTCAATGCCCGTGATCATCTCGCCACCGAGATGTATAAACTGGTGACGAAGAGCTTCCATCATTTTCACCGGATGCAATTGCCCTTCATTCGGATTGTACACAGCATGTGAAAATCCCTCAATGCCCTCCGGCACCCGGACAGGCTGAAATACATCGGTGAGACCTAGTCTTTGCTTCAACTGAAGATCCAGATCGGATAATTGATCCGCAACTTGCTCAAAACCATTGGCATGATAAAGTTCATAGCCACCAAAAGCCGCATAGCCGATATCGGCATGCGCCAGCCGATCCTTTAAGATCTTCAACCCATTCCATCGCTGTACCACCAGGTCGAGCGCAGCCTCCGGCCCCATGATCTGAATGTCCTCCAGGATCTCGGATGGACTGCCGAAGCAGGCGAAACCGGCATTACGGGTACTGGCGCCGAGCGGCAAAAACCATCGATCGACGACCAGGACCTTCGAACCCGGACTTTTTTCCAAAATAGAAATGCCCGTGCTGATTCCGGTTATACCACTTCCGACAATGCAGACATCCCATGTTTGGTTGAACACGTCGCGTTCCCAATAACTGAAATCCGCTTTCATCGGACAGTGAAATTAAGGCCGGAACAGGTGATCCTACCGCAAGCGGTCCATTGACTTGACCAGCCTGTCGTCTTTACGGATAAAATAATTGGCCACAAGCCCAAGCAAGACTGCTCCAAGTGGAAGGTATAAACCGAATTGATCCTCTACGATCGTGGACGCGGCAATTTGAACGGATTCATTGCGAAACAACAGAAACGCAGTAATGACGGACAGGATCCCCAGTATGATCGTCATATAGACCAGGCGAAGCTGAAGGGTACGCTTCCGGTAAGCAAAAATAGCCGCCAGGGCGAGGACAATGCCCAGAATGGCAAGCGCCAATAACGCCGGATGATCATTGATCGTAAACACTCCATCCGCAAAAAACTGGCCAGTGGACGTGTCACTCAGCGCCAATGGTATCCAGAAAAGACCGGCAAAACAACCTGCTGCCAGCAGGAGAAAAATAGATTGAATGCGCTGGATCATAGGGCACTGAAAATTCAAATGGTGGATAGAAAAGAAGCGGAGAGTGAGGGATTCGAACCCTCGAGACCCTTTTGGAGTCTACACACTTTCCAGGCGTGCGCCTTCGACCACTCGGCCAACTCTCCGTTTTTATTCCCGGATCAAGGCCAAACCCGGAAAAAGAGTTCCCCGATTAGCCTTTGGGACGGCGAAGTTACGCCTTCTTTCGGAAAATCCTGGCGGCATTTGAAGAGGTCAGCCGGGCTAATTCGTCAGTGGAAATCCCCAGTGCAGCCGCTACAGGTTCAGCAATCAAGGGAATAAAGGACGGTTCGTTTCGCTTGCCCCGATGCGGTACCGGGGCCAGGTAGGGGGCATCGGTCTCGAGGACGATCATTTCATGCGGGACCTCGGGTAACAGCTCGCGCAGGCTGGTATTCTTAAAGGTCACCACCCCGCCAATCCCGATATGAAATCCCAATGCGTGGATCTGCATGACCTGCTCAAGCGTGCCGCCAAAACAATGAAAGATCCCCCGAAGCCGACCATCCTGGTGCTCACCGACAATCCGGATATTCTGCTCCAGGGAATCGCGGGAATGAATGATCACCGGCAGGTCAGTTTCCTTACCTAGCTCGAGGTGCTGACGAAAACATTCGATCTGAGCATCGTTATATGACTTGTCCCAGTAGAGATCCGTTCCGGTCTCACCGACGCCAACACACTTGTTGATGTCGATAGCATGTTGAATGCGTTGCCAATGCGATTGCCAGTCCTCCTTCACCGAGCAGGGATGAAGCCCCATCATGGGATAACAATTGTCGGGAAATTGATCTGAGAGTTCCATCATGCCATCGACACTTCCTTCATCAATATTGGGCAGCATGATTTGTTTCACTCCGGCATCCAGCGCCTTCCGGACTACCTGATCGCGGTCGGCATCAAATTCACTGGCATACAAATGACAATGTGTGTCAATCCAGGTCATGTAGACAGATTACGTTAATATTGCGGGCAGTGGCCACAAAAAAACAAAAATACTATGTCGTTTGGCACGGGCACCAGCCGGGGGTGTATACCTCCTGGTCGGCCTGCCAGGCCCAGATCAAGCATTTTCCAAACGCACAGTATAAAAGCTATTCGTCAAAAACGGAAGCTGAAGAAGCGTTTCGACATGGTCCGGGCCCAAGGACACCCCGCCAATTTTCCGCTATAAAAAAAACGTTTTCGACTGATTATATCCATGAAAGCATCAGCGTGGATGCGGCCTGCAGCGGCAATCCGGGACAAATGGAATACCGCGGCGTCTGGACGGCCGATGGAACGGAGATCTTTCATTTTGGCCCGGTACCGGTGGGCACCAACAACATTGGTGAATTTCTTGCGCTGGTGCATGGCCTGGCCTGGCTTCAACAAAACAATGACGAAAAAACACCCATTTATTCGGATTCTAAAATCGCTATGGGTTGGGTTAATCGAAAAAAAGCCGCGACCAAATTGCCGCGCAACGCGAATACCATGGACCTCTACAAAATGATAGTACGCGCGGAAAACTGGTTGAAAACAAATACCTGGAAAAACCGGATCATCAAATGGGAGACTGAAAAGTGGGGAGAGATCCCGGCTGATTTTGGTCGCAAGTAACGATCAGACTTTGGCAAACCGCATGGCATGCGGCACGTCGATTTCCCCTTTCCTGATCTTTTCCAGCTTTCGATTGATCATCCGTCGTTTGAGTGGCTTCATCCGATCGATAAACAATACGCCTTCAATATGGTCATATTCATGCTGGATCACCCGGGCATTAACACCAGCGTAGGACTCCACATGTTCATTCCAGTTTTCATCAAAGTACCGGATGTGAATGCGCGTTTGCCGCTCGATCTCCACATGGATCTCCGGAATACTCAGACATCCTTCTTCATATGTCCAGGGGTCTCCGGATTCATCCAATAGTTGCGCGTTAATGAATACTTTTTTAAACCCTTGTTCATGCGGATCCTGCTTGTCAAGTTGCAAGGTATCGATGACAAAAAGGCGGATACTCTTCCCGATCTGAGGCGCAGCCAGGCCCACACCACGAGCCGCATACATGGTTTCAAACATATCCCTGATCAGCGGAGCCAGGTCCGGGTAACGGGCATCAATCGGATCCGCTTTTCGGCGCAGTACGGGCTGCCCATAGGCGTAAATCGGTAAGATCATATGTGTCCTAAATAAGTTTGGAGGATCAATATCGCGCTGGTTTGATCCAACTGACGTTTGTCCTGACGTTTTTTCTGTTTGTAACCACGCTGACGGATGACGTCCCGCGCTTCGGATGTGGTATATCGCTCATCCTGCAGTTGAACCGGTTTGTCCGGAAACATCTTTCGCAATTGCCTGATAAATTGATCGAGTTGCTTTTTAAACGCCGGATCTCCCCAGGTTTCATCCATAAAGGGATAACCGACAACAAACTCATCAACAGGCTCTTGTTCGGTGTACCGGGCCAGAAAATCAAACAATTTTTTGGTCTCCAGGGTTTCCAGACCGGATACAATGATCCGCATGGGATCGGTCACCGAGAGGCCGGTGCGCTTCAACCCAAAATCGATACCCATGATTCGGCCCATCGGGAGCAAAGATAAACGGAAGGTTCCCTAAAGAAAGAACCCCCTCCACTTGCGCGGAGAGGGGTCCCATCCCAAAAACAGTAATTCTTTCTTTCGAATCCCAATCCTCTGCTTAGAGGACCATCATCTTCTTCGTAGCGGTATACCCCTGGAACTGGATCTGGTAGTACACCATACCCTGAGTTCCAATCTGATCACGGGTCACTTCCACCTTGTTCAGACCCTTGACACCGTTGATCTGTTGGGCATAGATCTGACGACCGGCCACATCAAACAATGTTAATTGCGCATCGCCACTGGCCGGAAGTACAAATCCGATTTGTGTCGCGCCATTGAATGGGTTCGGTTCGTTCTGTAACAATTCGAACACGTAGCTGTCAATCGATCCTCTGAACGCTATGTCAACATCCATGATCTCACCATCTGCATCGTAGGCTTCCGGCTGTGTTGGAGTTGCACCCATGCTCAGTGCCTGGCTCAGGAGAGTCTGCTGACCAGCCTGGAATACGAGGGTAAACAACGGTTGTGCAGGATCCACATTCACCGCTGTTCCGGCGCTCCAGCTGGAGGTCAGGGTGCGATTGTTCAACCATCCGAAATTGTCACTCGTCACATCCAGTGATCCTGATTTCACATCGGTGAACTTCATCCCTTCAGCAACATCCATAGTCCACTGAATACCTTCGATAGCACGCATCGCATCAGCATATACCGGCACTTCGATGATCTGTCCGGCAGCAGCGGATTGCTCATCCATTTGCAAGGTCAGGATCTCGCCTGAACCGCGTGGCAGGATGCTTTGCGCATTGGCTTTCACAGTATTGTTGACGTCTCCGATCTTGACACCCCAGAAGTCGGCATTGTTCATGCCCACAGCCAATGGATTGAGCGTATGGCTTTCGGGCCACGGTTGCATCCATGGATTGTGTGGATCCGGGAATGAATAGGTTTTGTCTACAAATCTCCAGCTGGAGTTGTTAGGCAATTCACTATAAATTCCGAGGATCAGCTTCCGTAATTCCACCAGGTCGATGGCCGTCACGTTCTTTGAATTGTTCACGTCAGCGGCGATCAACTTATACGGTGATTCAAGCAACTGGAGACCCAGCAGGTGTTTCTGCATGCGGACGAGGTCAAGCGTGGAAACGCCATTCTTGAAATCGTTGTTCTTACCCGGGACTACTTCATACTGGCCTCCCACCGGCATGGACGGGAAGGTATACATACCCGAAGAGCTGGTCTGGATCGGCAGTAAACTGGAGCCGCTCAGTTCTACGTTGACTTCAAGGATATTATCAGATGTTTCTGTGCTGACATTACCCGTGACAGTACCCACGAGGTTACCGCCATTGTTGCAGAAGTCACTATTGTCGTTAACGATGATATAAGTTTCACAGTAAGCCTGGTTACCCAGATTATCGGTTACGTACAGGTTTACCGGGATCGGTCCCATGCCCACGTGGCTGCAATCAAATGTCAAGCTGGTCACATTGACATCCGGAGCCAGCGAGAAGACAAACGGACGACCGCAAGGATGATAGCTGCTGGCATCGAAGTCAGTAGCCCAGATCACGATCATACCCGTATCCTCCTCACCATCACCATCAGAATCCCAGCCCATCAATGTCGTAGAGAGACCATTGATACACACCGGAACCGGTGCTTTGCAGGACTCCAGGTTGATCAATTGCTCCCGGACTGTGCGGTTACCGCAACGATCCTCGAAGGAGTAAATGATCCGGTGATTGCCTAAAGGATAGGTATTGGATGCATTGATCACATTGCCAAGACCTGTGTATGGGCCAAAGTCAATCGTACCATCATTGTTGGCATCCACAGCGTAAGACCACTGCAACAGGTTCAATGGCGTACAATCATCATCAGCCTCCTGGATCAATTCGAGGAAGATGCCATTGCAATCAAAATTATTGCAACGATCGATCGTCGGTTGATCTGTGAGGAACTCAGGGCCGAATTGATTGAGCACTTTCAGGACCTGTACATGTTCCCAGTAGTTATAGCCTGGCTCAAGCCCTCCGGCCTCTTCATACAGACACCACTCAATGACTTTCCAGGTACGCAGGATCTTGAAGCAGGCGCCATCGATGATCGGGAAATACAACATCTTCATACGTAATGCCTACCAGATCACACTCATCTTCCTGGATAGTCGGCCGGTTGTAAGGGGGTGGCAGGTCATCCGGATCGGTACCTTCACTACATTCCACACCATGATAATCTTCCGGCCAGATAATGGTCTGTCCATTGATCGGAGAGTCATTGTAGATATGGATATACTGCTCACAGGTGCGTGTACCATTCGCGTCAGAAGCACTCCATACGCGCGGATGTAACCGATACCACAATTGTTTATGTTCGGGAAATTTTGAACCGAGATATCGACACCACAATTGTCAATCACCAATCCATCAAGACCGCAAACAAATCCATCGGCATTCGCCCAGTCGTTTGTCGGGTCATAGACGCACCATTCCTGGCGATCGTGTTCGTCGGTCACAATATTTCCGAAAGCGGAAAGATCGTTCAGGTCTAATGGATAATCGCAAGTAATGGTAATATCGCTGGGACAAGTGATGATGGGTGGTATTTTATCCTGAACGACCACTTCCACCATACATGTATTGCTGTTTCCGGACGCATCTGTAACCAGAAGTTCGATCATGATCGGTCCGGCACCGGCATCACAGCACGCAAACGGTACTTTCGTGCGGTGTACGGTACCCCGGTCGCGGCTGTCCACAATTCCGTTGGGATCTTCATCTTCACCCGCACCTTCCGTCGTCCAGTCGAAATCAATACAATAGTCGCCCGGCATACGACGCGCTCTGAAGGTCACAGGACCGCAAGCATCGTAGCTGCCATCATCAAATACACTGGCATCAACTTTGGTCAGCCCATTCATGCCACCGAGCGTCAATGACACTACGGTATGTTCATCACAAACCGGGATCGGTGGTGTCAGATCCTGGATGGTGATGATCATGGTACAGGTGCTGGAATTGTAGCACTCATCATAAGCTGTGTACGTCACCACATTTTGACCAACAGGCAATGTGGCCCAGAATTGTCCATTCTGATCCTCAAAACCACCGGGATACGCGACCGTTACACTGACGACATCACTACATGCATCAGAAACCACAGCTGACGGCATCCACACAGTGGCAGTGCAGAAGTGACCGGTTGTCGTGTGGGAGAAATCGTTCGGACACGTAATTTCAGGTCCTTCGTTGTCAACAATTTCAATCAACTGCACATAGATGAGTTCCTGCTCACCGGTACAATGCCATTCACGTACAGTCCATACGCGCATGATCTTGCGTACACATCCGATCTGCGGCAATTCAAAATCTTCGTAATCCGCCAATGCGTTACAGAACCCGATAAAATCAGGCCAGATCGGCGTTCCATCAATCGTGGGAACTCCGGTACCCGGATAAGGACCGTCATCTTCCGGATCAGGGATCCCGTCGCCATCTGCATCAGCCCAATGTCCATCGCATTCCAGTTCCGTATTGTTGATCACAACAAAGGAATCCGGGAATGTAATATCCTCGAAGTTGATCCGGGTTAACAGGATCTCCATTTCGCAAGGCAATGAAACATTACCGGAGGCATCGACTGCCTGATAGGTCCGGACAATCCGCTTGATATACAGCGGATCGCAAAGAAGTGTAGCTGTTTCGTTCAACAGTTCGACTTCAGGTTCAGGATCACAATTATCCGTTGCGCTGGGTCCGTCAAAATTCAACAGGCTCAGGCAGGATACAGTGATATCCTCACATTCAATGACAGGACGCATTTTGTCCTGTACAGTGATGTATGACCAACAACTGTTACCAGAATTCATATCGTAAACGCTGGCGATCACGGTCATGCCAATGTGGTTCGAGTTCACCGTGGCATTGGGTATCGTGTCGCCCTGGAGGGTGATCACGTACGTTACAAAATCACCGGCAATGCATTGCGAGGTGTCGGAAACCATAGTATGGTCGACAACTGCACTGCAACTTTCGCCAAGTGAAATGTTTGCGCCGTGGCAAAAAAGCGAGCAGTTGGGTTGCCCTTGAAGAGGGCTCTGCCACAGGCACATTACAAGGAGTAAGCTCGCTGTCAGGGATTGGGACAAAAGTCTTGAATACTGTTTGAGACGATTTAGCACACCATCCCTGAGAGAAACAGAAAAGTCCGTTTTCTTCATGAGATCTTAGTTTTAGTGAATAATTAATCAAGCCTATTTCAAAAGCTGTACAGCGTAGCACCGCACCGCTCAGGTCATAGCAATGTGTGATCGGGTGGCAGGAAACGAATTCAGGCTTCCAGCCGGATAGGCTTATTATCGTCCAGGAGGTTGGGGGTTGGTTGGGAATCAGCGAGAGGTTAATTCGCTGATTGCTGACATTTGACTTTTTGTAACCTGTATAAAACTAGAAACCAGTATAAAACAGATTAAAAATTCTCTAATGCCACGACAAATATAGATTAGTCGTAATATGAAGCATTACCCAAAAAATGGTATTTTTTATATGCTACAATTTTGTAAAGTATAATACATTGAAATATTGTCAATTATACAATTATAAAAATATAAACTATAACAAATTCAGTATCAAAAAGAAAAAAATCCCCCCATTGCTGGGGGGATTTCCCAAACAGTAACGTGATTGGATCGTTTGATCGACCCAACGTCTCAATGAATACTAGTTTCCGGTAAAGCTCATTTTACGTGTAAAACTCGCCTGACTCGTATACAGTGTATAGTAATAGATCCCGGGGGCACCGATATCCCTGGCCTGGAGGGCGATCTCATTTACGCCTGCCAAACCTTGAACTTCCCGCAAATGAACCTGCCGGCCCGTCTGATCATGGATGGCCAGTCGAACCATCTCAGCCTGTGGCAGGGCAAACCGGATCAATGTTCCATT
>AERA01000833.1_pt1 | contig 40267 bp, 3 predicted proteins | sample 267968 | NCBI WGS metagenome assembly AERA01 (sample SAMN02954363, study PRJNA61401) | activated sludge metagenome | biome: terrestrial; feature: wastewater treatment plant; material: activated biomass; isolation source: activated biomass of an industrial wastewater treatment plant | reverse complement strand
TACGGTACAGTGCGCATCGTTGGTTCCGGCAGCAAATGTGAATGATGTGGCTGCACCAGATAATTGTGGGGGTGTGGTTACAGTGGAATTCCTCGGCGGCGTCATCACCAATCAAACCTGCGTCAATCGCTTCACGTTGACCCGCACCTACCGGGCTACAGATGAATGCGGCAACAGTGCTACCTGTACTCAGGTCATTACCGTATTTGATAATACACCTCCGGCCATTGTCTGTCCGGCGAATGTGACCGTACAATGCGCTTCCGCGATCCCGGCTCCAAATGTCAACGATGTCGCGGCTCCGGATAATTGTGGCGGCGTAGCCACGGTAGAGCACCTGGGCGATGTGACCAGTGATTCATTATGTGTGAATCGCAAAACAGTTACACGTACTTATCGCGCAACGGATGAATGCGGTAACAGTGCCACCTGCCAGCAGATCATCACGGTATTTGATAATACACCACCTGCTGTTGTTTGTCCAATCAATATCACCGTGGAATGTGCTTCCCAGATCCCCGTGATCAATGTCAACGAAGTCTCTGCCCCGGATAATTGCGGAGGCACGGTGATCGTCATGCATGTCAGCGACGTCGTCAGCGACTCCACCTGCGTGAATCGCAAAGTCATTACTCGTACTTATCGCGCAACAGATGAGTGCGGCAATAGCGCCACCTGTCAGCGGATCATCACGGTGTTCGATATGACACCACCGAATATTGTGTGTCCGGCCAATGTCACCGTCCAATGCGCTTCTGCTATCCCGGCAGTGAATGTGAATGATGTTGCCGCGCCGGATAACTGCGGTGGAATGGCGACCGTGACCCACCTGGGCGATGTAATCAGTGACTCGACTTGCGTCAACCGTAAAGTAGTCACCCGTACCTATCGCGCCATGGATGAGTGTGGCAACAGCGCCACCTGCCAGCAGATCATCACCGTGTTTGATAACACACCGCCGGCTATCGTTTGTCCGGCAGATATCACCTTGGAATGCGCCTCGCTGGTGCCGGCACCAAATGTCAATGAGGTATCCGCGCCGGACAATTGCGGAGGCGTGGTGACAGTCACCTACCTCGGCCAGGTGGTGACCGATTCAACCTGCGTCAACCGAAAGACTATAGTTCGTACCTATCGTGCTACCGATGTTTGTGGCAATAGTGCAACCTGCATGCGTACAATCACCGTATTTGATGATACACCGCCGGAAATCACTTGCCCGGTTGATATCACGATCCAGTGTGCCTCCCTGATCCCACCGGTAAATACAGCTAGTGTCACAGCCCTCGATAATTGTGGTGGACCGGTGACGGTAGGATTCCTCGGCGATGTCGTCTCGGATTCTACCTGCGTAAATCGCAAGACCATCACACGTACCTATCAGGCCGTCGACAATTGTGGCAACAGCGCCACCTGTACACAAACCATCGAGGTTTATGACAATACACCACCATCCATGACCTGTCCGGTGGATGTCACCGTACAATGCGCCTCCCTGATCCCGCCGGTCAATACCAACAGCGTCACCGCACTCGATAATTGCGGCGGCCCGATCCTGGTTGGATTTATCAGCGATGTCGTATCCGACTCCACGTGTGTCAATCGAAAAGTCATCACCCGCACCTACCAGGCTTCGGATGTTTGTGGCAATACCGCCACCTGTCAGCAAATCATCACTGTATACGATGAAACACCACCATTGATTACCTGCCCGGCGGATGTGACCGTGCAATGCGCTTCATTGATTCCACCCGTCAATGTAAATAGCGTCACCACCCTCGATAATTGTGGTGGTGTGGTTACTGTCGCCCATGTCAGTGATGTAGTCAGTGACTCTACCTGTGTAAACAGGAAAATCATTACCCGCATCTATAGGGCAACCGACGTCTGTGGAAATAGTGCCACTTGCGTCCAGGAGATTACCGTGTATGATGACATGCCGCCTGTAATGGCATGTCCGCCTGATATCACCATCGATTGTATCTCACAGTTGCCACCAGTCAATATCAATAGTGTCACCACATTGGATAACTGTGGCGGTATGGTGACTGTAGCCTTTGTAGGGGCAACCGTTTCTGACTCCACGTGTGTCAACCGCAAAACAATCACCCGCGTTTACAGCGCCACTGACCTTTGCGGGAATACAGCAACTTGCTCGCAGATGATCACGGTATTCGATGAAATACCGCCGGTCATCACCTGTCCGGATGACACCCTCGTGAATTGTACCGTTGATATCAGCCCAACCATCCTGGGCATGGCCACGGCAATAGATAATTGTCCGCAAATGGTGGCCAGCGTGACCTTCAATGATGTTACAACTGCTGGTGCTTGTCAGGAGGAATATACAATTATGAGAACCTGGACCGCAACAGATGTGTGTGGCAATACCGCCACCTGCCTGCAGACCATCATGGTGCAGGATACAACAGGCCCGATGATCATCTGCCCGGCGAATATTACGGTTGAATGTGATGCGTATGAAGATCTGATTGTAAATGGTGACTTTGAAACCATGGATCTCTCAGGTTGGACTACAGTCATCACAGGCCCGGGGGGAATCGTGATCAATGATGGAACATTTGTACCGCCGGTAGGAGGACCAACGCCACCTTGTGATGGCAGTCATGGTTCTGTATTGTTCTCTGGTGGACAGTTCTCTAATAATACCTTGTATCAGGATGTGACCATTCCGGCTGGTGCAGTGAGTGCTACCTTGTCCTGGATAGATGAAATTCGAAATTTCGCGCCAGCCTATTCTGATCCCAACCAGGAATTCAGAGTCCAGGTACGAAACCCCGCAGACGATAGTGTGTTGGAAGAGTTATTTTCTACCGATCCGGGTGACCCGTTGATCAATCCTTGCCTGAAGCGTTCGGCAGACCTCTCGGCATATGCAGGTCAAACGATCCGTATCGCGTTCCAGGAGCAGGACGACTTACTTTGGTTTAATGTGCAATTGGACAATGTGCAATTGCTCGTGAGTATGTCCACCCCGGCTACCGGAATAGCTATGGCCTCCGACAACTGTGATGACAATGTCTGGGTAACGTGCGAAGATGTAACTACACCAGGCGCTTGTGCACAAGAATACACGATCACCCGCACCTGGACAGCCTCAGATAATTGTGGTAACACCACGACGTGTGTCCAGACGATCACAGTGGAGGATACCACCGCACCCGAGATCGAATGCCCACCGGCAGTGACTATTGAGTGCACGGCCAGCATCGATCCGATGGTCAATCAAAACCTGGGCGTGGCTTCCGCTACGGACAATTGCGATCCGGCTCCGGTAGTTTCATATTCGGATATGACACTCGCCGGCGCTTGCCCGCAGGAATACACCATTACCCGTACATGGATGGTGATGGACGATTGTGATAATACAGCCACATGCACCCAGGTGATCACAGTGGATGACAGCACGCCTCCAACGATCTCCTGTCCGGAGGATATTACGATCGAGTGTACAGATAGCACGGATCCGGCCATGATGTCCATGACCTTTACGGATGAAAGTGCATTTCTGGCCATGGCTGGCCCACTAAACATGGAAAGCTTTGAAGCCAATACAGTTGAATTCACCAATACAGTTGTAACACCCGGCTTTACGATGACCCTGGCACCACCTGATCCTGAAAATGGTGTTTGGTCCGGCTCAATTGGATCTCCGATCCCAACAGATGGAATGAATTGGGTGCTGATGGATGTAGATGGTGTATTGGGTACGACAACTTACTCGTTTAATGCCAGCATTAATTCCTTTGGAGTGAACATTGGTGGGTATGGAGATTTTGGTTCCGGTATGCTGACCTTCAGTAATAATGCGGGTGATCAGTTCACGGTGGCCATGCCGCCGTTACCATCAAACAACTTGCTGTTCTTTGGTGTGATCAATTCCAGTATGTCATTCAATCAGGTGGTGTTTACAGTAACAGATGGCCTTGAGGATGCGCATCACATTGATGAAGTGTATTATGGCATGTCAAATGCAATTGCAGGTGGCGCCACTGCTTCCGACAACTGTGATCCTGCACCGGCAGTTACTTATGCCGATGTCACTGCTGCCGGAAATTGCCCGCAGTCGTATTACATCACCCGGACATGGACTGCAGAAGACGCATGCGGAAACTCATCACAGTGCGTACAGAATATCAAGGTGGATGACATGACCGCGCCGGAACTCACATTCTGTCCACCGGATGTCACGATCGAATGCTCAGCCAGTACAGATCCTGAACTCAATGAGAATCTGGGCGGCATCCCGTCTGCTACGGATAATTGCGATCCTTCGCCTGTTGTCACCTATGAGGATATGACCGTGCAAGGAAATTGTCCGCAAGAGTATATCATCACCCGCACCTGGATCGCGACAGACGAATGTGATAATACATCAACTTGCACGCAAACCATAACGATCAAAGACACGACACCACCGATGGTAAACTGTCCGGTGGATGTGACGATTGAATGCGGCGATCCCTTGCCTGCTCCGGTTAGTGTTACTTATGCCCTGACACCGAATGCCGGCACCTGGGAGGAAGCACGCACTATGGCTATTAATATGGGCGGCGACCTGGTGGCGATCAATAGTCAGACTGAGCAGGATTACATCTTTGCCACATTTGGCAATATGGGTACCCTCTGGATCGGCTACAATGATGCGGCAGTCGAAGGAACATTTGAATGGAGTAATGGTGATCCATCCGGTTATGAAAACTGGGACCCAGGCGAACCGAACAACGGAGGGGGTAATGAAGACTATGCTACCATGATTGGCGCAACAGGCTTCTGGAATGATTGTCCACTGGTCGGTTGTGGTGGAAGCCTCTTTGGTATTGTTGAAATTCCAAATCCGATGGGCCTGGCCACCGATAATTGTGGAGAGGTCATCGTCGTTTTTGAAGATAGCGAGCCGGCAGGATCTTGTCCTCAAGTAATTACGCGCACATATACCGCAACAGATGAGTGTGGTAATTCTTCGATGTGTTCGCACACAATTACTATTAAGGACACAACTCCACCGGAGGTCGAATGCAATGACATTACTGTCTGCCTGGATGAAAATGGGCAAGCATCGATTACGCCTTCCAGCTTGTTGGGCTATCAAAGTATTTTCTTTACAGGAACAGGTGGAAATCAGATCTGGACCGCTCCAAAAGATGGATCCAGTACACCTGTCATTCTGTACAACAACGCAGCACAATTTAGTTCGGGTCCAGTAGGCTTGGCCTATCGATCCGCTACAGATCAACTCTATTTTGCTACGGGTAATAACGGAACGATCCGGGTGGCTCCGGCTGATGGGTCAGGCACCCCAACTGATCTTCCGAATGGAAACGTAGGATTTGAACAGCATGATGTTGCACTGGATGAGGCCAACGGCCGCTACTTCTTTACCAATCACGACAATGTCTTTGTGGCGAATATTGACGGATCAGGTACGTACACATCCATATGGACTACCGCTGCTCATGGTCCAAATGCAGTTGATTATGATCCTGTCAACCAGAGAGTTTATACGAATAATGTGGGCGGCGATTTAATTGTTGGAATGGATGATGATGGCTCAAATGTTGTTGTATTGTTTGACGGCACAGATGGTGTGAATGGGCCTAGAGGCGTAGTAGTAGATCCTGCTGAAAATAAAATTTATTGGACCAACCGGGATGCAGGAACAATCATGCGCGGCAATACGGATGGCTCTGGCACACCGGAAATCCTCTACACCGGACGCAGCGGTTTGTATCAAATCAAACTTGACTATTTAACAGGTATCCTGTACTGGACAGAATTTGGTGGCACGGATAGAATTATCACGGCACCTAAAGATGGATCCGGCACACCGACTACTTTGTATACAGGAGGTTTTGGGAGCATTCGTGGTATTGCTTTGGGACAGGGGATGGCAACCGATATCTGTGATCCTGATCCGATGGAATCCATCGACATCTCCATGTTTGATTGCGATGACCTGGGCACAGTGATTGTGACCCTGACCGCTACTGATGAATGTGGCAATACCTCAACGTGTACAGCGACTGTAACGGTCGAGGACAAGATCCCGCCAATGATCGACTGCCCTGAGGACATGACGATTGAATGCGACGAAAGCACCGATCCGATGAATACGGGTATGGCTTCGGCCACCGACAACTGCCCGGACATCACCATCAGCTATGCAGATGTCACGATGGAAGGGGAGTGCGATCAAGAGTATTCAATCGAACGGACCTGGACGGCGACAGATGGAAGTGGTAACACGACACAATGCACACAGTCCATTGTTATAGTAGATACCACTGCACCTGTGATCTCCTGTCCACCGGATGTCACGATTGAATGCACCGATAGCACCGATCCGGCAATGATGGCAGCAACGTTTACAAGTGAGGCAGCATTCCTTGCGGCTACAGGGCCGTTGTCTATGGAAAGTTTTGAAGCCTTTGCAGCCCCATCATTACCACTCAATCCAGTAGTGACCGCTGACTTTTCGATCACTATGAATCCGAATGATTCAGATTCCGGCATTATTCCTTCAGGCTTCTATGTCGGCGTAAATGCAACTGACGGTTCCCAGCTCGTATCCTTTGATGCCAGCAGTGTAGTCAGTACAGCCACGTGGGTGTTCAATGCAAGTATTACTTCCTTTGGTTTGAACATGATTGATTTTGGCGATAACGGCACATCAACATTGACCTTCAGTAATAGCGCGGGTGACGAGTTTACCGTGGCGATGGGAGGTTTCGCTAATGGGAATGTGATTTTCTTTGGCGTGGTCAATTCGAGTATGCCGTTCAATCAGGTTGTCCTCACCGTGGAGACGCCGGGAGCCGGGGATGGAAATATCACTGGCTTTGACGAGGTGTATTACGGCACAGGGAATGTGGTTGAGGCAAATGCTAATGCTACCGATAATTGTGATCCATCCCCTGTCGTCACCTATGCCGATGTAACTGCAGCAGGTAGCTGTCCACAATCCTACTATATCACCAGGACCTGGACGGCTGTAGATGATTGTGGAAATTCCTCCTCTTGCACTCAGAACATCAAGGTCGATGACATGACCGCTCCGGAGATCACCTGCCCGGCGGATGTGACGATCGAATGTGATGAATCCATTGATCCGGATGAAAATCAAATGCTCGGAGAGGCATCTGCAACAGATAACTGCGATGTCGACGTGACCGTGACCTATAGCGATGCGATTACCCCGGGTGATTGCCCGCAGGAATACACGATCACCAGGACCTGGCTCGCCACAGATGATTGTGGCAACACGACAACCTGTGATCAGACCATTACGATCAAGGATACCACGTTGCCTACGATTGTATGTCCACCGGATATTACTGTGGATTGTAACGCATATGGTCCGGCGGGTGTATGTGCGATTGCACAACCGGCCTCAGATGATTTTGAATTCATCACAACAGGCCAGGCCGTAGGTCAAACCTTCATGCCCTGTCTGACCGGCTATATCGAGGCGATCAGCGTGAATCTGGAAGCCGTTGTGCCCACCACCTTCAGATTGCAAATCGCTACCGGTTCCAATACATTATCACCGCAGTACACAGAAGAATTTGTAGTCGCAGGGGATGGCGTATTGAACATGGTGCTAACAACGCCATATTATGTAACCAATGGCCAGCCGGTTGCATTCTCGCTGATTGGCGTGAGTGGTGCGGGCAATCTGGCAGAGATCCGGGCATTGAATGGAGATCCGTACACGGATGGAATCGCGTTCAGCGAATTGAGTGGCATTAATACGCCGCTCTCCGCCGACCTTGAATTCTTTACCTCCATGGCAGGTACGGCGAACACCGGCAATGCTTCCGCATCGGATAATTGTGATGTGGCACCGATGATCACCTACACGGATGATATTTCGCTGGGTGATTGTCCGCAGGAATTAACCATCACCCGGACCTGGATGGCTGAAGATGATTGCGGTAATACCACCACATGCGAGCAGATCATCATGGTGCAGGATACCACACCGCCGGTGATCACCTGCCCGGCAAATATTGACGTGGAATGTGGTGACCCAATACCCGGTGTACTGGCGAGTGCAACTGATAACTGCGGTCAAACCACGGTAACCTTTGCCGATATGGAGGTGGGATGCCTGGGAGGTACATGGAGTGGTACGGTCGGGGTAAATACCATTGTCATTGAATTCGACAGATTCTGTAATGCAACGGTTGTATATAATGAAACGCCTTGTGTGCCAATTATTACGCTGGAGTTAATCAATGTGAATGGCAATGTGTACACCTACAGGGAAACAGATCTTTGCGGAATCAATAATTGCATAATCACCCTTGTCGATAACGGTGGAACACTGGATATCTCGATCGATTGCATTAACTCGACGGGCGTATTGACACAGACCTCAGCATCCAATACATGCGCTGATGTTATCAAGCGAACCCACTACGCGGAAGATGAGTGCGAGAACATAGATAGCTGTGTTCAGATCATTACAATAATTGATACGACACCCCCGGATATTACTTGCCCGGATGACGTGACCCTGGAATGTATGGCTGATACAGATCCGATGAGTACCGGTACAGCATCAGCTACTGACAACTGTGATCCCCTACCCGGTATCACCTACACGGATGTCATTATCGGTGGCCCTCAAGTGTTGAGTTTGAGCGTTGGTATCCCACCGGATGTAACAACAGAAGATGTGACCATTTTACCGGAATGTCCACAAGGGTATACCATCCAGCGGACATGGATCGCAACAGATGCTTGTGGTAACAGCACGACGTGTTTGCAGACCATTGTCGTCGAAGACACGACCCCGCCAACCATCACTTGCCCGGCCAGCGTGACCGTAGAGTGTGATGCATTCACAGACCTGATGGTCAATGGTGATTTTGAAACCATGGATTTCACAGGCTGGAACCAGATCAATATCGCAAACGGCGGTATTGTGATCAATGACGGAACGTATGATCCGCCAAGTCCGGATGGACCACTCCCACCATGCGATGGCAGCCACGGCTCAGTAACATTCCAGAGCGGTCCGGGCATCCATACCTTATATCAGGATGTGACTATTCCAGCCGGATCAGTTAGTGCCACACTGAGCTGGATCGACCGGATTCGCAATTTTGGGGCTTTTGGATTTTTGGATATCTACCAGGAGTTCAGAGTTGAGGTCTGGGATCCTTCCGACAACAGTGTATTGGAAGAATTATTCTCCACTGCGCCTGGTGATCCGAATTTGAATGATTGCATGCAACGTGCAGCAGACCTGTCCGCTTATGCCGGCCAAACAATCCGGTTGGCATTTACAGAGCAGGATCAGTTTGGATTCTTTAATGCACACCTGGACAACGTTCAACTCCTGGTGAGCATGACAACACCGGCAACAGGAATTGCTACGGCAACGGATAATTGTGATGACAATCCATGGGTCACCTATACAGATGTAACCCTTGCAGGCCCATGTCCGGAAGCGTATACGATCGAACGTACCTGGATCGCAACAGATCAATGTGGTAATTCGGCAACCTGTTCGCAGACGATCACAGTTGAGGATACTACAGCTCCTTTGATCACCTGCCCGGCCAATACCACGATTGAATGTAATGAGAGCACTGATCCATTGGTAAATTCTACACTTGGCGTGGCCACAGCAACGGACAACTGTGATCCAATGCCGTCAATCGACTATGTGGATGACATTACATTGGGTGATTGTGCACAGGAGTACACGATCTATAGAACCTGGATCGCTACGGATGCATGTGGGAATAGTTCAACCTGCTCACAAACCATCGTGGTTGAGGATACAACACCTCCGGTCATCACTTGCCCGGCCAATGTTACGATTGAATGCGGTGATCCGCTACCGCCGGTGGCCGCATCCATGTATTTCCTGACGCCGACCGCAGGCAACTGGACCGAAGCTCGGAATATGGCATTAGGTCTCGGAGGAGATCTCGTGGCGATCAACAGCCAGGCTGAGCAAGACTACCTATACGCCACATTCTCGTCAGGCGATCCATTGTGGATCGGATATAATGATGAGGCCGTGGAAGGCAGTTTTGTCTGGAGCAACGGTGATCCTAACGGATATGAAAACTGGGATACCGGAGAACCCAATGACCAGGGCGGAGAGGATTATGGCGTCATGCGATTCCAGGATGGGGATTGGAATGATTGTCCATTGCCTGGTTGCCCAGGCCCGCACCTGGGTATCGTGGAAATCCCGAGTTTACTTCCTTCGATTGCCTCGGATAACTGTGGTGGTGTACTGGTACTTGTGGAAGACAGCGAACCCATGGGCTCTTGCCCGATGATCGTGATCCGGACGTATACCGCTATCGATGATTGTGGTAACAGCGCATCCTGTACACAAACCATCACTATCGAGGATACGACCGCACCTGATATCACGTGTCCGGATGACATAACACTGGAATGTCCTGCTGATACAGATCCATTGAATACCGGAATGGCATCAGCAACGGATATCTGTTCTGTGCAACTGGATGTGACGATCAGCTATACCGATCAGAGCTTCCCGGGCGCTTGCCAGCAGGAGTATACGATCGTACGGACCTGGGTCGCCACGGATGAATGCGGTAATTCAAGTTCCTGCACACAATCCATCGACGTAATCGACACAACTGCTCCGGTGATTGACCCGCAAGCCATGGATATCACTGTCGAATGTGATGGCAGTGGCAATATGGCCGAACTGGAGGCATGGCTTGAATCGAACGGAGGCGCATCTGCGACAGATGCCTGCGGCCCACCGTCAGGTAATGTATTTGCCGGTACGTTGACAAACGCTGACCTGCAGTGGACCTATTACTATAATACGATTCCGACGCCTTATGTGACGTATGATCTCGGATCCTTCACGGTAACAGAAGACGGGGATTATGACGTGACCCAGGTCGTGAATGTGAATTTCGGAGGCGCGGATGTATTGGCCGTTTATTATGTACCCGATTTTGATCCGACACAGGAATTGTTTGCACAGAATCCGATCTCACTGCAATTCAATACAGTGAATTACACACTGAATTTGACAGCGGGCACATACGATCTGCTGGTGCATCAACAATTGTTCTTCCCGAATCCGCCAATATTCAGCGCGGATTATACCGTCACCATCAATCCGGCCTTGGGTAATCCAGGCAGTGTGAACTTTACCAACATCACCTGGACCAATGACTTCAACGGCTTGTCAGATGAATGCGGCGCGACAGGAAGTGCAACAGTGACGTTTACAGCCACGGATGATTGTGGTAACTCAGCACAGACTACTGCGACCTTCACGATCGAGGATACCATGGCGCCAGACATTACCTGTCCGGCCGATGTGACTATCGAGTGTGACGAAAGCACGGATCCGATGGAGAACCAATCACTGGGTGAAGCGTCCGCAACTGACATGTGCGACTCAGATCCGATGGTGAGCTATACGGATATGATCCAGGAAGGTCCTTGTGCACTGGCCTACTTTATCCAGCGCACGTGGACAGCTATGGATGATTGTGGAAACACGAGTACCTGCATGCAGCTGATCACGATAAAGGATACTACGCCACCGGTGATCACTTGTCCGAATGATATTACAGTGGAATGCTCGGATACCACAGATCCGGCATTGATGGCAGTTACGTTCTCGGATGAGGCCACCTTCCTGGCAGCCACGGGCCCATTGAGCATGGAAAGTTTTGAAGCATTTGCTGCGCCAACAGTGCCGTTGAATCCTGTGGTGACCGCTGATTTCTCCATCACCATGGATCCGAACGACTCGGATTCCGGGATCATTCCTTCGGGATTCTATGCTGGAGTGAATGCAACAGATGGCAGTAATTTGGTGGCGTTTGATGCCAGCGAGGAAGTGAGTACCGCAACCTGGATGTTCAATAGCGACATCACATCGTTTGGCTTGAACATGATCGACTTCGGGGACAATGGAAGTTCCACCTTGAAGTTTATGAACAGTTCTGGCAATTCATTCACCATAGCCATGGGCAACCTTGGAGATGGAAATGTAATCTTCTTTGGCGTTGTGAATTCAGCCATGCCATTTGACCAGGTGGTACTCACGATCGAAACCAATAGTCCGCCGGATGGGAATATCACAGGTTTTGACGAAGTGTATTATGGCACTGGAAATGTAGTGTCTGCTGCAGCAACAGCCACAGACAATTGCGATACGGCACCGTTTGTATCCTATATGGATGCAACTGCCGCTGGAGATTGTGCCCAGTCCTATTATATCACGCGTACCTGGATGGCTGAGGATGCTTGTGGAAATACATCCACCTGTGTGCAAAATATCAAGGTCGATGATATGACCTCACCGGAGATCACCTGCCCGGCCGATGTCACCATCGAGTGTGATGAAAGCACGGATCCGTTGGAGAATGTATCCCTTGGGTCAGCCTCCGCAACAGATAATTGCGATCCGATGCCGGTTGTCACTTATGCAGATGATATTACAACAGGCGATTGTGCCCAGGAGTATACCATCACGAGAACATGGACAGCTTCGGACGCATGTGGAAATACAGCGACATGCGTGCAGGTCATCACAGTGGAAGACACAACACCACCAGATCTGACCTGTCCGGCGAATGTGACGATTGAATGCACACAGTCTCCTGACCCATTAGTGAATCAATTGGTCGGCATGGCTGAAGCGACAGACAATTGTGATCCAATGCCTGTGGTGACCTATGAGGATATGACGGTGGAAGGAAATTGTCCACAGGAGTATACCATTAATCGGACCTGGACAGCTGAGGATGCATGTGGAAATGTTTCCACTTGCTTGCAGGTGATTACAGTCGATGACAGCACACCACCGGTTTGCCTGACGCAGGATATCACGATCACCGAGATCATAGATCCGGATACGGGTTATGTGGTGATCACGACGGCCATGATTGACAATGGTTCGTTTGATAATTGCGGTAATGTCACTCTCGATGTTTCACCGGATACATTGTATTGCGTGGACGAGGGAGATATTATTGTCGTGCTGACGGTGACGGATGAATGCGATAACACCTCAACATGCACAGCCACGGTGACCCTGGATTGCATCGATCCTTGTGTGACAGTCAATACCTGGGTTTGCCTGGAAGGCGCGGCTACGGATCCAAACGGATTGCCGGTGTATGCCACACCGATGCGGACAACCCTCAATGACCTGTTCCTCTTGCCAGGTCAGGCGTATGAGGATATCTTCTTTGGCACCGTGTATTCACCACCGGGTCAACCATATAATGTGGCCCCATGGAATTACACCGGTACGGAAGGCAGCCTGTTTGATTCAGGTGGAGATCCGTTGATGGGGGATGCGAATTATCCGGAAGATGTGGTCGATTGGGTATTGGTCAGCCTGCGCGAACATCGCGACAGTACACCGGCCTGTGTAGCAGCTGCACTGCTGCATAAAGATGGTTGGGTGGAATTCGTTGAAGAATTCGATTGCTGTGACCTTGATTTGTATGCCAGGTACTTTGTTGTCGTTGAACATCGGAACCACCTGATCGTGATGTCGCATGATTCTATACCTGTAGATCTGAATAACAGCACGATTACATATGACTTCCGAGGTCAACAAAGCTGGGTGGATCCGTTCCTGGAAATCATCTTCCCGGGACTTGCAGCCCGTCAGAAAGAGATCCTGCCGAACAAGTTTGCCATGTATGCCGGTAACGGCGATCAATTCCCCGCCGCCAATGCGGATACGGATATCAATTTCGGCGACCGTACTTTCTGGGAAGGCGAGAATGGTGACTTTGGTGTATACCGGTTCGGTGATTATAACCTGAACGGTGATACCAACTTCAACGATCGACTGACCTGGGAGCGCAATAATGGTGAGTTTACCAGTGTGCCCCGGAATTACTAATCCATTCGGGTAATACCCTTTCCTGCAGGCTTGAAATCATTTGATGTGGTTTCAAGCCTGTTTTTATTTAGTGAAATCTCAGAAGCAGGGTAAAAGTTTGAATGTATAGCTTACCATGATCAGGGTATATCTCAAGCCGTTAATGTTCGTTTGAACTGGTGCTATCCTTGCTGAATGATGACGGGTTTTTCCAGGTATGGCGAGGCTACGGGCAGAGAGGCGATTTTTTTTCAGGTAATTATTGACCCGTGGAATCCGTAAAGGACCGCTTCAGGCCACGAACAAGGGGTTTGAATGCCAATGTATTATATATATAACCCCATCCCGGAGAATCATTTAAGCGTGTGACATGCCAAAGAACAGCCTGTCCGCCGGGCGGACAATGTTAAATAATCATCATATTTTGCGCGACTTGACTGAAATAGCCCGGTGAAATGGGCGGTTGCCTATTTTTGCCACACCTGTCTTCCGGGGCTGAAAGCGCCTGTTTTAGGAAGAAATGGTGATTTTTTGTTTCAGAAAGAGTTTCTTACTTTTAGCCATAAGACTCTGGAGTGATCGGTGGGTCTGGTTGCGGTGTATTAGGGTTTGTGATAGAGAAACAAACGAATAGTGACTTGCCGGACATTCCAGTACATTCAGAAGCTGAAGCTTTTGAATATCAAATGTGTACGTAAGCCTATGAACCAAAGTGTACCTGTTATTTCATTAGCACTTCGATCCTTGAACGCCCTTCGAGTGCCTGTGAGTTGCAGTTACACCGAATAATTTCGAACTACTCCAATACTGCCATCACTCCAAATGAAACTCCAACTCAGTAATCTGACCCGCAAATGGTATTCCTGTCTCGCATTTGTTTTCGCGATGACAACCATTGGACAAGCCCAGATCCCGACGATCACGGTGCGACTCAACAACCCCACGTATTCCTGCGAGAATAACCAGTACTGCCTGGATGTTGAGTTCCAATCCGATTTACCGGGACAACAACTCTTCGGTATGAACGTCCGATTTTTCTATGACGACGATTTGCTGGAGTTTGATTCCCTGGCTGCCTTCGAGAATGGATACGCGGTGACCACCCTGCCAACGAACAGCCAAAGCCCCGCAGGCATTGGTTATAATTTGTTTGGTTTCGGGTTGCCCGGCCTCGGTGTGGCCGACTACATCAACGGCGCCATCCAGCTTGTGGATCCATTGGCACCTCCGATCCTCATCAGCACAACGGATTGGACCCGGTTGTATTCACTTTGTTTCACAGTAGACAATGTACCAGAGATCAATAACTTCTGTCCACCGATCGTCTGGAACCTGGAGGAAAATCCAGCCGATGGCGGATTCCTCAGCGGAGGAGATGATGGGGTGGTGATCACGGTAGTCGATCCTGACCCGAATATTGAGTCCAGCCCCACAACTGAAAATGTGATCCAGTGGAACTGGGATTATGATGGCATTGCCGGTCAGCCATTTGGTGCACCTGAAGAAATCGTTTGTATCTCCCTGGAATGTATTCCGTTGATCACCTGCCCGGATGACGTGACGCTGGAGTGTCTCTCTTCTACCGATCCTGCGGATACCGGTATGGCCACGGCTACAGATGTTTGTTTGGCAGATATTACGATAAGCTATGTTGACGATATTACAACTAGCGACTGCGCTCAAGAATTTACTATCGGCAGGACATGGATGGTCGTGAATGAATGCGGCATCATGAATTCATGCTTGCAGATCATTTCGGTCCGGGATGATACCCCACCGACCATCACATTCTGTCCCCCGGATATCACCATTGAATGCCAGGACAACACAAACCCACTCGTGAACTCTGTGCTGGGCGTAGCTTCAGCAACAGATAATTGTGATCCGACACCGAGCATAACCTGGATGGATACATCCGTTCCGATTACCTGTCCACATAACAGGTTGATCACCCGGACCTGGATAGCGACAGATGATTGCGGCAATACAGCGACCTGTGTTCAGATCATTACGACTATTGATACGATGCCACCGGCATTGATCTGCCCGGCAGATGTGACCATTACGTGCGAGGAAGACCTGCCGCCCATCCTGTCCACCGGCGGGATCACAACAAGTGATAATTGCGGATTTATTAACGTCATTCACGGCGGTGACTTTGTCAGCGACTCAACGTGTGCCAATCAATACCTGATCACACGCGTCTATATCGCGATGGATGAATGTGGCAATACGGCAACGTGTGCCCAATTGATTGAGGTTGAAGATCTCACACCACCTACGATCCTGTTCTGTCCGCCGGATGTCACCATTGAGTGTGACGACTCCACAGATCCTGCAGATACAGGTATGGCCTCCGCAACGGACAATTGTCCAAATGCGGATATTACGGTTAGTTATAATGATAATATTTCAGTTGGGGCCTGCTCCAACAATCTCATTATTGCCCGGACCTGGATTGCGGATGATGGATGTGGAAATACATCCACTTGTCTTCAGACGATTGTGACAATTGATACCATTGCACCTCCCATTGTCTGTCCTCCTGATGCGACTATTGAATGTGATGCCTATACCGATTTAATCGTTAATGGTGATTTCGAAACAATGGACCTGACTGGCTGGAATACAGTCATCACCGGACCCGGTGGAATTGTGATTAACGACGGAACGTTTGTTCCTCCGGTGGGAGGGCCAACCCCTCCTTGTGATGGCAGCCATGGTTCAGTTCTGTTTTCAGGCGGGCAGTTTTCCAATAATACGCTTTATCAGGATGTCTCCATCCCGGCTGACGCCGTCAGTGCCACATTGTCGTGGATAGATGAAATCCGGAATTTTGCAACGGCGTATTCTGATCCAAATCAGGAATTCAGGGTACAGGTTCGTAACCCGGCTGATGATAGTGTTCTGGAAGAATTATTCTCTACAGCCCCGGGCGATCCGTTGATCAATCCCTGTCTGAAGCGCTCGGCAGATCTCTCTGCCTATATTGGTCAGACTATCCGGATCGCGTTTCAGGAACAGGACGATTTGCTTTGGTTTAACGTTCAGTTGGATAATGTGCAGTTGCTCATTAGCACAACAACACCTTCTACAGGTATCGCCACGGCGGGGGTTGACAATTGCGACATGAGTGTTTGGGTGACCTGCCAGGATCAGGTTCTGCCAGGGAACTGCCCACAGGAGTACACAATCATTCGTACCTGGATCGCCACTGACAATTGTGGTAACAGTTCAACCTGTACACAAACGATTACAGTTGAGGATGCAACAGCACCGGATATTACCTGCCCGGCTGACATGACCCTGGAGTGCGATCAAAGCACACTACCTTCAGCTGCAGGCCCTCCGGGAATAGCCTCTGCTACCGATAACTGTGACGCTCAACCCATGGTTGATTATACGGATGTAACCGTAGCCGGAACTTGTGCCCAGGAGTACACAATTGAGCGTACATGGATAGCCACAGATGGTTGTGGGAATACTAGTACATGTCTACAGACAATCACCATTGTCGATACTACTCCACCCGCTATAACATGTCCTCCAGATGCAACAATCGAATGTACAGATAGCACAGAACCCTTAGCAGGCGGGCCATTGGGAGTTGCCTCTGCAACCGATAACTGCGATCCAGCCCCTGTGGTGACATATACCGATGTGACCATTGCATCACAACTTTGCCCACAGAATTATACCATTGAAAGAACATGGACCGCAACAGATGCCTGTGGCAACACCAGCACTTGTCTGCAAATCATCACGGTGGAGGATTCAACACCGCCTTCCATTGATTGTCCTGATTTTATTGAAATCGAATGTACCGACTCAACTGATCCGGCGAATACCGGTATGGCTTCCGCGACGGACAATTGTGACCCGGATGTAAGTATAACCTATGCAGATGTGACCTTTGGAGGACCATGCCCACAGGAATATTTAATAGTAAGAACCTGGATCGCCACGGATGATTGTGGCAATACCAGTACTTGTAGTCAGGATATTGCTGTATTGGATTTCAGACCACCAGTGCTGACCTGCCCTGGAGACATCACCATTGAATGTGATGATCCGCTGCCTACTGACCTCGCGACTGCGACTGACAATTGTGGACTCGTTTCAGGGGCTTCATTCTCGGATGTCACTTGCGAAAATCCGGTCGAAGGATTCGTCGGTCCCTATGATTTTAGCAACTGGACCATTACCATTCCACCATCCGGCGGAAGCGTGACTCCGATGGGCGACAGTGAAGTCATGTTGGTGAGCCCAGATGTAACTATTGCCTGTCCGGGTGGTCAGTCGGTTTTGTTTAGTATTCCAGTACCCGCTACAACTACGCTCGTATTCCATTGGAGCTATGAAACGCAAGATGTGGATGGTCCGTTTTTTGATCCTTTTGGATATAGTATCAACGGCACGTTTTTCCAATTAACAGATGATGCCGGCGCCAATTACCAGCAAGGTGTCGCCAGTGTGGATGTATTGGGTACAGATATTTTTGCATTCGAACAACGGACGACAGACTGCGCATTAGGCGCTGGCGCGACAACCGTTTTGCAATTCCTGACCTGTATGGATTCAGGCGGTCCGCCCTGCGATCTGCTCATCCTGCGTAACCACGTCGCGTATGACGAATGCGGCAATGAGGGCGATTGCATACAACAGATTCGCATAAAAGACACCACCGGTCCGGATATCACCTGCCCGGCTGATGCGACCATAGAATGTGATGAAAGCACGTTGCCAGCTGCAGGCGGACCATTAGGTATCGCCTCTGCGACTGACAACTGTGACCCACAGCCTTCTGTTGATTATAGTGATGTAACACTTGCAGGCGAATGTCCGCAGGAATATACCATCACACGTACATGGACAGCTACGGATAATTGTGGGAATACAAACACATGTTCTCAAACGATCGTGGTGGAAGATACCACGCCTCCGGTCATCACTTGTCCGGAAGATGTGACCATCGAATGCGGTGATCCATTGCCACCGCCTGCTTATTCATCTTACCAGCTAACACCGACACCTGCTGACTGGCCAACGTCCCGGACATTGGCATTAGGTATGGGCGGTGATCTCGTCGCGATCAATAGCGCCGCGGAAGATGCTTACCTGTATGCCACATTCGTCACCAACGATCCCGTATGGATTGGGTATAACGATGCAACAGTAGAAGGATCTTTTGTCTGGAGTAATGGCGATCCGAATGGTTATGAAAATTGGTTTGCAGGAGAACCCAATGATCAAGGTGGTGAAGACTACGCATCTATCCGATTCCAGGATGGAACATGGAATGATTGTCCGACAGCCGGATGCCCGGGTCCGCATTTTGGCATCGTTGAAATTCCAAATCCGAATCCACTGGCCACCGATAATTGTGGAAATATTGTCTATTCTCATGTCGACAGCGAGCCGATGGGTACCTGCCCGATGATCGTAATTCGTACCTATATAGCAGTAGACGAATGTGGTAACAGCGCCTCCTGCACACAAACGATCACGATCGAGGATACAACTGCACCCGACATCACCTGTCCTGCAGATGTAACACTCGAATGCCCTGCGGATACAGATCCAATGAATACCGGAATGGCATCTGCAACGGATATCTGTTCAGCTCAACTGGATGTGACGATCAGCTATACCGATCAGAGCTTCCCGGGCGCCTGCCAACAGGAGTACACGGTTGTACGGACCTGGGTGGCCACGGATGAATGTGGTAACAGCAGTTCCTGCACACAATCCATTGATGTGATTGATACCACCTCACCGGTGATCGATGTCGATGCGATGGATGTCACCGTCGAATGTGACGGCAATGGCAACATGGCCGAGCTGCAAGCTTGGCTGGATTCCAATGGCGGCGCATCGGCCACAGATGCGTGCGGCATCCCGGCCGGAAATGTATTTGCCGGTACGTTGACGAACGCAGATCTGCAATGGACGTACTATTACAATACGATCCCGACACCTTATATCACCTATGATCTCGGGTCATTCACAGTGACTGAGGATGGAGATTATGACGTAACCCAGGTCGTGAATGTGAATTTCGGAGGCGCGGATGTTTTGGCAGTTTATTATGTGCCCGATTTTGATCCGACGCAGGAATTGTTTGCACAGAATCCGATCTCACTGCAATTCAATACAGTGAATTACACGCTGAATTTGACAGCGGGCACATACGATCTGCTGGTGCATCAACAATTGTTCTTCCCGAATCCGCCGATATTCAACGCGGATTATACCGTCACCATCAATCCAGCCTTGGGCAATCCAGGCAGTGTGAACTTCACAAACATCACCTGGACCAATGACTTCAACGGCTTGTCCGATGATTGCGGCGCAACAGGAAGTGCAACAGTGACCTTCACCGCGACAGATGATTGTGGTAACTCAGCACAAACGACAGCAACGTTTACAATCGAGGATACGCTTGCGCCAGATATCACTTGTCCGGCCGATGCAACCATCGAGTGTGATGAAAGTACCTTGCCGGCAGCAGGCGGCCCATTGGGCATGGCCTCAGCAACGGATATCTGCGATTCAGCGCCAGCGGTTGATTATAGCGATGTGACCCTTGCCGGAGAATGTGCTCAGGAATATACCATTGAGCGGACCTGGACAGCGACGGATGCATGTGGTAATACATCCACGTGTCTGCAAACCATTACGATTGTGGATACAACGCCGCCTGTCCTTGTATGTCCTCAGGATATTACGATTGAATGTACGGACAGCACGGATCCAACCATGATGGCGCAGTTGTTTACAATTGAAAGCGTGTTTCTGGCAACCACCGGGCCGTTAAGCCTGGAAAGTTTTGAAACGGTGCCGGCTGTGATTCCACAGGCTACGGTGGTGACAACGCCCTTTACCCTGGTCATGGATCCGGATATCAATTTATCTCCCCAAGGTGTCTGGAACACACCCACCTCCGGTTGCCCTATAGATGGAAATCAATTTGTTGTCCACCAGGTCCAGTCTGGACCAGCAACTGTCACGTTCTCATTCAATATGAGCATTAACGCTTTTGGAATGAGTGTTTGTGATTATGGTACGACCTCAGCCAACGCGACTATGACCTTCAGCAATGATTCAGGTGACGAGTTTACTGTTGCGATGGGTCTTTTGCCGGTTGCAAATCAGCTATTCTTTGGTGTGGTGAATCCGGGTATGACATTCAACCAGGTTGTCCTCACCATGGAGAATTCTGATGGGGATGGCTTTGGAATGGATGAAGTGTATTTTGGCATCACAAACGCCATGGTACCTGGAGCACAGGCTATGGATAACTGCGATCCAGCACCTGTCGTCACCTATGACGATGTGACGACTGCCGGCGATTGCCCGCAATCCTACTATATCGTTCGCACATGGACAGCAGCCGATGCTTGTGGTAATACGTCCACTTGTGTGCAGAACATCAAAGTGGATGATATGACCGCACCAGAGATCACCTGTCCGGCAGATATGACGATTGAATGTGATGAAAGCACAGATCCGATGGATACGGGTATGGCCTCCGCCACAGATAATTGCGATCCGGATCCGGTCATCACCTGGTCTGATGTGACCATGTCTGGCTCTTGTGGACCAGAGTACACCATTACACGGACCTGGGTGGCCACCGATGCTTGTGGAAATTCCACTACCTGTGAGCAGACCATCAGTGTGGTGGATACTACACCGCCGATGATCACCTGCCCGGCAGATGCGACCATCGAATGCGATGAAAGCACAGATCCGGCAGAAACCGGCATGGCCACCGCAACCGATAATTGTGATGGTACTGTCAGTATAACCTACTCGGATGTTACCATCAGTACTCAATTATGTCCGCAGAATTATACGATAGAACGGACCTGGACGGCTCTTGACCGGTGCGGAAATTCATCAACTTGTCTCCAAACGATCACGGTCGAGGATACGACACCACCCTTGATCACATGTCCGCAGGATATTACAATTGAGTGTACGGATAGTACAGATCCGTCAGCAATGGCCTTAACCTATTCGGATGAAGCTTCCTTCCTGGGTGCAACAGGTCCTTTGTCGATGGAGAGTTTTGAAGGCAACCCACCAAATGATCCCCAGGATGTGGTGGTCACTCCAGGCTTTACCCTGACCATGGCTCCCGCAGTTGCCTATCAGGGCATTTTTGCCTCATCAGGCTGCGAAACCGATGGGTTGAATGTCGCGCTGCATGAAATCAGTGGAGCTCTTGGAACCTTCACATTCGATTTCAACGCCAATATCAACTCCTTCGGAATCAATATTTGCGACTATGGAACCCTGGGATCGGGAATGCTTACGTTTAGTAATGATTCCGGAGATGAATTTATTATAGCTACACCGCCACTGGCAGGTTTCAATGTAATCTTCTTCGGTGTTGTTAATGCCGCTATGCCCTTTAACCAGGTGGTATTGTCCATCACTGATGGAGGAGGAGATGCTGTAACGGTAGATGAGATCTATTATGGCTTATCGGGAAGTCTTGTTGGAGGCGGAACGGCCACTGACAATTGCGACCCGGCTCCGGAAGTCACCTATTCCGATGTCACCACAGCAGGCGACTGTCCTCAGTCCTACTATATCACCCGGACCTGGACAGCAGTTGATGCGTGTGGTAATTCATCTTCTTGCGTTCAAAACATCAAGGTGGATGACATGACCGCCCCGGATATCGAATGCCCGGCTGATGTCACCATCGAATGCGATGCCAGCAGCCATCCGGATGCCTTGGGCGAAGCTTCGGCCACTGACAATTGCGATCCGGCTCCGATGGTGACCTGGTCAGATGTGACGATTGTTTCTCAAGCATGTCCACAGGAATACACGATTGAGCGGACCTGGACGGCTACTGATGCATGCGGCAACAGTTCAACTTGTCTGCAAATCATTACAGTGGATGATTCCACTCCTCCTGCGATCACCTGTCCAGCGGATATGACGATTGAATGTGATGAGAGTACCGATCCAATGGATACCGGTGTAGCCACAGCTACAGACAACTGTGATCCAGCACCGGCTGTCACATTTACGGATGCCATCATCGGAGGTCCGCAAGTGCAGTCGCTGATTATAGGTATCCCACCGGATATAACTGTAGCGGATGTGACTATTCTGCCGGAATGTCCACAGGGGTATATCATTCAACGAACCTGGATCACGACAGATGCTTGTGGCAACAGTTCAACTTGTTTACAAACTATTGTAGTAGAGGATACTACTGCACCCGAGATCACGTGCCCAGCCGATGCGACTGTTGAATGTGATGCCTTCACAGATATTATGGTCAATGGCGGTTTTGAAACCATGGATTTCACCGGATGGAATCAGATCAATATTGCTGATGGCGGTATCATGATCAATGACGGCACATTTGATCCACCTGGTCCAGACGGACCGCTTGCACCCTGCGATGGCAGCCATGGTGCTGTGACATTCCAGGGTGGCCCCGGTATCCACACACTTTATCAAGATGTGACCATCCCGGCCGGATCCCTCAGCGCAACCTTGAGCTGGAATGATCGGATCCGCAATTTTGGTGTGAATGGCTTTGTGGATATATACCAGGAGTTCAGAGTTGAAGTGTGGGATCCTTCTGACAATAGTGTATTGGAGGAATTATTCTCCACGGATCCAGGAGATCCGAATTTGAACGATTGTATGCAACGCGCTGCTGACCTGACCGCGTATGCCGGACAAACCATCCGGTTGGCATTCACAGAACAGGACCAGTATGGCTTCTTTAATGCCCATCTGGATAATGTGCAATTGTTGGTCAGCATGACCACGCCCGCTACAGGGATAGCGACATCGACTGACAATTGTGATGACAGTCCCTGGATTACCTTCTCGGATATAACCCTGGAAGGGCCATGTCCTGAAGCCTATACGATCGAACGGACATGGACAGCTACAGATCAGTGTGGTAATTCATCGACCTGTCTGCAGACGATCACGGTTGAGGATACGACACCGCCTGCTATTGCATGTCCGGCAGATGTCACCATCGAGTGTGATGAAAACACATTGCCTTCGCCACAGGGCGGTCCGTTGGGTATGGCTTCAGCTACGGATAATTGTGATCCACAGCCAGTTGTAGACTTCAGTGATGTCACCATTGCCGGAGAATGTGCTCAGGAATATACCATTGAGCGGACCTGGACGGCAACTGACGCATGCGGTAACAGTACACAATGTCTACAGATCATCTCGGTCGACGACAGTACACCTCCGGTTATCACAGATTGTCCGGCGGATATCACCATCGAATGTACAGACAGTACCGATCCGGCCAATACTGGTATGGCATCTGCGACAGATAATTGCGATGGAGCACCTGTTGTGTCATACACGGATGTAACGGTTGCAGGCGATTGTCCGCAGGAATACACCATTCTGCGGACCTGGGTCGGCACCGATGCCTGTGGGAATTCAAGCTGTGGAACCGGCGGTAATTTCGTCGACCGGCTGCTGACCAACGAAGCTGATTTCAGTGGGGCAGAAACGTTTATTAATTTCGATGATATTCCCGTCAATCAAGCCGGTTATTATACAATAACTGGAGGTGAATATGGCAGCCAGGGACTCGGACTGAATCCATCCGGCTTAACACTTACTACTGTGTTTAACGGGTTTGGATATCCAAGTGATCCAAACGTGTTGTTCAGTGGTGTTGTAAACGGAGGCCCTCATGTTCCTGTTGAGATGACCTTTACCCATAGGATCAATCGTATTGGCTTCCAGATTTTGACTAATCCGGGTCAAACTACTGTTACCATTACATGCATGCTTGAAGGCCAGCAAGTGGGTATGGAGGTTATCACCACTGACCTATCATTCATGTTCTTTGGCCTCGAGAGTGCGAATGGATTCGATCAGATCATTATTGATGCACCTGATAATGATGCTATGTTGATTGATGACCTTCGCTTTGAAGGCGGATGTTGTGTCCAGGTGATTCGGGTAAAGGATACCACGCCACCGACCATTACTTGTCCGCCAAACCGGATAGTAGATTGCGATGCCAGCACAGATCCGTTTGAAACAGACTTCCTGTTGTCCACGGATAACTGTGATACCATGCCGGTCATGACCTATGTCGATGTGACCATCGCAGGGGAATGCCCGCAGGAATATACGATCGAACGGAACTGGACGGCAACAGACGACTGTGGTAATTCCACCGTCTGCTTGCAGATCATTGAAGTCGTGGACGAGGATGCACCAGTCATCACTTTCTGTCCTGGTGATGTCACAGTAGAGTGTGATGAAAGCACCGATCCGATGGACCTGGGTGTGGCCAGTGCAACGGATAATTGTGATGGAGATCCAACCGTAACGTATGATGATGTCACGCTGGCCGGGCCATGTGCGCAGACCTATACGATCACCCGGACCTGGACAGTAGCGGATGCGTGTGGAAATTCAACCACCTGTGTCCAGAATATCCTGGTAGAAGATACCACAGCTCCGATGATTGTGTGTCCTCCGGATATCACGATCGAATGTGATGAAAGCGCCGATCCGACACCAATTGTCAGTACGGATGAAACGGATTTCCTCACCCTCACCGGCGCCATCAGCATGGAAAGCTTTGAAGGGGAGACGATCGGTAATCCACAGACGACGATTGTAGTGGCTGACTTTACGCTGGATCTGTTACCGGCAAATGAGTTCGCATCCGGGGTATATATGAACCCGATTTCCAATGCCCATGCAACGGATGGTGTGCTGTATGTCCTGCATCAATCCAATACAAATGAGACAGCGACATTCCAGTTCAATATGCATATCAACTCATTCGGTATCAATCTGACCGATTGGGGTGATTTTGCCACACCGGCAACCTTGACCTTTATGAATGATGCCGGGGATCAGTTTACGATCGCCATATCACCGCAATTGTCGGGCAATGAGATTTTCTTCGGTGTAGTCAACCCGGGAATGTTCTTTAACCAGGTTGTACTGACACAAACCGGAGACGGCGAGTCATACGGTATTGATGAAGTATACTATGGTATCGCTGCCGGCGGCCTGATGGTTTCGGACAATTGCGATCCGTTCCCGATGGTGAGCTATGCAGACGTCACCCTGGCCGGTGATTGCCCGCAGTCTTATACTATTGAACGGACATTCACGGCCATTGACGAATGTGGTAACAGTGCAACATGTCTCCAGGTGATCTCGGTTGAGGATAACACCGCACCGACGATTACGTGTCCGGAAGACATTACCATTGAATGTTCCGACAGCACGGATCCTTCGGGTATGGCCAATTCATTCTCTGATGAAGCCACATTCCTTGGGGTGACCGGTCCATTGAGCATGGAAAGCTTTGAGGGATTACCAGTCGGATTTCCGCAGGCTACTCCTTATGTGCTGCCTGGATTCAGTTTGGATGTAGTGGGAGCACAGGCCGGGGTTTTCAATGCGCCGAATGCAGGATTGTTTGCTACAGACGGCGTTCAGTATATCGGACAAAACCTGCCAATCAGCTCAACAACTACCTTCAGTTTTAACGCTAACATTAACTCATTTGGCGTTAACCTAACTGATATCGGTGATTTTGGAACCGGAATGCTGACCTTTAGTAATAGTGTCGGAGATGCCTTTACCGTTGCCATGACACCTCAGGGTGATGGCTCCTACAATTTCTTCGGTGTTGTCAATTCCGGAATGACGTTCAACCAGGTTGTCCTGACGATGACGAATACGGCAGGTGACAGTTATGGTATTGATGAAGTTTACTATGGTGTATCTGCATTTGTTGGTGGCGCCATGGCTACAGACAACTGTGATCCCTCTCCTGAGGTATCCTATAGTGACGTGACCACCGCCGGCGATTGCCCGCAATCCTACTATATCACCCGGACCTGGACTGCGGAGGACGCTTGTGGGAATACGTCTACCTGCGTGCAGAGCATCAAGGTCGATGATATGACTGCTCCGGAAATCACCTGTCCACCGGATGTGACTATTGAATGTGATCAAAGCTTACTGCCGGATAATACCGGAACCGCCACCGCCACCGATAATTGTGATCCGGATCCAACAATCCAGTGGGTCGAGGATGTCATTATCCCGAGTCAACTTTGTCTGCAGTCCTATACCATCCAACGGACCTGGACAGCCACAGATGCTTGTGGAAACACCAGCTTCTGCGTCCAGACCATTGTGGTGGAGGATACAACAGCACCTGACCTGGTATGTGCACCTGACGTAACCATTGAATGTGATGAAAGCACAGACCCGGCAAACACCGGAATGTCTTCCGCTACCGATAATTGTGATCCTGCACCTGTGGTAGAATATACCGATATGGCTGGATTCGTGATGTCCGGAACATTGGAAGGTTCTCAGGAAGTTCCACCAAATGCTTCGCCTGCGACAGGCACCGTTACCGGATTGTTCAATACCTCGACCCTGATGTTGACGGTTGATGTACAGTTCAGTGGATTGACCGGCACAACCACCATGGCTCATTTCCATGGCGCGGCTCCTCCAGGGGTAAATGCAGCGGTTCAAATCGGTCTGGTCGGATTCCCGGTAGGGGTGAATGCTGGTTCATACCAGGCTTCGTTCACCTTGACGGCTGTACAAGCTGCTGATCTGTTGGCCGGACTCTGGTATCTCAATGTGCATACCACGACCTTCCCTGGCGGCGAGATTCGCGCCCAGATCAGTGTGGATGATTGTGATGAAATGATCAAGCGGACATGGACGGCTACGGATGCGTGTGGAAATTCAACCACGTGTGTGCAGATGATCACGATCGAGGATACAACACCTCCAACCATCACATTCTGTCCTGCTGATATCACTATTGAGTGTGATCAAAGCACCGATCCGGATGTCAATTCGGTATTAGGTACTGCCTCTGCCACGGATAATTGTGCCGAGGAAGTGGTCATCACCTATGATGATGTCACCCTGGCTGGTGAATGCCCGCAGGAATACACCATTACCCGGACCTGGACCGCTGACGACGGATGTGGCAACACCTCTACCTGCGTTCAGGTGATCACGGTGGATGATAGCACAGCCCCGGATATTACCTGTCCGTCCGATATTACAATTGAGTGTACGGACAGCACAGATCCGATGGTGAATTCAACTCTTGGATTGGCTACTGCAACTGACAATTGTGATCCGGCACCGGTCGTCACCTACAGTGATGTGACGATTGCCGGTCAGTGCCCGCAAGAGTTTACTGTGGAACGTACCTGGACGGCTACCGATGCTTGTGGTAACACCAGTACTTGTCTGCAGGTGATTACCGTTGATGATTCAACGCCACCGCTGATTTCATGCCCGAACAGCCTGAATATCGAATGCGATGAAAGTACCGATCCGATGAATACAGGTGTGGCCTCCGCTACAGATAATTGTGATCCGGCACCGGTCATTACCTATTCCGATGTGACATTCTCCGGCGAAGGCCAGGATTGTCCACAGGAGTACATTATTGAACGGACCTGGACCGCGACCGATGCTTGCGGTAACACCAGTACATGTCTGCAGGTGATCTTTGTTGAGGATACTACACCACCGGTGTTGAGCTGTCCGGAAGATGTGACGATTGAGTGCAGCGATCCACTACCAACCGATCTGGCTACAGCGACAGATAACTGCGGTATGATCACGGAGGTTGGATACTCGGATATCACCTGTGAGAATCCGGTCTTTGGCTTCGTTGGACCTTATGCATTCCCCAACTGGACAATCACTGTGCCGCCTGTCGGTGGAAGTGTCGAGCTGATGGGTGATGATCAGGTCATGCTGACCAGCCCGGATGTCACCATTGAGGATGTTTCCATGGAGGATGTCACCATTGAGTGTGATCCTGTTCAGTTCAGTATTCTAGTGCCTACCAGCACGACTCTGGTATTCCATTGGAGCTATTACACCAATGATTCGGACGGACCATTCTATGATCCTTTTGGATACAGCATTAACGGTACGTTCTTCCAACTGACTGACGATGGCGGTGCCGACTTCCAGGCTGGTGTAGCCAGTGTGGATGTGATGGCCGGCGATGTCTTCGCCTTAGTTCAGGAATCAGTGGATTGTGTACTGGGTGAGGGGGCAACAACCGTCCTCCAGTTCCTGACCTGTATGGATTCCGGCGGACCGCCTTGCGATCTGTTGGTGGTGCGTAATCATGTAGCCTATGATGAGTGTGGTAATGAAGGGGATTGTATCCAATACATCCGTGTACTCGATACGACAGCGCCTGATTTGGTATGTCCTGCTGATGTGACCATTGAGTGCGATCAGAGTACCTTGCCATCCGCGGCTGCCGCACCGGGTATGGCTTCAGCAACCGACAATTGTGATCCGGATGCTGTAGTGACCTATGATGATGTGACGATTGCCGGCGAATGTGCACAGGAGTACACGATCGAACGGACCTGGACGGCTACTGATAATTGTGGAAACAGCACACAATGCCTGCAGATCATTACAGTGGATGACAGCACTGCACCGGTCATTACCTGTCCGGCCAGCTTGACGATCGAATGTGATGAAAGCACGGATCCGATAAGTACCGGATCTGCGTCTGCGACCGATAACTGTGATCCTGATCCGGTAGTGACATACAGTGATGTCACCCTGGCCGGTGGTTGTCCGCAAGAGTACACGATTGAACGTACCTGGATGGCTTCCGATGACTGCGGCAACACATCAACCTGCCTTCAGATCATTGAAGTCGAGGATACGACAATACCTGTATTTGAATGTCCGACCAACATCACAATCGAATGTGATGAAAGCACGGATCCAATGAATACCGGAATGGTTTCGGCCACGGATAATTGTGATCCTGCGCCAAGCGTCACATATGTTGATGTCACCATAGCTGATGAAGGATGTGCCCAGGCCTATCTCATTATTCGCGTGTGGACGGTGACTGACGCCTGTGGCAACGGTACGAATTGCACGCAAACGATTGATGTTCGCGATACCACGGCACCGGAGTTAACCTGTGCAGAGGACGTAACGATCAGTTGTATTGAGGATCTTGCAGGCATTGATACCGGAACCGCTTCGGCCACGGATAACTGTGATCCTGACCCGACCATCACCTCCAGTGATGTCACCTTTGAAGGAGAATGTGGTCCGGAATACACCATTGTGCGTACCTGGGTAGCTGTTGACGCATGCGGCAATTCTTCGAGCTGTATTCAGACGATTTCGATTGTCGATAATATTGCGCCGATCTGCTCGACCCAGGATATTACCATACTGGAAGTGATCGATCCGGATACAGGCTATGTGGTGCTTACACCGGAAATGATTGACAATGGTTCATTCGATGAATGTGGAGAAGTTACACTGGAAGTCTCTCCGGATACGCTCTTCTGCGTTGACGAGGGCGATATCATTGTGACCCTCATCGTTACGGATGAATGTGGCAACACCTCCACCTGTACGGCCAATGTCTATCTCAACTGCATCGATCCCTGTATCACGATCAACACCTTTGTTTGTCTCGAAGGTGCCGCTACGGATCCGAATGGATTACCGGTTTACGAAGTGCCCATGCGGACCAATCTCAATGATCTCATGGTACTGCCGGGTCAAACGTACGAGGATATCTTCCTGGGTGTCAATTACACGCCTCCAGGCCAGCCGTATAATGTCGCGCCCTGGAATTATGCCGGAACGGAAGGCGATGCCTTCGATTCATTCGGTGATCCGCTGATGGGTGACGCCGGTTATCCACCCACTGTTGTGGATTGGGTATTGGTCAGCCTGCGCACAGAACCTGATGGTGACCCGGTTTGTATGGCCGCTGCCCTGCTGCACAATGATGGTACCGTCGAGTTTGTCGAGGAGTTTGATTGCTGTACACAGGATGTCTTTGGTACCTTCTACATTGTCGTCGAGCACCGGAACCACCTGATCGTGATGTCAGCTGATTCGCTGGAGGTCGACCTGGACAACAGTACCATTACCTATGACTTCCGGGGTCAGCAGAGTTACATCGATGATCCATTCATGTTTGGCATCTTCAGTGGTCAGAAAGAGATCCTGCCTGAGAAGTATGCCATGCTTGCGGGTAACGGAGATCAAACGTCTTCGGCCAATGCCGACACCGACATCAATTTCGCCGACCGGACCTTCTGGGAAGGTGAAAATGGAGACTTTGGACAGTATCGTTTCGGGGATTACAACCTCAACGGCGATACCAACTATAACGACCGTATCACCTGGGAGCGTAACAATGGTAAATTTACCAGCGTCCCCAGAGACTAATTGTATATCTTTAGAGGGCAGGGTCTTTCGGGGCCCTGCGCTTTCATCCCAAAAAGACTATTCAGAAATCAACAATCATGAAAACAATTACCCAGACAACCACCCTCCTTTTCCTGCTCTTTGTGCAGGGCCTCGTGTTTGGTCAAAGCCGGCCGGAACTACTCGTTCGCTTTACCAACCCCACCTTTGACGAATCGCAGCGGACCTATTCGGTCGATGTTGAAATGAAGGCGAAAGAAGGCAGCCAGGATTTATTTGGTATGAACCTCCGGTTTTTCTATGATGCCAGCCAGCTGGAGTTTCTCAGCATTAATGACTTCGCGCAAGGCTATGGTTTCCCGGTAGAGGCACCCAAGGCCTATGTGGGAAGCGCTTCGAGCGGTGTCCAACTGCTGGGCCTGGATAATGCTGCAGGCTATGTGAATGGTGCGGTGCAACTGATTGATGAAGATTTCCCGATGGCCCTGACACCGGATAAATGGCAGAAAGTGTTCCAGGCCAATTTCAAGGTGCCGGTCTATCTGCTGGATGAAACTGATTTCTGCCCCAGCCTGGTTTGGGATCAGAAACCATATACAGGAGCTGGCGGTATGCTGCAAGGCAGTGAAGGTTTACTGATCACCGTCAAGGAGAACAACCGGAATACCCGCCAGGAAACAGCTCCAACAATTGTAACCGGGGAGCCCCTGAACTGGAAGTATAACAAACTGGAGGGCCTTCCATACGGACGCCAGGCCAGCGATGTTTGTATCACCCTGACACAAACCGTATCCACGGACGAACCTGATGCATCTGATGAAAAGGAGGGCTATGTGTTGTTCCAGAATACGCCCAATCCGTTTGATGTGATGACTACCGTCGAATTTATCGTCCCGTTTACCCAGGACGCCAAATTGAACCTCTACGACAACCAGGGCAAATTGGTTGAAGTGATCAAAGGTCACTACACCGCAGGTCGGAACAAGGTCCAGGTTGAGTATAAGCCCTGGATGGAAACATCCAGCGTAATCTATTACCAACTGGAAGCTGAGGACGGAACGACTTTGCTCAGAAAAATGACGATCGTGACCAGGTAATTCCCGGTACCATGAAATAAAAAGGAGCCTCCCGAGTGGGGGCTCTTTTTTTTTGCCCCAGGAGAATAAGGCTTACCTCGTCCTGGAGTCAACCAGGGCGTAGATTTTGTGGAACAGAATTTGCATCAACCCCCTTAGCGAAAAGCATTTGAAAATAGAATTTTATTTATCTGTAAAACAGCATTTTATACATAAATAAACAAACTAATACAAAAAGAGAGCCCGCTTACAACATGGAAAGCACCTGTTCCGGCATATCATATGTAAATATTTTACAGCAAGCCTTTGCAAGGTCCCTGGCCAGGTTTTCTCGCACAGCGATCGGCCAAAACCGGGGATATCCGGATAAGGGCAGGTATTACGCTAGATCACAGTCGGTTAAGAAGGTTAAAAATCGATCATATGTAGGCCGGGATCGGGAATGGGATAGTCAGTCAGGATCCAATACCGTCAAGGGAAAGCGGGCCGCATTGTTAAATTTTGATTGGGCAAAGATTATTGTCTCCGACATCAAAATTTCCCTTGAAAAATCTCTATTTTTGCCGACAACTATCCCCCAGCGGGAGAGAACCATATCGCCGACCCTCCTTCTGAGATTTGATCTCAGGAAGAAGTTTTGTCTATTTATAGGCAAGGCAACGCGGCAAAACTTTTTTTACAGGCCGATGGATTCAAACAGGATTTCCTGTTTTTCCAAAGACCTGAATGGCATGAGAATGATACCGGGGTCTTCGCGCGCAATGAAGTTCATTGTTGACGAGGATCACCCAAAAACCATAAAGCAATTATAATCGCCAAAACTCAACCAACCTATGCCCGAGTCTCAACACCTCCTTTTTTTCTTTCCCCCCCAATCACGGAGTGTTAGCCGGCATTGAAATTGCCACAATCCACATGAACGCAAGACTTACCCAACCTATTCAGACAATCGGTGCACGATGCAGAACACTCTGCACCCTGGTAGCTGTCCTGTACAGTTTCCACCTGGCAGCTCAAGTGCCTCCACCTGTTGTCACCGTCCGGTTCAACAACCCGCAGTACTATTGTGTGACCAATCAGTATTGCGTGGACGTCGAGTTCCAGACCGACTCCATGAATGTTGAACTCTTCGGGATGAACGTCCGATTCTTCTATGATGACGACATTCTCGAGTTCGACTCTATGACCAATTTCCAGGGGGGATATGCGCCTTCAGCGCCCATACCACCCACTGTGACCATGAGCCCGCTAGGGATTGGTTACAGCCTTTTTGGGTTTGGCTCTCCGGGAACGGGCGTCGCTGATTTTGTCAACGGCGCGATTGAGTTGACCGATCCCATGGCACCGCCAATCATTATCAGCACCACGGATTGGACGCATCTGTATTCCGTTTGCTTCACCATTGATTCTATCCCTGGCGACACGACAAGCTTCTGTCCAGCCCTCGTTTGGGACCTTGAGCAAGACCCGGCAAATGGCGGTTTTCTTTCCGGTGATGATGGTGTCGTGATCACGATCACGGATCCGGATCCAAACATTGAATCGCAGGCGGTTACTGAAAATGTAGTCCAGTACAATTGGCAATATGTCGGTGCTGGCGCTCCACCTTATGGCGAGCCAATCGAGGTGATCTGTATTTCACTGGATTGTACGCCGACAATCGCTTGTCCGGCTGACATCACCATTGAATGCAGCGACTCCAGCGATCCGCTGGCTACAGGCATGGCCACATCCGACACGCTTTGCAACGCGGATATCACGATTTCTTATAGCGATGTGACTATTGGCGGGAATTGTGTAGGCAACTATACCATTGAACGGACCTGGATGGTGGAGAACGAGTGCGGAGATACCGACGATTGTCTCCAGGTGATCACAGTAGAAGATACAACGCCACCCACGGTATTCTGCTCACCGGATGTAACCATTGAGTGCACAGATAGCACCTTGCCGATGATGGGTACAACAGTGTATACTGTTGAAGCGGATCTATTGGCTGATGCAGGTGTGGTGTTGAACATGGAAAGTTTTGAGGCGAACCTGGTCCAGCAGCCATTGCAAAATATTGTGACCCCAGGGTTCACTTTGAGTTTGTCTTCCGGGAGTCCGATCAACGGTGTTTACGATGCACCCAGTATGGGCGTGTATGCCACAGACGGCACCCACTATGTGGCGCATTCCAATATCATGAGCGGGAATACAGCCACGTTCAATTTTAACAGCCCAACAAACACTTTCGGTGTTAATCTCACAGACTTCGGGGATATGGGTACGGGGATGCTGACATTCAGCAACAGTGCCGGCGATGCCTTTACTATCGCCGTTACACCGCAGGCTGATGCCACCTTGAATTTCTTTGGCGTCATCAACTCCGGTATTCCGTTTACCCAGGTTGTCCTCACCAATACGAATGCAGGCAGCGATTCCTATGGCATTGATGAGGTCTATTACGGTCTCACTGACGGCGTATTAGGCGCAGCAGTTTCGGATAACTGCGATCCAGACCCATCGTTAACGTTTTCAGATGTGACGATTGCCGGTCCTTGCGCGCAATCCTATACCATCGAACGCACCTGGACATCTACAGATGATTGTGGTAATGTGGGTACTTGCCTCCAGTTGATCTCAGTAGAGGATTCAACTCCGCCTGTCATCACCGCCTGTGCAGCCGATATCACAATTGAATGCAGTGACAGCACTGATCCCGTCAACACCGGAGAGCCTTCTGCCACGGATAATTGTGATCCTGCCCCAACCTACACTTTTGCTGATGTGACCATCGCAGGTCCTTGTCCGCAGGCATATACTATTGAGCGGACCTGGACGGCATCGGATGCCTGTGGTAATACCGCCACCTGCCTCCAGATCATTGTTTTGGAAGACACCACTGCCCCGGACCTGGTTTGCCCGGCAGATATTACGATAGAATGTGATGAAGATTCAAGTCCGGCCAATACCGGCTCAGCTTCAGCGACAGATAATTGCGACACCGACCTGGTACCGACATTTACGGATGTTACTACCCCGGGCGAGTGTCCACAGGAATATTTCATCTTCCGTTTCTGGACCGTGTCTGACGATTGTGGAAATAGCTCCGGTTGTTCCCAGTTGATTGTTGTACAGGACAACACAGCGCCTGTCATTACATGTCCTTCAGATATTACCATCGAGTGTACAGATGATCCCAATCCGGATGTAACCGGCTTTGCCTCTGCAACTGACAATTGTGATGCCGAGCCGTTGGTTGATTTTGCGGATGTGACATTGGAAGGACCTTGTCCGCAATCCTATTTCATCGAACGCACATGGACAGCCACGGATGCTTGTGGTAACAGTTCCACATGTCTTCAACTGATCTCAGTTGAAGATTCAACAGCGCCTGTCCTTACCTGTCCGTCTGATCTCACCATCGATTGCGAAGGAGATACGGATCCGGAAAGCACGGGATTTGCCAGTGCTACGGATAACTGTGATCCTGAACCAACAGTGGATTATAGTGATATCACCCTGGAAGAATCCTGTCCGGAAATTATCCAGCGGACATGGGTTGCTACCGATGACTGCGGAAATTCAGCAACCTGTATCCAGTTGATTACCCTGGATGATACAACGCCTCCGGTGGCGATTTGCCCTGAGGATGTCACTGTAACGTGCGCAGAAGACGTACCCCCGATCCTGACCGGAGGTGTCACAGTAAGTGATAATTGCGGATTTGTAACCGTGACATTTGGCGGAGATATCGTGACGGATTCATCTTGTGTCCACCGGAAGAATATCAGCCGGATATATATTGCCACAGATGAATGTGGAAACTCCACCACTTGCGCTCAAACGATCGTCGTATTTGATGATGTAGCGCCAACCATTGCTTGTCCAGCTGATATAACAGTTGAATGCGCAAGTGATGTACCTGATCCGGATCCGGCTTCCGTAGGGGCTACGGATAATTGTGTCGGAGACGTGACGTTTACACATGTCGGTGATGTGGTCACAGGCATGATCTGTGAAAACCAGTTTACGCTGATCAGAACATACCAGGCAGTTGACCTGTGTGGCAACTCTGCGATCTGTACCCAGACGATCACGGTCTTCGATGATACACCTCCGACCATTACATGTCCGGCCAGCATCACCGTTGAATGCGATGAAGATACCAGTCCGGCAAATACCGGAGAGCCTATCGCAGGTGACAATTGTGAAGCCGGCAACCCGCTTCCGGTGATCTGGATCAATGAATTCCATTATGACAATACCGGCACGGATGCTGGTGAATTTGTCGAAGTTGCCGGTACAGCTGGTATTGATCTGTCGAACTATTCGATTGTATTATATAATGGCGCCAACGGGCTTGTCTATGATACGGATGTATTGGGCGGTGTGATTGATGATGAAAGCAATGGTTTCGGCGCTGTTTCATTGGCCTATCCGGTCAATGGAATCCAGAATGGTGCCCCGGATGGTATCGCCCTCGTGATGGGTGGAAGCACCGTGGTTCAGTTCCTGAGCTATGAAGGCGCTTTCTCCGCTGTGGATGGTCCGGCTGCCGGCATGATGAGCACCGATATCGGTGTTTCGGAAAACGGTTCTGAGGCCGTTGGCATGAGCCTGAATCTGACCGGAAGTGGTAATATGTACGCCAATTTCTCCTGGTCAGGCCCATCTGCCCAATCTCCTGGCTCGTTGAACCCGGGTCAAACCATGGTTCCGGCAGGTGCAGGAGTTGTCGTCACGTTTGCTGATGTCACTACTGCTGGTGCGTGCCCGCAAGAGTATACCATAATCCGGACCTGGACGGCAACCGATGTATGTGGAAACAGTGCCACATGCACCCAGACCATTGTCGTCGATGACAGCACTCCGCCGACGATCACCTGTCCGCCTGACATTACCATCCTCTTTGGTGATGATGAATCGACAGCCAACACCGGTACGCCTACCGCTTCAGATAATTGCGGCACTGTAACGGTCACATCTTCTGATAACGTTATTCCTGGCGATTGCGAGGAAGAATATACCATTGAAAGAACATTTGTAGCCACGGATCAATGCGGTAATTCCGCCACCTGCTTGCAGATCATTTTCGTGGATGGCAATTGCCTCGTTGACTTTTCCCTGGATAAAACATTGCTGACTTTGGGTCAGATCGGAGATGGCGACCTCGTTAACTTCCGGATCATGGTCACCAATGAAGGCCAGGTGACTGCCGGCTCGATCACGATCACCGATTATATTCCGCTCGGATTCAGCCTGTCCGATCCCGACTGGACACCTGGTGTTCAGGGCAGTACAGGTCAGAGCGCTTCTATCGTACTGTCTATCGCGAATGGAGGTCTCGATGCCAACGGCTTGAACCCGGGAGAATCGGCAGTGGTATTTATCACGCTGCAAGCGGATGATCCAATCGCACCGGGCGCGTATTTCAATTGCGCCGAGATTACCCTGGTGTTCGCTACTAATGGCGCGAATATCTCGGATCTGGATATCGATAGCACACCCGATACGGATGATACCAACGATGCTGCGGATGAAGATGATTTTGACTGCGCATTGATCTGTATCCTGCCCAATCCTGTGATTGTGGGTGACGGCTATGTTTGTCCTGGTGAGGTGTCAGTGTACAGCATTGAACCGTATAACCCGGAATGGACATTTGAATGGATCCTGAACGGTGGAGGCACGATCATTACCGACAATGGTTCAGACATTGAAATCGAATGGTCTGATGAACCCGGAGGGCCATTCCAGATCTCCGTCCTGATCACTTTGGCAGATGGTTGTCAAATCACCGCGTTCTTCAACGTGTATATCCAGGGACTGGAATCCATCTCCTGTAATGATCATGTGCAAGTGTCATTGGATGAAAATTGCGAAGCACTGATCCTGAGTGGTATGATCCTCGAAGGTGAGGCTGAAGGCAATAACAATTACTATGTTGAAGTATACGACCTGAATGGCAACCTGATCCCGAACGCAACATTGAATGGATCCCATGTCGGCCAGACGTTCACCGTTCATGTGTTGAATGAGTGTAACGATCAGAGCTGCTGGGGCACGATCAGTGTGGAAGACAAGATCCCGCCGGTCATTGAATGCCGCGACGTTGAGATCATGTGCGGCCAGGCACTGCCGGATGTACCAGCTCCAGAGATTGCGGGCTATCAGGAAATCCTGTATCTGGGTATCAACGATCCGCTGGACTTACCGGCTGGTCAGAATATTACATATGACTATCAGTTCGACTACAGTTATCTGCCATTGGGTACACCTGTGCAGGATGTGGATGTACGGTTTACCTGCCTGGATCACACCTTTACGGGTGATATCAATGTGCAGGTGATCTCCCCGACAGGTACGATCATTGATGTGTTCGAGGTTGGAGGTTGTGGAGGTCCATTCCCGATCGATACCTGGTTTGATGACGAAGGGGTCAACCCCGTGGATTGCAATGGACTTGCTTTACCGCGCATCTTGCCGATTTACAATGCCGGATTCAGCATCGCTCCGAACCTGTTCATCCTTGATGGGGAGGAAGCCAGTGGTGTCTGGACAGTACGCGTTTTTGACGACTTCCCGGTACTGGATGGCGGTACGATTGCCAATGTCGGGTTATCCATCCTCGTCGATCTTCCTCAGATTGATCCGTTTGATGCGTGTGGTGAGGTTGATCTGATGTATTTTGATACTGAAGAAGGTGATCCATGTGAGGCCCTGATCATCACTCGTCACTGGACGGCAACGGATCAGAGCGGCAATACAGCAACATGCGATCAGCAGATCACCATCACGCCACTTACCCTTGACAGCATTGCCTTCCCGGCAGCTTACGAAGGCGAGTGTGGTGATAACATCCTACCGGATCATACCGGATGGCCTACAGTGAATGGCAATCCAATCACAGACGAAGAGGAGTTCTGTAACATCTTCGTTGGCTACTGGGATAAGGAATTGAGTGAGTGTGGTGGTGGACGCAAAATCGTCCGTACCTGGACAGTGCTCGACTGGTGTAATGCCGAAATCGCAGAAGGCGTTCAGGTGATCAAGTTGACGGATGATGTTGCTCCGGTACTGACCTGCCCGGCTAACTTCTCAGTGGGTACCGATTTCTGGTACTGCTATGCAAACGTCAGCGTACCCAAACCAACGGCTGTTGATGAATGCAGCGAGGTGACCTCCTATAGTCTCACGGCTTCAGCTGGTGTTGTGGTAGCCTTTGGTAATAATTATGTTATAAACCAGTTGCCGCTGGGTACGCATATCGTAACCTGGACCGTTGCTGACGAGTGTGGAAATTCTTCCACCTGCAGTTTCCAGATCACGGTTGTGGATGATGTGGTGCCGGTCGCCAATTGTGACCACCATACCATTGTCTCCCTGACCAATGATGGTCCTTACGGTGTGACCCTGGTGCCCGCATCGGTCTTTGATGATGGCTCCTATGACAACTGCGGTCCTGTAACGTTCCGCGCGCGTCGTATGGATAGCTGCATCGAGTTTGACTGGACAACTGAAGGCGCTTGTATCGATGATGTTCCGGGTGGTATTCCGCCGGTGAACAGCCGCGACCGCGGTACGGTACATCGTCCCTGTGTACCATTCGCTTGCTGCGATGTTGGTGCCGGTCCGATCATGGTTGAACTGGAAGTGACAGATGCCGCCGGTAATGTCAACTACTGCATGATTGAAGCTACTGTACAAGACAAGATCTCACCGTTTGTGGTTTGTCCTCCAGATATTATCGTCAGCTGTGATTTCTGGTTCAATGTACAGGAAGGCACTTTCCGTGACGCTGAAGGCAATGGAAACGGCAACCTCGATGAGGATCCGTTGAGCCCTGTGTTCGGTAACATGTACGATGCGTTTGCCTACAATGATGACGAGAGCGTACGTGGTGATATCATTATCAACGACCCAGGAAATGAAGAGTATCCACAGCCTTATAACTGGGGTATTGAAGGATGGGCTGATGACAACTGCGAAGTGAACCTGCAAGTACTGGTTCGCGTGATCGACGACTGCAGCGGTGGCGAACTGCCTGCGAACGCGCCTG
>AERA01028730.1_pt1 | contig 40473 bp, 33 predicted proteins | sample 267968 | NCBI WGS metagenome assembly AERA01 (sample SAMN02954363, study PRJNA61401) | activated sludge metagenome | biome: terrestrial; feature: wastewater treatment plant; material: activated biomass; isolation source: activated biomass of an industrial wastewater treatment plant | reverse complement strand
GGATGCTTATATATTGCCTTGAACCCCGCCTCTTCAAGAATTTCTTCAAACTGGCCGTCTTCAATAGCCTGCTCGGCCCAGACCTGAAACATTTCCTGGAAGGCCTTCTCAGCATCCTCGACAGTTTGGCCAAATGATGACAGGTTGAGCTGTGGATTGTAGGCCACAATAAACTTGCCGTCTCGTACAAACTGTACCTCTAGCTCAATGACTGGGGCTGTGCGGGTTGTCATGATCTGTTCAACTGTAGATTATGACTGAAGATACGATGATTCTTCCCGATGATGGTTAGTAGGAGAAGGCTGAGGCTGAGGCTGAATAATACTTCTTTCCTTCAACCTCTACTTCGAATTCTCAGTTCACCTTCGTACTTCTTTGCTCGCTACTTGTGGTGATCGCAGCCGAACCATTCGGAGCTCCGTATTCCGGCTTAATTAAATAACGAATGCAGAACAAGGAACAACGAAGTTGAATTAAGAAGGCTAACGTGAAGGCAAAGGCGAAGGGCGAGTTCTGGTAACCGCGCTACTCATTTTCTTCATAATAATACGAGTAGTCAATTCCCTTCATATACAGTTCCCGGCTGTGGATCTGATCCGTGAGTGCGTTTTTGAGAAGCTTCTTGAGTGTATTACTGTTTGTTGGACTCTTGATCATCGCACTCATATAGGCCGTCTTTCCGATCTTACTCCAGTCCACACAAAGTTGCAGACGCTTTTTTAACATGAGGTCCAGCCAAATGCGTGTACTTCGACCATTGCCTTCCATAAAAGGGTGGGCAATATTCATCTCAATGTATTTCGCGATAATTTCATCCAGGGTAGTATCGGGCATGACATCAATCTGCTTTAATGTGTCGCCAAGGAATCGGGCCACGGCAAACTGAAAGCCACTTTTAGAAATATTCTTTTGTCTGATCTGACCGGCAAAATCATAAAGACCACCAAATAAGTAGGCATGGATTTGCTGAAGCCCTTTCGTCGTGCCGACTTCTATACGCTCAATGAAGGAACTATCAAAGAGTGCGTATGCTTTCGTTTTACTCTTTCCATCTATACTTTCATCACTGAAGGTAAACCATTCAATAAAGCGGTTGGCTTTGGTGCCCGGGAAGGTCTTTCCAAGCGCGATGATGCCATCGTAGTCCAGTACATCGGTCAATCTTCTTTTTCCGTCAGGAGCCAATAACTTCAACTGGGTAGTGGCACTAACCAGTTGACTGCTTTCCTTCTTTAATTTGGCTTTGAGGTATTTCCAGTAATTGCGGGTTTTCGTATAGTCGTCCTGGTCTGTCAGGACGGCGATAATATCCAGGACCGAAAACCACCACTTTGCATGAGCTTCGTCCCACAGGGCACGCACCTCGCGGTCATCATAAAAGCGAATGGATATTTTTTGGGGACTTTTCACGGCTGGTGAGCTCATTATGAATGTATGTAAATATACGTCATTCAAGGCAGCTTTAGTTCCTGATTATCAATCATATAAGGCAGCTACGATGCATGCTCGTAATCGTCGAAGAACGACCTTTCCTCGCTATATCCCCACTTGAATAACGAATGCAGAACAAGGAACAACCAAGTTGAATTAGGAAGGCGAACGTGAGGGCGAAGGCTGAGGGCGAAGTTGGATCTCACTTCCCCACTTCAACCTCTACTTCAAATTCACACTTCAACCTCGAACTTCTTTGTTCGCTATTCGGAGTTCCTTATTCCAATTCTCACCTCAACTTCCTACTTCGTTGTTCGATATTCGGAATTCTTCACTCCTCCCACCTACCACATCACTCTAACCCCATTACCCGAAAACCCTTATTTTGAGCCACTAAGGTCGAAATATGACATTTCCTCCTTACATTTAACTGCTTGTTCTGGCCCCTTTTCTGAAAACCCCATGCTGCCGACCCTGAAAGGTCGTTGCAGTAGGACAACACTGAAAAGTCAAAAGCCAAACCAACCTGATGAAAACGATCGACCTCCACAAGCTCGAAAAGCTGTACTACACGATCGGCGAAGTCGCAGACATGTTTGATGTCTCCCGATCCCTGCTCCGGTATTGGGAGTCGGAGTTCTCCTTCCTCACACCGCGCAAAAACAGAAAAGGCGATCGCCTCTTCACGAAGGAAAATATCCAGCAGATCCAGATCATCTACAATCTTGTCAAAGTACGCGGCTTTACCCTCGAGGGGGCCAAACAGGAATTGAAAAAAGATAAAGCAACCCTTACGGACCAAATGGATCTGCTCGAACGTCTCAAATCTATCCACCAGCGACTCAAGGACCTGGATGAAAACCTAGGCACCTGATCCGCTCACTTTCGGCTCCTTCTCCCCCATCGCGATTTTTCGATCACATAACGCAATCTCTGCAGGATCATTCGAGGCAATGATTAAAGTTTGTTTAGCACTAAGCGCACGAATCAATTCCACCATCCATTCCTTTCCACCCACATCGAGATTTGAACCTGGCTCATCCAACAGGATCAGCGGACGATCATCCAATAATGCGAGTCCGAGTTTGATCCGTTGCTTCATGCCGGACGAAAAGCTCTTCACCGGCTGATCAATGCGAAACGGATACTTCAAAAGCTGAAGCCAATTATTTAACGAAGCATAGCTTGACAACAAACCAAGCTGCTTATGGAGATCAAATAGTTCACTGACGGTAAGTTCCTCTACAACGGTATTATACGGTGCCACAAAATGAACATACCGAAATACATCTTCTACCGAAACACCTTGACCATTCAGTTGGTATTGAATAGTACCGGATGACGGTAGTAAACCGCCGGAAAGGATCTTTAATAACGTTGATTTCCCTGAGCCATTGGAACCGGTAATCGCCGTGCGCGATCCGACAGGGATGTGAAGGGTCAGATTGGAAAAAACAGGCCTCTGCGCGTACTGTTTACTCAGACTTTGTGTAAACAACTCCATTGACCGGATTGTGTGCGCGGAAACCCCGCATGATACCGCGTTCGGACTGATCGACAAAGTTGAGGATCAGATCTCGCTCTGCACTCGGCGGCACATTCTCCCGGATGATTGCCATCGCCTGGGTGATGTTATAGCCGCGTACAAAAAGCAGGCGGTAGATATCCTGGATGCCATGGATCTGCTCCTGCGTGAATCCTCGTCGCTTCAACCCGGTCACGTTTACACCCACAAAGGACAATGGTTCGCGTGCAGCTTTGACATACGGTGGAACATCTTTCCGTACCAATGAGCCTCCACCGACCATTGCATGATCGCCGACTTTGACAAACTGATGCACAGCGACCAGGCCACCCAACACCACAAAATTCCCCACCTCGATATGACCGGCAAGGTTGACGTTGTTGGCCAGGATGCAGTTATTGCCCATCACGCAGTCATGCGCGACATGGACATATGCCATCAGCAGGCAGTTGTCACCGATAGCGGTTTTGTAATTCGCCTTTGTACCGCGATTGATCGTACAATATTCACGGATGGTGACATTGTTGCCGATCTCGAGGGTACTGGATTCGCCTTCGAACTTGAGGTCTTGCGGCGTAGCGCCGACAACGGCGCCGGGAAAGACTTTACAATTGCTGCCCATCCGTGTTCCGTTGAGGATATTCACATTGGAACCGATGGTACAGCCGTCGCCGATGACCACGTCTTCTTCGATGGTGGTGAAGGGACCCACCGTGACATTGCGGCCGATCTTAGCGTTACGATGAATATTATTCATGGGCAGGAGTGTTGCGCACGATCTGTGCGGTGATCTCGGCTTCCGATACGAGCTTGTTGCCTACATAGGCCGAGCCAAACATGAGGGTGATCCCACGGCGGATCGACGATACCATCTCCATTTTAAGGATCAACTGATCGCCGGGAACAACTTTATTTTTGAATTTAGCATTATCAATTTTCAACAACAGGGTGCTCCAGTTTTCCGGATCTTCCACCTTGGACAACACAAACACGCCACCCACTTGCGCCAGCGCCTCGATCTGCAACACACCCGGGAAAATAGATTGCCCGGGAAAATGACCCTGGAATAACGATTCGTTAAACGTTATATTTTTTACACCCACAATATATTCATCCGTCATCTCCAGGATCTTGTCGACCATGAGAAATGGATACCGGTGCGGCAGTAATTTCTGGATGGTTTCAATATCATAGATCGGCGTCTGATCCGGATCTACGCGCGGACGACCTTTCAGCCGCCGCTGTTCCACCATTTTGCGCTTGAGCATCTTGGTGAATTCGATATTCGCAGTATGCCCGGGTTTGCGCGCCACGATCTTTCCGCGGATCGGTTTTCCCAACAAGGTCAGGTCGCCAATTACATCGAGCAACTTATGCCGCGCGGGTTCATTTTCAAATTTGAGTGAAGTGGTATTGAGAATACCGGTCTTCTCCACTTTCATTCCGGGCTTGCCCAATTTCTGCGCGAGGCGATCCAGTTCGTCCTGCTCCATCAGGCGATCGACGATCACCACCGCATTATCGAGGTCACCACCTTTGATGAGATTCTGATCGGAAAGTTGTTCCAGCTCGCGGATAAAAACGAATGTTCTGCACGGCGCGATCTGGGATTGATAATCTTCGATCTGGTGCAAACTCGCATACTGGTGGCCGAGGATCTGGGAATTGAAATCGATCATCGCGGTGATCTCAAATCCTTCACCCGGAAGCGCCATCAGTTCTGTGCCGGTGAGTCTCATCCTTGAAGGAGATCGGTTCTTCGATCTCAAAGTATTCACGATCCGCTTCCTGCTCTTCGACACCGGCTTTTTTGATCGCATCGACAAAGAACAGCGCGCTGCCATCCATGATCGGGATCTCGGGGCCATCCACTTTGACCAGGACATTATCGACACCCATTCCCGTCAATGCAGAAAGAACATGTTCGACAGTACTGATCTGCGCCTCACCTGAGCGAATAGTGGTACCGCGATTGGTTGATGCCACTTGCATGACATCGGCAGGCAATACGGGCTGACCTTTCATATCGGAACGCATGAACCGGATGCCGTAGTTGGCTTCAGCGGGTTCGAATTCCACGCGGACGGACTTGCCGGAATGCAGGCCAACGCCTTCCAACTGGAATGGTTTGGCGATGGTATGCTGTTTCATGCCTTGTCTTTTTTCAAATCCGAAACTTGCTTCTCCAACTCTTCAATCCGACGCATATATTCCGGCAAATGCTTGAATACGGCATATGCCTTGAGGTAATCATTGTACGGGATGGCCGGATACCCAAAGATCCGGGATCCTTCCGGGTATTTGCCGGTATGCACACCACTCTGGGCCTGGATCTCGACGCGATCAGCAATCTTCAAGTGCCCCGCGATACCCACCTGGCCGCCGATCCGAGCTCCACTTCCAATGGTCGAACTCCCGGCAATCCCTGCCTGTGCAGCAATGACGGTATGCTCACCAATAGTGACGTTATGGGCTACCTGTACCAGGTTGTCAATTTTTGTTCCTTTTTTGATCAGCGTCACGCCCAGGGTCCCGCGATCAACAACAGCATTTGCCCCAATCTCAACATCATCTTCGAGCACGACAGTTCCGATATGCTGGATCTTTTGATAATGTCCTTTCTCATCTGGCCGGTAGCCGAAACCATCACATCCGATGACGGCATTCGCATGGACAATGCACCGGTTGCCGATCCGGGTATTCGGATATAAGCGAACCCCGGGGTACAGGATCACACCCTCGCCCAGTATGCAACCTTTCCCGATATAGACGTGGGGATAGATCACGGCGTTGGCTCCGATACGGACATCCTTTTCAATCGTGACAAATGGGCCGATGGAAACGCCGGACTGGAGGTCAAACCCCTCCTTGACGGAAGCCAATGCGGAAATGCCCTCTTCAGGGCGGCCATTCACACTGAATTTTTCGACCAGCTTTTGCATGGCCTGGCGAACATCGTCGACCCGGATCAGGGATGCTTTCAAAGGCTGGCGGGGGGAAAACTCGCGGGAGACGATGATCACATCGGCCTGGGTATCATACGCGTGATCCTCCAGCTTGGGATTGGCGAGAAAGGTGACAGTGCCAGGAATACCCTTGTCAATCTGAGATGGTCCGTAAATTTCCGTTGTCCCGTCGCCCTCCAGCTCCCCCGCTAACAGCTCGCACAATTGTGCAGCATTCCAAATCATGCCGCAAAATTAACATTCATGGCCGTACCTAGCGCAAAACCCCCTGATTTTAATGGATAAAATAAATAAGGAGAAAGCCCTATATATGGCCCGCAAATGTGATATATCCCGGCTTGTATCTACTTTTGGGCCATGGCCAAAGCGAAGAAATCCAAAGCCGGTCCCGGCAAGAAGAAAATCAAGGCTAAAAAGTCCGGCATCCCCGGGCTGACCCCGCTGGAATGGAAGATCATCCTCGGCATCCTGGCCTGGACGCTGATTGCCTTCATTCCGGCGATTGACAACCAGTTTGTCAACTGGGATGATGACTACAACCTGGGCAACAACACCAATACGGCCCTGCTGAATTGGGAAAATATCAAGAACATCTTCAGCGAGCCGGTCATTGGCAACTACAACCCACTTCCGATCCTCACGTTTGCCATCGAGCGTCATTTCTTCGGACTGGACCCCACGATCTATCACGTCAACAATATCCTGCTCCACCTCCTCTGTGTGTTTTTTATGTACCGGGTTTTCGTGTCACTGGACCTGAACAGCTGGGCGGCCGGTGCCGGTGCATTATTATTTGGCATTCATCCGATGCGCGTGGAATCCGTCGCATGGGTGACCGAGCGGAAAGACGTGTTGTTTGGTGTGTTCTTCCTGAGCGCGCTCTGGTTTTACATCCATTATGTGAAGACGGGGTATGCTAAAAAGTATTTCTACATCGCACTGGGTTTATTCTTCGTAGCGTTGTTTGCGAAGATCCAGGCCGTCGCCTTACCACTCGTGATGTTACTGGTGGACTATTATTATAAACGTCCGCTGAAGCTTAAACTCGTTTTTGAAAAATGGATGTTCTTCGCGCTGTCGCTGATCATCGGTCTGGTGGGCATCTATTTTCTGCGGGACCAGGGATCGATCAATGATGACACCACCTACAACATTTTCCAGCGATTGATGATCGGTAGCTATTCGCTGGGCGTCTACCTGGTCAAGTTCATATTTCCCTACATCATGTCGCCCTTGTATCCGTACCCGGCTGTGCTGCCCTGGTATATCAACCTGGGGCCGATAGCAGTAGTCGCGATTGCCGGATTTTCATGGGTTGCGTTCAAGAGAGATTGGCGACCATATCTGTTTGGCATTCTTTTCTTCCTGTTCAATGTGATGTTCGTTTTGCAGGTGGTGGGCGCCGGGCAGGGTTTCCTGGCGGATCGATTTACGTACATCCCGTATGCCGGACTGATGTTTATGGTGGCGTATGCAGGGCAGCAGTTGTGGAAAAATAATTTTGCCGGAATCAAGGTCGTGTTTGGTGCCTTCATAGCTTATTGTTTGTTGTTTACGTTCATGACCTGGAAACAGAATGACGTCTGGCACGATAGCGATGCATTATGGACACATGCCATGAAGTATTCAGACAAAACGCCGCTGCCATTCCGCAACCGGGCCAACTGGCGTCGTGACCAGGGCCGGATTGAAGAGGCATTGGCGGATTACAATAAAGCGTTGTCATTGAAGCCCGATGCCGCGCTCTATAATTCCAGGGCCAAGCTGTATTTCAACCAGAAGCAATTCGACCAGGCGCTGAAGGATTACAATCAGGCAATTGCCATCGATAGCACCAAGGGTGAGTTCTACATCAATCGTGGCGCGGTATTCGCGCTCACCAACCGGCTGGAGATCGCGTTGCAGGATTTCAATACCGGGCTCCGGCTTGATCCGGATCATGCGAATGGATACAAGAACCGCTCCCTCATTTTCCAGAACCTGGGGCAATGGGAAAACGCGGCCAATGATATTTCCACCTATCTTCGCTATCATCCGGAGGATGCTGACCTTTGGTATGAACGCGGTCGTATTCGCGTGGTGCAGAACAGGCCAACCGACGCATTGCCAGACCTGGAACGCGCCATCCAGTTGAACAACAAGCAAGGCTTGTACTACTACGAAAAAATGAAAGCGCATTTGTTGCTGAACCAAATCGCGCAAGCCAAGCAGCTTGAGAGCATCGTCCGGCAGCTTGGCATCAAGATTGAACCCGAAGTACAGGCCCGATTAAATCAATAGTATCAAATCCATTTCTGGATTTCATAAATAGAAACCAATGCTGAACCGGTTGATGATCCGCCAATACGCGATAATTCCGTCGCTCGATGTGGAATTCGGTCCGGGACTGACCATCATCACCGGGGAGACGGGCGCGGGAAAATCGATCCTGCTCGACGCGCTGGGTTTAGCATTGGGAAAACGCGCGGATACACGTGTACTGCCGGATGAGGAGGCCAAATGTATTGTGGAAGCGCATTTCGATCAGCTGCCCAAAGGCATGAAAACATTATTTGCTGAAGCGGATGTGGATGCTGATCCGGAATTGATCTGCCGGCGTGAGATCGCTGCGAATAACCGGAGCCGCTCGTTTATCAATGACAGCCCGGTGCCGTTAAAAACCATGATGCAACTGACGGCACCCTGCATCGAATTGCACCACCAGCACGATCACCTCGCTCTCCAATCCACAGCCAATCAAATTCGCCTGCTCGACACAGTCAGTCAATCCGTTGAGCTGTATCAACAATACCATTCCATTTTTATTGGTATCCAAAAACTTCTGCAGGAACTGAAAGCCTTGCGCGAACTGGAAGTGGAGTCACAGCGGAAAAAGGATTTCCTGCAGTTTCAATTGGAAGAGCTGGAGAATGCAAAGCTGGTACCCGGCGAAATGACCCGGCTGGAAGAACAGCAGACGCTATTGGAAAATAGTGAACTGATCGAACAAACGATTGATCAGCTCAAACACACGCTGGAGGGTGGTCAGGGTTCTATTCATCATCAGTTAACGCAACTGATCAAACAATTGGAATCCGGTGGAAAAGCATACCCGCCATTGGCTGAATTGTTGACCCGCCTGGAAAGCATGCGCATTGAAGTGGCAGACCTGGCACAGGAAGTGGATCGCATTGACAGTCCGGGCGCGACGGATCCGAAGAAATTGATCCAGACGCAATCGCGGTTGAATCAGCTATACAGCCTGTTGAAAAAATATCACTGTCGTGACGAGGAGGAGCTGGCCAGACTGCACCAGGAACTGAAAGCCGAATTCAATGAGATCCAGTCTGTGGCCAATAATATTGGTAAGGCTGAAAAAAAGATAGAAGCCGAGCGGAATAAATTATCGGAAACCGGTCAGCAATTATCTACCAAACGAAAAGCCGGGGCGAAAAAACTCGTGCCTAAAGTGGAAAGTCTGCTCAAAGAACTCGGCATGCCGAATGCACGTTTTGGCGTGTCCGCACAAACCTTGAAAGAACCCGGCCCGACCGGACTGGATGAGATCGAGTTTGTTTTCTCTGCCAACCTCGGCATGGAGCCCGCGCCACTCGCCCAGGTAGCATCCGGCGGTGAGCTTTCCAGATTAAGCCTTGCCCTGAAATCCGTGTATGCCGGGCAAGCCGAGATGCCCACCATAATTTTTGATGAGATCGACACCGGCATTTCCGGTGAGGTAGCGTGGAAAATGGGACAGCTCATTCGCGGCCTGGCTAAAAATCACCAGGTCATGATGGTGACCCACTCTCCCCAGATTGCAGCGCACGCGGATACGCATTTTCATGTGTCTAAAAAACTGGACAAGAAACGCGATGTATCCATGATCCAGCAATTATCGCCAGAACAACGCGTAGTGGAAATCGCTAAAATGCTCAGTGGTGATCCGCCCGCGAAAACGGCGCTGGCGAATGCGCAGGAATTGATCCGGAAAGCGTCCGGCGTATTATCGAAAGCTTAACCCTGCTCAGCCTTGCTTGGCTAGGGGCTTGGGCTCAGGTTGCGGCGCGATGTCTGTTTCATGCTGCTTGTTTTGCGCATGCCTGGGCAATTCGATAAAGAAGGTAGTACCGACTCCTTTTTCTGTTTCAAAATAAATTTTCCCGTCAAACGACTGGATGATATCCGAGCAGATCGCCAGGCCCAGGCCCATGCCCGATGACTTGGTGGTGAAGTTGGGATAAAAGACTTTGTCGCGCATGTGATCTTCAATCCCCACCCCGTTGTCCGTAATGGAGATCACGATCATTTCATCGCTGAAGGTCAGTTTCATTTCAATCAATCCGCGCCGCGTCTTCGGGATCGCCTGGATCGCATTTTTCACAATATTGTTGAGCACGCGGACCATCTGGCTTTTGTCCGCAAAAACATACAGGTCATTGATCGGCACCTGCAGTTGAATATCCATATCCTCGCGTTTGCGGAAAAGATCATGCACCGACGCCACGACATCATTGATGACGAACACTTCATTCATCGCCTGCGGCATCTTGGCATAACTCGAAAACTCGGACGCGATGTGGGTGAGGTTGTCAATTTGTTCAATGAGTGTTCGACTCACCCGGTTGATCAAGGTTTGAATTTCCAGCTGATCACCACGTGATGCCGCGTTTTGCAAGTATTGAATGCTCAGCTTCATTGGAGTGAGCGGATTCTTGATCTCATGCGCGACTTGCTTTGCCATTTCGCGCCAGGCGGTGTCCCTTTCCGTCTGGGCCAGTAGCGCGGCACTTTCATCCAGCTTCGTGACCATAACGTTGTAGTCCTGGATCAGCTCACCGACTTCATCATCAATATTCCAGGAAATGGTTTCATTCTTTTTCCCGAGCCGGATCTTTTTCAACTTTTCACTCAACTGGGCCAATGGCCGCGCGATCGAGCGACTCATAAACACCGCCATCCCGATCGCCAGGAGAAAGATGAACACATACGCATTCAACAGGATCATGATAAACGCGGAACCCGGATCTCCCGTGGCAATCCCTGTCGGAAACAACTCGGGGAGTTCCAGGTACCCGGAGGTGCCATCCGATTGATGTATGGCAATAAACCCGACATCGCGATCCGGTGCAACCTGGCCGGCATGATTCATGGAGGAAACGAGATAGTAATCCCGCGAGCCTGCATCGAGGATCAGTTTGGGCAGGAAGGCCATCTTCACCGGTAAACCCGGATCAGTGCGCAGATTCTCTTCCTGTGACTGCACGATATCACCGTTCGGATCATAGACCAGGTTCGGTACATTTTGCGCGAGGGCTACCCGGGAAGCCTGTCGCATATCCTGTCGCCAGGTCGTACTATCCTGTGTGGGCGTTTGACGCACAGAACCTGCAATCGTCCGCAATCTTTCATCATAGCGGCGTAATTCATCCGCCCGGCTGGTTGATCGGACATAGTAAACGGTCAACAACCCAACGAGGAAAAATGTAAGCAGGATGATGAGGACGACAGCAATTTGAATTTTATTCCGGAGCGAAGGACGCGGCGAAATGGTGAGCTCCATATTCTGCGGCAGGAAACCAAACTTGGCATTCAGCCACGCCAGGATAAAGAGCAGAAAACTGAACAGCGTAAAGATGAGCGAGAACAACGAAAGGATCTGATTGATACTCTCCGCTTTTTTTCCGATCAACAAAACACGTCCGGCATCGTTGCGCAACCCGATATCGACGCGATCTTCACTGGTGGGGAGAGAAAAGAATCGTCCGGCTTCCAATCTGTTCAATTCCGGCATCACGATCGCATAATCATGCTGATGCGCAAAGACCAATTGCCCTTGCTCATATACCGCAAGGCTGTATTGACGCGGCAGGTCGGGCAGCCATTCGACAAATGATTCTTCCAGTTTTGATTTCGATGCCGTATTCAATGGCGCGAGCTCGATCAATTCCGTCCGGGCTACCTTTTCAAAGTCACGCTGATACTTATACAGCACCAGTGCGGTCATCGAGGATATGGCGATCAACCAGCTCATCACCCAGATCACAGTCTTGTGCCCCTGCTCCACATACAGGTCGAGCATGGTCAGCAACATAAACACCCCGAGATAAAACCCGGTATACGGCAAATCAATATCAATGAGATAGATCAGCGGCAGACTCAACACACCCGCAAGCAGCAGCGTGAGCATGCGCTCATAGAAATTGGTCGTGTAATGGATCGCCCGCGTAACGATCTGGAACGAAAATGTAAACACACCCATGAGGATCAACCCGCACGCGAGAATCGACAGGAAATGCCGCAGATCCAGCATGGACACTTCACCTCCATCCAAATGGAAATTACTCTGCCCGACAAACTGCCGCAGGATCCACGCGGCCAGGCCGCTCATCAGGATCACGATGAGATAATGGCCCAGGCTCATGAGCCGGTCCACTGTCTTCTGCTTGATGGAGGATACAACTTGTGCGGTCTGCGTCTGCTCCATCTCGCGACTGTACAACCGGCTGGCGAGTGTACACACGCTCAGGAAAAATGTGCAATCCAGTAAAAGATCAAGTGTCGAATATGGAAACGTGATATCCTGGATGATCGGGCTCAGCAACGACAACTGATCAAAGAAATCATGATACGGAAAGAGCAGTGTCAACATGCGCAGCGCCAGCAATCCGAATATCTGCACGAGGGTTTTGTTGACATGGGTCAGCCGGGGCTCCGGCCAGTTGCCGATCCATAACACCCAGGCGATACTGAGTGAGCCGAGGATCAGCAGACACAGGAACAATAGCACCGCTTGCATCAGCGCTGAATATTCGCGCGTCAACAACTCGACATGCGCGATCGGCAGTTTGTCCACACCCCTGATCAGTGTCGATTGATCCGGTGCGAAGTGTCCAAATTGAAAAGGGGTGATGGCTACACTGTAAGCATGGTCTTCATCCGGCAGGATCGGAATTTTGAAATACGCCTGGAGCAAATCGCGCCCGTCGGCGATATCCGCCTTCTTGATCAGGTAATCCTGTCGATGATCCCGGATCACCACGGGCAGATTCTGGAATTCTTTATGGGTGGGATCGACTGCCAGTCCGGGCTTCGACCAGTAGATCAGGGTATCCTTGTTGTAGAGGTAGATGGTAAACGGCGCCTGGCTGAGCCGCTCGAGTTCATTGACCAGGTCATTGGACAGGATCCGGTTGGATTTCTGCACCGCCCGCAGCTGGGTGATCCAGTCCCCACGGCGGAGTGACCGGACAGCTTCCGTCTCCACCTCATGCAGTCGCTCCTCGATCTGGCTGGCAAACCGCGCCCTGTCAAACGAAATATTGGAGTACCCGATGAGCCCCAAAAGCACCGCCAGCCCGGCTCCGGCCAGGACCAAATACAGACGTACGCCATGGCGGATCGTCAATAGCACACATAAAGATAATGTTTAATGAGTAATTATTTCGCCTTCATTTTGTTATCTCCAAAGCACGGGAAATTCCCAAGGTCAAATGTTAACAACTGGTGCCACCACTAGTGGTGGCACCAGTTGCCTGGTTTCGCCTTGAGGTTCGCCTGGGAATCTGGCTGTAACCGGCTGGAACGCGATAAGCAGTACCTTCGTTATAAAAAGCATCTGTGATCAATCTATCGCTCCGTCGGCCGCAGGGTCGGTGGGGAGGAAAGTCCGGACAGCGTAGAGCGCCGCACCATCTAACGGATGGGATCTCGTGAAAGCGGGGTACAGAAAGTGTCACAGAAACAATACCACCCTGACGATTCTGTCAGGGCCAGGGTGAAAACGTGCGGTAAGAGCGCACGCGCCGGGCGGGCAACCTTCCGGTGGGATAAACCTTGCGGGCTGAAATGCCATGTACACTCCAGGTGCTGACCGAAATGTCAGTGACCGGTTGCTCGCCGGATGATGAAAATCGCTGGAGGGGGTAGGCAGCTAGAGCCGGTGCAGTGATGGCCGGCCCAGATGAATGATAGATCATCCTGGTTTTTCCAGGAGGCACAGAATCCGGCTTATGGTCACAGATGCTCTTTCCTAGAATAAAAAAAGCCGGATCGATCGACCCGGCTTTTTTATTTCCTGTTGCTTCTGATCATCCCGTTGGTGGCGGAACATCACCTGTTGCTTTATTCAGGTGAAAGATCATGGTGAAGCGAAGTGTATTGTCGAGCGGGCTGCGCTGATTGGAGGTCGGCACGAGGTAGGATACATTGATGCCAAAGACGTTGTACCGCAATCCCAAACCGGCGGTCAGGAACTGGCGATTTCCTTTGGTCACATGCTCATAATAGTACCCGGCACGGATCGCGAATTGGTCATTGTACCAGTACTCCGTTCCGAAAGAGATGCTGATCTCACGCAGCTCTTCTTTGAAGCCACCTGGCGCATCGCCAAAGGAGCCGAATACACCTTCAAATAAAGGTTTCTCGCGGAAATCGGCATACCCGTTATTGTCCTTATCATAGTCCGGATCATCCGGACTCACCGGTGTCGGGACCAACATTTTGTTGAAATCCAACAAGAAGGAGAGCTTGTTATAATCATCAAAGTTCATGTCCAACGCGCCTCCAATGCCGAGGTTGGCCGGGATGAAATCCTTGAACTCGGATTTGGTATAGGAAACCTTTGATCCAATATTAGTGATCGCGCCACCGATGCGCAAGGTGCTTTTGGCGGCAATGTTGATAGGACGTTCGTAGGTGAATGAAATATCGACCGCGCCAGCCGTAGCCGCCACGATATCGATATTGTCAATTTGCTGACCACTCGCCAGGTTGGAGTAGATAAACTTACCGGTCAAACCTGCACTGAAATAAGGCGACAATTTACGGGTATAGGCGACGGCGATCTCAAACTCATTCGGATTGCCCTGGCCCAACGGAAGGCCGTTGATGTCTGTGAACTGAAGATCACCCAGCGAAAAAAAGCGCAATGAGGCGCCAAGTGTCTGGTTGTCCCCGATGCGACGATAACCGGACAGATAAGCCAGGTAGACATCCTGCAAGCCGAGGGAACGCAGCCAAGGTGAGTAACTGGCTGAAATCCCCATGTCATTGTCCACAAAAGCCAGCCTGGATGCGTTGAGGTGCATGGCATTCGCATCCGGTGAAGCGGCAATACCCGCGTCCCCCATGGCAGCGGAACGGGCATCCGGAACGATCCTCAGGAAAGGCACTGCCGAAATAATGGCATTCGGGCAGTCCTCCTCTGCCGGATTACAGAACTGCGCCCAAACCGGGGTTGTAAAAGCGGTAACCAGGGTTATCGCGACGAGTGAAACATATTTCATGTAAAATGGATTGTTTTGAAAAAATTCGTGCAAAGATACGATAATGGTGTGCATTACATCCGGATCAGCTTGCCAACTTCACTCTCTGCCCGTTCCACGCTATTCCCGGTCTTGAAGTCAGCTGTTACCTTGTAGAAGTACATGCCCGGGAGCAGCGGCGCTTTCGTATCGCTGTCCCCTTTCCAGAGGATCTCTTCCGACCGGTAACCGGTCAGCAGCCAGTCCTTTTGTTCCCAGGTCCTGACAGGGATGCCTTGCGCGTTAAAGACCTGGAGCGTGACATCCGCGACCGACCCGGCCCGGTTATGCTCAAACTGGATCCGGGTGTCATCGTAGAATGGATTAGGCGCATGGCTCAGGTTCCGGATCACCGGACCCTCCTCATCCACGACGAAAAATTCAATCTCTGCCTCGGCGACATTGTTTGCCAGGTCCCAGGCCGAAACTTTCAGCGTATGGCGGCCGGGTGAAAGATTGCTGAGCGGGTAACGCACTTCCCCACTCCGGTAATCATTCAAGGCAGCCTGGTAATAATCATTCAGGATAAACGCGTTGGGCGAATCGCCATCAAGGATCGCCTCAATATCATGGCCGATACTGGTGCCTGCCACATTGATCCCGTTATCATCGCGTAGCAGGATATAGATATCCGGATTCGCATCCGTGATGCCGCCGGAGCGAAACAACGTATCATTCATAAACAACCGAACCACAGGCGGCTCGTCATCCTGCAGCCCTTCTTCCGAAACACCACCAATGATAAATTCCGAGGTAAATCCGGACGCGTCAGTGATACCATCCTGCGCGTACAGGCTCATCTTGCCCTGGCCATAACTGAAATCAATATCCTTGGGCAAAACAAATTCAATACTCCACTCCCCATTGACCACTGAAGCTGTCCCTCTGAACAGTTGACGGTTCTGCGTAAAAAATTCGCGCACGTTGCTGTCATTGTCGTTAGCCAATGTTTTCCGTACCTGGCGCTTGTCAAACAAGGTCAATGTCAGTTGACCATTGAATGAAGTCAGCACCTCACCATCAAATCCAAGCACGAATCCGGTTAATGTTGTTTTTTCCAATGCGCTCAGCGTGTCCAGCACACTTCCCACAGGCTTTCCTCCGATCGTAGCCACAGCCACGGTATACCGGGGGATCGCGAGGTGCTGCGCGGGATCACCCAACAGGGTAAATTTCCGTGCATTGTGATCGATCGTATCCAGTGCGTTTGCATTCTTTGCGCGACGTAACACCTCACCGATGGTGGGATATACGCCAGGCGCATCAGGTTTATAGAGTCGCTTCAAAACCGATTCGGTCAATCGCTCATTCGAACCGGAAAACACGGCTCGCACTGTCGTCATCAAGGCAAACGAACCGCCATTCGGGTTTCGCAATAAATGCTCACCCGTAGTGGTATAGCCGGGCTCATCATACCCGGCAAACGAACAGGTCGCGGTAATGAACAACGGCATATTGTCCAGATTGGAATAGCTCTGAGCCTGGTTGATCCCCAGCACTCGTTCCTGCGTCCAGCCATTCGGTCCGCCATGGCCGAGGTAGGTCACGGACAAGGCGCCTTTCCGGATATTTTCATCAATCGCTTCCACCACAGCCGGATACCGGTCTCCACCTGGTGTGGATTCCTGTGGATAGGCATCGAGGTATACTTTCTCCTGGTTCAGCAACGGATGAAGGGATTGCATTTGGGTGGCCAGGTTGTCAGCCTGGTTCAGATGCGTATTGCCGTCCTGGTCATCAGCGACCATGACGATGCGGTTTCGCCAGTTGGCGAGGGTGGATGGATTAGTATCGTAGTAAATGATCTTGTTGACGATCCCCATGGCTTCTTCCGCGGTCGTGGCCGTCAGCCTGCCGACAGCAATATCAATCGCGCCCACGAGGTTGCGTCCTTCACTTTCATCCAGCAGCGCAAAGAAATCATCTGAAGGAAAGGACCGGATCGGATCCAGTGACTTTTCGGTTTCGAACGCGGGAATAAAATTGTGATACGGCAATTCAGGATTGATATTCAAATAATCATAGGTCGCATCACCGATTAGCAAGAGGTAGCGGAATTCCGGATCGCGTTGATACAGCATACGCGCAAAATCCCGGATCGCAGCCGGATCAGCCGAGCCGCCTCCAAATTCTTCGAACACCTTGCTCACCGGAACAGCAACCACATTCAGCGCGCTGTACATGCTCCGGTGCTCCGCGAGTTCCAGCGCTGCTTCTTCAAAATCATCGTAATACACGATCAGCATCTGGGCCGTCTCAATCGCATGGAGGTTCTGATTTTCGACAACGCCCGTATATAGAGGCGTAAGCACATCCTGAGCCGGATTGAAGGCCACATACTGCCGCACTGTATTCAGCGATTCGCCTGGATGGTTAAATCGCACTTTATCTGTTCGTTCGTATTGTTGTTGCAAAACGTTCAATGGGTCCGTTACATCCCAGATCATACCTCCCTGAGGCAGGTTCTCGATTTCGTAAGTCGGCGCGCCGAGATAGGATTGTCTTGGATCGCAAATGGAAAGCAACTTGCCCGCCTGGTACTTGTTTTGTTTCCAGAAATTGAGTTGCAGGTAATCTATCCAGGCTCTTGAATTCACCCCATTCGCGTTTGGATAGCGCACCTGGATCTTGTCCGGCACGAATCCTGCCATAAACTTGCCCTGGATTACTGCATCGTTGGCAAATGAGGCATCAAAGTCGTCGAGGTTCACAGCGCCGATGATCCGGTCAAATACAGTACTTCCCAAGTGCAGGTAAACCCGATTCGATGCGCCGGCACGAAGTGCAACATGCATCTTGTAGTGAAGCGTATCGCCGGGCACCATGTCGGTCAGGTCGAAACGATCTGTGTAGTCCAGTTGTGTGACAACCGCCATTTCATCACCGTAAAACTCCTGTCCGGTCCCCGGTGGGCGATAGCGACCCAGCAGGTTGACCTTGTCTTCTTCGAGGCGTTGAAAAACCTGGCTGGTTGATGACACATATTGACCGCCACTTCCAGCGGCACGGTCTGTCATGGCCAAACGGCCGGGTCCGTTGATGATGACATAGTAATGGTTCTGGTTGTCGTAAATATTATTGTCCATCTGGAACGACCTGTCCAATGGATCATAAGTCCATTGATCCGGACCCTCACCATACCATAGTATATAGTCACCGGATTGAAACTGGCCATCGTCCAGCCCGACACCGAGTGTAGCGACCTGTTCCAGGTCATCAATGCGCGGATCAGCATTGGCTTGGGGAATGCGACCCGATCCATTGGAAAAAATGGCGATCCGCCCGGATGTGATCGTGGAAGGCTCCACTTTGAGCTTATCTTTGATAAAATTGTAATCCAGCCTGTAAACACCGGTTTGTTCCACCGATATTTTATGAATGGAGCCCTGGGCCAGTACAGACTCAGTCTTGAACTGGGCTACCAGACTGCCGAAGCAAATGAGGCTGAACGTGACGAGAAGGGTAAGTTTTCGATACATACTAGATCTGATCCTTAAGCGTGCCGAAAATCGTTATAAAAACGTTAACTGATTCCCGGTATTGTCGCACAATACCTTTTTCTGGCCATCGACCGACATTTCGCGCGGATTCCGGCTATTCAAACGCGATCAATGGACATACCTGATTAGAATGGATTATTATTGTATCCGGTTCATTTGTTTTTCGAATTGATACACCCCAACCTGAAAATACGGCTTTTGGCCCTGGCTTTGCTCTACTGGCTTCCGGGACATTTGATCTCGACGGTCAATGCTCAGGACCCGGTGTTTTCCCAATATTACATGGCGCCCCTACAACTTAACCCGGGGTTGGCCGGGCTGACGGAAGGTCCGCGGATTGCGGCAAACTATCGGAACCAGTATCCGGGATTCAACCAGGCCTATCAGACCTACGCTTTATCCTTTGACCAGTTTTTTGACCGGGAAAACATCGGGATCGGCTTCTGGCTGCTCTCGGACGACGCAGGAAACGGGATCCTGAAAACAATCAAGGCTGCCGGCATTTTCTCTTACAGGTTGCAGCTCAGTGACAACACCTACACCAAAATGGGGGCTGAAGTCGGATTGGTCCAATCCACACTCAATTGGAACAAGCTGGTATTCGGCGACCAGATCGATGATTATTTGGGTGAGATCAGCCCTGGCGGGACGCCCTTCCCGACCGAGGAGGTGGCTCCTGAAAACAATGCTGTGTATTACCCGGACCTGGGTCTTGGCGGCATTGTATATGGCCGAAAACTTTTTGCCGGCGCTTCCCTCCGACACCTCAATCGGCCGGATCCGAATTTCATCAAAACCAATGATAACCTGTCTCCCAGACTGCCCATGCAATTCACCCTGCACGCGGGCGGTTCGTTCGAGATCTTTCGCCGTTGGCTCCGGTCATGGACCACTGTGCGGATCACACCTTCCGTCATCTTTGTCAACCAGGGTCCGCTGAACCAAATCAACGGTGGGGCGACTTTTGACGCGGGGATCCTGAGCCTGGGTGTCCATTACCGGCACAGTGCGGGGCAATCGGAATCGCTTATCGCGGCCATTGGACTAAGGACCAGTCATTTACGTATAGGGTACAGTTTTGATTATATCCTTTCCGGATTTCCGCTCAGCGGCGGCACCCATGAGCTCGGACTGGTCTATCAGTTTGAGGATGGTGATGTGGAATCCCGGTACAACGACTGCCTCAGGCTATTTCGTTAGTAACCAGCCTGAAAGGCACAATTTTTGCCTGCTTTATGGTGCTTTCCGGAAAACAATATTTACCGGAGGGTTACGTTTGAGAAAATGTATATTTGTCCCTCTTTTAACAAATCCGTGTTGTTGAACATGAACAAATTCCTTTTGATCCTCGCCGGAGCCGGTATGCTGTTATCCTTCGGTGCCTGTAAAAGCGGTGGTGATCGCTCATCCTCCACCGGCTGGAAATTCAACGATCAGGAATGGGGTGGTTTTGAAAAAATATCCTCTCCTGAGCAGATCATTGGCCCAAACCTGGTGCCGGTCGACGGTGGTACATTCACCATGGGTCTGACCGATCAGGATGTGACCTTTGAATGGGACAACGTACCCCGCCGGATCACCGTGTCTTCCTTCCTGATGGATGAAACCGAGATCTCGAACCACAACTACCGTGAATTTGAATACTGGACCACGCGCGTCCTTGGCGAATCCTATCCCCAGGAAATATTGAACATTCGTCCCGACACGCTGGTATGGCGTGAGGAATTGGCGTTCAACGAGCCGCTGGTGCATACTTATTATCGCCACCCCAGTTATGATGATTACCCGGTTGTGGGTGTCACCTGGGAACAGGCCAATAAATACTGCGAATGGCGTACAGACCGCGTGAATGAAATGCTACTGGTGGAAAAAGGTGTGCTGAACCTGACGGTTGACCAAAAAGATTCAGACAACTTCAACACGGAAGCGTATTTGTTCGGTCAATACCAGGGCAGTGTCAAGAAAAACCTGAAAGACCTTCAGACCGGTGGCGAGCGTCCTGTTCGATTTGAAGATGGTATCCTTTTGCCGGCTTACCGCCTGCCGACTGAAGCTGAGTGGGAATATGCCGCGCTGGCTCTGCAAGGCAACAGCCTCTCCAGCAAGGATGAGTTGATTTCCGATCGCCGGATCTTCCCGTGGGATGGCAACACGGCCCGCTACAAATCACACGACAAGAGCCAGGGTCGCATGCTGGCCAACTTCAAAGAATCCAGAGGTAACTATATGGGTGCATCCGGTCGTCCAAATGACAACGCACCGTTCCCCTCCCCTGTACGTTCCTTCTTCCCCAACGATTTCGGCTTGTACAACATGGCCGGCAACGTGAGCGAATGGACATCAGATGTATACCGTCCGATGACCAGTCTGACCCTGCGCGATGTTGAGCAACAAGATCTGAACCCTTACCGGGGAAATATCTTCAAAGAGCGCGTTGTTGATGAAAACGGTCGTCCGGTGGAAAAAGACAGCCTGGGTCGAATTCGTTATCAAATCGTTGAAGACACGATCGCAGAAATGCGCGAGAATTACAAAAAAGGAAATGTGGTTGACTACCGCGATGACGATTCCGAATCTGTGATGTATCTCTATGGCGAATCCTCACTGATCAACGACAGCAGCCGTGTGATCAAAGGTGGTTCCTGGGCTGACCGCCTGTATTGGTTGTCACCAGGCACACGCCGGTTCAAGCAGCAAACCCATGGTGACCGCACGATTGGTTTCCGTTGTGCCATGCACCGGATCGGTGGCTCTGAACCGGGCGGTGTAATCGGCGGACACGATTTTGGTGGCAAGAAATCCAAAACGAATCGTCGATACAAGTAAAATATTTGAAAAAAATACGAAAACGCCTGTAGCTCGCTGCGGGCGTTTTTTTTTGCCTGCGATCCGCAATACGGTCAATATTATCATTGACTATTTTTGCCTCACTGTCAATCCCGCACCTGTTACCCCATGGATATTCCTTCTCTTTATAAACTATACCTGCATCACCCGGTCATTTGTACCGATACGCGCAAACTGACGCCGGGTTGTATTTTCTTTTGCCTGAAAGGAGAGCATTTTGATGGAAATCAATTTGCGTCCCAGGCCCTGGCACAAGGCGCGGCTTATGCCGTGATCAGCGACCGGCAATTTGTCACGGACAAAACCATCCTGGTAGCGGATACACTGAAGACCCTGCAGGATTTGGCCAAACATCATCGACGACAGTTATCGATCCCTGTGATCGGGATCACCGGGAGCAATGGAAAAACAACGACCAAGGAATTGCTCCATACAGCACTCTCCATTTCATTCAAGACATTCGCCACGATCGGAAACCTGAACAATCACATTGGGGTCCCGCTGTCTTTGCTCAATGCACCGCATGACCGTGAGATCCTCATCATTGAAATGGGCGCCAATCATATCGGTGAGATCAGGATGCTTTGCGCGATCGCGCAGCCGACACATGGTCTCATCACCAATATCGGTAAAGCTCACCTGGAAGGATTCGGTTCTCTCGAGGGCGTGCAAAAAGGGAAAGGCGAATTGTTTGCGTATATCGATGCAACCGATGGTGTCGCATTTGTCAATGCGGATGATCCCAGGGTGACTGATCTGGCAAAAAATCTTCGACATAAAATTTCGTACAGTATCGAGGGAAAAGCAAATGCGGATTGTGCATTTGAATTCCATATGCATGACGACGGCCATTTTACACTGTCCAAGCCTGATGGGTCTGTCCGGATCTCATCATCGTTATTCGGCACTTACAATGCCATTAACATGGTAGCGGCGTTTGCGGTAGGTGATCATTTTAAAGTTCCTGCTGACAAAATGACCAGCGCCTTTGCTGCATTCCAGTCTGGCGCCAATCGATCGGAAGTGATCCATCACCACGGATGCACCATCGTCAAGGACGCGTACAACGCAAATCCGACGAGCATGGAAGCCGCCGTGCGTTCCTTTGCCAGCCGGTATCCGGATGGCATTGTCATACTTGGGGACATGAAAGAGCTCGGGGCAGAATCACTGGAAGCACATCGAAGCATGACCGCATTGTTGGCGTCACTTGGATTACAAAATGTATTTCTTGTTGGTCCGGAATTCGCCAATGCAAAACCGTCCATTGCAGTTTCCGACAAACGCTTTGCCTGGCGGAATACGGTTGATGAGCTGAAAGCGAATTGGAATTGGGATGACCACAAGGGTCAAAACATCCTGATCAAAGGGTCACGGTCTATGAAACTTGAAAAACTCCTGGACTAAAGAAAAAGGACTTTTACTCCATCACACAACGGATCACGCGTTCGCTGTAATCATCCTCGCAGGCGCGCCGGTAATCGAGGTAGGAACAAGCCACCTTACGACCGGATTGATTTCGGATCCACCAGCGACCGGAGTGCTCACTCTTGAAAAACTGTAACGTCTGGTCGTGATCTTTCATCTGCACATGATACTCGGTGAGCCGGCTTTGTTCCGGGTCTTCGCGCATGGTTGAGCCTTCAATCGCATACCATATCATCTGGGCTAAAGCATTGGCCATCATGCCGGATTCATCTTCCTGCGGATCATATCCGTAGATCCCGATCGTCGACACCGTTTGACTGGCCCCGGCATACCGGAAAAGCTGGCAGGCTTCGAATACATTCAGTCCACTGGCCGACATGCCAGATATATAACCCGCATCCGCCGCGCACATGCTGTCGACATGAAACAGCAACGTATCCGCATCCCGGATACAGGGTTCGGCGAGCTGGATATCATGTTTCAATTCGCTCAGCCGCAGATGGCCTTCCACCTGGAGATGATTTTCTGTGACGAGATGGCGCTGCGTGCCAATATACTGGATGAGGGGTTCCTTTCCCTGCTGGCGAAAGTGAATATCATCGTCGAGATTGGATTCCCGGATCACGCAAGTGAGCTTGGACTGCTCCATCTGGTAGCGCATGAATCCGACTGGCGCCCCGATCAGGACAACCAGTGCCCCGAGCGCCTTGAGTTCGTGTAACACGGGAACCACGGCCTCCGGGTTTCGCTGGGTGATCATCCCGCAGTCGATCAACCGGAGCCCCTTCGAGGGCCCTTTGCTAAACTGGTAAAGCTGCTTTTTGATCTTCTTTGAGGCCTGACGGTCAAAACTGACGAGGAACAGGTCCCCGGTGGTGATCTCGAGGTCATCTTCCGGCAAAAAGCGGATTTCATGCCAAATCGAACCTTGCTGATCCGGTCAGGCCGGATTGTCCCCTGATCCTCGGGGGTAAACCAATGTGCTATCATCAGGTAAATATATTATGTTTTTATATAATATGAAACGAATTTTTGTCATAAACCCTTGAAAGCCATTTAGCCAGCGGTATGGCCCGATGAGTATTTGGGCGGTTTATTCCTGAAAAAGGAACTATATTTGTTACACACAATCTGTTTCAAACACAAATCAGAACCCTATGAAGCGACTATGCATTTACGCGTTGTTTAGTCTCCCCTTTTTGAACGCCCCTAGTCTGTTCTCACAATCCACTGAAGATCAATTCACTCCGGGCACGATCACCGACGAAATGACGGTCAATCCGGAGCAAAATAAAATGTGGAGGACGGGCCAGGCCAAGTATTCCGCCAAGCCCAAATCCATGTGGGAGATCGGGATCCATGGCGGCACTTCCTTCATCTCCGGTGATGTCGAAGCGCCGTTCCCAGCCGGTTACGGCTTCGGTCTTCATGTCCGCAAGGCGATCAACTATTCCCTTTCCTGGCGCCTGGATGGCACGTATACCAGTTCCAAAGGCTATGACGCGCGCTCCTACAATTTCCTCGGTTCCGAGCGCACCTACAACCAGAATATTGACCGGTTTCCGGCGCTGGCCGCGTATACCGATGAAGGCACCAACGATGACAATATCCATCGCAACTACAAGTCCAATATGCTGGTCCTCTCCCTCGAGGCCGTCCTGAACATTGGAAACGTGTTGTTCCATAATCCCACCAACAAGTGGAATTTCTATGGCGCGATCGGAGCGGGATTCAATTTCCCCGATGTTACCACCGACCTGCTCAACGGCAGTGTGCCCTATGATTTCTCAAGCGTATCAGCCGGACTTGATCTGACCACAAGCCAGGGCCGGAAAGATGCCCGTAAAAATCTGAAAGACCTGCTCGATGGTGATTTCGAAACTGCAGGTGGCGTTGAAAATGATATCATCACCATCTTTAATGACGCAAAGACCGTGATCCCGCATGTGAGCCTGGCGGTCGGCTTGTCCCACAAATTTTCCAACCGGATCAATCTCGGCATTGAGCAGCGATTGCTGATCAGTGATAACGATCTGCTCGACGCCTATGAGAATCGGACCAATCTGGATGAAACCACCAGCAACGATATGTCACACTACACATCGCTGCGACTGGGCATTAATCTTGGTTCATTTCAGAAACGTGTCGAGCCCTTATACTGGGTCAATCCACTTGACGGACCATTGGGCGATCTTGCTGAGTTGAAGCAGCGGCCAAAATTTGACCTGACCGATACGGATGGTGACGGTGTCATTGACATGATCGACCAGGAGATCAATACGCCTGCTGGTTGTCCCGTTGATACCCGCGGTATTACACTGGACAGCGACGGTGATGGCGTGGTGGATTGCAAAGACCAGGAGCCGTACTCACCTCCGGGCTATGAAGTGAATGGCAGTGGTGTGGCCCAGGTCACCGACCCGCCGTTGAAAGAAGACCAGGTCGTCGAGTTGATCAACCAACGCACGTCATCCCTGGCCTCCAGCTTGAACTGGTTCCTCCCGATGATCCATTTCGATCTGAACAAATATTATATCAAGCCGGAGTTCTATGGCTCATTGCACCATATCGCTTCCGTGCTGAAAGCGCATCCGGATGTCAAAGTTGTTGTGACCGGATTTGCGGACAATCGCAACACGGAAGAGTATAACAACGTCCTTTCGTACAACAGATCAAACGAAGCCATCAATTACCTGATGGAAAACTATAACCTTCCCAGAGACCGGTTTGTCCTGAATTATGGCGGTGAGGATTCACCGTTGGTGGAAGGGTTGAAGGATACATACAATATCCCGAGATCGGAAGAGTTCAAACATTACATGAACCGTCGCGTGGAATTCCGGGTCGCTACCGGAACGGATGCGGACATGAGCCGCCCGGCAGGCCCTGAAGCCGGTGAAAACACGCCAGGGTCCCGGTTTTCCGGCAATTATAATTCGGGATATTAATGCTTTTGCATAGGGTTATTTGAGATAGATTTTTGTGTAATCAAAAGCTCCTTCCCCCACCCGGGTCGGGGCTTTTGATTTTATGGCACTATCTCTACCTTTACCAGACTGAATTTCATACAATTTCAAATCATGGCGGAGATTATACGAATGCCCCGGTTGAGTGACACGATGGAAGAGGGCAACATTGTCAGCTGGCTGAAAAAAGTGGGAGACCCTGTAAAACCCGGCGATATCCTGGCCGAGGTCGAAACAGACAAAGCGACAATGGAACTGGAAAGTTTTCACGAAGGAACCCTGCTTTACATTGGTGTGGAAGAGGGACCTGTTCAGGTGGATGGCGTACTGGCTGTGATCGGTAAAAAGGGAGAGGATTACCAAAAGTTGTTGGCAGAAGCAGGATCCGGTTCACCCGCGGAATCATCAGATCCTCCTACCCCTACCGAAAATGCAACGGCGAAATCAGGGAAAGCCACAAATGGGCACGAGCCTGTTCCTGCACCGGTAGCAGCCGAACCAGCGCCAGCTGAAACCGAAGATGGCTCCCGGATCAAATCTTCACCCCTCGCGAAATCGATGGCTGCTGAAGCCGGCGTGGATATTTCCCGAATCGAAGGCACCGGGGACGGCGGTCGCATCGTCAAGCGGGATGTGGAAAATTTCGTGGCCAGTCAATCAAAGTCCGGCAGCAAGCAAGTAGCCAATATCCCTTCCGCACCCCAATATGGTGATGTTCCGGTTTCGCAAATGCGGAAGACGATCGCCCGTCGCCTGGCTGAGAGCAAGTTCACCGCGCCACACTTTTACCTGACCATCAAGATCAATATGGATCAGACCGCGGAGGCGCGCAAACAATTGCAGGATCAAAACGGGATCAAGGTCTCGTTCAATGATTTTGTGTTGAAAGCCTGCGCCATGGCATTACGCCAGCACCCGATGGTCAATGCGTCCTGGCTTGGGGACAAGATCCGGGTCAATAAAGATATCAATGTCGGTGTGGCAGTAGCGGTGGAGGATGGATTGCTGGTGCCCGTGTTGTTCCATGCCGATCGAATGGGATTATCCGAGATCAACAGCCTGGTCGCTACACTGGCTGAAAAAGCGCGCAATAAAAAATTGCAGCCGCAGGAAATGCAAGGCAATACGTTCAGCGTCTCCAACCTCGGCATGTTTGGCATTGATGAATTCACCGCCATTATCAATCCCCCGGATTCAGGTATACTTGCCATTGGCACGATCAGTGATGAAGTGTTCATCGAAAACGGAGAGATCCTGAGCAAGAAAATGATGAAGGTGACCATGTCCTGTGATCATCGGGTCATCGACGGGGCCACCGGGGCCAGGTTTCTGCAAACCTTTAAACAATACCTCGAGAATCCCGTAGCGATGCTCCTTTGATCCTGAAATCATTCCGGATTTTATATATAACTTTATTCTCATATGTCCCAATCCTCATCTTCCCGGCATCTCGAAAATGCCATTCGCGCAATCGGCCAGTTACCGGGGATCGGACGGAAAAGCGCACTTCGCATCGCGCTTTTCCTGTTGAAGAATAAAGCCCAGATCCTGCCGGACCTGATTTCCGGGCTGAATGGCATCAAGGACCATATCAAACATTGCCAGGTCTGTCATAACCTGAGCGACGATGACATGTGCATGATCTGCCGCGACAACAGCCGGCATCGCCAGCTGATCTGTGTGGTGGAAAACGAGCGCGATGTGATGGCCATCGAAGACACCGGGCAATACCACGGCCTGTATCATATCCTGGGCGGCGTCATCTCCCCGATCGAAGGGATTGGCCCACAAGATCTGCACATCCCCACCCTGATGGAACGTATCACGTCCGGAGAAGTGACTGAATTGATCATGGCCGTAAGCCCGACCATCGAAGGGGAAACCACCATTTTCTATTTATCCAAATTACTGCAGCCCCATAATGTCAAGGTCAGCGTCATCGCGCGCGGTGTCGCGTTTGGTGGCGAGCTGGAATACACGGATGGCGTCACCCTTGGGCGTTCCATTCTTACCCGCACCCAAATGGAAATGACCGAGAACGCCTAATCTCCAGCCGGGTGAGACTCTCCGTCATTATTGTCAGCTATAACGTCTATCCTTTTCTCGACAATGGTCTCCGATCCGTTCGCCAGGCGTTGAAAGGTATGGACGCGGAGATCATTGTCGTGGATAACGCGTCCGTCGATCGCACGCCCCAACTGGTAGTCCAACATTTTCCGGAAGTCCGGTTACTCGTGAACGCTATCAATGTGGGTTTTGCGAAGGCGAATAACCAGGCCATTCGGGAAAGCCGGGGTGAATATGTGTTGCTGCTGAATCCCGATACCATTGTTGCTGAAGACACGCTTGTCAAATGCCTTGCTTTCATGGACGCTAAGCCGGAGGCTGGCGCGTTGGGCGTTAAAATGCTGGACGGTAGCGGACAATATTTACCCGAGTCAAAAAGAGGCTTGCCCACGCTGCGTTCCTCGTTCATGAAAATGACCGGGTTGTATAAACTCCACCCGCGGTCAAAAACATGGAATGCGTATTACCAGGGCCATATTCGGGAGGACGAGATCGCGAAGGTGGAGGTATTGACCGGCGCGTTCATGCTGATGCGAAAAACGGCACTGGATAAAACCGGGTTGCTGGACGAGGACTTTTTCATGTATGGTGAGGACATTGATCTCTCTTATCGAATTACCAAAGCCGGGTATGCCATTTACTATTATCCCGAGGCGCATATCATTCACTACAAAGGAGAATCCACCAAGCGTTCTTCGCTCAATTACCTGTTGACCTTCTACCAGGCCATGCTGATCTTTATCCGGAAGCATCCGGAATTCAAGGGTCAGCAATTTTTGATCCGGCTGGCGATCTACCTCCACGGATTCATTCGCCTCACTAAAAACCTGGTTCGGCGCTGGTGGCCGCTAGCGCTTGATGCGGTGGTGATCGCGGGATGTTTTTTGGGTATCAGTAAGCTCTGGGCTACCTATTACTTTCAAGCACCCGATTACTTCAGACCGGAATTTTATTACATCAATATCCCGTTGTACACCATCCTGATCGTGGTGTCGATGTTGCTCAATGGCGCCTATGATCCGCCATACCGGAAACGATCCACGTGGATCGGATTTTTTACAGGCCTGGTGCTGTTACTGATCGTTTATGCGTTGTTGCCTACTCAGCTACGCACATCCCGAATGGTGCTGTTATTGGGCGCCGGCGCGATCACCTTGTTGATGGCCTGGATGCGACACGCACTCAGACCCTGGCGCAAAACCAGGCAAGATAAATTCAGCGATAAACTTCGTCGCGTGATCATCATTTCAGGTGCCGAAGAAGCTACTCGCATCAAAGAGGTCATCAATCGGTCGAAAGATCAGATCCAGATTATCGGTATAGTCAATCCGCTGAAATCCGAATCATCAGCTGACAGCCTGGGACCGATGGAACGCATTGATGAAATCGTGCGCGTACACCGGATCGAAGAGATCATCTTCAGTGCCCGGGATGTTCCGTTTTCCGTCTTTACAGGCACGATGACAGCCCTGGGTCCAACCTTGCGCTATATGATGGCCGCTTCATCCACCATGAATATCGTCGGGAGCATGAGCCGGGATACGGAAGGCGAATCGTACGCGCTGCAAATTCATTTCGTGTTGTCTGAACCGGCAGCGAAGCGAACCAAACGTGTATTTGATTTTTTCAGTGCCCTGATCATCCTGATCACCAGTCCGTTTGGGCTGTTTTTCATTCCGGGATGGCCTATCGCCATGCGAAATACGCTTGCCGTTTTGTTCGGTACAAAACATGGGTTTCCTACCATCCGGCTGATCCCATGATGAATAATTTACCTGCGCTCAAGCCCGGCGTCCTGGCACCGGCATATCCACAACTGGGTGAGCCGGCCGATCGAAGGCTGGAGCACATTCATTATGTTTATGCCCGGGACTATCACTGGACCACCGACCTGTCCATCCTGACATCCCAACTCAAACGCATCGGACAGATGCTCTACCGGCATGGCTGAAAAAATCATCGAGACGATCAAGCGTGAAGCGGAAAAGCAGTATGAGACCATATTGCAGGTACGCCGTGATTTGCACCAGCATCCGGAATTGTCTTTTGAAGAAGAAAGGACATCCGGAAAAGTAAAAGCATTTCTTTCCCAACATCAAATCCCGTTTACAGATGGCTGGGCTGGACATGGCGTTGTGGCGACAATCGAAGGTGAGCAACACGGACCGATGCGCATGCTGCGCGCGGACATGGATGCATTGCCGATCCAGGAAGTGAATGAGGTTGCGTATAAATCGGTCAACCCCGGTGTAATGCATGCTTGTGGCCACGATGTTCATACGAGTTGTGTTCTGGGTGCGGCAGCCATTCTCCAAACCCTTAAAAAAGATCTGGCCGGCACAGTGAAACTTGTCTTTCAACCCGGTGAAGAAAAACTCCGGGTGGCGCGTCGCTAATGATCAATGCAGGATTGTCAAACCCGACGACCGGTCTATATGATCGGGCAGCATGTGTTTCCATCCATGCCGCGGCCATGTCGGTTTCCGGTCTGGCGTCTATATGGCTTCTGCTGATGAAATCTATATGACGATCGTAGGCAAAGGCGGTCATGCGGCCACACCGCATCAATGCGTAGATCCGATCACGCTTGCGGCCAGGGTGGTGACCACACTCCAGGAAATTGTAAGCCGCACACTGGACCCGGTAAGGCCCGGTGTACTGAGCATAGGTAAAATCTATTCCGATGGCGGCGCCACCAATGTGATCCCCGATAAAGTTTATCTCGAGGGGACCCTTCGGGCCATGGATGAAACCTGGCGATTTGAAACACACGACCGGATCATTCGTTGGGTACAGGAGTTGTGCCGATCCGCGGGCGGCGACGCTATTGTCCGCATTGAAAAGGGATATCCTTGTCTCCTCAACAATGAAAAGGTCACTGCCGCATGCCGGGATCTCGCTATACATTTTCTCGGCGAGGAGAATGTGCATGAACTGCCAATCCGCATGACCGCAGAAGATTTTGCCTTCTATGCTCAAGAGGTGGATGCAACATTCTACCGTCTCGGTACCGCCGGGCCTGAAAATGAAAAAAGCGCTCCGGTCCACACCAATCGATTCGATATCCATGAGCCTGCCCTGAAGACCGGCATGGGACTGATGGCCTTTCTCGCCTTGACCTACCAGGGATAAGCCCTTTAAAAATCACAGTCCCCTATTTTTCACACCAAAACATATATTATTTTTTATAAATTGTAACTACAATACAATCAATGTATTATTTTTGAAAGAATTTCATAATATTTAACTGATAATCAACTACATCCACTATGTCGAAGGTCCTGATCGTCGATGATGAACGGAGTATCCGTCATACCCTGCGCGATATCCTTGAGTTTGAAAAATACGAGGTCGATGAAGCCGCGGATGGCATGGAAGCCCTTGTGAAAATTAAACAAGGCCAGTATGACGTCATCGTGCTGGATATCAAGATGCCCAAGCTGGACGGCATGGATGCCCTGGATAAGATCCAGGAGATCGCGCCGGAAACGCCGGTGGTCATGATCTCAGGCCACGCCTCCATCGACACTGCTGTCGAAGCCGTAAAGAAAGGCGCCTTCGATTTCATCTCCAAACCACCGGACCTCAATCGCCTGCTCATCACTCTACGTAACGCGATGGATAAATCCGAACTGATCACCGAACGGAAAGTACTTCAGACCAAGGTGACCAACAGTCGCTCACAGCCGATTGTCGGCGAATCGAAATGCATCCAGCAGATCATGTCGACGATTGAGCTCGTGGCCCCAACCGATGCGCGCGTACTGATCACCGGACAGAATGGAACCGGAAAAGAACTGGTAGCGCACTGGATCCATCAGAAGAGCCAGCGTCGCGATCATCCCCTGATCGAAGTGAATTGCGCGGCCATTCCTTCTGAGCTGATCGAAAGCGAGCTTTTCGGTCATGAAAAAGGCGCATTCACCTCCGCGATCAAAACCCGGACGGGCAAGTTTGAGCTCGCCAATGGCGGAACTATTTTCCTCGACGAAATTGGCGACATGAGCCTGTCAGCGCAAGCCAAAGTATTGCGCGCCCTGCAGGAAAACAAGATCGTCAGAGTAGGTGGTGACAAACAGATCAAGGTGGACGTCCGCGTAATCGCCGCCACGAATAAAGACTTGCGCAAACTCATCGATGCCGGACGTTTCCGCGAAGACTTGTATCACCGGCTCGCCGTCATCATCATCGATGTGCCACCGTTAAAAGAACGCGTGGATGACATCCCGGCCCTGATCCAGCATTTCAATACCGAGATCTGCAAGGATTACGGTATTCCGGAGAAGACATTTGACGCAAAGGCGATGAAAAAATTACAATCCCTGCCCTGGACCGGGAATATCCGGGAATTGAAAAATGTCGTCGAACGACTGATCATCCTCGGTGGCAAGACCATCAGTTCGGCGGATATCGATAGATTTGTTTTACCGACCACCCAATCCATCCTGGAAATGCGGGAGGTCATGTCCAGGTTCAGCAACCTGAACGAACTCCAGCGGTTTATTGAGCAGGAGTTTGCCAATTATCAATCTTCGCTCGACTAGACGTTGAGCCACTAGAGGAACAGGTCAATTTTAGCTATGGATCACAAGGAACCCACCCCCGGCGAAGCGCGTCCACCTCGTTTGATGAAGCAGTGGACCGAACTGAAAGGCGAGAATGCCTGGACTATGTTCAAGGTCTTGGCGGAATTTGTGGACGGCTTTGAGTCCCTCAACCGGATCGGTCCCTGTATCTCCATTTTCGGCAGCGCCCGAACCCAGCCCAATCATCCGCACTATCAGCTTGCAGTAAAGATCGCACAGCGACTGACGGATGCGGGATTCGGGATCATTACCGGTGGCGGACCGGGCATCATGGAGGCGGCCAACAAAGGTGCAAGTTTGCAGGGGGGTGTTTCCGTTGGCCTCAATATTGATCTGCCATTCGAGCAATTCCACAACGCGTATATCGATGCGGATAAAAACCTGAGTCACCGGTACTTTTTCGTCCGTAAGGTCATGTTTGTCAAATACGCGCAGGGCTTCGTTGTTCTGCCTGGCGGATTTGGACCATGGACGAATTATTCGAAGTGTTGACCCTGATCCAGACAAAAAAGATATCGCCGGTCCCGGTGATCCTGGTGGGCAGTAAATTCTGGAACGGCCTCAGGGAATGGATCATTGGCACGATGCTGGAAAAGGAAAACAATATCAACCGGGAGGATCTGGAGTTGATCCCCATCTTTGATGATCCGGAGGATGTTGTGGACTACGTCAACCGCTTCTATGCCGAGCGTCATGACGAACTCAGCCCCAACTACACGCTGAATTTTTTTCGCGATTACTAGTCGACGCGGAAGGCGACTTCGAGGTTTTCCCAGGACATGACGACGCCCAATTCGCGCACATCAAATTCCAGGCGCTCACGGAATTGTACTGACTTCACGGGTTTGACAGTCACCCGAAGTACATCCTTATCCGGATTGTAGCGATACGCCCCCCACTGATCCCAGACGCTGTTGAAAATCACGACCCATTCCGATTCGCCGGGGATTGTAAAGAGACCATACTTGCCGGCTGGCAGTGTCTGATCTTCAATTTTAACATCCTGAGTTGTTTCGAAAATGGTGGCCTCATTGGCCCCGGTGCGCCATACTTTGCCATAAGGCACCAGCTCACCCCAAATCGTACGCTCTTTAACCGCGGGCGAGGAATAATGGATAGCAATTTTTGCATCATTGATTTTCCCTTCGGCAGATGCCGGCGGGCTTGGACGCGCAGATTTGTCTTCCTGTGCCGATACGGTTGAGGTCAAGGCAAAAACGATAAAGAGGGATGCCAGAAACTGAAAAGAGGCTTTCATAGAGTCATTATTTAGACGTTCAAGGTACGATATAAACAGGAAATTGACCTCCGGGTTCAGTCCTGCAGGTCAATTGAAAAAGCTGGTTTCGACCCCCAACCGGAAATACCTGCGGTAGTGCGGATAGCCTTCCGCATGGTAGAGAATTCTGTCCTTGAACAGCCCGATGACATCATCCATACGGGCATATACTTTGAGGAACCGGACCTTGATCCCGATACCCGCGTCCAGCCGGATGTATTCAGGAATTTCCAGTCCGCCGGTCAGATGATATGTACCTGTAACCGGGAACCAGGACATACCGGAAAAACTGCTGTAATGGGTGATCTGCACCCCGGGCATGACCTGCAGCTTGCGCTGAAATAAATGCAGCCTGCCCGCGATCGAGGCCTGGTAAAACCATTCCGGGAGACCCAAATAATCTTCATCATGCGGTTGCAGCACACCATTGACGGAAAATTCCAGCCATTTGAGATCGAATGTTTTGCTCGCATAAAAACGCCGGATGGACACTGAACTTCCAGCCTGCACGGGCGCCGGGATCTCATTGAAATAAATGTAATTGTCAAACAGGATCCATTGCAGACCCGCCTTCAGTTGCTGTTCTTCCCATTTCCAGCCCACGCCCAGCACCTGCTGGAACGGATCCCTCAGCTCTGCCTCGTATACCAACTGACTATTTACATACAAGGAGGATTCGATCATATATGGTCTCCTTCCCGAGATGGACCACTCGCCAAAGAGGATACCCACTTTCTCCGTATTCAATTCACCCCTGGCATCAAACCTGAACGAACCTTCGGCTTGTCCCAACCCCAGGGACAGATTACCTGTCAATCGCAAGGGTTCCACCCATTGAAACTCACCGCGTGCATCAAAGTATAATTCATTGATCGTTCGCTCATCCGGCTCCTGGTTTAACCGGATACCACGATACCGAATGGAAGATTGCAGGGTGGAGTTAATATCTCTGAATGGTAATGACAATCCCGCGCTCCATTCATGCTCGGTCAGTGAGGTAAACTGTCGTATACCCCGATCATCTGTGATAAAAACCGGATCGTAATACAATGCATTGACCGGTTGCGCATCATCTGCATACTTGACATCAGTGTTGGTCCATTTGCCCTGGAGCCATGCCTCTACATTGAAAGCCGAGGTGTCCGGAAGCAGCTTGAGCATTTGCCGGGTCTGCAAAGATCGTTGCCGGTGTGTTGTAATTCCACTCTGCAGGAAAATCGGGATGGTGATGTCCGGCCAGTTGGGACGTCCGATCGAATCCGGATCTGAAATACCGCCGTTCTCCTGGGCGATCGCCGTATTGGAAATAAAATTGTAAAAGGCATTGTATCGACCATTCGGTGCCTGGTGCCAGATGCCGATGCCCAATCCGGTATTTCGTTGGCCCTGGCGATTCCACTCCCCGACCTGGTTGGATCGCCTGTATTCAAGGCTTAGATTTAGCCCTTGCGCAAAACTTCGTCCGAAATCGATGTCCAGTTGATTGTCCTGTTTGCTGTGCCGGGAATACCGGGCCTTCATGATCGGTATGTCCTGAAAAAAATACCGGAACCTATGATGATTGAGGAAATACGGATCAAATTGGAACCAGCCGGTTTGAAACCCGATGGGCTGGTTTGTTTCTGGAAAAAAAGTGCGGGACGCGCTGCCGAGATTGCCAAGGTGACTTGAGGTAAACGGAAGTGGGTCGTATTGAAAATCCCGCCAGGTAAATGTATCAGAAACTGTATACACCGTGGTCGGATCTTCCATCAATACATATCGGGCCGGGACCGGTGTGTCCAGGGGCATTGTGCCTGCAGGCAATGAATCCGGTCGTTCGGATGAGGAGATTGGCGGGGAGAGGTCCCGCTGGCCAAACGTCACCGTAAACGGCAACGCAATAAAAATCCAGAAAAGAGGTGCTTTCAGGAAACCGCCAGTCATATCATACCTATAACGCACCGCGGCCGGAATATGCTATGAAGACTGCCCTAAAACCGCGGGATTCACGCCCATCGAACTGAAGCCACCATCGTGGAAAAGATTCTGCATCGTCACAGCGCGGGTATAGTCGGAAAACATCATCACACAGTAGCGGGCGCAATCTTCCGCACTGGCATTACCGAGCGGTGACATCGTTTCGGCATAATTGAAGAAATCATCAAAGCCCTTTACGCCGCTTCCGGCGGTTGTGCGTGTTGGTGACTGTGAGATCGTATTAACCCGCACTTTTTTCTTCATGCCGAAGTGATAGCCAAAACTGCGTGCATACGACTCGAGTAATGCTTTCGCATCAGCCATTTCATTATAGTCCGGAAATACACGTTGGGCTGCGATATAACTCAGTGCGAGGATCGATCCATGATCGGACATCGCATCCATGTGATACAATGTCTGCATCATTTTATGGAACGACATGGCGCTGATGTCCATCGTCTTTTGCATCCAGTCGTGGTTGATCTCTGTGTAATGCTTGCCTTTCCGAACATTCAAAGACATACCAATGGAATGCAAAACGAAGTCAAACGAACCGCCAAGTGATTCTTTTGATTTTTCGAAAAGGGATTTCAGCTCATCCATCGACGTGGCGTCGCAGGCGATCACTTCCGCATTCAGTTCTTCGCCCAGTTTCTGGATAGAACCGAAGCGCATGGCGACAGGTGCATTCGTGAGGGTGATCTTTGCGCCTTCGGCGACACAATGACGTGCAACGTGTGTAGCGATGGAACTGTCATCAAGCGCGCCAAAGATGACGCCGCGCTTTCCTTGCAATAGTTGGTGCTGGATCATGAGGTAAAGCTAATACTTACGTGGTGAACCGGGCTTTTGGGTGTCTATCCCTTCCCCAGCACGCGAGCCATGGTTGACCCGATCTGGGCCGGGGATTCAACGACATGGACGCCACAGGCGGCAAGGATCTCCATCTTGGCTGCTGCGGTATCTTCCTTTCCGCCGATGATCGCGCCGGCGTGGCCCATTTTACGGCCTTTCGGAGCGGTTTTGCCGGCGATGAAACCGACCACAGGTTTGGTCCCATGTTCTTTGATCCAATACGCTGCATCGGATTCCATGCTGCCACCGATCTCGCCGATCATGACAATGCCTTCTGTGTCCGGATCTTCCATCAATAGCTTAACAGCCTCCAATGTGGTGGTCCCACAAATCGGATCGCCGCCAATCCCGATACAGGTCGATTGCCCCATACCGGCTTTGGTGACCTGGTCAACGGCTTCATAGGTCAAGGTACCTGAGCGGGATACGATACCGATCTTTCCTTTCCGGTGGATAAAGCCCGGCATGATGCCGATCTTGGCTTCACCCGGTGTGATAATGCCCGGACAATTCGGACCGATCAGGCGACTGCCGGAACGATTGAGATATTCTTTCACTTTGATCATGTCCTGCACCGGAATACCTTCCGTGATGCATACGATCACTTTAATGCCGGCTTCTGCAGCTTCGAGAATGGCATCGGGCGCAAATGCAGGAGGAACAAAAATGATGGACACGTTTGCATCGGTTGCTTCCACGGCTTCAGAAACTGTATTGAATACAGGCTTGTCGAGATGCATCTGTCCGCCTTTGCCTGGTGTGACACCGCCCACAACGGGTGTGCCGTATTCGATCATTTGCTGCGCATGGAACGTGCCTTCATTGCCCGTAAATCCCTGTACAATGACACGACTGTCTTTTCCGACTAAAACACTCATATGAAATTGGTGACTAAGGTCTGCTTGAAATTACTGGAATAAGAAGATGTCTTCATCCGGACGGTGCATCAGGTATTTTTCGCGCGCGAATTTTTCCTTGTTGTTCATCAGATCCTGGTGCGCGGCTTCCGTTTCGGCCAACTTTTCCTGGTAATCTTCAATGGCGTTTTCCAACTCGCTCACTTGACGGGTGAGTTGCCATTGGGTGAAAAAATTGTGCTTGTCGAAAAAGAGCATCCAGACTATGAACAACCCGGCGGAAATGGAATACTTGTTTAACCATCCGGTGGCCACCAGCGTGATGATCCGCTGACGTAAAGCCGTGAGTTTCTTCAGCATATTGAGACCTTTTCGAAACGGCCGAAAGATAAGGATTATCCCTAATATCTCATCCTACCGGCCCAGCAGCGAGCGACCCGGGTAAAAGGCCGTATCGCCGAGAATATCATTGATTCTCAGGAGCTGATTGTACTTGGCCACCCTGTCCGACCGGGACAAAGAACCGGTCTTGATCTGACCTGTGTTCAGGGCTACCGCGAGGTCTGCGATAGTCACATCCTCTGTTTCACCACTGCGGTGGCTCATGACCGAGGTATACCCATTCCGAGTCGCAAGTGAAACCGCATCAATGGTTTCGGATAGCGTTCCGATCTGGTTCACCTTGACCAGGATGCTATTTGCGCACTGTCGTTCAATACCCTGGCTGAGGCGCTCGACATTGGTTACGAATAAATCATCGCCCACCAACTGGACTTTATGTCCGATCAGCCCGGTGAGACTCGCCCACCCTTCCCAATCATCTTCATACAAACCGTCCTCAATCGAAAAGATCGGATATTTATCGGCCCAGCTTTGCCAGAATTCCACCATTTCACCCGAAGTCAATTTGGCGCCGGTTGATTTTTTCAGGACGTACAATTTTTCCTCTTCGTCATAGAACTCGGAGGCTGCGGCATCCATGGCGATCACCATATCATCGCCGGGTTTATAACCCGCTTTTTCAATCGCACGCAAAACGGTTTCAATAGCTTCCTCATTTGATTTCAGGTTCGGCGCAAAGCCGCCTTCATCACCCACGTTGGTGGAATACCCTCCGTCTTTCAACACTTTCTTCAAATGATGAAAAACTTCTGTCCCCATGCGCAATGCATCCCGAAACGTATCCGCACCCACGGGCATGATCATAAATTCCTGGAAGTCGATGCTATTGTCAGCATGCGAGCCGCCATTGAGGATATTCATCATCGGTACGGGCAACACATGCGCATTGACACCACCGATATAGCGGAAAAGCGGTTGTTGATGTTCGAGTGCAGCCGCTTTCGCGACAGCCAGGCTTACACCCAACATTGCATTCGCGCCGATACCAGCTTTATTGACATTCGGGTCGAGTTCGATCATCGCCTGGTCGATCTCCAGTTGTTCCGAGACATCCATGCCAATCAACGCCTCGGCGATCTTCTCTTCAACATTTCTGCAAGCGTCGAGAACACCTTTTCCGAGGTAGCGGGATTCGTCACCATCGCGGAGCTCAACCGCTTCATGTTTGCCTGTGGAGGCACCGGAAGGCACAGCAGCGCGGCCCATGATGCCGGATTCGGTGATGACTTCGACTTCCACAGTGGGATTGCCCCGGCTGTCGAGGATTTCGCGCGCCAGGATATCAATGATTGCACTCATGCAGAGAAACTTGTTTAGGAGATCAGGAATTCGTTCCGTTCATCATCGAGACAAACGTATCGAACAAATATCTGGAATCGTGCGGACCCGGTGAGGACTCGGGGTGATATTGCACGGAAAAAGCTCTTTTGTCCTTCACCCTGATCCCTTCCACGGTCTGGTCGTTAAGATTCACGTGTGTGACCAGGATATCATCCTTCCGCTGTGCGATGGCTTCCGGTGAAACGCCAAAACCATGGTTTTGACTGGTGATCTCCGAGAGTCCTGTTTCCTTATTCAGTACCGGGTGATTGATGCCGCGGTGGCCGTGGTGCATTTTATAGGTGTGGATCCCCTGGGATTGTGCCAGGAGCTGATGACCCAGACAAATACCAAAAACCGGGATATCCTTGTCCACCACCTGCTTGATGACGCCATGCGTATACTTCATCGCGGCGGGGTCACCAGGACCATTGGACAAAAACACACCATGCGGTTTGAACGACATCAGGTCCTCATAGGACGCTTTCGCCGGGAAGACTTTGACATGACACCCGCGATCCACGAGACAACGGAGGATGTTTTTCTTCATGCCGTAATCCAGGGCCGATACTTTGATCATTGCATTGGGATCGCCGACCTCATACACTTCTTTCGTTGATACTTGAGAGGCCAACTCGAGACCATCCATCGAAGGCACTTCCTTCAGCTTTTTCTTCAGTGAGTTGAGATCGAGATCTTCAGAGGAAATAATGCAGTTCATCGCTCCTTTGCTCCGGATATGGCGCACGATGGATCGGGTATCCACGCCGTAGATACACAGACGTTCCTGGTTTTCGAAATAAGCCTGGATGGACCGGTCGGCCAATTGTCGGCTATACTCATCAATGAAGGTTTTGCACACCAGCGCATTGATCTGCACGTGGTCGCTTTCCACTTCCACATCCTTGATCCCGTAATTGCCGATATGAACGTGTGTCGTGACGAGTACCTGCCCGAAGTAGGACGGATCGGTAAAGATCTCCTGGTAGCCTGTCATGCCCGTATTGAAGCAGATCTCCCCTGTCGCCGTGCCCAGTTTACCGGCAGCGCGGCCTTCAAAATGGGTTCCGTCTTCGAGTAAAAGGATGGCTTTGGGGGCGGTAATATCTGGTGGCATAGGATATAACTGTCAGTAATTGTGGTGCAAATGTATGTAAAAAAAGATCATTGAAGGAATGGACAGATAGTAAGACAGTAAGAGAGT
>AERA01023615.1_pt1 | contig 40656 bp, 27 predicted proteins | sample 267968 | NCBI WGS metagenome assembly AERA01 (sample SAMN02954363, study PRJNA61401) | activated sludge metagenome | biome: terrestrial; feature: wastewater treatment plant; material: activated biomass; isolation source: activated biomass of an industrial wastewater treatment plant | reverse complement strand
TTCTACTTGAGATATATTTTCGTCATTTAATCCACGGAGAGTACTTAACTTAAAAGAGACCATTCTCAAAGCGCTAATTGCCCGCTCTTTAAACTCAACTGACACATTATAAAAACGACTTTCGGGATGATCGTTGTATCGAGGAACTATAAAACCAAAAATATCTGCATAAATATATATAAGTTCACTATCTGAATAGAAATGTTTACTAAATAGTGACCAGAGGATAATTGGAGATTCCACTTCAACTATTGAGTAAAATTCCTTTAGAGGGCTGTTTTCAAATCTAACGAGATGTGAAATACTGTTTCTCACGCTTTGGATTTCCATTTGACTGATTTTGCTTAATAATTCAATCTCATCAGTAGAATCCAAATTAAGATAATTAACAATTGTAAATGATTTTAATAGATTGGAATATTCACTTACTTTCATCCATTCAAATTTATTTATTTCATAAGGACCTAAATCAGGATGAATACGAATAAAATCCAATTTATTGGAAGTTTGATCTACAATCTCGTATGCTTGATCTTTAGAAAATCCCATATTAACTAAGGCAGATTGCCTAGACGAAAATGATATAGAGTTTAGCTCAATAGTAGTATCCGCATCATAATAGTTATTTTTATCCTGTAAATAAACTATGTGATGATTTTTTTCTTTTATAGCATAACCAATGCCTTCAGATTGATTGGAAACCAACAATATAAGCCTTGAAGGGGAGCTGAAAATGTCAAGCAGATTTTTAGATTGACGAACATCTAAAAACCTCGAGGAATATGTGTTATTTTGTCCGATAGCATAATAAACAAATGCAAGTGCATCAGAAAGCGATTCTCCTATAATATTAATTCTGCAAGGATTTATTTCTAATGATTCATAAAAGGTTTTAATGTTATGCTCCCTGTCACTTAGAACTATATCCCAGTTGCATGGTAGTTTAGTCTCATTTGCCCATATTTTCCATCCTTCTTCTGCATCGATATGATCCTCATACCGCTTTTTAAGGATACCCGCAAGCCACCGATGCACGGCCGGACAAGACTCAATCCAATCTATAAGTTGGGTTCCAGAGATAACCCGAACATCTTTCCAGCCTCGATCCTTTACAGAAGCTATCCAATCTTGGGCTGAACTTCCTTGTCTTGATGGCCATTCATAGAGAAATACTTGAACATAAATCCAATCGGATTTAGGCTCAAGCTTCATGAAGTCTTTATTTGCTTTTACTTTAAAATCAGTGCTTACACTGACTTGCCATACTGAGAAGCCTTTAGGTATATGAGCAGTTTGATCATCAGATTCTACTTCCCCATCATATCCAGGTAAACTAATGTCATTGCCCTTTGGAAAGCGAAAATGTATTGGGGTTATTGTCGCCAGAATAAGTTTCCCCACTAACTCTGGTAATAATTCTTGTGCCCGTCTCGGCTCAAGACTAGCAAATCTTTCAAGATCCTGCCTGGAGACATACCACGCCATAGCCAGTATAATTTATAGGTGAAGATATGGATTAGGGTTAAATGAAATCTCAATTGTTGAATATGTCAGAACTGCATAAATGGAGTAGCTCTCCGGACCTTAGAAATTTGTGAGTATGAAATAAGTTGTTACCTGGAAGAGGGATTAACATGCATGCAATATGATGATTTGAATTCGTAATCTAATTTGGGTGGTAGATCCAATTGAGTAATTGATAAAGGCCCTAAGTTACCTGTGGTTTTTCGGCTCCCTTGCTTCCTGCAAATCTCCGTAGTCGTTGAATTGGAAATGTTTCCGATTGGGTGTCTTAGAGGTTGAATATAGCTCCTTTATATCCTTTGATTCTACTTCATTGTTATAATGAGTAGCCAGTTTCTCAATCTTGAGGTTAACATATTCAAGGGCATTCAGACAAAGCTTTTCGTAACCTGGTAATTTCAAGGAGTGATCCATAAACTTCAGATCAGCATGGATGATTCGTTCAATGGCTGGGTTATTTACATCAGGGTTTAGATAAAGTATCATTGCCCCATTGTCATATTTCCCAGTTCCTGCATGAGCAATATAGTTATTGCGCATCTCCATAACTTCATTGTGTACCTTTAGAAGTTCTTCGTACGAATCGAAAACAGGTTTGGCTTCGAGTTTGACTGATCTTCCCCAGGCCTTTGAGAAACACTTAGCGTATTGAATGATAAATGCTTTGAACATTGATGCCTTAACAACTCCTGGTATCTTAGCATTTTCCTTTAAAAAATTGATTATCGATTGGGTTTCGAGCAAATCACTTTGGATCGAATGATAAGCGGTTATAAGTCGAGTGTACTTGCCTTCCATAACAGTATAAGGGCAGATTTTGCCATCAAAGGTTAGCAGGACAGGTATGTTTAGAAAGAGTTCTTTGTCGAAGACGATAATCCTTGGCATTTCATGTGTTTTAGTCGATTACAAAATTAAAAGTTTGTACAGTGTCCCTTCTGCCTTTTATTAGACATCAGCTGCTATAACTACTGGAGAAGTAAATAACTCATTTGCAGACTTTGCAAAGATTGCAGAAGTTGCAATGGTGCCTATCTAGGCCGAGGTCAATGATCTAGATCTCGGTCACGGTTTTCGCAATTTCATAAATGTGTTGAGATAAGCCTGGTCAGCCTGGGCGCTGCCCGATCACATAACTCATGATAGAATTTCCCAATTTTCCTTCGTAGTATTATATCATGATTCAAGACGACGACAAGCCTGTCCCTCCAACTGAAAGGCCAGACTCAATGCCTCCGGAAAGACCTAAGGATACGGGTTCAGGTTCGGATAAGCTATCGAACCCCGGCAAGGGTACCGAGACCCGCCAGGATTAATCCGACCACCAGGATTATTGCTGAAAGTCTGTATCGGCCCATTCGGATCTTACTTTGAGCTCTATTATACTCGATGTTCTTGTCCATTTCTTCGACCATGAACTCCGCTATTGCCCGATGTGGATCCTCCCGAGATGCAAAGTATTCTGAGATGAGCAGATTAGCCTTTGCACCTTGATTCATCATCCTGGTTGGCATCAGATTTTTGAACAGTATAGCCATGGCTATAATTGCCGTCGAGAATGGAATCCAAAACAAGAGATTGGAATCCAGCCGCTCAAAGTAGAAGGCTATCACACCTGCATACACAGCGAATGCTGTAAAGGACTTGTCTGCAATACGCTCAAAGTCTCCGAGTGTTTTCCCAAGTAGCTTATCAGCCTCTGTATAGACAAACTTTAAGGCTTCATTACTGAATTTCGAGTAGTCAATCTCCATTGTATAAGGTTTAAAGAGTTGGCAATTGAATCCTTGTGTTTTTCTGCCCTGAGTTTGTCGAGCTACAGAGGAAACAGAATTATAATTTAAGATACCAGATTTCTCAATTTCTAAGATATGGGGCCAAGCACATTTTCATACTAGACCAAATGAGTGGAATCAGGAGTTTTCATGCCTCAATCTCCTGGTTGTTTTATAGACTTGACCAATAGCCACAACCAATTGAACCACATGGTGGATGTGGTGGTATCTTATGGTAATCCGTTTGGCGATCTGGCAGTTGGCCGAGTCGAGACCTTAGAGCATGTTAGATATGCATAGAACCGATCAGTTTCATGATTGCCTTGTTGGAGCTAACAAGACAAGGCCAGAGCCATTTGACGCCCGCCGGACAATCCAGAAAAAAAAATTTCTAAACCACTTGCACCACTCAAAATCTTTCCTATATTCGTTATCATTATTTGAAGGGACCTATTAACAGTATTGCATCTCCTCCCGTTTGTTTTTTCGCTTACCCCCCCCAGTTTGTAACACCCATTCGATAGCATGAAGTACTTGGGCCTGGCCCAGGGCAGGATTTTATTGTCCTTAAAACTTTGAAGAATGAGGTGTATTACAACTTTCATTTGCCTGCTGGGAGTTTGTGTGATGAATGCACAAACCAATTTCCACGAAACATGGGTAGACCCTGTTGATCTTTGCTCCAATGAGCCTTTCACCTGGAGTCAATTTGGGGATGTACAGCCATTGCCTCCGAATGACTTTGAATCCTGTATTAAGCCATTTGAGCACGTTTCCAAGGTGTGGCTAAGATTCGTGACAGCGTCTGCAGCGGATCTTGCATTTACGATCGAACCTTTCAACCTTCATGATGATATAGACTTTGCGCTCTATGAGAGTGAAGAGGGAGTTCCAACCAACCTGGTTAGGTGCGTGGCCACGGGAATTCTGATGGATAGGACTGTTGACGGACAATCGAACTGTCTAGGAATGACAGGTTTGTCTGGATCAGAATCAGATCAATTTGAACCTCCAGGTTGTGATATGGCTCAAAACAACTTTGTTAATGCCCCAAGAACCAGCCGAGGCCAGGAGTATATGTTACTGATTACAAATTATCGGTCCACCATGGGGTTTCAATTGAGTTGGACTGAGGCTATCGATCTGGGTAATAGTATATGCGATGCTGATAATAATGAGGCTGATCAACTTGAGATATCGGTAAATCCAAACCCAGCGACTCAGAATCTCTTTGGTCAGATCCAATCTGGGAAAGCCCAACTAGTCAATCTCTACTTGGTTGGGGCCAATGGAACTATACTGGAGGCTCAAAAAACCGATCTCCATGCTGGTGCAAACGACTTTCAGCTACAAATTTCATCATATCCTCAAGGACACTACTACATTTTCCTCTCCGGTATTGATGGCATTACAGCAGTAACAAAGTTTGAAATAGCTAAATGATAATTTAATCCTAAGCACACATTATTAACGGGAATACTATGCGCACACAAATATTTAAGCCCGGCTTTATCACCACCATTGCGTTGTTCATAAGCATTAGTTTATCGGATCTGCAAGCCTCAGAGTTGGTTCTAAATGGGCGCCGTTTATCTGTGACCGGTGACTCCGTATTGAAGGAAGTTCCTAAATGCCCAAAGCCAAATGATCCTGTTTATTACAGAACGGATCCAACAACTGCCTATTTGATGTGGGATGATTTTGGGGCAGTGCCAGGCGGATTGAAATATGAGATACGCTATCGCAGGTCGGGCATAATGACATCCTGGAAGTTTCACGAAGTAACTACCGGGAATGAAATAGTTGTGTCAGGGCTAAAGGCGTTTGAATCCTATAATTTCGAGATTAGAAAGATTTGTATTTCTGAAGACAGACAGTATCAACTGGAGAGTGAGTGGACGACTTTCGCGCATAAAAGTACGAGAACACCAAGTGGCCCAGAATGCGATAGTCTTGGGCATATTCAGGTGATGGGTGGATCGGGTTTTGACGTTGGTATGCATATGTTGGCATCCTATTATCATCAGATAGATAGTCAGGATTGCAATATTGTATTTGGGTTTTATTGGTGTGATTCAGATAACACATGTTATAGGATCTATTGGGTTTCCGACGGGTCAGATTACATTGATTTTTCGACTGAATTCTATAAGAAGTATCCGAGCCTAGGGCATCATCCGTATTTGGCAGAAGCCATTGCTTTTGTGGCATGTCCGGACACAGTTGTTTTGGTGCCTGGAGAGGTATATTCATCAGGAGGATGGGATAGCCTGGAAGTGGAGATTACCTGTCCGGATACGATACTTTTTGAGGCTCCGGATACTATGAATTTGAATTGTGGTGACAATTTCTCAGTTCCAACGCCTGCTCAGAATGCACTCGCATCAGCGTCCGTTGGTGATACTTTTACAATTGGTGGTTATCCCCTGATCTTGACTTCTGTTTCAGGGGGCAGTGGAGTGTTTTCTGGGACTGCCGATGTCGGACTGCCCTGGCAGGGTCTCTCCATTAATGTCCCTTTTACTTCCTTGGAAGTTAATCAGGACTATCAAGTCACCGGTGGCTCAATCGTCCTTGAATCTGACCCCAATTTTGACCCGGAGACTGCTGGAACATTTGAAATAGGTGGCGATATATGTATTCCACCAGCTCCACCTGTTTCTTGGGATAGTGTAGGTGTGAATTCGGTCACTGGACTCCCTTGGGATGAATTCGGATTTGGTCCGGATAGCACGTATATCAAAGATCCACCTTATCCGGGATATGATGAGAACGACCCTTATGACCCCTATTATGATCCAAATGGTTTTGATTACAATGGTATTCATTATTTAACTCAAACTGAGTTTAATGAATTCGGTTGCAACCGGAATGGTTTAGATACACTTGGTCAGCCTTGTAATCCTGAAGGCTCAGGGCCATATTATTTTCTTAACCAGAATCCGCTTGGGCCAGAAACCCAAGAAGGAATTGAATTTGCGAATAGTGTAAAGGATACGCTTTTGGCCTTGATCACAGAGGTTCTTTTGGCTATGGAGGATAAATTGAATGATAGCGTGGATGTTCAGCGAGAAGATTGTGATGAGATTCGGTCAGCTATGGACGGACTTATCAATACGCTGGATTATAATGAAGATTTTATCTATGGTCCCAACGATGAGTATTTTGAAGAAGGGATGTTTGAGGCATTCCAATCCAAACCTCAGCCTTTTCAGGTGACAATGGACAGAGATCCCAATACGGTACTATTAGAAAACAAACATATTGCCTTGTACGAGTGTGATTATAGACTTGGGATCTATCTGAGATTCCTTGAATTTATTGATGAGATGCAAACCCAGAATGGACTGGATGACCTTAAAGCCCTTTTGTTAGAAAAGATAAAAAGATTTAGTACACAGCAAGTACAATTGTATGCTGATTTCACAGAGTTCAAGAAATGGATTGAAAGTGAGATCCTTGTTGAGCTTGATAAGGAGTACAAAAATAATTATGGAGAGATCATTGGCCTGAATCAATCGGAGGAGAGGTCAATTGAATTCAATTGGCCGAATGAATACACTCAGTCGGAATACTATGCATCCAACAGCCAGTTTGTTTCTCCAAAATTTAGCTTTCATCCAGGGGATTTCGAGCAGAATCCCAATTTCCAAATCTACAATCAATTCAAGAGAGGCGATTTGTGGATAGGTGAAACACATCGGGCGCTACTTCTTGAAGAGATTTCAAAGAATAACAGGATCCAGGAGGCAATGCTTTTAAGTGGATCTGTAATGCCAATAGATATTTCACTTGAAGTGCTAGGAACTGTTTATACGATAATTATTGATCGGATTACACTTTCTACCTCTGGTGCTACTCTAGATGCTTTCATGGTCATTACCGATCCGGGTACCGGCCAGAAGATCGTTTTCCAGGGCCTTAACATTGGATTTAGTCCGAATGGGGCTATGGGAAGTAGTGAATTGTCGCTTGCTTCTGAGGTTTCGATTCGATTGAGCAATGCTGCTAAACTGATCCTGCATAATACGGGGGATACCTATGTTTCCTGGGATTGTAATGGTTTTGCGGGGATGGGAGTAGGGGCATCAATTGAGTTTTGTCGTGAGTTCCTGACCCCACTTGACTCAGTAAGCCTTGAGCCTCTACCTGAAAGTGATACCACTAGAGTCCAGGCTCATTTCGTTGTTGATCTCCCGGCATGGGGTGATTTTATTGCTCAAGTATCTATTGATCCTTTTGCCGTGACCAAAGCTGAACATATACGCTGGATAGTGGAGGAGGCTACTCTTGATTTTAGTGACATTAAAACCCCGGACATTCAGTTTCCTTCAGTTTACACATCACCACATGTTTCAAATGGGGTTCCTTCCGAAACTTGGAAAGGTTTTCATTTAAAGCAGCTCAGTGCCACATTTGCAAGCCAATTCTCCGACGATACATCTCAGATTACAATAGGAGTAGAGGACATGATCTTTGATGATCGAGGGTTTACAGGTGAGTTATTTATTCAATCGAATATAGTATCACTTGATAATGGTAGCCTTGGTGGTTGGCCGTTTTCTATTGATTCTTTGACTGTATCCATCATAGCTAATCAATTGATGGGCGGTGGAATTAGTGGGTATATTAATGTACCCGTTTTTGAAGGGGCAAACGACCCCAACCCAGCAATAACTACACGCGATTGTTTTTATTATCGTGCTGAGTTAAAAGCTGGAGGCGGTTTCTGCTTTACTGTTTCGACTGGAGGTAACACACTTAAAGCGCCATTATTCAAGACCGGTGAGGTAGTATTACTTCCAAATTCCAGCATTGGAATAAGCGTGAATGATGGGGAATTTATTGCTAAGGCTAGTTTGAATGGCTCCTTATCCATTTCGGCTGGTCTTTCATCCTCAATCGCTTTAGACCTTGATACTATAAGATTCATTGGATTTGAAGTATCAAATGTAGAGCCATACTTCTCTCCGGGTCTTTGGTCAGTACCTGCGAGCTTGGACATCAATATAGGTGGATTCAGTGCCTCGGTAGGTGATATTAGGCTCGTCAAAGCGGATGAAGATGATGAAGTCGCTATGAGTATCAGGATGAAGATTGGATTTGGCGGCCCCGATACTTCGGGTGGAATATGGGCTGATGCGCGTACACAGGTTATAGGGAAGTTAGAAGTGGAAGGAAATCGTCAAAAGTGGGTCTATGACCGATTCAGGATAAATGAAATACTTATTGATGCAGATATTAAAGGTAACCATGTTAAAGGTGGCTTACTCTTCTATGAAGATGATCCCGTCTATTATCAGGGCTTTAGGGGAGTACTTGAGCTCAGTATAAAGTCATTGAATGTAACTGTCCTGGCAGTAGCCCAATTTGGACGACATCAAGATGAATACAAGTACTTCTTTGTTGATGCGCTTGCCAGTTTTGGTAATGGAATCGGAGCAGGCACGTTTAAGATCATGGGTTTGGGAGGTGGACTATACCATCATATGAGCCGTGATAATTCAAATGCGACTGCTATTCCATCCACTCCAACTGGTGTCCCTGAGTTAGGGAATCTAGGTGAAAGTTTATCCAATATTGTCTACGTTCCAAATGAAAGTATTGGTATTGGATTTAAAGCAACCATAGTGTTTGCTACTACTTCAGAAAAGGCTTTCAATGGAAATGCCACATTTGAACTAGTTTTCAACAGCGGTGGAGGAATAGCAGAGATAAGCATAGAAGGTAATGCAAGATTCATGTCCTTGGTAGATTTTGGTGCATCACCAAGTTTCGATGAGAATTCTAATTCACCACCACTACAAGTGCCATTATCTGCGTATGTCAGAATTAGATACGATTTTAACAATTCCATATTAGAGGGCGATTTAAACGTTTTTCTAAACACGCCAACTATTCAAGGATCAGGTCCTAATGGCCAATTGGTTTGGGCTAAACTTTATTTTTCCCCAACATCATGGTATATCAATATTGGAACCCCATCCAATCCTTGCGGGGTGTCATTGAATATTCCTGGATTGGGAAGTATAGCTCAGGTAACAGCCTATATTGATATTGGCACTAATATTGAGCCAATGCCTCCACTCCCGGATAGAGTAAAAGAATTGACCGGCGCCATTCAACCAAACATTATGCGAGGTTCAGGTAGGGGGTTTGCATTTGGGGCAGCTATTCGGATTAGTACCGGCGAATTGAAGTTCTTGATTGTCAGAGCCAGCTTAGAAGCTGCAGCCGGTTTTGATGTGTTAGTTCAGGATTATGGTGAAGCCACCTGCTATCACAATGGCCAGAAACCAGGGATAGATGGATGGTATGCTGCCGGTCAAGTATATGCGTTTATTGAGGGTAAAGTTGGAGTTAAAGCATTTGGTAAGTATATACCGATCCTTGAACTTGGAATTGCTGCGGTTCTGCAAGGTAGAATGCCAAATCCAATTTGGTTGCAAGGCGCATTTGGCGTTCAATACAGAGTTTTGGGAGGTTTAGTCAAAGGGAAATGCAAGTTCCGCTTCACAATCGGGCAGCTATGCGAGTTGGTTCAACCTGGAGATAGTTCTGTCCTTGAACTACAGATTATTCAGGACATTACGCCACCTCATATGTCATATGGTGCGCCCACGTATCCAGAAATTCTTGTATCGCTAAATTATCCTCTTGGAAAGAAAGTCACTGATTTAAGTGAAGAGAATGAGTATCTGATAAAGTATCAGAAGGCGGAGCTAGTTTGGGAAGGAAATAAAATTCATGTGGATTCAACCCTTGAAGATGAAGGATATACGTTGGTATTTCGCCCTAACTATTATCTGCCAGAACAGGACACGATTTATTTCAATATAACCATGCAGGTATTGCAAAATGGTTCGGTTATTCAAACTGAATCGGATACTATATGGTTTATAACAGGAATAAGTCCTACAACTATATCTCCATCTAATATTGTGGCCTCATATCCTATCAATGGTCAATACAATTTTTATCCAAAAGAGAATAAAGCTGAAAAGGGATATATGATTTTAGAAATAGGTCAGTCATATCTTTTTATAAAGGATGAACCGATACTTTATCTTATAAACCCTTCAGGATTGGCCTATTCATTGAGGTACACATACGACTTTATGGGCAGGAAAATAGATTTTGAATTACCTAGTGAAATTCTGGTGCCAGGCGAGCTCTACAAGTTGGCATTTGTGCGATTAAATAATACACAAGCTGAGGGATCTGAGGAAAAGAAAGTCAACGTGCCTGGGATTTCATCACCTCCACCAGTCCCATCATATGAAGTTGCAACAAGTATTTCGGATCCTTCACTGGCTAGTATGGACGTCATTACGCAATGGGTGTTCAGAGTTAGTCAATTTCCTGATTTCAAAACGAAAATTGATTCATTAAAGGACAATTATTCGGCCATCTATAGCGAAAATTTAGGTGTTCTCACAGTAACACCTAGTGTAAGTGAGTGCTTCTCGCTTCATGAAGCCCCAAATTTAGGGTATGATCCACTTATAAGTTTACAAATGGATTTTGTCACTTTCTCTTGGTATGTAAGCAATGTGTATCCAAAACTCTACAAGATATGGCCAGGGGAGGAAGGAGCATCTTATCCAAAAGATATGGCCTTTGCACAAGTGCCATATTTAAACAGGTCTAATTTTGATATTGGAATACCACCATCAGATGCCATGAATATTCCTCCACCTAAGGGAAGATTTCGAGCAGCAATTGATGAAGAAACCTTTCTTAAGGGCGTTGTTGAAACAGGACCAATGCAAGTTTTTACGAGCACTGTTTTAATGGAGATGCGAAAAGATTGGGAAGATGTAAAAATGCAACTTCAGAATTATTTTTTACAGAATCCAAATGACTATACAGGACCCAACCCAGATCCTAATGCTGCCATTGTTGACCATGTACTCAGTAATTCGTTTCCAACGTATACTGGATTTTCCCATCCTTTAATTTGGGAATACAGGCTACCTGGAACCAATCAATTAACTTCATCTATCAAAATGAATATCATTGCAACCAATAACTAACACCTAAATCGAATGAAAATGAGGAATTATGTCTTTCTTTTTATGCTATTTTGCTTCTCAGCCACCATATCCGGCCAGGTCAGTCTGGTTAAAGATATTGACCCAGGTATTGGAGGTGGAACTGATGAATTTGCACCTGCGGGTGTATTTCTGGGTGACCATTTCATTTTCCCAGCAACTACGTTAGAGAATGGAAACGAAGTTTGGATCACCGATGGAACCGAGGGCGGTACTGTGCTACTCAAGGACATAAGGCCGGGGGCAGCATCTTCACAGCCCAGCAGGTTCTTCAGTGCTTTTGGCAAAGTTTATTTTGTTGCCAGCACGACTGCAGAAGGAAAAGAATTGTGGGTAACTGATGGTACTGAGGATGGTACTCAAATGGTCATGGATATTGAGCCTGGCGCAACCGGCAGTGATCCCCTTTTTGGCGCTGTCTATAAGGATTGGTTATATTTTGCTGCAACCTCGCAGGGTGATCGTGAGATTTGGCGGGTTGATGCACAAGGGACGCCCGAGCTTTTTCTAGATCTGAACGCCAGCGCCCAAAGTAAGCCCAGATTTTTTAAGGTGATAGGGGATAAGATGTATTTCGCGGCAAATGAACATCCTGTGGATCTGTCTGCGAACGATGAGGATGAGCCTTTTGTCACAGATGGGACTCCTGGAGGTACGGTCAAACTGATCGACGTTACAATAGATAATCGAGGGGCAGGGGTGAGAGACTTTGTTGGCCTTGGCGATAATGTATTCTTTGGTGCCTCTACCAATGGAGGAGCATCTCCAGGTGATCATGAAATATTTATCACGGATGGAACCTCAGCCGGGACATCCTTATTACAGGATTTACTCGGTAGTCAGTGGCTCACGCCATATGGCAGTTCCGTTTACTTTTTCTATGAATCAGCTCTACACCGGATTCAGCCAAACGGCTCCTATTTCCTGGTCAGTTCAATTCATAATGACGATGCATACCATCTGCCGAACCCAATAGTCCAGTTCAATGACATCATGTTCATACCAGCTGAAAATGCTTCGGGAAGTACAGGTGTAGAATTATATACATCCAAAGGTGGTTCTGGAAATACAAGCATACTCCTGGATATTAACCCAGGGTCCGGGTCATCCTATCCTGCGGATCTCGTTGCCCTGGAAGACCGGGTTTTGTTTGTGGCAGCTTCATCTGATTTTGATCGGGAGTTGTACGTGACTGATGGGACAGTTGATGGCACGGAAAGAGTCTTGGATCTTAACCCAGGCGACAACGGATCAAACCCAGCCAGGCTTGTTGCTGGGGAAAAGGTGGTCTACTTCTATGCCTTTACACCTGAAACCGGATTTGAGCTCTTCAAATATGATTTGGAGCCTTCAAGTACAAAACCTATTGCTACTCGTCAGTTTCAGGGAAATGTTTTTCCACTTCCAGCAACGGAAGGTATAGTCCAAGTTGAATGGCCAGTAGAAGACAATTGGGCAAGAGGAGAACTATTTACTGCTGCTGGAGTTGGCATTTCAACCTATGAGAATCTGGAAGGAAACAAATTAAGAATCAGTACAGGTGATCTTGTGCCTGGTGTATATTTTTTGAACCTGATCAGTGGCCGAGATCGTACAATGACCCGCATTTTAATTCAATAGTTTATTGATATTTAATTAAGAACCTTGTCATGAGAGCCATCAAATTAATTTTTGGAATCCTTCTTACAGGATTTTCTGCATTTGGTCAGGCACCACCTGAGGACCGGTTGCAAGTCTTTCTTTTAGTTTCTGAAGAAGATTCGCTCGTACGTATCCGATGGGCGCCAGCCAACATGAAGAGCTGGAATTGGGGTATAGAAAACGGTTATCGGCTTTCCAGATATACAGTGGCAATGGATGGAGTCAGGGACTCCCTTCAAGGTCAAATCAATTCTTTGGTTGTACTTGATTCCATCATTTTGCCATTGCCTGAGAACGAATTTGATACCGCTCATATTGATGCCACTGTGGATCAAGTTGATATGGCGAAAGGAGCACTATATGAACCTGCGTTTGTCGTTGATTCATTGGTTGGAGAATCTGATTTTGTCAGAGCTTATGCACATGAATCGGACAAGGAAAGCCGTTTCATTTTTGGCCTGTTTGGAGCAGACCAGAAATTTGAAGTCGCGGAAGCCATGGGACTTGCTTTTATTGATGACGATGTAGATTCTCTGGCAACTTACTTCTACAGGATTGAGTTTCTGGGTGACGTGGATTCTACCTGGTTGACCGCAGCTGGAATCTCCATTGACTTGAGGGAGAATTCGACGCTTTCTGTGCCGCCAAAGCCTGAAAAGGAAATGGCTGTAGATACCCATATTTTTATTTCATGGGATATCACCCTGATTGAGGATGAATACACCAGTTACAATATAGAGCGATCTGAGGACAGCACAACTTTTACCCAAGTTAATGAGCTACCCTTGATCCCGGCTGGTGAGGGGTTGAACGCGACAACGGTATATTATACTGATGTCGTTGAGGAGATTGGTGAATGGTATTGGTACCGAGTCCGCGGTGTCAATGCCTTTGGAATCCAGGGCCCTCCTTCCGATACGTTGAAGGTTAGGACCTCACACAGTCCGAAAGCCCCTGCTCCAAAGATTACTGATCTTGATCTGGTATCTGATGATGTGAGTATACAATGGTCATACCCTGACACTCTAGAAACGTTTATCTCTCAATTCAAGATCTACCGCTCTGGTAACGCCTTGGGGCCTTTCATATTGATGGACTCTGTGGGCATAACGACGAGATCCTGGCTGGATGAAAACCCTTTGCCTTCCAATTATTATCGGGTGGCGGCTCATGATTTGGCTCCCGCTGAGGTGAGGGCAGGGGACAGGTTCATTCAGTTAAACGATACAATTCCGCCTGCAATCCCATCTGGTTTGAATTGTGCTGTTAGTGAAACGGGTGTAGTTACAGTTTCATGGTCGCCGGTGGTTGATCCAAGCCTGAAAGGCTACAGAGTGTTTTCAGGCAATGGGGCTAACGGTAATTTCGGTGAGGAGACAACTACATCGGTCAAGGATACATTTTTCACCTTTTCTACTAACCTACAGACACTTACAACAGATCTGTTTGTTAAGGTGCAAGCCATTGATGTAAGAGAAAACAGTTCAGGCCTCTCCTCTGCTTGTCAAACCCTGCGGCCTGACCAAATCCCACCATCCAAGCCTTTGTTGTTCAGATGTAACCCACTACCTGATGGTGTCTATTTGGAGTGGAAAAGCGCCCCAGATGAAGATTTGGCACGGCAGGAAGTTCAGCGGAAGAAGGAGGGGGTGGCCGGATGGAATACGATTCTCGTAGTTGATGTCAATGGAGATCCGATAGGGACTCCAGTAGGAGTGACCAATTTGTATTCAGACAAGGAGCAAGGACACTTGCTTGACACCGTGGCCAGCTACCCAAATGAATACCAATACCGAGTGTTGGCATACGATCTTTCTGATAATGTCAGCTCATCCGAATTACATTTCATTCGACCTTTCGACTCAGGGATAAGAGGTGTCATTACCAATCTCGAAGTGGATTCGTTTTACATCGATGCCCAGGAGTGGAACCGCAATGACCTTTCATGGGACTACAGCTCCTTGCACGGACTATATGATTTTCAAATTTACAGGTCTGTGGATGGCAAGCCCATGAAAGCATATGCCACCTCAAATGGCCGTGGCAAGGAGAATTTCAGTGATGTTGCCTCCTCAGGTGGGGCTGTACAGATTGAGCCTGGACCTTTCTCCTGGAGGGATCCGGAGCTCGGAAACGCAAGGATGTTGGCTCAGAGCGGTGTACCCTCTGCTGTGCCAGGGACCCCTATGAAGCGCAAATTCAGATACCAGGTGAGAGCTCGGCACTTTGATGGGGGGTGGAGTCCGATGAGTGAGGTTGTTGAAATTGAAGTACTGGTCTCTGGCAATTGATTTTGCTACCAAAAAATCAAATTGTAGTTATGACGAGATTATTTTTTATTCTGGCTACTTTAAGTATTATTGAGAGCAATACATACTCCCAGTCATATTATAAGAATCTGGTAAATTTTCTTGGAATTAACAATACTGGCGCTCAATCCCTTATTGAAGGTAAATGCAATGAGTTAATACAATCTTTGCCAGATAAGTATCAGGACAGCTTTAAAGTTTATTCAGCATATTTATATTGTCACTCAGAAACAATGGAGGCTGGAATTGAAGAATATTGGAATAATTTAATTGCATCCGCTAGCGATAGTTCAAAATATAATTTATTATTTCTAGCGTTTAGAAGTATGAATTCTAATAAAATACGATATAGAGTAAATTTAATGCTTCCTGATAGTAATATATTTTATTGTCTTGATGAAGATTCACCATTTATTAGAGATAATTTATCAGAAAAGTATTCAATACAAGCGAATTTGGAATTGAACAATAATAATATTGGAATTAATAATTTTATGTTAGTTGAATCAAGCGTTATAAATGATTTGATATTTTTTATTGAAAATTTAAAGGTGTGCTGTGATCCTGGTTCGCGGTCACCGCAGTTGTGCAGCACATGTGTTTTTAGTCCAGATGAATTTTCAAATAAACTTCAAGACTATGGTCTGATTTACTGGAATGTGGATAAAATTCTTGATACTATATATGAATCTCCTGAAGAATCTTCAACAGGTATTTTAGTAATTAATAATGGTGATACTATTAATATTGATACTGTAATAAATAATATGCATCTTGATATTGACACCAACTACCCTAACGAATCATTTGAGGTATTTAAATTCAATTTTTATGATAATTGCTCGAATTTGACACAAATTAGAAATAATTTTGTTAATTCTTCGGCCAGCATTGCAATGATGATTGGTTACTTAGAAAATACACTTTGGATAGAGTATATTAGTAATGACTTGGAAACTTTAACTAATCTGAGTCATTCATCTGACACCTGCTACTTCTTTAATGATACATTATTTTATTCACATAAAAACTTTTGTAACTCTGGAGAACGCCCTCGTGGAATTTTTAAGAATTTTAGTGGTTACTTATTTGATTATGAATTCACATTTTCAAATCCAATCATTACGCCAAGAACCCTTACTTCACAGTATATTAAGGATGGAGATTTTGTTCCATACTTAAATACAAACGAACCCAAGATTAATAGAGCAATGCTGATGGAGTCCGATTTAATATTCGCTCAAATAGCTTCGCCAGTTTCTAATTCTGGGGAGTTACAACAGAATAATGCTTTCACAACAGAGCCAACAAGATTTCCAATAAATTTTTGGCCGTTGATAAAATATAGTAATGGCCAAGACGCTCCATTTGACTACTGGGCAAAAGATTTTTACCTCGATCGAGAGAATTATTTATTTGTAACAGATGATGGAGAATATGTTGTCGGACACAATTTGTATAACATGGGTAACTTTTTGTGGGGAGCTACAACTCGCATTTTAGGTGTGCCAAGACCATTTGCAAAAGTGGGAGCCCATTTGTTCGCAATATTTGATTATGGTGGGCTTGATAGTCCTGATGATATATATTGTATTGAACTTGGCAGAACATATGCAAAGAAAAGGAAATGGGATAAAATATATGGGGGTAAAAATAATATATATCGGAATTGAAACGAATAATTGGACTAATCATTACAGTTTTTATTCTTTTTTCCTGCGAGGGTAAAAAGCAAAGAGTATTGGATGATCTCCTTTCCAAGGCGAATGAATTTGATACTAATTGTGTTAGGTGCTTTAATGGGTTAAGTGCAAGAACTATCAGAAGTTATAATGATAAAGATTATGAGGTGGCGTTTATCGATGATCCATTAAACAATTGTGTTATTTCAATTAACCAGAATGATACATTCAGAATAATGGATAGAAATTTATTAATTTCAAAATGTGTATCAAATTGTTTGGATAAACTAAGACCACTATATGTTTACGTCGATTTAGACAATATATTTATACAGTTATTCGATGATGGCACAATTTATACATTGTATAGAAATGGAAGTATCATTCCAAATCACTTTAGTATAGATACTACTAAAAGCATAGAATTATCTCCAGAATGGAATGTTGTATCAGGTAAGTAATTGGTCTAAACCACGAAGTATGGGAATACAATATGACCTATGTTGATTAAATCTCAGCGAATAGCAAACACATTAATTGTGTGGAATGGCAATAGATCAAATATTTCATCTTTTTTGAGCGAAAGAGGAAAGTACCCAATGATGGACTATCTTGCTAAAGAAATGCAGATTGAGCATGGGCCTTTCTCGTGGAGGGATCCTGAGCTCGGAAACGCAAGAATGTTGGCTCAAAGCGGAGTACCATTAGCTGTGCCAGGGAGTCCTATGAAGCGCAAATTCAAATACCAGGTGAGAGATCGATACTTTGATGGGGGGTGGAGTCCGAAGAGTGAGGTGGTCGAGATAGAAGTTATATTTCAGGAAACTAGAGAATCTAAATAAGCATTTAACATGAGAACAAAGCTAATTTTATTTACTTGCCTTGGATTTTTTTCTCAATTCATGTACTCTCAAACATACATCGAAGTTAGAAATTATCTCGGTCATGATATCTCGGCATTTCTAGGAGGTCTGAATGAAGCAGCTGAAATAGTGGCTGACTCATTACCAGAAGAACTACATGATTCATTCAAAGTATATTCAAGCTCGTATTATCTGCACTCCAATTCGTTTAATGACTTTGAATCAGCATTTATACAAAATGAAATTGACAGTATATTAATGATTAATTCATGTTTTCTATATATAGGCAAAATATTCTATCCAGGAGAAAGTAAAATGCAATTTAAAATACATATTTCGCTTCCAAATAATTGGCTTGAAAATTGTTTTGATGATAGTTATATACAAAATTTGAGGAATAATATTGAGTTGATATTTGCCCGGTATAAAACTGAAAACACTAATTTGGAATATTTAATAAATTTTGAAAGTAAATCTATCAAGGAAGTTGGGATGATCCTGGGTAAAGTGAATTGTTGTTTACCAGGAGTCAGATCTGGAGGATCTTGCGATAATTGCATAACTGCATATGAGCTGTTAAGTAATTTAGAGTTTTATAAGAGTGTACCATTTGCCAATTGTAAAGTTATTAACCCTGATACTGCTATAAATCCAAATTGTGTTTGTGAATCTATTGTGAGTATTAATAGTTCTTCCTATTCATCAAGAAGTAATGCAAATGTTTCAATCCTTACTGATTATCAAATTGAAATTGCGGGACAATCCTTTTCACTTGAGGATCAACTATTATTTCTTGGCACTAGAATTGATAGTTTTTATGGATTAATTACAAATAATACTTTCTTTTGTGATATAGATACACAAACATTCTATTTAAATAAATATAATGTTTTTCCTAACTCGGTTTGGTTGCATATTTGGGAAGATCCTGTTGTTGACTCTAATTCAATTCTATTTATTAGGATGAAATTTAAAGAAAGCGATTTGCCTCAAAGCAGATCACCTCAAAATTGTGATGAGGCCTTCAAAAAATCTAGTTGGTCGAAGAATAATTCTGATTATAAATATACTATTTCTCATCGATGTTTTGCTCCTTGGGATTGGTTTGGTAGTATACCTATATTTCCAGACTATCATGTGCTTAAAAATAAATTCCACGGCGATAATAGAGGATTTTCATTGTTGAATTCGGACGTACAAAAATCTATAAATACAACGACAGGAAGGCTCAATCAGTCTATTAGGTTTAGTTTAAATGGTTCTAGGTTTGAAGATGGAACTGAAAGATTTGCAAGTTTAACAACGGGATACAGGAATTTTATCAGTACATTGCCTAAAACTTATTGGGAACCCGCAAGGGAACTCTCTGTTGATTACGGATTTTCAAACACAAAAGGCCATGAGAAAGTTACAAAGTTATTCAATGGTGTTAATATTGATCTTTTAGTGTATGGTAAGAATCCATTAGTTTCAATTATTTCAAAGGGGAATACTTGGTTTACTCCAAATTTGAAGAACTCGTTGAAGGTAAATTTATACATCGATGATGAGACAAATTCATTGCATATTCATGGCACGGCTTGCACTAAAAATTTTCCTTCGTATGAAGCATTTATCCAAGATGAATGTGGTACCAAGATATTTCTTCTTACTGCGCCATGCGCTTGTGAATCAGATATAGGTCATGAATTGTTATCTGCAATTTTGGACTACCAAGAATACTTTGATTATAGGGTTCCAATAGATGATAACGGATGTTTTCTAAATAGTATAATTATATCTCAAGTAAATTGGCTGATTCACCAAGAGCAGGATATACAGGTGTATAGCATTGAGGATTGGAATACCGTTAATTTGGGTAAAAATCCAGCTGATGACTGTACTGGAATTCCATGTGAAGGCGCATATACAAATAATGGACAGGATTTAAGATCCTATTTTAATTGCGATCATTAATGAAATGGCAGAAGATATTAATTTATTTAACCGTTGGTATTGTCATATATATATGTTTATTTGTATCATATTTTATGTGTTCTGATTCAATGAATAAGGAAATTCATTTAATATCTAAAGACTATGTAGGACCCGTAATAATATTTTATAACCAAATGGGTGGTGTTAAGCGGGAGTATGAAGGGAAAGCGAGATTGTTAAGAATCCCTAAATGCGGGGTTTTGTACACTAAATTTAAACCTAACACTGGTTGGATTGGTGATTCAAATACAATCAATATTTGGTATGTTGATTCCATAGATAATAAAATTATGGAAATTCCATTTGTAATTTCCACTCTTAATGAAAAAGTCATGGAGCTCTCAAATATCGGTGTCAATGGGTTTAATTATAAAAGTATTAGTCTGGAGGATCGTCAACTTGATTACATGTATTACTTTGTTGACACTTTAAATTTGCAATGGAGCAAGTATAGTCGATTTAGTGTGGATATTGACTCTTTATTATTGAGTGATAAGGTTGATTATTCATCTGAGTAAAACCTACATAAACTAAATATCTTTTCTTTTCGGAAATAATACCCTACGTATTGTCTAGGTAGGATATGGTTTTTTACTACCCCCCCGGTGTTCTGTTTTCTAGTACCTGCGGCCTGGCATTGGCCAATTTAAACTAACATGGTCAGTGAGACTATGTCCTGAATGAATGCAAAATAACCATTCCGGTATATTTGAGCTAGGATGATTGGAGAATTGCAATGAGAGGGTGTTTGAGACAGGATTGCAGTTTCTGGACGCAACGGTTAATTGTGAGCCTTCCGCAAATCAAAATCGACTCAAAACTTTAGGTTGTGTTGATAATGTGTGGAAATTCATTATTTTTAATTTTGTAAACGATTGAAAATCAATATTATATAATTTAAGGTTGCAGAGCCCCCAGCTCCACCACTTACTTTCTTCAGAAAGTAAGACAGTAAGAAAGTAAGACAGTAAGATCTCTCAAGTATTTTATTCTACGCCCTGGAAAGAGGTAAGAAGCACGAGGTCAGAGCATCTCATGCAAGCGTTTTAAGAGGGGTATGCATTTCAAGAGGGTTTATCATCATGAACTTTCTATAACTCCGTTCCTGCTTTTCTTTAGACTCTTTCCACTCTTTTTGCTCTCACACAAATCCCCACTTCAACCCATTCAACAGCCCATATGTAGCTTCTCCCATGCTGTTTACCGGCCAGACGCCGTTCCATTCCCCGCGATCCATAATTTCTCAATACTTTTAGGGGAATTCAAGGGCATCGCCAGTGGCAAAGCGAAAATCCTCTTCAGCACAGGGGAGACAACGTGTAAGCAAATCCAAATCTGCACGAATCTCAGGTTCGTTTATTTCCCCGACGTTCCAGCGTGTGTTATATGCCTGCGGCGCAGGCTTGTTGTTCTACCTGGTCCGATCCGTGCTGCTTTTCAAACCGGCAGGGGCTGATACCCTGACACCGCTGATTGTGCTGCTCTGCGCCGGCCTGGCGTGGTGGGGATCATCGGTCTCATTTTCCAACCATGTCCGATCCATCTCGAATGTGGCAGTGATAGCGCTGGTGCCCTACCTCGCAATCAACGTCGGATTATCATTTGATTGGCTTAAACCACAGGCGCCGTGGAATTATATTTCATACGGACTGGCGGTCCCGTTTGCAGTGCTGTGGATATTTATCCTGAAAACTGCAGGACCGACGGTGATAGATGACGCGTATCAGCGTGAATTTTCTTTCCGACAGGTTTTCAGCCATAAGATCACGTGGTTGGCGGCTGCAGTTGTTTTCCTGATTTGCGGTGTGCTGATCTTTTACCGGCTAGGGTATTATGATATCTGGGAAGACGAAAACCTGGTGATCAATGCATCCATCGGTATTTCGGAGCAAGGTTTCTCCTATTTAAAGGAAGGCTATGACCGGGCATGGCTTCATTCCATGATGAATGCTGCGGTGTTCAAGGTATTTGGGGTATCTGAGTTCACGGGTCGATTATGGTCCGCCATCTTTGGACTTGTCTTTGTCGGCGCCTGTTTCTATGTCTTCGCACGGTGGTACGGCTTAGCCTGGCTGGCGATCCTTGTCCCGCTGGTGTGTTTGATGAATGATCAGTTTCTGATGCTGTTTCGCTATATGCGGATGTATGCATTGTGGATCCCGTTGTTTCTGCTAGGCACATATTTTTTCTACCGTCTGGTACTGGACATCCCGAAGTTTTTTCCAACTGGTGCGGAAAAACCGGACAGAAAACGAATTCTCCTGTACGCCGGGGGCAGTATCGTGTCGCTGCTGATGTTGTTTCACCTCCATAAGTTATCAGCTGTCCTGATACCGGCCTTGTTCCTCATGTTGATCTACCGGTCCATTGTTTATCCATCAGTATGGACTCGTCGGTTGTTGATATTTAGCGGAGTTGCCATTTTAGTTGTAGCCTTTGGAGCATTCGTGCTGGAACTGGATGCCTTGCGATTATTCCGCCAGGCTGTACAAAAAGCTTCGCAGCCCGGTCGCGATTATCCCGTTTACTTTGAATATATGTTCAGGAACGGATTCCCGGCCAATTGTACATTTCTGTTGCTGATATCCGGGATTGGACTTTTGTTGTCCAATGTGTCCAGGCGACTCAAATCCATTCTCATCCTGAATTACAGTTTGATTGGCCTGGCGCTATATATCATGGCGTTTGTCCTGACCTGGTCAGGGCGGGATTACCGGTATATAGCGCATCTGGTGCCGCTAGTCGTGAGCTCTTTGATGTGGATCCTTTACCTGGTCGGCAAACACATGATGCCGCGGGTAGCATCCCTTTGGTTGGTCTTGCCGCTCCTGGTGGGCATGATCCATTTCAGCCAGGATTATAAACGGGTTTATGTCCGGCATCCCTGGGCGCCACGATACTCCATGGTGTACCAGTCCTTCCTGGAGCGATTCAAGCCCGGCGATGCCTTGTTTTATCCCAATATCAAGACATACTATTTTGACCCCGAGAAACTGGAAGGTGTAAAATTGTACAAGACACCGAAGCAGAAGCAATACACGATGAAACAATTCAGGCAGGATCTGCAGGAGGCGGGTCATGGGTATATCATGTGGGAATGGCATAAGGGTCATCATTGGCGGGAGGAGATTGTTCAATATATTTACCGTCACTTCAAACCGATTCATACTCAAAGCAAGGATGATTTAGGTGTCGAGCTTTTCTACTTTGATGAATCGATGATCCAGGAATCGAATTGAAAACCCCACACATGGCTAAATCCAGGAAGGCAAAGGCTAAAGGTGCTAAAACGATTACCCCCACAAAGGATTACACTCCGGTGTGGCCATTTGATGCCCGACAGACCAAATGGATCTATATCGGGTTTTCACTATTCCTGACCTTGATCCTTTTCTCACCATATTTATTTGGTTCCCGGTTTTTCATCTTTACGGACGTCGGTTCTGATACCATCACGGTCTTCTTTCCAAACTACGCTCAAATTGCGCATTATTTTCAATCGGAAGGATTTCCCGGCTGGTCGTTTTATTCCGGCCTGGGCCATAATATTTATCCAAGTTATCTCACCAACCCGTTTCATTGGCCTTACTTGTTCTTGTCACCCGGTGGTATCGCCTATGCGATCGGATGGGTGCAAGCGATGGTCTTGTTTGGCACCGGGCTGGTCTTCTATTTCTTTTTACGGGAAGCAAAGTTTTCCCTGCCGGTCAGTTTTATTGGCGCGCTGATCTATGCGTTTGGCGGCTACCTGGTCCTGGGCAGTACGTGGTATGGACATGCCTTGGTCATTTTCTGGATGACGTTGGGTATTTACGGATTTGAATTGTTGTTGCGCAGGAAGATCTGGTGGGTTTTGCCTATCCCGTTCATCTTTATCCTGGGACCCAGGGGATATTTCCTCATTCTTTTTCTGGCCCTTTGGGCGTTGATCCGCATGGTGGATTTGTATGGACCGTCAATTAAAACCGTGTTGCAAGGGTATAAACGAATGATCATTTGCGGACTGGTGGGACTTTGCTTCGCCTTACCGTTTATCGGGGGAGAATTTCACCGGTTTGCGCAAAGCCCAAGAGTGACCGGAAAGGTATCGTACAGTGAAAGGCTGGGGAATAAACCGGTATTCAAACTGGCTGATGCCCGGCACAACAGCACCACCATATTGCGGCTTTTTTCGAATAATACTGTAGGTGCTGGAAATGATTATAAAGGTTGGCGAAATTACCTGGAAGCCCCGGCAGTGTACATGGGATTGATCTCCCTGTTGTTAGTGTTTCAGTTCTTTGTGCTGGCGGAGAAAAGGCGAAGATGGCTCTATGGTGCCTTGCTGGGTGTCTGGCTGTTTTTGATCCTCTTCCCATGGTTCCGGTTTGCATTCTATGGATTTGCCGGCGACTATTATAAGGGTGCGCTATCGCTGTTCATTCCGTTCAGTTTGTTGTTTGTTGCACTCAGTGGACTGGAAGAGGTGATTCATGGCAAGCGGATCAATTTGGCCATGTTACTGGGATCATTTGTGCTCCTCATGACCATGTTATGGTATCCGTATAAAGCGCCGCAGTTAAATATCCAGCCCGGTGTGCAAACCATGGCATCTGCTTTTTTACTGGGCTATGGGGGTTTATTGGCGCTCCTCAGTATCGGTATCGGGAAAAAATGGATCCTGCCGGCGTTAGGGCTGATCGTCGGGATAGAAGGATTGATGATCTCCTGGCCGACGTTCTATCATCGGGAGACCGTCATGAAATCGGACATCGCAGACAAGAAGTATCATTTCGATTATGGAATGGATGCAGTCGAGTATATCAAGAGCATTGACGATGATCCGTTTTATCGGATTGACAAAGTTTATGGCTCGATCAAGACCGGTTATAATGACGGCATGGTCCAGGACTTTTTCGGCTCAAAGTCTTACCAATCCCACAACTCAAAATACTATGTTGAATTTCTGGATCAGGTAGGTGTGATTGATGGATCGAAGGAACCGAATACCCGATGGCTTGTGGGACTGTCGACCACCAATATTCTGCATGGCCTTTTTTCCATCAAGTATTTGCTGGCGGATAACAAAACCACCAGCAGAGTCGATACGGCGATTTATGATCGCATCCATCGGGTAGGAAATGTATCCATCTACAAGAATCGATATTATATTCCGTTTGGTATCCCGATGGATCAATACTTCACCTGGAAGGACTTCAATCAATACTCCGCGGGCGAGAAAAAACGAGCGTTTTATTTTGGCGCACTACTGGAGGATGGCCATCCGGGCATGGCGGCAATGAAACGGTTGAATGACGGGAATACCAGCTTTTATGGATATGGCACGCGGGATCGCACGAATGCATTGGAAAAAGCCGCGATGAAAATGGAAAAATTCAGCCACAACCATATCATCGGTTCCATTCACCTGGACCGGCCTTCGGAAGTATTTTTCTCGATGCCTTATGATGATGGCTGGCGGATCAAAGTGAATGGAAAACGGAAGCAATTGGACATGGTCAATATTGGGTTCATGGGCGTCTACCTGGAGGCCGGAGATCATGTTATTGACCTTTACTATGTTCCACCATTGTCCAGAGTGGGTTGGCTGGGATGGATCGCAGGCTTTCTTGGAATTTTCCTGATCAGGCGATTCAAGGATAAATTCTGATCAAACTTTTTGTTTTGATTTTTGAAGCAGCCACCGGAGATCATCCCTGCGCGGAATGAATATGTCTGTCCAGGCAAATCCAAGTGCTTTTTTTGCAGACCAGATGAGATAGGCTGCGGATACAGTATAAGCTGCTATTGTAGCCAGGGCCGCACCTGTGATCCCATGCCGGGGGATCAGGATGATGTCGAGGATAACCGTCACCACCACGCCGGTCCAGGCAGCCCGGAATGGAAATCGCAACCGATCTGTCGCTCTGAAATAGCCTGTAAACACCAATCGCTGGGATATGCAGATGATGCCAAATGCCAGGATCTGGGTGGCCGGAATAGCAGCGGCGAATTTTTTGCCAAATAAAACTGGGATAAACAACCAGGATGTCAAAACGATAATGACGGCAGCAGAGGTGGCGATCAGCAGATTCAATCGCGCTGTTCGTTCTACAATTTCACGATGTTCTTCCGAAGGTGACCCCGACACATAGGGCACAAGCACCTGGTTGAAAGGCGTCATCGCTTCGCTGATAAAATTCGCCACTTGCGTCGCCAACCCATAATACCCTAACGCCACCGTGCCCTTGAAGTACTGGACAAACCAAACATCAAGTCGTTTATTGAGAAAATGGCCCAGGGTGATGATCAATCCTTTGAGGGAATATCGAAATACCGGTTTGAGAAATGATGTATAATCCGTGGAAAATCTGACCCCGGGAGATCTGAAAAGCATCACGATACCCCAAATGGAAAGTGCGGCCTCCACGCCGAGGATCGCAAGAAATATTGTTGTCAGATCGAGTCGATCAGCGGCAAGGGTGAGGCTGTAGGTCAGGGCAATCCCATAAGTCAAAGTGGGGATCAGTTGGGTGATAACCAGGTAGCGATTGAAGGCGTGAAATTGGTACAGGCCGCGCAACGTGGCCTGAATTAATGTGGAAATCCGGCGAAAAAAAAGACCAGGATCAGGAAGCCAAAAAAGAAAATCAGCGGACGACCTTCCGGTATCACCAGCGACCTGGCTTGCGGGAAGACAAATACCACCAGGAATAAAAACGCCACCAGGCCGACAAGTGAAAGTGTCGCTATGACCAGTAGGGAAGACAGGACTTTTCCCTTTTCTTCCTGGTGCCGGGCAAGGAAGAACGGCACCGAGCTTTCGAGTTGCAGGCCAATCACCGTCAGCAATAAATTCAATACGGCAAAGAGAAAAGTATATAATCCGTTTCCTTCCGGTCCTAACAGACGTGTTAACAAGACTACGGACAGGAAACTCAATATCATGACCGGAAGCCGGCTCCAGAATGTGAGTTGGGTATCCGATTGGAAATTTTTCATGCCTTGTGGTCAACTAAAGCCAGGTGATTGATCGCCGATCGCGTCCAGTCATATTTTTCAATGGCCAATTGACGGCTTTGTGCCATTTTTTGCTCACGATAATCGTTATCCTGAATTAACCGTAGCAGTGTATCACGTAATACCTTGACATTGGCGGGTGCAATGCAAATACCCGCATCCTCCACTGATTCCGGGCATCCCGATATGTCGGATGTAATGACCGCGCATCCGGCGGCAAGCGCCTCGACCAGGGAGGTGCTGGCATTTTCTTTTTCAGAAACCAGGCTATATATACTCGCCTCGGCCAACAGGTTCTTGTATTTCTGACTTTTGTTATCGATCCAACCATGAAAAACAATCGGGGTCAGGGACTTTGCGGCGGATTTCTTCAGTTCATTCATCATAGGGCCGTCCCCGCAAATGTGTATTTCAAAACCGGTTTTAACATCCGCCAGCGCCCGGATCAAATATTGAAATCCTTTTCTTGGCAACAACCGGCCAGTGGACAGGATGATCGGTTTTTTGTTGCCGGGCTGATATGCATCAAGATCAATACCTGTAGGAATATGGACCAATTTATCCGGATCGCCTTGCCAGGTCAGCTGGATCAATCCTTTCAAATATAATGAAGGACATACCACCCGGGTACTGTGCCGAATGATTTGACGAACCAGGGAAGGGGTAAATCGATGCAGCCAGGAAAACCGGTCAGGATTATATCCCGGGACATCGCTTCCATGCGTGGTGATGATATACGGGATCCGGTATTTCTTTTTCAGCCACATGGCGAGTATCCCCGTAGGCACCAGGAAGTGCGCGTGTACTACATCAATTGCGTGCTCCCGAAGGTATTTTTTGCAAAATCCGCGGGTATTCCAGAGCCAGATCAAATGTTGGTAGAAAAATGAAATGTGGCGGTGGTTGCGCCTGCATTTAATTCGATGGATGATTATACCGTCCACATTTTCTGTGGCAGGAATGTCATTCATTCCCATCGTCACTACTGAAACCTGGTGTCCGAGCGTCACATATTTTTTTGTCAGTTCGTGAACCTGGGGGGATGCGCCTCCTCCAATAGGCGGATATTCAATCGTCAGGATGAGAATGTGCATGGCCTAATGATCAAACCAGTTGAGGATCCGTAGTTGCCAGGGTTTGAGGATGGTTTTCCATTCCTCATCCCTGTACATGCCGCCAAACTTGCCGGTGAAATTCCGCCGGGTGAACCGGTTGCCACTGATCACATGATGATTGGCCTGATCTTTATGTGCAGCCGGAAAAGACATTCCAATGAATGCTGAAATCTTTGCGATCTCATCTTCAAAATCCGAATAAAATCGATTGTAATCCACGATGTGATAATCCAGATCATTTTTCTTTAAGTACCTGGGCATCACCAGGGCGTTCAACTTCAGTCGCAAAATAGCTGACCAAAATCCCCGGTCGCGTTTGGCGAAGGATCCTACACTGGCTTTGAAAGACCTCCTGATCCAGAGGATTTTAACCTTTTCCTTGGGTAGTATGGATAACCACCCATTCAGCATCCAGAGACTTTTCGAGCTGTCTACGATATATTGTGTTGCGGGATATTGTTGAACGACCCGTTTGCTGACAAACTGATAGAATAATTTGATCCTGTCGCGAAGGCTTTTGGGTATATTTTGTTTTCCACGCAATATCAGGGATAAGGGCAGGGATGTTCGAAGTCGTTCGAATGAATCTCTTTTCAGGGTGTTGAATTGATCGTAAACAGAACCGTAGAATGCACAGTCCGGAATGGCATGCCCGCATGAGCATTCATTTTGCTTACGCCACGTTCTGGATTTTAACTCACCGAGGAACACAACCTTTGGATTGGAGGCCAGCAGGAAGCCTAGCAGGGTAGATCCGGAGTGACTGTTGCCGAGAATATATATGATCGGTAAATCAACTTTTTCTGCGGGTTCAGAGGATGTATGTGTTTCTGGCGTGGCCATCCGGATTGACTTGGCGGCCAAGATACAAAAGCTGTATTTTGCGCCTCCGCCATCAGATTATCTGTTGTTGATGTCCGATCCTGATACTCGTCGAAAAACAATATTTATTGGAGGTTCACCCCGTAGCGGTACAACGATGCTGGGGGCCATTCTGGGTAGTCATTCCGCGATGGTAACGACGCCGGAGACCCAATTCAAATTTGACTTTATCACGTTGTCCCAATCCGGACAATACAACCGTCCTGCCATTGAGCAATTAATGGCGAATCATCGTCGCTGGAAAGTCTGGGGATTCCAGGTGGACTGGGATCAATTGAATTATTCTTCGCCGCTCGCGACCATTCACTCCTTGGTAGACCAATATGCGAGATCGATTGGTAAGGTGAATACTACGATCTGGATTGATCATACGCCGGTCAATGTCCGGCATGCACACGCCTTGTCGACATATTATCCGGAAGCCAGATTTATTCATCTTATTCGCGATGGACGTGCGGTTATGGCGTCGCAAATGCAATTGGATTGGGGATTCAATGACCCGGTTTTTGCAGCCCTGAAATGGCAGGAGATCATCTCGGCCGGATTGGCTTGTGAAAGCTATTTACAAGAGAAATGTCTCCGGGTACACTATGAAGATGTGGTCCGGGAACCGGAAAAAACATGTCGGCAGATCTGTGATTTTATTGGTGTGCCATTTGAGTATGAAATGTTGTCCGGCACCGGATTCCATGTGCCGGCCTATACGCGTAAGCAACATCGCCTGGTCGGCCAAATGCCGAATCCCGAGCGAATCGAGCAATGGAAGTCATTCTTGAAGCCAAAGGATATCGCGCTATTCGAGTCGCTGACCTACGATGTATTGCCGATGCTTGGCTATGAAAAAATGAATCCCGGCATTCAACCCAAGCCTTCTGAATTAAAACAGATCCGGGTACTCGGCCTGGGGGCGATCAAGTATATGACTGTTGATAAACTGAAAAATAAACTCCGGTTGTGGAAACACACCCGGAAAAAGGCCTGATCAGGTTTTCCGCTTTTTCTTCTCCGCAGCTGGAAATAAAACGTTATTGAGGATCAACCGGTAGCCCGGGCTGTTCGGGTGCAAATTGAGATCAGTATCCGGGTCGGTGACATAGTGCCGGTAATCTTCCGGATCATGCCCACCAAAAAACGTCCAGGTGCCATAGCCCTGGATGCCGTGGATATAGCGTACCTCATTTTCGGGTTTGTTTTCACCGAGGATGAGGACATCAGACTTGATGTAATTTTTATCAAATGCAGTGGTTTGGCCCATGAAACCTTTCACGGTTGTGGTGTGGTTTTGCGTCAGCATGGTGGGGATGGGATCCCATTTGGCGGAAAAATTGAAGAGTGTAAAATAATCGCGCTCGGGGATCACATTGCGATCACGGTGATCAATGGTCGAGAATTCATATTCCATTGGATTGGTGATCAGTTTGAAATCCTTGAAGGCGAAACAATTGGTATAATCGAGTTTTTCCTGTGCCCGCGGATCTTGCGGATCACCATCGAAAACTTCCGCGCAGATATCGATCCCTTCTGCAGCCAGCGCGATGTCGTAGGAATCCGTAGCGCTGCACATGGCAAACATGAATCCGCCGCCCGCCACATATTCTCGTATCTTCTTGACGACAGCCAGTTTAAGCTGGGACACTTTTGAAAACCCGAGACTTTGGGCTAATTCTTCCTGCATCCGCTGATTTTCGCGGTACCAGGGCTGCATGCCAAATGACCGGTAAAATTTTCCGTACTGGCCGGTGAAATCTTCATGATGAAGGTGAAGCCAGTCGTATTCGGCGAGCTTGTCATTTATAACCTCACGATCGTACACCGTTTCATATGGAATTTCGGCATAGGTCAAGGCAAGGGTCACCGCGTCGTCCCAGGGTTGGATCCGCTCACCCTTGGCATTGAACTCCGGCGTATAAACTGCAATTTTTGGCGGCACTTCGAGTTTGATCGTTTCCATATTCACCTCCGGATGACTGATCTCCTGCCGGATCCGGACAAATTCGCCGTCAGCAATCACTGCATAGGTGACACCGCGGGTTTTACATTCCTTTTCAAACAGGGCATTGTATTCAAAGGCGAATGATCCGCCCCTGTAATTGAGCAGCCAATAGGCTTCAATGCCGGCATCCAATACCCAGTAGGTGACGCCATAGGCTTTGAGGTGATTTTTCTGATCGTCGTCCATCGGCAGCAGGATATAGGAGGCCTGTACCGTGGCCACGAAGAGCATGGCGAAAGTGAAAATGATCGAGAGTTTTATGCGGAAAGTCCTCATGGTCAGATAGATGCCTTGGATAGGAAACAAAGATAGGGGTATAACGGGGAATGGGTTGGGATATTGGATTTTGGTTAACAGGTGTTAATGGGGTGGAGCATGTTTCCGGGGTGAGAAGTGAGTAGTGTGTAGGAAGCGAGCGGTAGGGTGTGTTTATTCAGGGTCCGGATCTGACTTCGTAGAAGTCACAGTATGTTAGCGACAGTGACAAAAGGATGAACCCGACCTCAGCGAGGTCGCAGTATGTACAAGCCAAAATCCTGTCTATTGACCTGGTGCTAAATTAAGAGGTAGTAAAATCTTGGCATCCACATTTTCAGCCACGGATTACACAGATTAGCACGGATTGGATCCTTCAGTTTTTTGCCAATGATTTACGCATTAACAGATTCCCACATTAACACATTCCCACAATGACACATTCTCCCTCCCGACCTCCCTCAAGGGAGAAGCAAATCTCGTTAGCAAGTAGGATCTTCCTTAGCCTCAGCCTTCGCCTCCGCCTATCATTCCCCCTCCCAACCTCTCCCGAGGGAGGAGCAAATATCGGTCGCAAGTAGGATCTCCCTCAGCCTTAGCCTTAGCCTTCGCCTGAGGTACCATATTTTCCCGATCTTTGCGTTATACCACCGAACACATAACCCATCCCCGTGCAGCAGCTGACGTGGCAATTCCCCGCCTGGTACCTGATTTTCTGTATTCTTCTCGGCATCGCAGCCGCAGTTTTTCTGTATCGAAAGGATACAACCTTCAGGGATCAGCAGCCCTGGCTCAGGTATCTCATGGCCATCCTTCGAGGCGTAGTGGTCAGTGTGCTGGCAGCGCTGTTACTAGCTCCCTTGCTCAAACTCCTCCAGACGCGCACTGAACCCCCGGTCATTATCCTGGCCCAGGACCTGTCGACCAGTATCATGAACCGGCAATCGGATGCGGATTCCACGGCCTATCATGAGTCGCTTAATCAGCTTTACAATCAGCTGGCCGAGAAGTATACAGTCGAGCGGGTTGGGTTTGGACAAGAAGCCCGGCCGGCAGCAGAATGGACGTGGACCGACCAGGCCAGTGACCTCGGCGAAGCCATGAGCTATATCCGGGATCAGTACAGCGGACAAAACGTCGGGGCAGTAGTTGTGGCCACGGATGGAGCACTGAATCGGGGAAAAAATCCACTTTATATTTCCCTGGAGCAAAGTGCACCGCTCCACATTATCGCATTGGGCGATACGACACAGAAAACGGATCTCAATGTGCGGGATGTTTTCCACAACAGCATCGCTTATCTGGGCGACAAGTTCATTGCCCAGGTGGATATCTCCGCCATCCATCTCGAAGGGGCTACCAGCCGGTTGGAGTTGAGACACATCAAAGGGAATCAAAACACGCTGCTTGAAACCATCCCTTTCGATATCAACGCCGATCCTTGGTTTAATACGAAGGAATTTACGATTGAAGCCAAAGAAGCCGGCATCCAACGGTACCGGATCCAGGCTGTGAATGTGCGGGACGAGGTGACGTATGCCAATAACGCCCGCGACTTTTTTGTGGAAGTGATCGAAGGCCGGTTGAAAGTGCTGATCGCCGCCAACAGTCCGCATCCGGATCTGTCGGTGTGGAAAGCAGCACTTGAACAACAACGTAATTATGAAGTGGAGATCGTTAATGCAAGCGCCGTCAATCTGAATACGGTACCCAATTATGATCTCGTGATCCTTCACCAGCTGCCCTCCGTGAAGAATCCGGCGTCGCAGCTGATATCCATCGTTTCGCGGGAGTTGATTCCCACGGTATTTGTCGTTGGTGCACAGACCGATCTCAATGTGTTCAATAATCTTCAGTCCCTTGTCAAGATCAATTTCACAGGGAATCGAACGCCGAATGATGTGACGCCCGTTTTCAATCCGGGTTTCACGGCATTCAAGCTGCCCGATGATCTGAAATCGGAAATGGGTGGATTTACCCCGCTCCAGTCACCCTATGGAGAATATATCGCCTCCCCTTCAGCCCAGGTGCTGGCCTATCAGCGCATCGGAAGCGTGGAGACGCAATATCCATTGATCGTTATTGGTGAGACGCGGGACTTGCGCACCGTGGTCATCACCGGAGAAGGCGTCTGGCGCTGGCAACTGTTTGATCAACTGCAGCATGGATCGAAGGAGAATACCCATGAGCTGCTCAGCCAACTCGTCCAGTACGCCTCCACCAAATCCGACAAGCGGAAGTTCAGAGTCACTTCAGCAAAGAATCTTTACACCGAACTGGAAGAGATTTCCTTCCAGGCCGAGTTGTACAACGATAACTACGAACTCATCAATACTCCGGAAGTGCGCATGGCGATCCGGGACAGTGAAGGCAATCAGTTCGATTTCACATTCACCCCCACCGGAGATGCCTACGCGCTTCGCATCGGTCGTTTTGCTGAGGGAAGTTATTCCTACCAGGCAACCACAGAATTGAATGGTGTACCGCAAGTATTCAATGGACGCTTTGTTGTCCAGCCGATTCAGCTGGAAGCCTTGTCGCAGGCTGCAGACCACGGCTTGTTGAGACAACTGGCGGCACAATATGATGGCCGGGTGTACGGAAAAAGTCAGATGAGCGAATTGGCAGAAGCGATCTTGGCTAATGATCAGATCAAGCCGGTCATATACAGCTCTACCCGCACCCGGCCGTTGATCCATTTGAAGTGGTTGTGCCTGGTTTTACTGGGGTTATTGGGATTGGAGTGGTTTTTGCGACGCTTTTTCGGCGGGTATTGATTAACTTGGGAAAATGAAAACAAACGGCGCTATGACAGACCGGAACAGGGTCGTCACTCTTGATGAATTCATCATCAAGCAACAAAAGGAATACACCAGCTCCACGGGTGAGCTCACCAATCTCCTGCGGGATATCGGCGTGGCTGCCAAGATCATCAACCGTGAAGTCAACCGGGCGGGACTCGTCAATATCCTGGGCGTGGCCGGTTCGGAAAATGAGTCGGGCGATATGGTGCAGAAACTGGATCTATACGCCAATGACAAGCTGATCGAATGTCTCGGCAACAGTGGGGAATGCGCTGCCATCGCTTCCGAAGAACTCGAAGACTTTGTCACCATTGAACCGGTAGCGAAGAAAAAACCGAAGTATCTCGTCGTGTTTGACCCCCTCGATGGATCGAGCAATATTGATGTGAATGTTTCCGTCGGTACGATCTTCAGCATTTATCGCCGCAAGTCGGATGTGAGTGGTCCGCCGGATATCAATGATTTCCTGCAGCCTGGAACAGCACTGGTTGCGGCGGGTTATGTTTTGTATGGAACATCCACCATCCTGGTCTATACAACCGGTCACGGGGTCAATGGATTTACGCTGGACCCATCGATCGGTGAATTTTGCCTTTCACACCGCGACATCAAAATCCCGGAGGAGGGTGCCTATTATTCTGTCAACCAGGGTTATTATTTGAAGTTTGACCTGGAGATGCGGCGGTATATTGACCATTGTTCAGACATGAATTTTGGCCTGCGGTATATCGGTTCGATGGTATCGGATATTCACCGGATCATGATCCAGGGAGGAATTTTTCTTTATCCGCATACACGGAAATATCCGAAGGGGAAATTGCGGTTGTTGTATGAATGCAACCCGATGGCCATGATTGTTGAACAGGCCGGTGGGATGGCGATCAGTTGTCAATTGGAACGCATCCTCGATCTGCCGGTGACGGCGCTGCATCAACGGGCGACGATCGCGATCGGGAGTCCGAAGATGGTGAGAGAGATGAAGGCGTTTGTGGAGAAGTATAGTGCGACGGTGAAGGTTTGATTTTTGTGAATTGTGAATGGTGAATGGTGAATGAGGCAAATTTTTCCCTGAGCAAAAGTTTGATTACCGAATACTGAATACTGAATACCGATCACCGACCACCGATGCCTTCAGCCTATCGCGAGACTCACGCTTTGTCAGTAAATCAATTAAAAGTAATATAAGGTCCCATCTTCTCCACCCAGCCCGTATCCGCCGGAAAAGCTTTTTTCAGCTCAGCCATCGATTGGAACGGTCCGTGATTCTTCTTGTACGATTCGATGATACGCAGGATCTTTTTTGAAGCATAAGGATGGTAGAGCGTATCCAGCTTGATAGCATTGAAATTGATTGTCCGGTGTGCACCTGATACATGAACCTGGGGAAGAATTTGCTCAATCGTCTCCGGTGGCAAGCCATAGCAATCCTGTAACTGTTCGGTGCTGTGAAATCCGCCCAGCGCTTCGCGGAATTTGATGATCCGGTCAGCGAGCACTGCACCAATGCCCGGAAGAATATCCAATTCAGAAGCCGTGGCATGATTGAGATCGATACGAAGCAGGATCTCTTCCCGGGGGACATTGTCAGGCGATTCTGATTTTTCTTCTGCCGGAAACACAACATACGGCTCCACAACTTTCCACTGCCCCGGGTCCATGCCATAGATGCGGAGGACATCTTCCTCGTCATGGATCTGGCCACCCGCATTCCTGTATTTGTCGATGTTGTGCGCCACACGGGGCTGGAAACCGATCCCTTTGAGTTCATCAATACTGGCTTCCATGATATTGACCGGGCTGATCACCTTGTCGATTTCCGCCTCAAAATCAAAGGCTGTTTTCGGCGTCACATTTTTTATCGGCAACGCAGTTGTCTTTTTATTTGTTGGATCGGCGCTCCCGAGGGTATCCAATGCCAATGGGGTAGTGGAAGCGGTCATTGCGTTTGTATTTTCCTGTTTGAAAACCTTGATCCCTTCCCAGGCGACAAGACCGGTAAAAAATATAACCAGGAAAAAGCGATCATTTTTCGTCAGGGTGAATGCATATTCTTTCTTCATAATGATTGTTTGAAAAATCCAGATGCATTGATGTCATAAAATCCGATTTGTTTTTCCTTTAGCCACCAGATGAGTTTGTTTCGTTCCCGCCATGGCAAGCTGGCCGCGAGAATGGGCGCCATTTCCGGATAAGACTGTATGGCCACTTTCAATTGATTGGGGTCCCCCACATCCGTTATGAGCAGATATTCAGGTGGATCCAGCCCCGGTACAAGTTGTGAACGACCATTCCAGATTTGCAGTTGAATGGAATCGATGTTCAATACGGCGGATTGATATTGGATCCGTCCATTGAGATACATGTTTTCTAAAGGGATATTTGCAACCTGGAAAATGTCTTTGTGGCATCTGTAATTTCTCGCGATGAATTCCACATTGGACAGGGTCATGGCCGAATCGCTGAAGGCAAAGCATTTGCCATCCATGATCACATCGATCAATATGCCGCGATGACTGTGATAGATGATGAATTCATCGGTATTCCATTGCTGAGCCCGATGAATAGATAATGACAAGAATACAGTTATTCCACATGTGCATCCGGTGATGCCCAATGGTCTCCATTTATACATCCAGTAAAAAGCCAGGCTGATCATCATGGCCAGTAATGCATGATTGGCCAGCGACGGAAATGAATAATACATCGGCGGATTCCAACATGCCAGCCACGTCATGATCCGGATGAAAATTTCTACAGTTTGATCCAGCACAGTCCAGGGCATGGGCCAACCGAATGCGGAGAGCCCCAGCAGACCCACTGCCCCAAAAACAATGATATATCCTGCCGGCACCGCCACCAGGCTACTCAGGATGAAGGTGACCGGAAACTGGTGGAAATGGTACAGCAACAACGGGATCAGGAAAGCTTGTGCAGCGATTGACATGGCCACAATACTCCAGATCGAGTTCAGCCATTTTTGCCTGATGGGCCAACACCTGGTCAAGGGTTGTGTAAAGAGTAATATCCCGGCCATTGCCAGGAATGACAATTGAAACCCAAGGTTTTCACCGACAAAAGGATCAGTCCACAACTGCAGGAATGCGGCTACGCCCAGCAGGTTCCACACATTCGTATTCCAGCCCATGGATTTGCCCAGCAGGAACAAGATGATCATCAACGATGCCCTTACCGCGGCGGGTGATGCACCGGTCACAAGCATATAACTGAAAATGGCAGTGGCATACAGGCAAAACCGCAGGATTCGCCGTCCAAATTTTCCACCACCGGGTTTTCCCAGCAATAAATACAATCCACTGTAGATAATGGCGACATGCATTCCTGAAACCGACAACACATGCATCGCCCCTGAAAGTGCAAATGCATTCCGGATCTCGGGATCGAGCTCGGAACGGTCACCCCAGACCAGTGCGCTGACCAGTTGGGCGGAAGCAAGGGAGAGGTGGGAGGTTACTTTTTCAGACAACCCGGCCTGCCATTTGGCAGGAAGTCGGGCAAGTGTAAACTGCGTTTTACCAGAAATAGAAATATCCTCACGGTTGCATGTCATTTGATGCTGCATGCCGAGTGTCCTGTAGTGGGCGCGCATGTCAAATGACTTCGGGTTTTTCGGACCCTCGATCCCGACCACCCATCCTGTGATGGTGATCCGATCGCCCGGAAGCAGAAAAAGCGAGTCAGGGTCCCGGATGGTCAGTCGAATAAATCTGTCAGCCATGGTGCGGGTGATATCGTTCACATCTTGCAGGTTCATGACCCTTGCTTTGAGGATCAACCCATATGATTTCTTTTTGAGCACCTGGTGGACCTCGAGTTCGCCGCTCATTCGTGTCGATTCGCTAAGGCATGGTTGGCGAAATATTTTTTCACTAAAGGCGCGATAGTGCCACACACTGGCCACGCTCACGAACAGCATCAGGAGAAGCGATCCAATCAATCCTTTCGACCCGAGGAAAGGCTTGGTAATGAACCAGCCCAGCACGCCCAAAAGCACGAACAAAAGGATTTTATGACCTGGTATGATCGCAAACGACATCGTCTTTGCAACTGAAAAACTGGTGTATACCAGGATGGCGATCCAGAAAAACGGACTATTCCTGAGATGGATCATTGGCCGGGATTGTTTCTGTAAGTGTCCCGAAGGCGGTAAATTGTTACCCTTAACCACCAAAAAATCAGCCCGAACCCGGTTTTGGCATGATTTTTTGACCCCTTAACCTTGAAATCATGGCTGTCCGGAAATCGGTCAAATACCTGGCTTTTGGTGCGATCCTGGCCGGATGGCTCTGCTTTTGCTATTGGTGGTTTTCAACGCGGATCTATCCGCGACTCCAGGCCGAGGAGCCGATCGAAGCCCCCGAGTTCCTGGCCGGATTTCCCGGTCCGCTTGCCTTCACCTGGGGTGAAACCAGTCCGATGGCCGGCGAATCCTGGGAGCGGCTCAAAAATCAATTGGATAGCCTCGAAGCGCGGGATCAGATCGTAATCCTCCACGGCTATTATTTCCTGGATGAAGCCCCTACGCCAACAGCTCGTATTGGTCTTGCAACTCAACGAATTCAACAATCCCTTGCCTACCTGGACATTCCGGCGGATCGCCTGATGACAGCTATCCAGCAGCAGGAGGTGGTGGCTGATGTTCGCTCAATTCCTTTTGAAGCCGTTGAAATTGAACTCATTACAGCAAGTGATATGTGGCGCGAGCGCGGTGACACGCTTGAAATTTGCTTCCCCCTGAAAGATACACTGGCATTACCCGGCCTGATCAGCGCGAGATTGGAGGAATGGGGTCAGCGGCAAAAAAAGGTCGTCAGCACCTTTCTTTTCGCGATCGGTACGGCAGATGGCACGGGTATTGCAGAATCATCAGATCGGGGATTGGACCGGGCTGAATTGATCAAGCAATTATTAATTGAAGCCGGATGGACGGACCTCTTAATCGAGACCCGAACAGGTCAGCGCAATCACCCCAAGGCCCTACGAAACCGATGCGTGGTCCTGTTCCCCGGAAATTGAATGCGCCCTTATGGTGTGGCTGAATATTTTAGACAACCAGTCTATGCAGATCGCGGCTGAAATGCTTGTGATCGTAGTTGGCTCCATGCTACTTGGGGTCCTGCTGACCTATGTCTATTATTCAAGCGCCAAGCGAAGTTTGGCTGAGGCGCAAAAATCTATCCAGGCGGAAAAGGAATATTCCACGCGACTTCAATTGCAGAACGAGCAGTTACAGCAATCCACCACTCAATTGCAACAGCAACTGCAGGTCGCGCAATCCCAACAGGCTTACCAAAACAAATTGATCAGCGATCAAAATTCAAAATTGATCGAGGCGGATTCTGATCGGCTGAAATTGCAATCCAACCTGGAAGCCTTGCAAGCCGACCTGGTTTCCACCCAGGAGCGCATGCAGATCATCGAAGATGAGTTCAGGGCTTCGGAACCCTCATCTCCACCACCTCGCGAGTCTACTCTACGCGCGAATTATGATCATGTGAGCCAACTGCTGGGTAAGCCAGTTACTGAAAATGACCTGACACTTGTATTGGGTATCGGTCCTAAGACATCCGCCCTGCTGCAGCAACAAGGCATAGATTCCTGGGATCTTCTGGCAAATACCCCGGTCGACCAGATCCACACCTGGCTGGAGGAAGCGGGCGGTGTGTACAAAGCCCAGGATCCAACCCATTGGCCAAAGCAAGCGAGGATGGCTGCCGCCGGGGAATGGCGAAAATTGCGGGCTTTCCAGGAGGGTCTTCGGCAAAAATCCGGTTAACTTCGGGGTTGGTCGAATGACGGCGCATGAACATTGGCGGTAGTTTTCAGGTTGTCCTATCTTTCAGCCTCAATCCGGATCAATTTGCGCCATCTCCGAGTTCTCAATAAATACTTTTTCAAGTACAAGTACCATTTGCTTTTCGGCATTTTGTTTGTCGCGGCCGGGAATTATTTCCGCGCATGGCAACCACAGGTAATCCGTGAAGCGCTGGATTATGTGCTGGAGCAACTGCGGGCTTACCAGGTAGCGGATACAGCACAGCAGGCGGAGATCATGAATGAATTGGGGCCGGCCTTGCTCAAATTTGGCGGACTGGTCGTATTGCTGGCGCTGATCATGGGGGTGTTCATGTATTTCATGCGGCAAACCATCATCGTCATGTCGAGACTGATCGAATATGACATGCGCAAGGAGATCTACGATCATTATCAGCAACTGGACAAGGGATTTTACCGGCGAAACTCCACCGGTGATATGATGGCGCGGATCACCGAGGATGTGAATAAAGTGCGGATGTATCTCGGTCCCGCCTTGTTGTATGGCATAAACCTGGTGACGTTGTTTGTGATGGTCATCTATGCCATGTTTTCAGTGGATGTAAAACTGACCTTGTATTCGCTGTTGCCATTGCCGGTGTTATCGTTATCGATTTATTATGTGAGTCGGTTTGTTGAAAAACGAAGTCAATCCATCCAGGCCAAGCTGAGCGGACTGAACGCAATCGCACAGGAGGTGTTTTCAGGTATTCGCGTGGTCAAGAGCTATACGCAGGAGAAAGCATTTGGCGCCCACTTCGCGGCCGAGAGCGATGATTATAAACGGAAGAATATGGCGCTGGCCCTGGTGGAGGCGATGTTTATTCCACTGATGATGGTCCTCATTGGGATCAGTACCATTCTTGTGATTTACGTGGGTGGTCTCCAGGTTTTTGATGGCAGTATCACGACCGGAAATATTGCGGAGTTTGTGATTTACATCAATATGCT
>AERA01024062.1_pt1 | contig 41733 bp, 29 predicted proteins | sample 267968 | NCBI WGS metagenome assembly AERA01 (sample SAMN02954363, study PRJNA61401) | activated sludge metagenome | biome: terrestrial; feature: wastewater treatment plant; material: activated biomass; isolation source: activated biomass of an industrial wastewater treatment plant | reverse complement strand
CCTTGCCCGAAATCGCGGGTGGTGCAGCCCTGCTGATCGACCCAAAGGACGCCCCTGGCCTGGCCGATATGATGCAGCACCTGGCAGACGATCCTGTTATGGCGGCAGGCTTGATCCAGCGTGGGTTTGAACGGGTTAAAGCATTCTCGTGGGACAAAGCGGCAAGCGAGGTCTATGGTATTTTGAATGGATGACCCCGATATCAGATGGAAAAAATTTATATGTTTTTTTCGCACATATTTTTATCCAGCCATGACCTTGACACCACCTGCAAGACCGGTGGATTCCGGTGGATTACACATTAAAAAATCATTCATATACAACGCCGATTGATCTAACCGGCACAGGATGTGATGGCTTCTTCCGGCACCTTTTCCCATGAACGTTTGTTCTAATACGTACTTTTGAAACGCATCCGGGATCCGGATTTTTACCAACATTTTTTTCCACGATTGCGCCCGGGTTTATCCACATCTCTCCTGTAGCAGCGCGGTTGTGGGGTTATGTAAATAACCGTTGTGGTGATAGTTTTGATCCCTTTTTGAATCACGCTTACCGTCAATTCAGCAATGGCCGAACCTACTCCCTTCAGCACCACCGCCGGCAGCAAACTCAAGCCGATCCGGACCGACAATGATTTCTCCAGCCTGGTATATGGCAAGATGCAGCCACAGGCCTTACAGATCGAAGAAGTCGTACTCGGCGCATTGATGCTCGACAAGGACGCCATGGCAATCGTGCTGGACATCCTCACGCCAGACAGTTTTTACAAAAAAGCGCACGGTGTCATTTTCGAGGCGATGATCCATCTCTTCGAGCGTTCGCAGCCGGTGGATATTCTGACGGTCCATGAAGCATTGAAAAAGTCAGGCAACCTGGATCTCGCCGGAGGGGTCGGCTACCTGGTGGAGTTGACCAACAAAGTCGCGAGCGCGGCGAATATCGAATTCCACTCCCGAATCATCGCCCAGAAGCACATCCAGCGGGAATTGATCCGCGTGAGTACGTCCACCATCAGTGATGCGTTTGAAGACACCAAGGATGTTTTTCAGATGCTGGACGAGGCGGAGAGCAATTTGTTTGACATCACCCAGAAGAATCTCAACCGGAGGTATTCACGACTCGGGGATCTGGCCGTTAAAGCCCAGAAGGAGCTTGAAGCGCTTTCGAAAAAAGTGGAGGGCATGACCGGGGTGCCATCCGGCTTTACGGAGCTCGACCGCATTACCAATGGTTGGCAGAAATCTGACATGATCATTGTGGCGGCCCGTCCCGGTATGGGAAAGACGGCGCTTACACTTGCTCTGGCCAAAAATGCATCCCTGGATTACAACCGACCGGTGGCGTTTTTCTCCCTTGAGATGTCAGCGCTCCAGTTGACGCATCGTTTGATGTCGATGGTAGCTGAGATCCCGGGTTCAAAATTGCGGAATGCGCAGATGGAAGAGTATGAATGGCAGCAACTGAACAATGCAGTGGAGCGATTCAGTGATGTCCCCATCTTCATCGATGACACACCAGCCATCAATATTTTCGAATTGCGCGCGAAATGCCGTCGGTTAAAAATGCACCATGACATCCAGCTGGTCATAGTTGACTATTTGCAGTTGATGTCGGCCGGACCGGATGCCAAACGCGGCAATCGCGAACAGGAGATCAGTTCCATTTCGCGTGCATTGAAAACGATGGCCAAAGAATTGGAAGTGCCGGTCATTGCGCTTTCCCAGTTGAGTCGTGCGGTGGAAACGCGTGGGGGAAATAAGCGCCCGCAGCTCTCCGACCTTCGGGATTCCGGCGCCATCGAGCAGGATGCGGATATCGTTATGTTTATCTATCGACCGGAATATTACGAGCTCGAAGCCGATCCGAGTATATCCAAAGACGCGGCTGAATTGCTAATCGCCAAACATCGTAACGGGGCATTAGGCACCGTCAATGTGAAATTCATCAGCCGCTTTGCGAAATTCACCGATCCGGGTGATGACTTCTTTGGCGATTCCACCGTTCCGGGTGGCGGGGATAACTACAATACGATTATTACCCGACCTTCGCGGATCAACGACGAGGACGATCCGATCCCGTTCTAGATTTGTCCATACCTGCTTTCCACATGGAAGAGATGCGCTTAAACAAGTTCCTGGCCCATTGCGGCATTGCCAGCCGGCGGGCTGCGGACAAGCTCATCCTGCAAGGCCTGGTAGAGGTCAATGATGTGGTCGTCAAAGAGATGGGACACAAGGTGAAAGATGGCGATGTCGTGAAGTTTAAGGGCAATCCCATTAAGCCGGTTGACCGGCTGGTCTACTTCCTGATCAATAAACCCAAAAATGTGATGTGTACCGTGTCAGATGAAAAGGGACGCAAATCCGTGATTGATCTTTTGGCCAATAAAGTAAAGGAGCGGGTTTATCCCGTAGGGCGTCTGGACCGGAATACGACTGGTTTACTCCTGTTGACCAATGATGGAGAGTTGACGAAAAAACTTTCTCATCCGCGACATAAAGTGCCGAAGGTGTATCACGCGGTGCTCGACAAGCCCTTTTCACAACGGGACTTTGAAACCCTTCGGAACGGGATCACGCTTGAGGATGGGGATATCAGGCCTGATTCACTCCATTATGTGGAAGGCGGAACGAAAAAAGACCTGGAGCTCGAATTGCATTCCGGGCGCAATCGAATTGTCCGAAGGATCTTTGAGCATTTAGGGTATGAGGTGATCAAGCTGGATCGGGTGTATTATGCGGGGTTGACGAAAAAGAATTTGCCGCGGGGTCGCTTCAGGCCGTTGACGAAGGAGGAGATCCGGATGTTGAAGCATTTTGTGTAATCTTTTTCCTGCAGATGAAATGTGTTCCCCGATGGGGAAAGATTTGCGGTGCAAATCAAGGGGGTGCTTCCCGCAGATTGCGCTGATGAATTTTAATGCGATTGCCTGGCTGCACTGGCATTCGAATTTCGCAGATTCATGCCAACTGACCAGGACCTACGGCCCTGGATTCGCATCGCGGATCGCGATGCTACCAAGCAGTTGCCTCTAACGAGGCAAAATTGACATTTGTGTTTTGCTGATCAGACGCTTCCAGCGAGGCAAAAATCACGTTTGCACTGTACCGGACATTTGCCTCAAGAGAGGTAAAAAAATTGCAATATTTTCATAGCATAATGAACTCTATTTCCGCGAGACCATTTTTTTGATTACCAGATTACCAGATTACCAGATTACCAGATTACCAGATTACCAGATTACCAGATTACCAGATTACCAGATTACCAGATTACCAGATTAATATTCTTTCCTCCGCCTCCGCCTCCGCCTTCGCCTTCGCCCCCGCCTCCGCCTTCCCCGCCCACCGAAGCTCAGTTACTTCCTGTTCAATAGATTGACAGGCCAATGAGCGTAGGTGGGAGCCTCCGCCTTTCTCTTTATCTTTGATACATGGACCCTGGACACCAATCCCTGTATCAAGAGCTCCTGGAATCCCGGCGCAAGGGAAAGAAAAAACTGGCGGTGCTGATCGACCCGGACAAGAGCCGGTTTCCCGACCTGGCGCCGTTTGTGGACCTGGCCGTGCGATGCCGGGTGGATTATTGTTTCGTGGGGGGAAGCCTGTTGAGCCGGGCCGATATGGATCAGTGTATCCAGTTGCTGCGCCAGCGGTCCAGGATCCCGGTGATCATTTTTCCGGGGAGCACCTACCAGTTGAGTGAGCATGCGGATGGGATCCTGTTCCTGTCCCTGATCTCCGGACGAAACCCGGAATTGTTGATTGGCCAGCAGGTGTTGGCCGCGCCGTTTCTCAAACGCAGTTCACTGGAAGTTTTATCTACGGGGTATATGCTGATCGATGGCGGTGTGCCAACCTCGGTCCAATATATGAGCAACACCATGCCCATTCCGGCCGATAAAAATGATATTGCCGTGAGCACAGCCATGGCCGGCGAGATGATGGGCATGAAGTTGTTGTTTATGGATGCCGGCAGTGGGGCGCGTCAACCGATCTCACCCGAGATGATTAATGCTGTTCGACAAAATGTCGGCATTCCGTTGATCGTGGGCGGTGGCATTCGCGATGCGGAAACCGTACAGGAGAATTTACGCGCCGGCGCCGACGTTCTGGTGATTGGAAATGCATTCGAACACGATCCTTCCATTCTCATTGATATCTCATCGACCCTTCATGCCCACAATGTGACGTTGAATGTGTGACGCGCGGCGCTGGATTTTTTTCTGTCTGCTTTTGGTATCCGTCGAGGGTGCGATTGGACAGCGCCTTGGATTGCTTCCACCGAATGTGCATTGGCAACAATTACGGCATGATAGCCTGCGGATCATTTTTCCAAAGGGACATGAAGAAACCGCCATCCGGGCGGCTTCACGCATGTTGAGTATCGCCCGACTCGATCCGATCGGTCAAACGAAACGGTATAAACCCATTTCGGTCATTCTCCAACCTGAAACCAATCTTGCCAATGGTTATGTAGGGCTTGCCCCTTACGTATCTGAATTTTATTTGCAGCCCCACGAGAACGTTTTTGAATTGGGCTCATTGCCATGGGTGGATCTGTTGGCGATTCATGAGTACCGGCATGTGCAACAGGTCAATGCGGCGAAAACCGGGCTGAGTAACCTGGTCCATACCCTATTCGGCGACCTGGCTTTCAGCGGCATGTACAACCTCGCGATCCCGGACTGGTTTCGGGAAGGAGATGCGGTATTTGCAGAAACAAAATGGACTTCACAGGGTCGTGGCCGGTTGAGCTATTTCACCTTGCCCTTTTATGACCGGTTGATCGAAGATGATCCCTGGGACTATTACAAAGTCCGCCGGGGATCATATAGAGAGTACACGCCGGGGTTTTATCCGTTGGGATACCTGCTGATCCAGTATGGTAATCATGAGTTTGGTGAGGCGGTATGGGATTCTATTGTTCGTGAGGCGCCGCGATTCAAGGATTTGTTACGTCCCTTTTCGGGTATTGTCAAGGAAAAATATGGAAAGCGAAACCATGGTTTTTATCTCGATGCCATGGACTGGATTTGCGCGCGTTGCCGGGCATCCACAGTGGAAGACATCGATTATCCGGTCGTTCCGCTCACGGAAAAGGATCAGAAAGCGGATTATCTCGATGTTGTTTTTCCGGCGGTTGGCGGGGATGGCCATATTTATGCAGCGGTCACCACGTTTGACCGGATCACCGGGATTTACCGCTTTGAATCGAATGGAAAGCGCAGCAAGGTTGCGGATTTTGGTTTGCAGCAAACGCCGTATTTCGACATGAAAAACGAAATATTCGCCTGGACGGAATTACGGTATGATCCGCGTTGGGTGCGCCGGGATAAAAATGTGTTGATCGTTTTCAATCCGCAAAAAAAAGGTAGCAAGCGGTTGCAGATCAAACCGGACAAGGGATTTTTCACACCCGTGCTCGATATCCAGGGTAAGCAGGTCGCCGTGTTGCATGTTGACAAGGCTGGTCAATACGAAGTCAGGATCTATGATGCCGAAAATGGAATATTGCGTCAGCAATTACCCAACCCGGACAATCTTTATTTTGCCTATCCGACCATTACCCCTGATAGAAAAAGTATCATTGGCACCGTTCGCGATCACCTTGGGCGCATGTGCATCATGGAGCAGGATCTGGCCACGGGGAAAATGCGGCAGATCACTCACTACAGTTATAATGTGTTGGGTCGTCCGGCGCTGCAGGACAACTGGATCTTCATCACCGCGGGCATGGGACTTCTTGACCAGGTGTATGCGGTGGACAGGAAGGAAGGTATATTTTACCAGGTGAGTGGTGGCAATAGCGCACACTATAATCCCGCCTGGGATCCGGTGCAGGAGAGCATTGTAGTGGCGCAGTATCATGTGGATGGGCATAAGCTTGTTCGACTGCCATCGATGCCATTGCAATGGCGCATGACCAATCTGGATGATGGCATTAAGGATGTGGATGGAGCAGAGGGACGGGACCTGGTACGTGATCCGTTGATTCAAAAAAATTTTTCGATCAAGAAATATTCACCCTGGTCAAACGCGATCAATGTGCACAGCTGGTTGGTGACCGCTGATGATCCGGTCTGGGGCGTAGAATTACGATCGAATAATATCCTGAATGACATGGCCCTCTCGGGCGGATACGAATACAACCGCAACACCAGGTCATCCGGACCGTATATCAATGCGCGCCTGGGTATGTGGTTTCCGGAATTGCTGGTGGGTGTCAGTTCCATCTCCCGCGAAATCGAATTGGATGAAGATTCACCTTTCCGGGTAACGAACGAACGATTGAATGCGGGATTCAGGATCCCATTGATCTTTACGCCGGGCCGGTATACGCAGACCCTTCAGGTGTCCTCTGTGTATAACGCGGGTATCAGCCGTCTCAGACCACGCATTGAGCAACTTGAAGATTTCAAATTCAATTACATCAACCACAGGCTCACTATGTCGAAGTTCAGGAACAGGGCGTATCGGCAGGCAGAGCCATCATTTGCACAGCGCATTGATTTGAGTTATTCCCATAACGTCAAAGGCGTTTCCATTTCCCAGTTTTATGGATCGGCTGACTTCGCTATACCGGCATTTCATCCCAGCCATTATATGTTATTGCAGGGGGAGTATTTGTCCCAGGACATTGGCGATGGATTTGTTCAACTCAGCAGTATTTATAGTGGTCCAAGAGGGTTTGATGTGCAGGATGGTCGTCATCAGTATTCCGTGAGCGCGACGTATGGGTTGCCGATTCTTTATCCCGATCGCGGCATCGGGAATATTTTTTACAGCAGGCGGTTCAGATTGCAGCCTTTTTTTGATATTGGCTTTTCGGAGGATGAAAATGGAGATCTGGTGGAAATGCAAAGTACAGGCGCGGAACTGATTTTTGATTTTGATTTTCCGCCTGTTTCAGTAGGTGTGCGATACGCGCGATTATTGAAAGGCTATACCGGTTCGCCCAATCAGTTCGAACTTTTCTTTCCTGTCCAACGATTTTAAATGAAAGGGATCATCGTCAGAGTGACCGGGAGTTGGCATGATGTCCGTCTGGAAAATGGGGATACCGTGCCCTGTCGTATCCTTGGGAAACTCAGGCTTGAGGATATCCGGACAACAAACCCTGTGGGCGTGGGAGATGAAGTGGATGTGACCTATGAATCGGATGAAAAACGCAGTGGCATTATTAGCGATGTTTTACCGCGCCGGAATTATATTGTTCGCCAATCGCCGCGCAAGAAGCATGAGCTGCATCTGCTGGCAGCCAATGTCGACCAGGCTGTTCTGGTGACGACCATTATCCAGCCCAATTTGAAGATGGGATTCATTGACCGTTTTTTACTGATGACAGAGCCGCACGACATTCCGGTGATCATTGTGGTCAATAAAAATGATTTGTTTGAAGCGGAGGAAGAAGAATTGTTTGGTGGCCTCAAAGCCATGTACGAGGATATCGGGTACCAGGTCATCAGTTGTTCAGCGGAAACGGGTAAAGGCGTAGACCACCTTCGGACGTTGTTAAAGGATAAGATATCCCTGATCGCCGGGCAGTCCGGCGTCGGGAAATCGTCCCTGGTAAATGCCATACAACCCGGCCTCGGATTGAAAACGCAGGAAATCTCGGATTATTCCGGCAAGGGTCAGCACACGACCACCTTTGCGGAAATGTTTGAATTGCACGAAGGTGGTTTCATTATCGACACGCCCGGGATTAAAATGTTATCCTTCAATAATCTCGAACCTCTTGATGTCGCGCATAATTTCCGCGAGTTTTTCAAAGCTTCGGAGCATTGTCGTTACCCAAACTGTTTGCACCGGGATGAGCCCGGCTGCCAGGTGAAAAAGGAGGTGGAGGAAGGAATCATTTCACCATTGCGCTACCAGACGTATTTACAGATCCTCGATGAAGTGGAAGGGCAGAATTACTGGGAAAGGCATAGAAAAATGTAAGAGGATGAGAGAAAAAGAGAGTAAGAGACCCATAAGCATAAAATTCCCTTAACTGGCTTTAATTCGAAAATAAATGCAAAAGGCATGACAATTCTGTTTTCTGGGAACGTGTGTCTGGAAAATCCCTCTGCATTTTCTTACTGTCTTACTGTCATACTGTCTTGCTGTCTTATTTTCTGAACATGGCATATCATAGAAAAAAATACACCAGCCGTCGCGATCGGATTAAGAAACACGGCCGGAACTTCCGTTTAGTCGTCATTTTTGGCCTGATCATGATCGCCGTGCTGGTCTTCCGGAATCGGGTGAGCATCTATGATTATATCCGAACGTTATTTTTATTGAATCGTATGGCAGGAAACCGAAAGCGCAAAACACTATGGATTGTCATCGGGGTATTGGCGGCCCTGGTCGTCATCTATTGGACAGGTCCACAACCGGCAACGCCTGATTTTGAAAAATTGCATCTGAATCGTTTTTCGACAGACCTGAACGCATTGGAAGATAGCCTGAAGGCTGCCGAGGCTGCCCTTCCGGTCAAGCCGGACAACCACGCCCGCATTGTTTGGGACACGCCCTATGTGCGGACAGCCTTCAGTATGGTCTATTTGCATGGGAACGGCGCCAGCCAGGAAGAAGGGGATCCATTTCATGAGGCATTGGCTGCGCGGTATGGATGCAACTTGTTCTTAGCAAGACTGCATGACCACGGCCTTGAATCCGAAGAGCCGATGAAGGATATTTCGCCTGAACCCTGGATGCAATCCGCCCTTGACGCGATCATGGTGGGAAAGCAGATTGGCGAGAAAGTGATTCTCGTTTCCTGTTCGACCGGAAGTACTTTAGGGTTGTATTTGCAATCACGTTTTCCGGACCTGGTGTATGCCCACATTATGTTTTCGCCCAACATCGATCTGTTCGATCCGCGCTCATTTTTACTCTCTGGCCCTTGGGGGCTCCAACTTGGTCGATTGGTAGTCGGTGGTGAAAACTATTCATGGACCGCGCCGGACAAAGCGGAAAAGTACTGGTACACCACCTATAGAGTTGAAGCATTGACGCAGCTCAAAACCATGATTGACGCCACAATGACGGCTGATAATTTCAACGCAATTGACGAGCCGGTTTTTATGGCCTATTATTTTAAAGATGAACAGTTGCAGGACAGCGTCGTCTCTGTAAAGCGAATGATCGAGATGTTTGACCAGCTGGGCACACCGGTTCCAGCGAAAATGAAGGTTGCCTTACCGGATGCCGGTACGCATGTCATTGCTTCAGACCTGTTCAATGATCAGATTGCCACCGTGTGGCCTCCACTGATTGAATTTTGTGAACAAACACTCGGGTTGCCGGTCGCTAGGGAAACGGACTGGCGATTTTTTCTTGATTTCCGCTAGCGGCTATCTTTAGCGCCTGATGGATCGCATTTACCCGGCCAAATTGCTGCTGTTCGGAGAGTACACTGTCCTGTTAAACTCGCAGGCGCTGGCCGTGCCGTTGTCACAATGTGCAGGTCGCTGGGTGAAACACACGCGGGACAATCCACTGGACCCAATCTTAATCAAGTATGTGGACTGGTTGAAAGATCAGGACCATATTCCTCGACGCACTTATAATCAAATCATTCATGACTTCGAAACCGGATGGCGCTATGAAGCCAATATTCCGCGAGGCTATGGCCTTGGGAGTTCCGGCGCGCTGGTGGCCGCTATTTATGATCGCTACGGTCTATCTATTGAACCGGAACCCAATTCGGTAATCCGGCAATTGGCCGCCATGGAAAACTTCTTTCATGGTTCCAGTTCCGGGATGGACCCGATGGTGTCGTTTACCCAACAGGCCTTGTACAAGGATGACTTGGGCCAAACGGTGAGTCTGCCGGATCCAGGTTGGCCCGAAGGGTTTCATGTGTACCTGGTCGACAGTGGAAGCGATCGATCGACACATTCGATGGTGAGCGGATTCAGAGCGAAATTGAAAGTCAATGACCATGCGGAGCGTCTTCGCCATGAACTCATCCCAACCGTAGAACACGCTATTCATTTTTATCTTTCCGGAACCGGCGAAATGCTGGCTGCAAATCTGCAATTGATCAGCGCATTTCAACGTGAACACTGGTATGATATGATCCCCGCCCCTGTGCAACAGCTTTGGGATCAGTGTTTGAACGTGCCGGATCACTACATGAAATTTTGCGGGGCAGGGGGTGGCGGTTATTTTTTATGGATCACCATTGGCGAACGAAAGATTGACTCGACATTACCGGTTATTCAAATTCGCTGAACACATTCATGACGACTTCCGGTTTCCTATCCAGAATTCAACGGTATTGCGCCTTATCGGAGCGATGCACACAGGATGTCGTCAAGAAATTGCAGAGTTGGGATGTATCAGACAATGAGATCGAAGAGACCCTGGCAGACTTGCGTGGCGAATCCTATCTCGACGATCAACGATTTGCCCGCAGTTATGTTTCCGATAAATGGAAGCTCAATCACTGGGGCCGGATCAAGATCCGTTTTGCCTTGATCGCGAAAGAGATCCCGGAATCATTCATTGATCAGGCCCTGGCTGAGATTGATGATCAGACGTATGCAGAGATATTGAGTGACCTGTTAATACGAAAGCATGCCGAATTGAATCACCTGGATTCATCCCAGCAATTGGCACGGCTCATTCAGTTTGCTCACCAGCGTGGTTTCGAGGAAGACCTGGTTTGGGAATGGGCGCGAAAGCATAAAGTATAGCAGACCATAACCTGCGCACTTGACGACATGAAACTTCATTACAAATCATACGGACAGGGTAAGCCCCTGATCATCCTGCACGGCCTGTTCGGCATGGGAGACAACTGGCGCACTTTCGCCAAAACCGCAGAAACTGATTACCGCTGCATTCTGCCTGACCTCCGGAATCATGGCCGGTCACCGCATGCTGTTGAAATGAATTTTGCAGCGATGTCGGAAGACATCCATACACTGATGGAGGATTTGGATATCGATACCACACATCTGATGGGTCATTCCCTGGGCGGGAAGGTGGCGATGTACTTCGCACTCCATCATCCGGAAAAAGTCGACAAACTGGTCATTGCAGACATGGCGCCGAAGTATTACCCGCCGCATCACCAGGAAGTGGTGTATGCAATTCAATCACTTGATTTCACCGGTGTTGAAAAACGGGAAGAACTCGAACAGCAACTCCACAGATCCCTGGGCCATGACAAGACACTGGTCCAGTTTTTATTGAAAAATATTTCCCGGTCTGCCGACGGCAATTATAGCTGGAAATCCAATATGCCCGGGATCGTCGATCAATATGAAAATATTCTGCAGGAGATTGAAAACGATCAACCCTTTACGGGTGAAACCCTTTTTATCCGTGGTGAACGGTCAAGATATGTGCTGGACGAAGACATGCCGGCCATTCGCGATTTGTTTCCCAACGTTGACCTGGTCACGATTCCGGATGCAGGGCATTGGGTGCATGCGGACTCGCCAAACCTCTATTCAAGGACAGTATTGAGTTTTTTGGGAAAAAAGTAATAATTATCTGTCTGGCACGAAAAAACCAATTAACCTTAATCCAAAATCAATTTTACAATTCCAGTTGTTCCTTCATAGACCATTTTAAAATGAGTTAAAAAGGTTCTGCCAATTAAGGCTTTGTGAACCTGGCCGCCAGCAGATAAGTGAACACCTGCAAATGCACCATAGATAGTATAATTCAATGAAGGAATATGGATTTGTGCTAGGTACATTTTTACGTCATGTTGACCTGACGTTCCTGATACCGGTCGGATATCAAAAATTGGTAAATTCAACTGAGTGGCCAAAAGATCATCGATGCACGATTCCGTTGCACCAGTATCCACCAAGGCATTAACATTTTCTATTGAATGAGCAGGGACTCCCGTGGGACTGCTGAAGTCCCAATCGCTATCAAACCCGATATTGACCATTAAAGTTGGTCCCCAATGCAATAAAAGCTGTGCTCCAGAAGCTCCATCAGGAATATCCTCAAACCCACAATTTGTTTCAGGCATCTGGTTTTATTCTATACATAAAGGAGGTTGGCAAGACAACAGGGCTGGCGCCCGTTTGTCTAATTAAATAGGGCCCTGAACCAAATTTTTTAACAGCTTCTTTAGCCGCTTCATCAAATGTCGAGTAGGTGTTGATCAACTGGGAGTTAAATATTAGGACCCAGATGCCAGGTTTAAGATCTGCCTCGATCGTATTATAATATTTTATATTTAATTCAAGGGCTTTATCCATGTCGTTTGTCGTTTTCCAGCGCAATTAAAGTTATATAGTCCAGAACAAAGAATCAGCCTAAAAAATTTCAGGAGGGATTGAGTAAATCCAAATCCAAGGGTTAACCCGGGATATCATCACTCGCCCCTACCGTCGCATCGATCTCACCAAATTTCTGCGGGGCGCCGGCGAGGATCTCATCGGAAGCCTGGGCCGCGTACTTCATGAAATTGCGATGGAAGGCCTGGGCCAGGACAACGGCTTTTTCGTGATAGGCTTTCTGATCCGCCCAGGTTTGTACCGGGTTCAGCAGGTCCTGATCAGAGATGTCCGGACAAGACATGGGCATCGCGAGGTTGAAGATGTCATGCGTTTTATACCGCACGTGATCCAGATCGCCACGCAGGGCAGCCGTGATCATGGTACGTGTATTCCCCAGCCGGATCCTGGACCCGACACCATACGGACCGCCTGACCATCCCGTGTTGATCAGCCAGACATTTACGCGATGACGGCGCATCATTTCACCGAGCATCGTGGCGTATTGTGTGGGATGCAAAGGAAGAAATGGCGCACCAAAGCAAGCGGAGAAGGTGGCTTGCGGTTCATTGACACCGGCTTCAGTGCCCGCCACTTTTGCGGTATATCCTGAAATGAAATGATACATCGCTTGTCCCGGTGTCAGTTTGCTGACCGGCGGCAATACACCAAATGCATCCGCAGTGAGGAAGAAAATATTGCGGGGATGTCCGGCAATGGCGCCGGGCATGATGTTCTTGATATGATACAGTGGGTAAGAAACACGTGTGTTTTCAGTGACTGAAATATCCGTAAAGTTGACCTTCCGCGTGCCGGGATAAAACCGGATGTTTTCCAGCAATGCGCCGTGACGAATAGCGCGGTAGATATCCGGTTCCTTTTCTTCTGTCAGGTCAACACACTTCGCGTAACATCCGCCTTCAAAATTAAACACTCCTTCATCCGACCAACCGTGTTCATCATCACCGATCAGCAGACGGTTCGGATCAGCGCTTAATGTCGTCTTGCCTGTGCCAGAAAGGCCAAAGAAAACTGCTACATCGCCATGTTTGCCCACATTGGCTGAACAATGCATCGACAATGTTTTTTCTTTGATGGGCAGAAGGAAATTCAGCACACTGAAGATCCCCTTCTTGATCTCGCCGGTATAGCCAGTCCCACCAATCAGGATCGCGCGATCCGAAAAATTGATGACCGCGAAATTGTCCTGCCGTGTTCCATGCTTTGCCGGCTCAGCCTTGAATCCAGGCGCGCAGACAACGGTCCACTCCGGCGCGTAGCTGTCTATCTCGTTTCCCTTCAGGCGAAGGAACATGTTATGCGCAAATAATGCTGACCACGGAAATTCTGCCATGACCCGCACATTGAGCCGGTAGTTGTCATCCGAACACACATAGCCGTCATGGATATACAACTCGATACCCCGAACATAATTCAGGATATCTTTTTTCAGCGTGGCATAATGATCCAGCGACAATGGCTTGTTGACCGCTCCCCAGTCCACCGTATTTTCCGTCACCTCGTCCTGTACAATGAACCGGTCTTTGGGCGACCGTCCGGTGAACTTCCCGGTATCGATGCAAAGCGCGCCGGTGTCCGCCAGCACCCCTTGTTTTTTGATCAGCGTCGCTTCAATCAACTCCGCCGGCGTGAGCATATAGTGGATCTTCTTGGCATCAATGGAAAGATGATCCAGGAAAATGGATAATTGGGGATTCATAACATTGTCGTATTGCCGGGGCTAATTTACAAAATCCAAGCCCAGTCCGAATGTCGGACTTTTGGTTTTCCATGCGGGCTGAAGGCTGAATGAAATCGCTACAGGGGGCTTAAAATCAATCCTTTCCGCGTTTTCTCCGCGGCAGGATGATGGAAAAGGTCGTACCCTGGCCAACATGACTTTCCCGCACAAAAATTTTCCCGCGATGGTAGTTCTCGATGATCCGCCTGGCGAGACTCAGGCCCAGGCCCCAGCCACGGGTTTTGGTGGTAAAGCCGGGCTCAAATACTTCCTTGAGGTGTGCGGCCGGTATCCCTTTTCCGGTATCCTTCACGTCGATCTCGACCGTTTGCCCTTTGTCTATGATGTTCCAGGAAATGGTGCCCTTTCCTTCTTCGAGCGCATCGAGTGCATTCCGCATCAGGTTTTCGATTACCCAGTTGAACAACGGCGGATTGATATCCACTTGCAAAACATCCGGTCGCACGGCGGGAGACACAAACTCAACCTTGCGCGGTGCGCGGCGTTGAATATAGGCTGCAATCTCATCCATTTGCTTGTAAATATCGACGGATGTGAGGGCAGGGGAAGAGCCGATCTTACTGAAGCGGTCTGCAATCAGGTTCAGTCGGTCCACGTCGTTCTGCATCTCATTGAGCACGTCATCCTGCACCTGTTTCCATTCTGTAGACGAAACCTGCACGGGTCCCTCCCGGTACATGTCGCGGAGATGTTCGATCCAGCCAATGATTGCGCTGATGGGTGTACCCAATTGATGCGCGGTTTCTTTGGCCATGCCTACCCAGACCCGATTCTGCTCGGCCCTACGGGCGTTGTTGATACTCACATAACCTACTGCAATGAATGCACCCAGCATGATCAACTGGAAGTACGGGAAATAGATCAGCAATTCATGCAGTCGCGAATTCTCATAGTAAAGATATTGCCGGTTGGCGTCTGCAATGACGGTGGGTTCCGGGCCTTTCTTCTGGATCTTCAGTAAACGTTCTTTGAGGAAAGTACGGTTGGTATCCAATTCGGGTCCAAAATTGCGCGCATACAGCACCTCGCCTTTCTCATTGGTGACCATGATCGGGATATCCTCATTTGATTCGATGATGTTCAGGGGCAGGGTGAGGTCGATCTCTTCACCGGTCAGTTCGAGGTTGGCATTCGCGATTGATTCATACGCGTCGAAGAGCAACAAGGCTTTGTTACGTTCTCCTTCACGAAGGCGGGTGGCCAGGTAGCCGGTATAAAAAAGGGAGACCAGCAGGATGACCGCGCCGGCGATGGCCAGGTATAATTTCCAATGTGATTTTTGCTGTTGCGGAACCATGCGCTAGTTGCGGTTATTCAGATAGGTTTCCACGCGCAGGCGGACATTTTGGCGAATATCCGCATAGAACAGGTTATAATCCGCAATATGATAGTTTTTCTTCCACCACAAAAAGCTCCACGGGAACTTTGGTTTCGACACCCAGAGCACATCTTCATATACCCGGGCCTCGACGAGTTGTGGATATATTTTTTCAAAATCCAATAATACACCACCTTGCTGGATGGCTTTCGAGGAGTGGGTTTGCAGCGCGTCCCAGGTGACCGGATGGGTGACGACGAGTTCATGCTCCGGGAAATGAAATTTTTTTGGCAAATATCCTTCCTTCAGGGTGCGCCAACTGCAAAAGCAATCGGTCTGCTCGGGCTTGAGACAAGGCGGAATAGCTGTGAATGCCTTTTCTTCTACCGGATACCCGACCAGGTAAGCCACAACAAACCGGGCCTGGATCTCACGACCATCAATGAATTCCCTGATCAATCGAATACCATGGTATGTGCCCTGGCTATGAGTGGCAATGATAAAAGGTCGGCCCTGATTGAAATGGTCCAGGTAGTACTGAAAAGCGTTTTGCACATCGAGATACGCGAGATCGAGTGCGGCCCTGGCCTCACGCAATTGCTTTTTCTCATAAAAACAATTCAGATGCGCCTGGCGATACCGTGGCGCGTAAATTTTTCCGACGCCATTAAAAACACTGGCCTGGTACTTGATACTGCCTTCATCAGTGCGTTGGTTGACTTTTTCATTCCGGATATCCGCGTTCCAGTTTTTCTCGCCGGCCTTTCCGATATAGGATGTGGGATGAATAAAGAAAACATCAATCGCACTCCCGGATTGTTGATTTTCCCAGGATGAACCCGGAACCAGGTCAGCACTATCCTTCATCTCCGGAAGCGCAGCCCAGGAGCTGGTCAGACTGTAATCAGGGACCGGAGGCGCCGCATCCGCCAAAAATGAACCGTTTGGAACAGATGCACATCCGATCCAAAGCGCAAAAGCAAAGAGGAGGAGAATAAAATTGAATTTCTGGAAAAACATCAATCGGGTTCGAAGCCAAGGATGATGTTAAAGTTGCCAAATTCTGTCCACTTCGCTCCTGAATCAATGAGCCGCTGATTGTCGAATCCATACCCGAAGTCAAAGCCAAGCAGACCAAACATCGGCAGGTAAGCCCGAAGACCAACGCCTACGCTTCGCTTGAGGTCGAACGGACTGTACTCATCAAAACTTTTCCACGCATTGCCACCCTCGAGGAACATCAATCCGAAAATTGTTGAACTTGGATTTAACGAAAGCGGATAACGGATCTCGGCGGTGAACTTGTTAAAGATCGTGGCGCCCCCGAGACTGTTGGCCGGAATATCTTCCACTTCATACCCGCGCATGGCGAGAATATCTTTTCCTGTGATCCCGAACTGTTGATTGCTCAAGCCATCACCGCCGACTTCAAATCGTTCAAAAGGAGGTGCCCCGATGTCTTTATTGTAAAAGCCGAGATAGCCCATTTTGGCGCCGGTCTTCAACGTGAGCTTTCCAATGATTGGTGTATACCATTCCGCATCGATACGCCATTTATGATATTCGACCCAGCGATAAGCTTCTTGCGGGTCAGCCAGATCGACCTTGCGGCCTAACAGACTATATGGCAAGGTGGCCTGAACGGACACACTGATCGATGAGCCCGATCGGGGGAACGTCGGTTCATTGATCGTCGTCCGCGCTATGGTCTGTTGGATGGAGAAGTTGTTGAAGAAACCATCGGCGATGATATTTCCATTCGGATCGCGGAAGTCACCGGTTGAATAATCTTCCAGGTTGAGATATTCCAGGCTCAGCGTCGTGTTGGACACAAAGTTGTCGTCCGGCCATTTCAGACGGGATCCCAGTCCGACAAACGCGCGACCGATCGCCAGTTTTCCGCCGCTGAAATATTCCTGGTTGAACTTGGTGAGCACGCCGCCAATCGTAAATGAGTTTGGCCGCTTGCCGCCCAGCCAGGGCTCTGTAAATGAAAAGTTGTACGATTGAAAAAAGTCACCGTTGGTCTGCGCGCGAATGGAAAACCGCTGACCATCACCCTGTGGCAATGGACTCCAGGCTTCCTTGTTAAAGATATTGCGCAGTGAAAAGTTATTGAACGTAACACCCAGGGTTCCGATCACCTTGCTGCGACCGAATCCGCCCCAGCCGGCGCTCAATTCGAGTTGGTCAGAGGGACGCTCTTCCACCACATACACGATATCAACTGTGCCATTGGTCTGGTCTACCGGGGTCTGGATATCCAGTGATTCCGGGTTGAAATACCCCAGCGCGATAATTTGACGCTGTGACCGGATAATATCCGCGCGGCTGAATTTCTGACCGGGCTGCGTGCGCAATTCACGGCGAATGACGTGCTCGTGTGTACGCGTATTGCCTTTGATCACGACCTGGTCGATGGTCGCCTGTGGGCCTTCAAAGATCCGCATCTCCAGGTCGATCGTATCATTTCGCACAGCCACCTCCGTAGGTTCGACATTGAAAAAGAGGTAGCCATTATCCAGGTACAGCGAACTCACATCGCGTCCATCAATACTGAACCGGAGACGGGTTTCCAGCAACTCTTCATTATACACTTCGCCGCGGCGGATCCCCAGCACACGGGTCAGGGCTTCGTTGCTGTGTACCGTGTTTCCCTTCCAGGTTATATTGCCAAAATAATACTGATCGCCTTCGTCAACTGTAATTTTCAATTGCAATTCGCCTTTACTGTTTCGCCAGAGGGTATCGTCGATTATTTTCGCATCGCGATAACCCAGGGTCTGGTAATGCTCGATAACAGATCGCTTGTCGGCCTCATAATCAACCTCCACGTATTTTGATTTTTTCATCAGATGCGACTTCGCTTTCGTTTCGCGCATCATTTTCCGGAGCTTTTTGTCTTTGACTTCCTCGTTACCCGCAAATTCGATGGAAGCGATCTTCACTTTTTCCCCCATGTCAATGTCAAAGATGAGATTCACCGCATTGACCCGTTGATCCGCTGTTTCTTCGCGGACGTCAACCGTGACATCCAGGTGGCCTTTGTCGATATAGAACTTCTTGATCGCATTCTGGGCGTTGATCTGCATAGCGATGGAGGCGACCTGGCCTTTGATCAGGAAGCCCTTGACCACATCATTCAGATCGTCATGCACACCTTGTTTGACGCCGCGGTAACTCCATTGGTTCAGTCGCGCCCGTTCGGTGAGATGGATGGTGAGGAATACAATATTGCCGATCCGCTTGTCCTGGGTGATCCGGATGTCGTCAAACAACCGGAGACGCCAGAGATTACGCATAGCCCGCGAGATGTCACTGCCCGGTAATTTGATGATCTGCCCTGCTTTAAGGCCGGCAACAGATTTCAATGCATTCGGATCACTGTGGAAGACACCGCTCACCTCAACACCACCGATCTCCAGTTCTTCCACTTCGCCGTATTCGAGTGACTTGACCTGGGCCTCGGCACTATACAAGGTCGCGATGGAAAGGAACAGGAAGAAAAAATATCTCAGAAGCGGGGTGCGCTGCATGGGGCTGTACCGGTTTTCTGGCTCAAAAACGTTCTCCACGGGGCTTGTGTTGTCTGGTGAGGTTTTCAGGATACGAGTTGTTCGCTGATCTGGCCGAAGCGGCGCTCGCGTTGTTGATAGTCGAGAATGGCGGTGTAAAAATGCTCACGGGTGAATTCCGGCCATTTGACAGAGGTGAAATAAAGCTCGGCATACGCGATTTGCCAGAGCAGGAAATTGCTGATCCGGTTTTCACCACTGGTGCGGATCAACAGCTCAGGGTCAGGCATGTTGCGGGTAGCCATCAGGCTGCTGATCAGCTCTTCGTTCACCTGGTCAGGGGTCAATTGACCGGATTGGGCTTGCTCTACGGCCTGGCGCATGGCCTGGGTGATCTCCCACCGGCTGGAATAATTCAGCGCCAGGGTCAGGGTCATCCGGGTATTATTCCGGGTGTTCTCGATACCTTTTAACAAGGCGTTTTTGGTGCGCCTGGGCAGACGATCGATATCGCCGATCATCGCCAGGCGGATATTGTTCTTATTCAGGGTCTCCATTTCCTCGTCGATCGTGTGGACGAGGATTTCCATGAGCGCGCTCACCTCGGTGATGGGCCGGTTCCAGTTTTCAGTGGAAAAGGCATACAAGGTGAGGTATGGAATACCCAGCTCAGCTGCCGCTTCAGAGGTTTCCCGGACGGATTTAACCCCTTTCCGGTGCCCGAAGATGCGGGGTTTGCCGTGCGCTTTCGCCCAACGGCCATTACCATCCATGATCACGGCCACATGCCGGGGTAAACGGGTCGTATCGATCTGATCCTTGGCGGAACTCATCAGGTCCGCAAAGGTAGCTATTTGTGCCGGGGTTGGAGGACAGGGCCCAATCAGAACATCAGTGTGATACCGGCGCCAAATCCGCTGTTTTTCACCTCTACATCCTGACCCGGGGCGTCGAAAATATTGGCAAAGCCAACCAGGTACCTGACATCCACTTTCACAGGGCCAAGGGCCATGCCAGCGCCAACATGCGCGCCCACGTCTCCACGCTTCCAGAAATCAAGATCAATGTCATTCGTATTGCCATCACCATCCTTGTCCGTTCCATCCAGCAGATAGCCAAAGCTGGGGCCGAGAAAGGCGAATAACCCGACGGGTTCGCTGAAATTGAACTTGAACAGGACAGGTACCTCGAGATAATTGAAGGTCCGGGTCACCTCCCCAAACGGACCATTGAGATCCTCGACTTTGGCGCCTTTTTGCATCCAGTGCAGTTCAGGGCCGATTGAAAAGAAGGCGCCGACCGGAAAATCAAAAACGACCGCTACGTCTGCGCCGAGTTTAGATTTGATTTCGGTGCCGGGGTCGTGGTTCTGGAAATCCTGCTTGGAGATCACCACGCCACCGCGCAAGCCCACTTTGGCCTGGCCGGACACAGCGATCGTGAGGAGAGAGAACAATACCAAAAGGGGAAGTACGCGAAGTTTGTTGCTTGTCATGGTTGGGTCTTTTTTCAGGTTTATCGTGAGGAGTCAGGAGATGACCCTATAACGAATGGTATGACGGAAGCATGACATTAGAAGGCGTTAATGAACCATTAAAAAAGGGGGTTATATGTGTAATTCATTGACATTCAGACCTGGGGATCTCTGAACCAGCCGGAATAGCGGATATAATTGGCGGCCGTACGGGTGATGAAGAATTGCCGCGTTTCCGCATCGAGTTCCTTTACCTTTTTCGCTGGCGTTCCTGCGTAAATCCAGCCGGATTCCAGGATCGAGTTTTCCAGGACCACAGCACCGGCAGCAACAAGCACATGTTTTCTGACTATCGCCAGGTCCATGATGATCGCGCCCATGCCGATAAGGACTTCATCTTCAAGTGTGCATCCGTGTACGATCGCGTTGTGTCCGATCGACACGTCATTGCCGATAATCGTTTTTGATTTTTCGAATGTCGCGTGGATCACCGCGCCGTCCTGAATATTCACCCGGTGGCCGATGCGAATACTGTTGACATCCCCGCGTACGACCGCGCTCCACCAGACCGAGCATTCATCGCCCATGATCACATCGCCGACGATCACCGCATTGTCTGCGAGAAAACACTGCTGACCGAATTGTGGTGTGATGTCGTGGAGGGATCTGATGATGGCCATGATGATCGCGTTTACTATGGATAGTTAGTCCTGGTTCGTCACTGTATCTGAACGTATATTTTCAGCATATCGCGGCAGGTATCAGGTCAGGTCTTGTCAAGCACATTGGAGTACGACAGGATATTCATGCCATGCAGTTCATACTTTTCAAGGGATGAAGCGCTGTCATCTTTCTCGGCAGAGATCAAATAGGGTGTTGACGTCGGTGTCATAAGGTTTATCATGTCCAGGAAAATGCGGCTGGTTTCAAATTTACAGTCAATTTTAAGAATATAACTGTCCGGTTTTTGTCGCCGGATCAGATCATGAAGGGCATCAACTGAAATGGTCTCCACATGAAGCTCAATAAACGACCATCTGCTTTGCCTGGCAGACAGGTTTTTATGATAATTTGAAATATCAATATTGAAATTTCCAAAATTGTGTTCTCCGTATTTAAGTTTTACATACTCGGTGGCCTCACGAACAACAGCCTTGTCGATAATATAATAGTTAATCTGGATGTTTTTCTCTTTTAAAAATGGAAAATAATTGAAGTAAACAAACTTCAACGGAGATGGATCAATGCCATAGTAGTTAATGGTTTTAACATCGAATTTGTACTTCATGATGAAGTACATGGTATAGAAGAATACAAATCCATGATTTCGGCCGAGATCAAGAAAAAATAGTTCGTCTGCTTTGCGTGTGGCCTTTAAAAATTGTCGGATCCGGTATTGATCCTGGATGAAACTTTCAACAAAAACGCAAAAACTGATATCAAACTTGGTATTGGTTATGTTGAACAACAGTTTATGATACCAGAAGTAATGCGGTAAAAATCTGTACCGGTATAGTTTATTCAATTTTTTTAAAAACTTGTTTTTCGTCATGACAGGCGAGTGCTAAAGGGTAAAGGCAAATTTTGTTTACAGAAAAGCACAAAGCAATCCAATGGTACAAGATAACGGAGAATGCGGAACTGGCCAGATTGCCGGGATGGGAAGATAAATACCTATGCCGCCATATCTGCAGGTAAAAAAAGCAAATGAAAAACGCAGGCATGCATGCCGGGGAAAGCGTCAGGCAAAAGTTATGGACATGATATGCCGGGGCCAGTTCGGCAATGACGCTATGTGCTATGCACCTTGGATATGCTCCATGCCCTATGCCATCTTTCCCTTCACGATCGAGATAATTCCAGCCTTGCGTTCCAGCGATGCATTCAGGATCCCCTCCGCTTCCCGGCGGATCTTTTCTGCGGTAGAAGCATCTTTCAATCCACTGAGATTGATCATCACGTTCAGGTAGCCGCCTTCCACAGCCGCTTGGGCAAGTATGGCACCCACGCCGGCATCGGATACAGAATTCGGGTTGCCTTCCCGGGCCATTTCTTCCAGCAAATCAAATTGAACATACGCGTAGCGCATCGTATTGAGCGGCGAATGGATGGCCCGCAGGGTGGCTTGTTGAATCGCTCCTGATCTTGCCTGTTTTTCCTCGTCGGTTTCTTTGGGCAATCGAAAAGCCTCAATAATGCTGTTGAAGGCCTGCGTGTCTTCGTCCACCAGGTCAAGCAACAGCTTCCGACCGGCTTGCCCCTTCAGCGACCATGCAGAAAAAAAGTTATGCTTGTCTTCCCAGCCTCGCTTGTTGGCACTCAAATTCGCCACCATCGTACCCAGGGCCGCAGCCAATGAGCCTGCATAAGCTGCCGCGGAACCACCTCCCGGCGCCGGACTGTCCGAAGCCAGTTCTTCAGAGAATCCGGTGAGGGTCAGATCGGCCAGTCGGGTTTGGGTTTTATCCCGCAACAAATACTCAATGATCTTTTTTTCCGGATCAAATGGTGCGAGTTCATCCAGCCCCATACTCTTGATGGCTATGTGGATCAGTTCGCGATCGGACACGCCCTCGGACAATTCCTGTTTTTGCAGAAAATAACGCCCAGCATCCAACATGACCTGAAGCGGCACAAGACCTACCAGTTCTGATCCGGTCACGCGCAGCCCGCGCTCATACGCGCTGGTCACACAGGCATCGAATGCGGCATGAAGCGGTGTCTGCTTGATATCTGTGATATTCATTGACACCTGCGAAATGCCATACTCTTCAATATACCAGCCAATGGCCTTGACGCCTTTTAATGCGCCTTCTTCCCGGACAGGTTCGCCTTGCTCATCACGCACAATTTCACCTGTTACGGGATGCCCCGTGCGTTTGACACGACCTTTTTCACGAATATCAAAGGCCACGGAGTTAGCGCGACGGGTTGACCGCGTATTCAGGTTGACATTATATGCGATCAGGAAATCACGCGCGCCGATGACCGTGGCGCCGGCTTTCTCGTTAAAGGAGGAAGGGCCGAAATCCGGTTTCCAGTTCGGGTCTTTCATTTTTTGTCCAAAGCCTTCGTACTCTCCAGTGCGGATGGTCGCGAGGTTCTGTCGGTCGGGTTTCGTGGCTGCAGATTCGTAGAGGTAAACTGGAATATTCAGTTCTTCCCCCACGCGCCGGGCCAATCGTTTCGCGTATTCCACAGTTTCTTCCATGGTGATCCCGCTGATCGGGATCAAAGGACACACGTCCGTAGCACCCATACGGGGATGTTCGCCGGTGTGTTGCCGCATATCGATGAGGCTCGCGGCAGTCTGGATGGCCTGAAATGCGGCTTCAATAACCCGTTCCGGATGCCCGGCCATCGTCATGACGGTGCGGTTGGTCGCTTTGCCCGGATCGACATCCAGGAGCTTCACCCCTTCGGTTTGCCGGATGCTTTGCGCAATGGCCTCGATCACTTCCGGACGCCGGCCTTCACTGAAATTGGGAACACATTCGATTACGGGTTGGGTAGACATGATCTGCATTTATGGGCCGTAAAAATACATGATCAGGTCTGACTCGCCCGAAATGTCGGAAATTGACATTTCTCCAAAATGCCCCTACCTTTCCAAACCATATCCATGGGGTCAAATGCGTTTTCTGATTGTGAATAGTGTTTTTCGGTATGTTATCGTCCTGGTGATGGGAAGTTGGTGCTGTTCACCGACAGTCCAGGCGCAGATCATCACCATTTCGGAAGAGTTGCCCATGCGCAATGATTATGCGTACACCATGCTGGGGTGGATGGACAATGATTTGATGCTCTTCCGGGACAAGGGGCACGAGTACTTTGTACAGGCGCTGGACGCGCAGATGCAGTTGAAATGGGAGCGGGAGATTTTCCTGGGTGACCGGAAGGCTGATATCATTGGCGTGGTTGGCGATACGGGAATTTTTCATGTTGTATATGGTATGCGCGATCGGGGGGATTATCATCTCCTTCACCGGATTTACAATCGCGATCTGAATATCGTGGACAGTGTAGTGATCGAACGAATTGAAAATGTATTCATCACACCGCGCATCCGGATCGTCGTGTCAGAAGACAAGACCAAAGTGCTTCTTTTCCAGGAAGATCATTCCGGGCTCAACCTCGTCAGCTATGATCTGAAAAGAAGCCAATTGGTTTGGAAAAAAGAGATCAAGCTTGCAGGCGCCGGCGTGTCCCGCGACTTCCGATCCATGCTCGTGACGAATGCAGGTGAGATGTTCCTGGTACTGGAGCCGGAGAAGTTCTTGCAGAAAGTGCAAAGTCTCGATGTGTACTTCGCTTCGGGCATGGAAGGCGATGTAGTCGTAGAAACTATTGACCTGGGTGATGTCCAGGTGTACGATTATCAATCAGTTTTTGATAATATGAACCGGAAGCTCATCATCACCGGGATGTACAGCGACAGGAATATCAGCCGGGCGCAGGGATTCTATTTTATCCGTTTTGACCTGTCCGGTACCTACCAGGTGAGCCTGTTACCGTTTGATGAATCACTCCTGGCGGAGGTTCATGGTCGCGAAGTGCCGCTGAACAAAGGGCTGAGTGATTTCAATGTGCAGGAGATCGCGCTGCGTCAGGATGGCGGAGCGGTCATTGTAGCGGAATTGAATAAGGAGTTTTCGCGACGATCCAGTCTTCCGTTACGACGGGACAATGGCTCGTTTACCAGGGGGGGTTGGGTGGATTACTATTACGAGGACCTGGTGCTGGTATCTGTCCATCCGGATGGTACAGAACATTGGAAAAAGGTGTTGCGCAAGCGGCAGTATTCGCAGGATGACAATGCGATGTATTCTTCCTTCTTTTTATTCAAATCGCCCTCGAGGCTGCGCTTCCTGTTCAACGATGAGATCAAACAGGAGAATACGGTCGGCGGGTATGATGTGACCGGGACCGGTTTTATCGAGCGAAAGACAGTGTTCAATACCGACTATCAGCGACTCAAGCTGCGCTTCAAGGATGGATTGCAGGTAGCGTACAATGAGTGCATCGTTCCGAGTGAACGGAACAACCGGTTAAATCTTGTCCGGATCCAGTTTAAGGATTGAGGTTCGTCAGAGTTCTTTCCTGCCGATCAGTTCACCCACATGATCAAACTGATAGGCGATATGATCCGCCTCCGCGAGGAAGGTGATCGTGCCGGCCTCATCTTCCACAATGACGGCTTCCTGGATCTTCTTGACCTGGACTTTGTCAGTCAGAAAGGTGGAGGCTTTTTTCGGTAGCGCGGTCACACTGATGCCGGTTTCAGTCTGCTGCACTTCGCCATTGAGGTAAAACATGGCCGAACCGCGGAGTTTGCGGTTGCGGAACTTGACGTGATACATGCCCGTCTGGTATTCCCATTGCACCTGCTTCGCATCCGGATACAGGATGGCGAACCTATCGAGAATAACGTAAGGGACTTCGTGGGATTTTAAATTCTGAGAAAACGCCGTTGCACTGATGAAGCAAACGAGGGAGACCAACCAGGTCGCTTTCATGTCCTAAGTTTTGGGTAATCGAATGTAGAATGTCGCAGTGCCTGCAAGATATTTATTATCCCTGAAAGTATGAATACACTTGGTGTGGATTTTTATAAAAAATTAAAAATATTCGGGTAGATGAAGGGTGTAATGAGTTGGCAGAAAGGCGGAAAGGCGAAAGGGCGGAAGGGAGAGTTGGCAAGATGCAGTTGACATATCTCGACCCTTCGACTCCGCGCATCCTAAACTCAATCCTCGCTCAGGGCATCGCTTCGCTTGATACAAGGTTGGCAAAGATCCTCTTTGTTTCGTGTGGATGTAGATGAAACACGGAGGATACAGAGCGGAATATATCTTACTTCTCACCTCTTGCTTCTTACTTCTATCCCACACGAAGTATAAAATACTTGTCTGGTCTTACTGTCTTACTGTCTTGCTGTCTTGCTGTCTCCCTTTATGCTCCCTTTTTCCATCCGCCATAGGCATAAACATCTATCCTTTCAGGAACGCCCTCGTCGCCGCCCGATATAACCATAGCCCGGTCAATCCAAGACAAACGACCCCAACGATAATGGGTAGCTCTGTCCCCAGGTCGAATACATTCCGCTCCCAGATCACTATCGGCACGGCCAGCAGGATCCCGATCAGCGCCTCGCCGGTGATCAGGCCTGACGCAAAGAGCAAACCTGTACGCTCAGTACGCGAGGTAGCAATGGAAACATCCGGTTGCGCTTTGGCCTTGTTGCGTTTTTGATACCGGTTGATGCCCCAGGCCAGTAATCCACCCACCATGATGGTGGCAGAGAGATCGAACGGCAGATAGATCCCGACCGCCACAGCCAGTACAGGCACACGATACTCACTGCCCCGTTTCTTTTGGATCTGGTCAATAATGATCAGCATCACCCCGATCACCATTCCGATATAGATCATCGTCCACGGCAATCCACCCTGGAATACGCCACGGGCCACACTCTCCATCAGCGAAGCTTGCGGCGCCTGCAAGGCATCTTCCCGCCCGCTTTGCGCACCAATACCGTAAGCCGTGTTGAGCAGATTCAAGATCACCGGCAAAGCAATCGCTGCGGCCACCACACCAACCATCAGCATGATCTGCTGCGATCGCGGCGTTGCGCCAACGATATATCCGGCCTTCAAATCCTGAAGATTGTCACCCGCAATCGCTGCCGCACAACAAATCACCGCACCAATCATGATTGCCGCAACCGGCCCGCTAGTGGAATTTTTTCCCATCAGCACCAACAGGATCAGGGAAGACGAAAGAATGGTGGCAATCGTTACCCCCGAAATCGGGTTATTGGAGCTGCCAACCAATCCCGCCATATACCCCGCGACAGCGGAGAAAATGAATCCGGCCACAATCATGATCACCGACATAAAAAGGGTGATCGGCACATCGTGAATTTCCCGCAGATAAATGATGAAAATGGGCACAATCATCGCACCAATCGCAATGATCACCTGCCCCATAGGCATGTCCCGTTCCGTCCGTAAAGGCGCTGCTATTGTCTTCCGGTCCCTGATCGCCGCAATCCCGTTCCGTACCGCCGCGCCGATAGGTTTGGCCAGACTGATCAACGCCCAGAGGCCACCCACGACCATCGCGCCAACACCGAGATACCGGATCTTGGCCGACCACAGATCACCGCCAACAGCTGTCCAGCTATCATTGACCGGCATGCCATTGATCAGCAGGTAAATCGGGATGGCAATCCACCAACTGATGACACCGCCAAGAAAAACAAGGAATGAGATCCATACACCGATGATATACCCCACGCCCATCAGCGCAGGCGAGAGATTCAGTCCCACATAGCCATATACTTTGCCGCCAAACGCAGTTGCAGCCTCCGCAATACTTTCCCACAATCGCATCCCACCCTCCGCGAATTTCAGGAACCCGCCCAGCAACGCGCCCGCCAACAAATACCGGACGGACTTACTGGCCTCTTCACCCGTCTTCAATACTTCGGCCGTGGCAATGCCTTCCGGGAATTTGAGTTTCTGCTCCACGATCAATGCATTGCGCAGCGGAATGGTAAACAATACCCCCAGGATCCCGCCACATAGTGCGATCAGGAAGGTTTCCCAGAAACTGAAATGCGTCCAGTGCCCCAGGATGATCAGGGCCGGAAAGGTGAAAATCGCCCCGGCCGCCAGCGCCTCCCCGGCAGAAGCCGCCGTCTGCACGATATTATTCTCGAGAATATTGTTGTGCTTGAACATCTTGAGCACAACCATGGAAATGACAGCCGCCGGTATACAGGCCGACACGGTCATGCCTGCAAACAATCCGAGATAGGCATTTGCTGCCGCGAGGATCACCGACAAAACGGAACCCAGCACAAAGGCCTTGAACGTGGTTTCCGGAAGGATCTTGTCGGCAGGGATATAGGGTTTGTGCTCCTGGCTCATTTCGTTGTTTGGATAGGTGGTGGTCAAAAATAGAATTATTCTTTTCTGACATCATTCTGTTAGATAAGTGCCAGGAAATTTCCTCCTCCCTTGGGGGAGGTCGGGTGGGGGAAAACTTTTACCTTTGCCAAACATGATCATCATTTCAAGTCATATTATCATTACCTGAATACAAATTGTAATCTGAACCTATAAAGCTCCGTCAGATTACCGTCGGGGCTTTTTTTGTTACCGGACCACACGAAGCGCATGAAACGATACCCGGAATACAAAGGCCTGAACCTCCCGGCCATCGACCAGGAAATCCTGAAATGGTGGGAAGCGAACGATATTTTCAATGAAAGTATCAACAACCGGCCGCACGACAAGCGATGGGTGTTCTATGAAGGACCGCCAAGTGCCAATGGTATGCCTGGCATACACCACGTGATGGCGCGCACGATCAAGGATCTCTTCTGTCGTTACAACACCTTGAAGGGATATCGCGTCGAACGCAAAGGCGGATGGGACACACATGGCCTGCCGATTGAACTGAGTGTGGAAAAAGAACTCGGCATCACAAAAGACGATATCGGGAAGACGATTTCGATCGAAGACTACAACCAGAAGTGCAAGGAGACGGTGATGCGCTATAAAGCGGAGTGGGATGATATCACCCGCAAGATGGGGTATTGGGTCGATCTCGACCATCCGTATATCACGTACGAAAATGAATACATCGAGTCCGTGTGGTTTTTATTGGAAAAACTTCATGACAAGGGACTGCTATACAAAGGCTACACCATTCAACCGTACTCACCTGCTGCGGGAACAGGACTAAGTTCGCATGAATTGAATATGCCCGGCGCGTATCGCAATGTGAAGGATACAACCGTCGTGGCGCTGTTTGAAGTGAAACGGGATGAGTCATCTGCGTTCCTGTTTGATGATGAATTGGAGGATGTACGTATCGCCGCATGGACGACTACACCCTGGACGCTTCCATCCAATACTGCACTCTCAGTTGGACCCAATATCAAATATGTAAAAGTCAAGTCCAGAAATCCATACACGGAATCCTCGGTAAGTGTTGTATTGGCACAAGACCTGGTATCGAACTGGTTTGGCGGAAAAAATCAACCGGAGATCGACAGTCTGACAAAACCGTTTTTGGGTACGGAACTCGGTGGTCTTCGTTACAAGCCCTTACTCGATTTTGGAAACCCGATCGAACCTTTGTTAGGTGGAACCGATGCCTATGTTGTGCTGGTGGGCGATCATGTGACGACATCCGATGGCACGGGTGTCGTACACACTGCACCTTCATTCGGTGCGGATGACCAGCGCGTGGCCAAGGCGAATGGCGTGGGCACTCTGACATTGGTGGATCTGAGTGGAAAATTCAAAGACTCCGTCGGTCCTTTTTCCAATCGGTATGTCAAGGACTACAAAAATGAACCGGATTACGTCCCGGTCGATATCGACATCGCGATCATGCTGAAGTCGGAAGGTAAGGCGTTGAATGTGCAGAAGTACGAGCACAACTATCCGCATTGCTGGCGTACCGATAAACCGGTCCTCTATTACCCGATGGACAGCTGGTTTATCAAATCCACGGAATGTCGCCAACGGATGATCGAGTTGAACAAGACCATCAACTGGAAGCCTGCGCATACCGGGGATAAACGATTTGGCAACTGGCTTGAGAATTTGCAGGACTGGAACCTCTCCCGTTCCCGATTCTGGGGAATTCCGTTACCGATCTGGCGCACGGAAGATGGTTCGGAAGAAAAATGCATTGGTTCAATTGCAGAGTTGACCCGGGCGATCGATGCAGCGAATACAGCGCTCGGATTGAAACAATATGTGCCCAAAGATTTGCATCGACCGTATATCGATGAGGTTGTCCTGGTGTCATCCGACGGTAAGCCCATGCGACGGGAGCTGGACCTGATCGACGTGTGGTTTGACAGTGGGTCCATGCCATACGCGCAATGGCATTACCCGTTTGAGAACTACGATAAATTCCAGGAGAATTATCCCGCGGATTTTATTGCAGAAGGGGTAGATCAGACCCGCGGCTGGTTTTTCACGCTGCATGCAATTGCGGTGATGGCGTTTGATTCGGTAGCGTTTAAAAATGTGGTGTCGAACGGATTGGTGCTGGACAAGAACGGGCAGAAAATGTCGAAGCGATTGGGCAATGCGGTGGATCCGTTCAAGACATTAAAAGAATATGGCGCCGATGCCACGCGCTGGTATATGATGTCGAATGCACAGCCATGGGACAATTTGAAGTTTGATCTGGATGGTATTACCGAAAGCACGCGAAAATTATTCAGCACGCTTTACAATACGTATTCATTCTTTTCGCTTTACGCCAACATCGACAACTGGAAGCCGGATGCCGGCGAACCCATGCCTGTGGCTGAGCGACCTGAGATCGACCGATGGATTTTATCCCGGCTGCAAACGCTGATCAGTGACTACAGGCAAAGTATGGATGACTATGATGTCACCGGGTCTTGCCGACTGATAGAGGATTTTGTCGATGATCATTTGTCCAACTGGTACGTGCGATTGAATCGACGCCGTTTCTGGAAAGGAGATCTGACGGCGGATAAGATCGCTGCTTTCTCGACGCTTCATGAGTGTCTGCTGGTGGTGAGCCAATTGATCTCGCCGGTGGCGCCATTCTTCAGCGAATGGATGTATCGCAACCTCACCTCGGTCAGCGATGAGAATCCTGAGAGTGTGCATCTCACTGATTTGCCGCATGCGATTGAGGAGTGGAAAGATGAGGCATTGAATAGACGGATGGAATATGCGCAATTGATCAGCTCGTTGGTCTTGTCGATTCGAAAAAAGGAAAAGCTTCGCGTTCGCTTGCCGCTGCGTCGTATCCTCCTGCCGGTGCTGGATGATCAGTTCCAGTCCGATATTGAGCAAGTGCGGGACCTGATCCTGTCGGAAGTGAATGTGAAGGAGATTGAATTCATCCGCGACACAGCGGGCATTGTTTCCAAAAAAGCGAAGCCGAATTTCAAAACACTGGGCAAGCGCGTTGGTAAAATGATGAAGTCGGTGCAGGAAAAAGTGAATGAACTGGATCAGGAAGCGATCCGGGAATATGAATCACAAGGCCGGCTGGCTATCGATGTGGAAGGCCAGATGATTGAATTGGCTGGTGAGGATCTGGAAATTGTTTCCGAAGACATCCCGGGCTGGCAGGTGGCTTCAGAGGGCAACATCACGGTTGCACTTGATGTCACGCTGGACGATGAACTCATCGCTGAAGGCACCGCGCGCGAGCTGGTCAACCGGATCCAGAATCTCCGGAAAAGCCAGGGGCTTAACGTGACCGACCGGATCCGGATCGAGATCGAGCAGGTGGACGGTGTGCCGGATGCAGTCAATCGGTTTGGAGAGTATATCAAGTCAGAGACGCTGGCTGATCAAATCTCCGTGGCAGCACAGGTGGAGGGAACGGTGGTGGAATGGCTGGAAGGGAATGAAATCCGGATTCGGGTACATAACGGAATCGCCTGACAAGGATGTGAAGGCAATATTTTCAGACGTACCGGCATTATTATCCGAGTATTCTGTCCATCCAAATTCAAGCTATCGATAAGGATCCATACATCAATTATTCGGTATGCGATTCTGTTGGCTCCTCGTTGCTTTTGGCTTTCCCGGCTTGTCAATACTGAGCCCTCGGGTGGATGCCCAATCTTTTTCAATTGGACTTGGTGTGTCTGTCAATCAGACCTGGTTTCGGCAAAAGGACACTCACTACACACAACAACGTGAATATTCAAATCCACATAAACCCGGGACTGGAATTGGCGCATTTGCAGATTTGAGTTTTATGATTTCAAAGAAGTATTTGCTCAATCTGCAGCCCGGGGTGTCTGTGCATCACACAACCTCGGACGTAACTTCAGGCAAGCAATTGCATTTTGCAACATGTGGGTTGAGCATTGGTCGGCAGCTGGGATCAGACTGGATAGTCAGTGCCAGTTTGAGATACGATTACCTGATGCGGATGTTAAGTCGGCTCAATGAACGAACAGCGGATCTGACATTCTTCGCCAATAACCGTCATTTTCTTTCACCAGGTATTACGGCTTCTTATCAAATGCATCCTAACCTGACCGGATTTATCAGCGGTGACTATTTTCTGGTGGATCTGTTCAATTCCGGTGCATTGGACCTGAAAGGGAATATTGTCGGCCCGATCCGCATTTTCCCGGTGACCCTCAACCTGGGTGTAACCTGGCGGACCTCATTAAAACAGCAATTTTCACGCGAATTCTGATGCTAGACCAGCAATATTCACGTGAAAATTGCTGGTTAAACAGCAAAATTAACGCTAATTTTGCTGGTCGAACAGCAACATTGGCGCGAAAATTGCTGTTTAGAATGGATTATGATTCCAAGACGATTAAAATCAGATCTTGAAAACCGTATCCGTAAGGGCGGAAAGGTGATTATTGTGTATGGGGCCAGACAAGTGGGCAAGACAACGTTGATCCGCGATATTTTGAAAGATATTTCAGATTCTTCGCTTGAAATCTCAGCAGATTTATTCGCCTATCAGGAAGCCTTCTCCTCCCGTGAGCTGAAGGCCATGCAAAGCGTGGTCGCCGGTTATGATGTTCTGTTTTTGGATGAGGCGCAGCGGATTCCGGATATCGGTATCAATTTGAAGATCCTTCACGAAGGCATTCCGGATTTAAAAATTATTGTGTCGGGTTCTTCCAGTCTGGACCTGGCTCAGCAGTTACATGAACCATTAACCGGACGCACCTGGACGTATATTCTTCATCCTGTTTCTGTTCAGGAACTCAAAGCGATTCACCATTGGAATGCATTCGAATTGAAACAGCAACTTCCTTCGTGGTTACGCTGGGGAATGTATCCGGAGACATTGCAACTTGATAATCAGGATGATAAACGGCAGTATTTGAACGAATTGACTACAGCTTATTTGTACAAGGATATTCTGGAAATTGGAAACATCCGATATCCGGACAAAATCAGGCAACTGTTAAAGCTATTGGCATATCAGGTTGGGCAAGAAGTTTCGATACATGAGCTCGCCAATACATTGCAAATTAGCAGGGATACGGTCACTAACTATATTGATTTGCTTGAAAAATCTTTCGTCATATTCAGGGTTGGGGCATTCAGTCGCAATCTACGGAAGGAAGTCACCTCGAAAGACAAAATTTACTTTTATGACTGTGGGGTACGTAATGCTATCATTGAAAACTTTGCATCAGTGGAATTACGACCGGATATTGGTGCCCTATGGGAAAATTTCCTGATGGTTGAACGGCGAAAGAAAATGCACTATGAGCATCTTTTTGCCAGTATGTATTATTGGAGGACCTATACCGGAGCAGAACTGGATTATGTGGAAGAAGCCGATGGCGTATTGGAAACGTTTGAATTTAAATGGCAAAACAGAACAGGCCGGTTGCCATCCGGATGGACGTCTGTGTATGGGGAAACGCCATTTTCAATCATTCATCCGGACAATTTCGAATCCTTCGTAGGCTAAGTGAATAACGCTAGCTAAAGAATATTGCGCTGATTTTCAATTTTTTATATAGCTAATTACATTTTACTCAATACACTGAGTAATTTTACTCAATACGGCGAGTAATTTGAAAGCTACTGTTTAGCGACCTGAATTTTTTGTTGAAAACGATCTCAAAATCACGTTATTTGAATAGGCTGGTTAAAAGCCTTGGGCTGGTATGCACGTTCCTGGTACCATTTTCCATGACGGCAAGTTCGGTTCCACCTTCAACATTAGTATCCCTTTCCTTCCCCCAATCCACCATCACTGAAGAAAACACGATCTACATCCCCTACCGCCAGGCCGGTCAGCTCTTCCTGGTCGAAGGCACTATCGATACGATCACTGGCTGGTTTATTTTCGATACCGGTTCAGAAAGACTGGTACTTAATGAGAATTATTTTCCGCCAGATCCCGAAGCCAGGTCAGTAACATCTGCCGGCAATACAGGGTTGATCCGTGCCGCCAGTGAAAAGCAAGTCGACAGCATGAAGGTCGAGGTGTTGGTTTTAAGAAATCTGACATCCCATATCATCAACCTCAGTCATATCGAACTGAAGAAGAATGAACGGATCATTGGCATTCTCGGGTACGATGCATTCAGATCGTATTCAGTTTTCGTGGATACGCAGAACAAACTCATTGCATTGACGCCTGAAAACACAGGCCCGGTGATCCACATTCCGACGCATTGGGGACGACCCTATGACAGTACATCATTTGATCTGCACGATCACCTGATCATATTGAAAACGGAAGTGAATGGTGTGCGATTGAAAATGACACTGGACTCCGGCGCGGAATTGAATCTGCTCGACAGACGCGTTCCCCGAAAAGTGGTGGACAATTTTACCATTCTCAAACGCGTCAATATGATCGGGGTAGGCAACCGGGAAGTGGAGGTGCTGGCCGGAAAACTGAAGGATGTCCGATGCGGCAATCAATCTACCGCTGAAATGAATACCCTGCTCACCAGCCTGGATGAGATCAACCGCGCGTTTCAATCCAATACACAAGGCGTACTCGGATTTGAATTTTTCAAAAACAGACGCACTCTGATCGACTATAAGCGCAAGAAGTTGTATTTTTTTCAACCCGAAAGATCCTGAGCCATGAGATCATCCTGGTCCAAATTATATCTCTTGTTTGTACTCATTTTATTAAATGGGCGTACCGTTGGTCTTTACGGCCAAGGATCCAATCCCTATTATTTTGACGGCAACGACGTCGTCTTCATCTTCGACATCCGCGAATACGCCCAAACCCTCTCCACCGACACCACCGGCACGGTCGACTTCGCTGATCTCGGCATCGTGGATGTTGCACTTTCAGGAAATTTCAACGACTGGAGTAAAAAAGGCTGGAGGATGAAGAAAACTGGAGCGTATACATTCGAACTTCGCAAGCATGTTACCTCCTTTAATGATCATTTCCCGCTGGAATTCCGGTATATCGTCAATGGTCGTTACGTGGCCAGCGTCGATGGAAAGGACATTGACAGTAAAAAATTTGAGGATCATTTCCTCGAAGATGTCTTCAAGGTCGATCTGTCTGTATTGAAAGTGCAACCGGAAGGTCATATTCGATTTTTCCTTGAAGGTCACCCGAATGCAAGCCAGGTAATCCTCGCCGGCAGTTTTAATGGCTGGAATGAACATTCGACCAAAATGAACCGGATTGCAACTGGTTGGGAATTGCGCGGAGATCTGCCGCCGGGACGATACGAGTACAAATTTATCGTTGATGGCGAGTGGACACATGATGTGGCTAACAAAGAGAAGGTCCGGAATGAGCATGATACCTGGAATTCTGTATTGAAAGTGACAACCCCTGTGGTTTTTGAGCTCCACGGCCATCCGGATGCCAGGAAAGTTATCCTGGCAGGATCCTTCAATGATTGGAACGAGAATGCACTTCGCATGGAATGGGCTGATGGCCGCTGGATCGCTACTGTCAACCTCACAGGCGGGAAGCAGCTCTACAAGTTTATTGTGGATGGCGAATGGATGACTAATCCGGCAAATCCGCTGACGGAGAAGGACCAATACGGTAATGTCAATTCGGTGCTATTTGTCAAATAGGCGGGCTGGCTCAGAATTCCTTAATTTTGAACCGCTCCCCTGAACCACAATCCGACTCTTTATGGAGGTGCGCTACCTCATCACAACAGGCTGGCTTTTCATCCTTTCATTCCTCGCACACGGGCAAATGGTCCATGGCCCGGATACGCTCACAGGGAATGAATGGCTGCTGCATGGTCCGACGTATTATAAATTCGGTATCACGGATGATGGCGTGTATCGCATCACGTATGCCACACTGAGCAATGCCGGCTTCCGGATGGATGAAGCGATTGGCAGTGACTTCAGGATGTATTCTCTGGGAAAACAAGTTCCGCTTTTCGTTTCCACACAAGGTCTTTTTCAGCCGGATGATTACATCGAGTTTGTCGGTCATCGGAATCGGGGTGAAATGGATCGTTTCCTGTATCGTCTGCCGGACCGGGATCAGCTCAATCCGGATCACAGCATGTATACGGATCGTCGTCCTTACTACCTGACCACGTCCGGTACAGATGAGCCCCTTCGGGTAACGCCGCTGATCAACGATCAAAACAATCCCCCTCCGGCGGAAAATGCATACCTCCATAAGGAGACTGTTCAATATGCGGCCACGCACATCGATCCCTACTTCACGATCCAGGGCGGAGCGGTTTCGTATTCCAGCTATATGCACGCGGAAGGTTTCGCGAAAGGACACGAAGTGCACAGCACGACCCAGATCGCTGCTCCAAACCGCGCCACAACCGGACCTGATGCGCGAATCCGGATCCGTTTTGCCACGACCAACAATGGAAATCATTTTTATTCTGTCTTGTGGAACAACGAGCAGATTGACACGCTTCTCTTGACGGACCAAAGCTTTGTCGATACCTTTTTTTCCATTCCCCTCGATCGGCTTTTTGACGTCAATGAACTTAAACTGAACAGCAAATTTGCCAATAGCCGGCATGCGCTGGTTCAATTGGAATTGACTTATTCCCGATTGAAAACGCTGGCCGGAACCCCGGGCTTGAGGATGATCATCGATAAAAACGACAACAAGCGGCATTGGACGTTTTCCGGTTTTCAACACGATGGGATTAACCCGGTGATCTATACCCATGATGGCCATCAGCGTATGGTGGCCGGGATTGTATCTGCGAATGAATTTTCGTTTGTCTGGCCACCTGCTGACAATGAAAAGGAGTTGTTGATTGTCAATCCGGATCAAAGCGTGAATCACATTCCTGAATTGACGCCAATCACTTTTCCGGATTGGTCAGCGGATGATACGGAGTATATCATCATTACGCATCCGGGCCTGATGGCGCCAGGAACAGAAAATGAGTATGTGCAGTACCGGATGTCCCCGGAAGGTGGCGAATACAAAGCCAAAGCGTATTCGATCCTGGATATATACGATCAGTTCGGATACGGCATTGAAAAGCATCCGCAAGCCATCCGGAACTTTGTGGAGTTTTTTCACCGCAATTGGCCATCGGCACAGATGGTATTTATCGTTGGGCGGGGAATTGAGTATTGGCGGTCGCGATATGAAAACGGAAGCTGGGAATCGTTTTACTTCGTACCCACCTTCGGTCGTCCTGGCTCGGATCAACTGTTGATGGCTACTAACTGGAACCTCATACCACGCTACGCGGTAGGTCGGCTGGCCATTACCACCCCTGAAGGTATTTCCACCTACCTGTCAAAAGTAAAGGAGCATGACGCTTCACGATTCGCAGAGCAATCGCTCACTTCGAAATCCTGGATCAAGAATGTAATGCACCTGGGTGGCGGAAAAACAGCCACGGAGCAAAATGATTTTGAGATCCGGTTGAAAATCCTGGGCGACAAACTCGCTGCCTCCGATTATGGCGCCGACATCCACTTCTTTCAAAAATCATCAACCGATATCATCGGCGAATCGCAATCGGCCAGGATATTGGAATTGCTGAATGAAGGTTGTGGTATCATAAATTATCTCGGGCACTCCGGATCCAGTACGTTTGAATTCCAGATCCAGGATCCGGCAGAATGGGAGAACCGGGGACGATATCCGATCGTGAGTGCCATGGGGTGCAGCGCTGGCCAGATCCATAACCTGGTGTACAGCCTGAGTGACAGCTATGTACAACTGGAGAATGAAGGCGCCATTGCCTTTATCTCCGGCTCCGGTTCGCAATTTGCCGCCGCACTGACCACCTGGGCAAATCCATGGTATGATTACTTTGGTACAGAAGCGTATGGCGCTACCTTGGGTGAATCTGTTTTACATGGATTAAAAGAACTCGATCGCTTCATCAACCCGGAGAATGACGGTTCGAATCAATATCGTTTCCTGGTCGAGCAGCAAACCATGCAGGGCGATCCGGCGCTTCGCTTTCACCCTTTGCCAGGGCCTGACTATACTCCGGATCGGAGTACTGTTCGGTTTTCTCCGGAAGTCATTACGACCGACCTGGACAGTATTGACATCCGCTTTTCCATCGCCAATCTCGGACGAAACTTGCGGGAAAATGTGTTGTATGTCGTTCAGATCCGATCGGCATCCGGTGAGTTAATCTCATCGGTAAATGAGCAAATTCTTGCGGATCACTTCAATTCTTCGGTTGAGATCCGGATGCCGCTGAACACGGGCAAACAAACCGGACTGTTCAGGCTTCACATCATGCTCGACCCCCTCAACCAGATTGATGAGAAGCCTTTACCCGCTGCGGAATCCAATAACATACTGGTCGATGGTTTTGGCGTTGAAGGTATCGAGTTTTACGTGGTGAGTAATCTTATTCGTGCGGTGTTTCCCCCTGACTTTGCAATTGTCAATGATGTGAAGCCGGAAGTTGTCGCGTCAGGGAGTAACGGTTTTACGCACGATCAGGTTGTTGTTTTTGAAATGGATACGACCTCGTTGTTCAACAGCCCGCTGAAAATTCGGGAGCGATTGACCGGCCAGGCTTCCTCGGTGAAATGGTCCCCGGACTTTAATTGGGAGCAAGACCAGGTGTATTATTGGCGTGTCAGTGCTGACAGCACATCTGCGGATGAGGGATTTTTCTGGGATGCCCGATCCTTTGTGTATAAACCCGAATCGCATCCCGGCTGGAACCAATCCCACTTTCTACAGTTCACTGATGCAACCAGGGACCTGTTGCTGGTGGATAGTCTGCATCGGACGTTCCCGTTCAGTTTCAAGGTGCGGAATTTCAACATCCTCAACCGGTATCACAATGTCGCACAAGGCCTGATCCCGAAGGTGACTTTGGAAGGCATCATCCTGGCTGAGTTCTTTACCGGCTTCCGCGATCGCCAGGTCAACGCGTTTGTTGCGGTCATTGATTCAGTCACAGGTGAGTTTATGGTGAATCCGAATCCAGGCTTGTATGGTTCCTCCAATCACCTCGCGTTTGATGCCAAATGTTTTGCGTACAGAACCGATATTCCGGAAAGCCGACAGGCGATGATCGATTTTATTGAGAATATCATTCCAACAGGTCAGTATGTGTTTTTCTACACCTATCAGCGCCCCGCCTACCCGGATTACTTCCCCGAATTATGGGCAGCGGATGAGGATGAATTTGGAAAAAGTATTTTCTCTATGATTGAAAGTCAGTACCCGGGTTCACAGATCAGGACACTCGAGGCCACTGGCAGCAAACCGTATATCGTTTTCTTCCAGAAGGATCGTGGGGGAATTGTTGAACTTATCGCAAAAGACACGACCGAGGTTATTTCCTACACCTGGGATATTCGAAGTTCATTGACAAAAGGCACAATGACCACACCATTAGTGGGTCCAGCTTCGCAATGGTATTCAATGCATTGGGGGAGTGAAGGACCTGCAGTGGATACAGCCGGGGTGAATCAGATGAATGCATATGCATTATCCGCTGATCTGATGGATACGATGCACATTTCCGCCAATTTGCAAGCACTGGATACGCTGATCGAGGACATTCCGGCTGATCAATATCCGTATATACAACTATCGTTTTCAACCCAGGATACCGTGTTATTCGACCCTGTTGACCTCGAGTATTGGCGCGTGCTGTACGAAGGTGTGCCGGAGTACGTGATCAATACGACAGATGTTTTTTCATTTCATGATGACACCTTGCAACAAGGGGAAATCATGCGCATTCGGGTTGGTGTGGAAAATCTGACCAGTTATCCAGTCGATTCTTTGCCGGTGGCCCTGCGCATTATTGACGCCAATAATGAAGTCATTGAGCTTCGGCAGTTCCTGGTGCCAATGAGCGGATATGAAATGAAACCGGTGTTATTCGAACGACTCACGGACGATCTCGATGGGGATTATCGGATTGTGATGGAAATCAATCCCGGGCGTCAGATTCCAGAATTTGATTACAGTAACAATACAGGTTTTCTGCAAATGCATATCGTTGGTGACCGGATCAATCCGATCCTCGATGTGACCTTTGATGGGTATCATATCAAAAACGGTGACCTCGTATCATCACAACCGTTGATTGTGGCTTCGCTGGAAGATGGTAATCTGTATCGAAGACTGCAGGATACTTCCGCTTTTGAACTTTACCTGGAATATCCGGATGAATTTGAACCGCGTCGCCTGTACTTCAGTATGGATTGGGTTGAATTTGATGCCGCTCCGGATGCGGGTCAGAATAGAGCGAGGGCGATCATGACACCCACCCTGGCTGATGGTCTCTATACGCTGACCGTTTTCGCCCGCGATGCTTCCGGGAATAAATCCGGCGACATTGAGTATGCTGTTTCGTTCAGGGTGATCAATGCGGAATCCGCATCGTATATCTACAACTATCCAAATCCGTTTACAAATTCCACTCGCTTTTACTATACACTCACTGGAAAGGGCTCACCTGATTTTTATAAGATCGAAATTCTCTCGCTGGATGGAATACTCGTTCGCGAAATCGGCCAGGAAGAGTTGGGCCCGCTTGCAGCCGGTACGCATCCGACTGAATTCGAATGGCATGGGGACAGTCATACCGGGAGCCCATTGCCGGCCGGCATGTATCTCTATCGCATGATCTGGCGGGATGAAAGTGGAAATGACTATCCCGTCTATGGTGTGCCGTCGTTTGGACAATCCGTGGGCGAAGGCTGGGGTAAACTCGTACTCATTCGATAGCCTGCATGTCCCTCACCACGATCATTGAAGCCGGCTCGCCGGTGCAATATTTCCGCAAGATCCGCGAAAGCTGGCGATACCGGGATCTGCTCTGGATGTTGACCTATCGCGATATCCGTGTGCGATATGCGCAGACATTTCTGGGGATGGCCTGGGCGGTGATCAATCCGCTGATTTCTGTATTGTTGCTCTATTTTGTTTTTGGGGTAGTGGTCAAAGCGGATACCCAAGGTATTCCGCCGCTGGTGTTTACTATGGCCGGCTTGTGTTCGTGGAATTATTTTTCACGCGTGGTAGGGGAAGCCGGGTCTTCCATCATCGGTGCACAGTCGCTGGTGCGGAAAGTGTATTTCCCGCGATTGATCATACCCATGTCGAAAGCGATCAGCGCATTGATGGATATGGTGATCGTATTGTGCATCCTCGTGATCATGCTGGTCGTGTATCAAATTCCGTTTCGCTGGACCATGCTGATGATCATTCCCTTTTCGATGATGGCTGTACTGGCGGGTATTGCCTTTGGTATTTGGATATCGGCCCTGACGATCCGGTACAGGGATTTTGCGCACATCTTACCGCTAATTTTACGGATCGGTATGTTTCTGAGCCCGATCGCCTATGGTGCGGCATTGGTGCCGGAAGTGTACAGGATGTTGTTTTATTTTAATCCGCTGACCGGCATCATTGAAGGATTTCGATGGGCTTTGTTTGGAACGATGCTCGATCCGGTTTCCTTGTGGATTT
>AERA01022209.1_pt1 | contig 43960 bp, 33 predicted proteins | sample 267968 | NCBI WGS metagenome assembly AERA01 (sample SAMN02954363, study PRJNA61401) | activated sludge metagenome | biome: terrestrial; feature: wastewater treatment plant; material: activated biomass; isolation source: activated biomass of an industrial wastewater treatment plant | reverse complement strand
GGTTTTCCACAACCTGAACTGGTCAATGAGCGAAGGTGGGAGCCTTAGCCTTCGCCTTACCTTTCCCCCACCCGACCCCCCCAAGGGAGGAGGAATCTTCGTTGCCTATGTAAGAGTATTGCAACTTGCCAACTTTTCCTCCGCCTCAGCCTTAGCCTTAGCCTAAACATCCATTCACTTCTACCGAGAAAATATTCAACACCAAAGAATCCATATCTTGTACCAGTTTCCCTCAATTCAAGTCCATCCCTTTCAGGCTCCCTCTTCCGTCAGCACCCCGAATCGGGAACATATTGTAACTTTGTATTATGCGTATTATACTATGGCTGGCTATGGTCCTTGGGGCTGTGACCGGTTATGCTCAAAGCGGCGGATTCACCTTCACCTATACCGGGCCAAACCAGATCATCGTCGGTTCTGATTGTATGGAGCCATTGAACTGGGGGCATCCCAATACCCCCACGGCAACCAGTAATATCCCGGGCGGGATGGTCGTCTCTTTCAACATCTTTTCGATCAGCGGCGGCTATAGCATCGGCGACCAGGTACCCGGCGGGACCACCGTGACCGTTTTCTACCAGGCAATTGACAATTTTGGAAACTCGGCCCTGTTCGGGTTCAACATCGCTTTCATTGACGTGCTGCCGCCAACATTTGTCCCGTTCACACTGCCGCCGGCCAATCTCGCGGTGAGTTGCATTAATAATGTTCCTCCTGTGGCAAATGTGGAGGCAACCGACAACTGCGAAAATGAAAACACGAACCTGACCATCACGTTCACCGAAATGAACAACGCCCAGCAATGCACCGGCGGTACGATCATGCGCACCTGGGTGGCTGATGATGATCTGGGCAACCTGGCTACTTTCAAGCAAACGATTACGGTGACACCGGATAACATTCCGCCCGTGATCTCCAATAACCTGGTGGATGGCATGGCGCCATGTTCGACGGCCATGGCCCAGTACAGCACCTGGCTGACAACGCAACGAAATAATTTTACCGCCACCGATGCAGGATGCGGCCTTGAATCACTAACAGACAACGCACCGCCACCATCGCAAATCACGTCGTTCTGCGGCGAGATCAATGTCACCTTCACAGCTACGGATGTCTGTGGCAACAGTAGTACTGTGCTGAAAACATTTACGGTGACCAACAACGTGCCCCCGGTCATCACCATGGAAGCCGCTAACGCCAGCGGCAATTGCAGCCAAAGCAATATCCAGAGCGTCTTCAATACCTGGATCAATAATCATGGCGGCGCACAGGCCACGGATGATTGCAGTTCGATTTTCTGGTCAACGTTTCCGACAAATCCACATGTCAGCGACACGTGCGATGCGGAGATCGAAGTCATGTTCATCGCCAGTGATGGCTGCAACAATTTTGATACCACGATGGCCAGCTTTATGGTCGTCGATGAAACCGGACCCAACATTACAGCCCAACCTTCCACTATGGTATTGAGCTGCACGACCAATAATCTGGATTCATTGCTGATGGACTGGTTGGTCGAACACGGAAACAGTGCCGCGAATGATCTCTGTACACCGGTCAATGAATTGATCAAAGGATTCGAGATCAGCGGCAATGCACTGACCATGGAAGAAGTGCTTGAGGCGTGGGCTGATTCCCTGGAATCCGGCTGCCGGGATGGCGTCATCATCCAGGGCGTGGGCGTCAATAATGTCAAAGCGCTTTTACCCGTGACATTTACGTGGACTGACAAATGTGAAAACACCGCAGGTGCGACCGGTTTTTTCGGGATCACCGATAACGGGCGTCCGACATTTGTCACGCCGCCCCAGGACACCTCCTTTGCCTGCACATCCGGCCCAAGCTGGGAATCCACACTCGAAACCTGGTACAACACCGCCGGCAATGCCGAATACATGGACGTCTGCAGTGAGGTAACGGTTATGGCGAGTATAACCCTGGATAGCGCGATGAACTATCTCGCCGCCGCACTGGATACAGCTTGTAACCAGGGCGTTTCGGTTTCGATTGCATTTACATTGACAGATGATTGTGGAAACATGAGTTTGATGAGTGCATCCGCTTCGTTTCTGATCTCCGATACACTTCCGCCTGTGCTGACAGAAACAGCGGTGGATCTTCAGCTTTCATGTTCACCGAACGCACAAGATGATCTTGAAAACTGGCTCGACACATTGGGCGGTGCACAAGCCAGCGATGGTTGCGGAGATTTGAACTGGATGTTTTCCTGGACGGATACTTCTGGTGTCATGACCGGAATACCGTTTAAAGGTCCTTACCCCCAACTCAATGCCGACAGTTGCACTTCCGCGCTCACGATCATTTTTATGGCGGAAGATGGTTGCCAGAATATGGTGATGGATACGGCACTAGTCACATTGATTGATACCACAGGGCCAATGCTGAGCTTTGGTTCCGATACCATTCATCTCGCCTGCGGAGATACCATTCCTTTGATCTTGCCCGAGGCCATAGATGATTGCGATCCAATGCCTGAACTCATATTCCAGGATAGCGTCAGCATGGATTCCTGCACCGGCGGTCCCGGCCTCGTCATCCGGACATGGACGGCTTCAGACATCTGTGGCAATACATCGGAAATTCAAATGTGGTTTTTCAGCATCGATACGATCCCGCCCACCTTTGAACTTCCCGCTGATTCGATAGTCGCTTGTGATCCCGACTCCCTGATGTTGATCAATGTGATGGATCATTGTGATCCGGATCCACTGATCACCTGGGTCGACAGTCTGGATGGCCCGGCATGCCGGCAAACGTTGACCCGGACCTGGACCGTGACGGATAATTGTGGAAACACCGCCACTGCCGAACAAATCATTGACCTGAGCGATGACACACCGCCTGTCCTGGTGCAGTCACCCGGCCACGTTTTCTATAGCTGTGATCCCGGATCGCCCGATCTGCAAACCAGTTATGAAAACTGGCTCAACCAGGTTGAGGTGGCTGATGGGTGCTCTGATTTCAATTTCTTTATTGCACTGAGTGGAAGTTATGACCTGGGCGATACCACCACCTGGCCCGGAACATCCCTTCCCGATTCCATCATGGCCATGTGTGGATCAAGCATGGCCGTAGAAGGTGACCTGGTCGCGTATGATGTATGCGGAAATATCGTTGTTGATTCGATCTCGTTTACTGTGATGGATACTTTGCCGCCTGTATTTGCGTCATGTCCTGATCTTTTGGTTTTTGAAACTGATAGTACATGCCTTGTAAACGCCATGATCGCGCTGCCGGATGTGCTTGAAGGATGTTTTCCGGATGACGTGACGATATCCTATTCGTTAAACTTTGGCGATACGATTAGCATTGATACAGGATTTGTGCTGGACACCATGCTCAAATCAGGAGAATATGTGGTCGAATGGATGGCCGTGGATTGTGATCAGAATATGGGCTCTTGTCGTACGGCAATTCTTGTGGTCGATGAAAACGCAGTGAGTGTGACATGTCCATCGGATACTTTGGTGGAGCTGTCTCCCGACCAATGTTCCATAGTGCTTTTAATCGCGCCGCCAACCTTCACGACAGGGTCTTGTGGTACAGGTGTGAGTCTGTTGCAGGGTATTATCGAAGGGAATGCCGAACCGGATACTCTCTTGTTTGCAGCACCTGATGATTCCATCAGTGTCACCTTCCAGCCGGGATTGCATCGCGTAAATCTGATCGCACAGGACAGTACTGGTGATGCAGATACATGTTCGTTTGAAATTGAGGTGCGGGATATCACTGCCCCGATCATCGGATGCAGTACAGACACCATTATCGTGCATCCATCAGGTCTGGACACCATCGCCCTGTCGACAGATCACTTCAAATTGGAACTCGAGGATGCTTGTGGCGTGGATAGTGTTTGGTTCAACCCGCCCCTCATCAGTTGTGCAGATCAAGCCATGCCGGTTGATGTCACCATTTCCGTTACGGATATTTCGGGAAATGAGAACACCTGCCTGACGCAATTGACAGTATTGACGCCTTCGCTGACACCTGGCTGGGAAAGAGGTTTATGCGATGATACCTTGCGGTTGTATGCTTCCATCCCCGACAGTCCGGCGGTGATGTATACGTATATGTGGACAGGACCACTGGGGTTCACCTCCGATGAAGAAAACCCGTTGATCCCTGATACAGATACCACATTCAGTGGTGTATATGAACTCACGATCCAAAGTGAAAATGGATGCGTCTCCACTGGTTCAGTTGAGGTGATCATCGCGGAATTATCAGCACCCGTACTGATGGTCAATGCAGATACGATTTGTGCCGGAGAAGAGATCGTGTTGAGCACCCAGCCTTTCGGAGGTGATGTCTTGTACAGCTGGTATGCCGAAGGATCGTCGGGTGATTCCTTACTCGGCACGACGACTGACCCGGAATTCATGCTCACTCTCAACTCATCGGGCTCTTTTACATTCTTCGCTTCCGTGATCCAGGATACATGCGATTCCGGACCGAGTGAAAATATAGTTGTCTTTGTTGCTCCGGTTCCGATAGCTGAGATCAATGCGCTTCCCGGCTTCCTGTGTTTTGGTGACAGCCTGCTCCTTGCCCCGGTTAATGTGGAAGACACACTTGCCTATCAATGGAGTGGGCCCAATGGCTTTATGTCCAGTGATGCGATCCCTGCCGGGATCCCGGCCATGGATATTGATTCGGGATCGGTTTTCTATTTATCTGTATCGACATCGTTATGTACTTCCCTTCCGGACAGTGTAACGGTTCAAATTCAATCGCCACCGGTCATACCAGTAATTACCGGCTATAATACTTCCTGTGAAAACGGTTCGATCCAGCTCGTGGCGCAATCCGGTGCGGACCTGTTTACCTGGATACAGCCCGATAGCACAACGATCATGACGACGACTGATACACTGGTCATTGATCCGGTTTCATTTGATCAGGCGGGCAACTGGTATGTCATTGCATTCCAGAACGGCTGTCCGAGTGATACTTCCGATGCTTTCGCGGTCAGTGTGGATACAGGGATCACTGTTGAGATCAATGCACCGACGAATGTATGTGCCGGTGAAATGGTCCAGTTTTCGATCAATATTCCGGGCGACGGCACATTTGACTGGTCCGGTCCCGGTGGATTCATGTCTTCAGATCCAACCCCTGTGGTGGAAGTGGAAAGCGGGATCTATATGCTAAGCTATATTTCCAATACCGGTTGCGAAGCATCGGACACACACCAGATCCAGGTTGACGTTTTACCCGTCATCAACAATTTAATCACTGATGCGGAAAACTGCGCGGATGGTGTTTCCTCCATCCAGATCCATGCAGAGATCACACCGGCATTCAATGCTTCATATGAATTGATCTGGAATGGTCCGGGTTTGTTTACAGCGAATGATTCAACAATCGTCATCGACAGTGTGACCTCAGTGGTCAATGGCACATACTCCCTCGTCATCATCAATGGGGATTGTATATCGGATACAGCCTTCATTGACATCAACCTGACTGATAACCCGGAGGAGCCGGTGATCGTGGAAGAACAGCAATTTTGTTATGGTGACAGCATTATTCTTTCGATTGACACACCGCTTAATGGTGCATCATACACCTGGGTTTCATCCGATACTATGGTTACGATTCCCAGTCCCGGCACCTTGATTATTCCCGATGCCACCAATGCATGGACCGGGATCTATGATGTGTATGTCACGATCAATGGCTGTTCGTCCGAAACCGCACGTATCGGCATCATGGTCAATGCGCCATTGATCCTGCCGGTCATTATTGCGCCATCTGTGGCGTGTGAAGGGGATAGCCTGATCCTTTCGTCTAATATTCCGGATGGTGTGAGTATTCAATGGAATGGTCCGAATGGCTTTACCAGCACCGAAGCGGAACCCGTTCTTTTTCCGGTAATACCGGAGAATGCCGGCGGGTACACCGTATCCTATGTGCAGGATGGCTGTCCTTCGGAAATATCAACAGCATTTGTGCTGGAAGTGCAGACCGCCCTGACTACCCCGGTCATGACTACAGATCTGGGCGCGATTTGCCTGGATGATCCGACACCGGTGACGCTATGTATTGATCCGGCAACCATCGTTCCAGGAGCTGAATACAGTTGGATGCTCAATGAATTTATCCCGGTCGCCGGTCCAAACATGGATACCTGTCTCACGCTGATTGGCAACCCGTTGATGCCGGGTACAAACATGATCACCGTGATTGCGACCTTACGCGGATGCGCCTCACCGGCAAGTGAAAGCGTCCTGATCCGTGGTGATGAATTTCCCAAGAATGAGGCTGATGCCGGTTTGCCATTAACCTATTGTCCAAACGAGGAATTCAACCTGGATGGCAATGATCCCGCCCCGGGTACCGGAATGTGGACTTCTTCAACACCGGGCATCATCATTTCTGATCCCGCTATTCCTCAGCCTGAAGTAAACGGGCTGCAACCGGGGATGTACACCTTTACCTGGACACTGAGTTTCGGATCCTGCATCAACTACAGCGCAGACTCGATCACGATTGAAATTTTTGAGTCGCCGGTTACCTTACCGGACACCATTGATGTGCCGTTTGGACAGACTATCGAATTTATTGTCACCAGCAACGACATGGTATCCATGGGTCCCTTTATTCTCGAAGTGGTTACACCGCCATCCCGCGGAAATGCGCTGCATGCCGGCAATGGTATCTTCCGGTATACACCGAATATCGGGTTCGTGGGTACCGATATGTTCATCTACAGGATCTGCGCGACGGATTGTCCGGAGGAATGCAGTGAGGCGGTTGTCATTCTTCGCGTGGGGAATGAGGATGATTGTTTCGTCCCTTCACTATTCACACCCAATGAAGATGGCGTCAATGACCGCCTGATCATCCCTTGCCTGGAAACCTCACGATATCCGGACAACCGGATCATGATCTTCAACGAATGGGGCGACCAGGTGTATTCCGCCTCACCGTATCTGAATGACTGGGATGGCACCTATTCGGGTGATGCATTGCCGGTGGGCACCTATTTCTATATCATGGACTTTGGCGATGGAAGTGATCCGAAACGGACTTTCCTGGTATTGGAGCGTTAATCTTAAGCTGAAACCATTATGACTCAACATACACAGATAATCAACAGACTGCTCAAGCGGATCATAGCCGCAGGCTTGTTCCTTTTCGTCGGTCATCATCTGGATGCACAACAGCAACCGTTGCATACGATGTTTATGTTCAACAAACTGCTGATCAATCCGGCCTATGCGGGCTATCATCCATACCCGACAGCGAATGCTATTGTTCGGGAGCAATGGCTTGGCTTTGAAGGTGCACCAAAAACGCAATCCCTGAGTTTTCACACCCCGATTTCCGAGGGACGCCTGGGCCTCGGCTTCAATGCGCAGCGCCGGTCGATCGGCGTTTCCAGTGCGACTACTGTAGATGGCATTTACGATTATCGTATTCCGATGGGCAATGGAACCCTCAGCCTGGGCGTGCAGGGTTCTGCCCGCTTTTTGAAAGTGGACTATACGGATCCGTCAGTACGGGCGGTGCAGGATATTGATATTGATCCGGGTGTGGAATCGATGTCGGATACCAAATTCCTGGCAAATGTCGGAGCCGGGATTTATTACAGCACACCCGCCTTTTATTTCGGCCTCTCTTCTCCGCGATTGATGAATTCGGATATTGATTTCGAAGTCAATAATTTATTCACCGCGCGCGAACAAGCCCACTTCTATGCCATGACCGGAATTGCGATCCCGCTGGATTTTAAAACCAGTTTTGTGCCTCAACTTCTGGTCCGTTATACAGAAGCTGCACCGGTCGACATTGATTTAAATCTCGGTATCCGCTGGCGGGAAGATCACAGCGTTGGGATTACCCTGCGCAAAGGAGGCGAGGATGATAATTTTCTTGAATCCGTTGATTTCATCGTGTCGGCAAAAGTGTTGCGCGGATTGCGCATCGGAGCCGCATATGATTTCACGTTATCCGAACTCCGCAAATACAGTGACGGCAGCCTGGAAGTGATGCTGATGTATTGGTTTGGTGAACCGGCGACGCCTGCCACTTTTGTTAATCCAAGGTATTTCTGATCCTATGCGCTATAGCCTTCTTTGTGTATTGATTTGCTTTTCTCGCTTCTTGACCGGGCAAGGCTCTCCATGGGTGTGCCATCAGGAGATCGTGTTCATGCAACCGATGGAAGAGATCAATACCAAATCCATTGAGTTTTCGCCGGTATACTATCAGCAAGGGTTGGTGTATGTGGATGCGCGTGAAAAAACGAGGTTGCTTGATCCTAAAACCGGTCGAGCCTATTTTGATCTCATGTATGTCGACCTGGGTCCGGATGGCATCGCATCAAAGCCCATTCATTTTTCACCGAATATCCGGACGCAATTCCATGAAGGACCATGCACATTCAGTTCGGATGGAAACGAGATTTTCTTCACGCGATCCAATCTGTCCGGCAACCAGGGTGTAAATGATGGCAAAGGAGAAGTCCAGTTGAAGATCTACTCCGGCACAAAAAATGCGGAAGACTGGGGTGGCATTACAGCGCTGCCATTTTCTTCGGATCAATATTCCGTAGCTCATCCGACGATCAGTCCGGATGACAGGTTCCTGGTGTTCAGTTCGAACATGCCCGGCGGTCTGGGTGGAATGGACCTCTATATCGTCGAGCTCGTCAACGGGATCTGGGGCGAACCCCGAAACCTGGGGCCGGCGATCAACACCAAACAAAATGAACTCTTCCCCTTCTGGCATGCAGATGGATACCTGTTCTTTTCATCAGATGGACGGGGCGGAAAAGGAAAACTCGATCTCTATGTCGCTGCTGAAATTGACGGGCCGGGATTTGGCGATGTGCAGCACCTCGAAGCGCCTTTTAACAGTTCGCGCGATGATCTGGGTTTGATTGTTGCAGCAGATGGAAAAAGTGGATTTATGGCCAGCGACCGCAAACCCACCAAAGGAAAAGATGATCTCTATCGCTGGAATTCTTCCCAATCCATTTTTTGCCATGTCCGGGAAAAAGAAGAGGAATACATCCAGAAGGAGATCCTGGTCATGGATGACATGGCCAATTCAATTTCCGGTGCGCATGTCTGGCTTATTCCGATGAACCAGGATGGCCCGTCCCGATTCAAGGATCATTTCACCACCGCGCTCGTGCCGCGTGAAGACCAGCCTGGCAAATTCATTTTCCAGTGGAGCATTTCCGACTCGTTGTCGTATGAAACCGCCGATGCGATCTCTGGTCCACTCGGAACCGTTTTACTCAGTGCGATCAGTGACAAAGCCTATGCACTGGTCGCTCAGCATCCAGATTATTTCGCGTTTATCAATATTGTCCAGGGAAGTGAATTGCCGAATTCAATCCGGCTGGAAAAATTGCCATCGGTCGATCAGCAATGTCTAAATACGCTGTTCAGTGTCTTTGATAAAACAGGGAATGTCATTCTCCAGAATTCACGTGTGGAATTGAAAGGTAACTGTCTGTCAAAAAGTATGAGTGCCCGAACTGACGCAAACGGCCAGGTGAAGATGTGTCTGCCGGCAGGATGCTTGCTCAAAGCGGAGATCAGCCGGGAAGGGTATGCCCCGCACACGTTTTCATTCACCCCATCGGAAGAAGGCGAACACTGGAAAGTGTATTTGCAGAGTTCCGAAAAACTCACCGCCCCGCCCGCACCGATTGCTTCGGGTACGGTGATCGTGCTCGATCATATTTACTATGACTTCAACAAATCCGCCATTCGGAAAGGCGATGCCGGTGAATTGATCTCCCTGGCCAATATCATGAAACAATATCCGGATCTGAAAATTGAAATGACCTCGCACACCGATACCCGCGGCACCGCGGAGTATAATATGGAACTTTCACAGCGACGTTCGGATGCAGCAAAGAACTATCTCGTTCTGCAGGGTATCGACGCTGACCGGATCAGTACTTCCGCCAAAGGGGAAAGCGAGCCGCGCAATCATTGCCTGGATAATGTGTCCTGCTCCGAAGCCGAGCATCAATACAATCGCCGCACGGAAGTCACGATCATCAATCCGGCCCAGGGCATGGAAGTCCGCTATAAATCCGAATAACCGGAGTATCGGATAATCTTTCTGAAAAGACTGTAGTTTTGGCCGATGATGAAGCGCTTATTGATCCTGACCGCCCTCCTGACGTGCAGTACACATCTGCTTGATGCACAGTTGAGTAACCTGGGATTCGGCTTTCGGGCCGGGATGAGTTTTTCCAAATTATCAGGTCCATACGAAATGCTACCGGATGGAACAGAACTGGAATCGTTCACCAACGCCAATGGGTTCCATATCGGCGCCGCGGTCAATTTCAAGTTCACGGACCTTGTCGGTCTGCACACCGAGCTCATCTTTTCCCAGCGTGGAACAGAATATGAATATGATGGTCCGTCCTACTTCGTCCTGGGGCGCAATGAAGTGCAGACGCTCACGATCATGGGCAACCGTCGGCAAACCTATAATGTATCCAATGCCTTCATTGATATTCCCGTGACCTTGTACTACAAACTCGGAAGCCTGGAATTCATGGGCGGACTGAATGCCGGTTTACTGATCTCTTCCACGGCAGGCGGGAATATTGAATTTGCAGGCGTATCCCCGCTGACCGGAAATTCATTGACCCCTTTTGACGTCAATCTGCAATACAATTATTTTGGTGACAAAGCCGGTGAAGCGTTTGGCGCCATCCAGGAAATCACAGTGGATGGCAAACGATATAATGTCCCCACCGCGATTGGCGCATACTATGAATTTGCGGAAAAAGATAAAGCCCTTTTTAAAAGCCTGGATTTTGGTCTTGTTGCGGGACTCGCGTATTTCCTGAATGAGGGATTATTTGTTTCCGGTCGCTATATCTATGGGCTGGGTGACGTCGACCGAAACGAGTATGATGTCTCACTTCAATCTCTCCAGGGAAGCAATCCGGTGCCCCGGAGCGATACCAATAAAAACCATACAATGCAGTTCAGTATCGGGTTTTCATTTTAAGATTCCTTTTCGTATCTTCCGTCCACTTTCGCTTTCGCAGCAGGGATCGTTACGAAAAACAACATGCTTATCGCCCCCGATATGATGTTGTTGTTTTGACTGCTTGTTTTAATCTCGTTATTTTTTTCGGTCGCACCCATAAAGAACGCCTGGTGGTAGTTTCAATCCGGTTTGTATGGGCCTTGCACAAGTATATCGCGACACCTACGTCCTCGAAGCCGCGGAAAATTATTCCCGCGCGGATGATCCCCTGACCTCACCCGGACATGTCCCGGACGCGGATCCGGATCCATATGATTCCTTGCTGGATGACAACCTGTTCTGGGGCATGATCATGAGTGACCCCGAAAGCGCCTGGAACAAAACCTTTACCGCCCCAATGCCTTTTGCCTTGTCAGAGTGGGTCCCACGTGTGCCCGGTATGTATTGGCATGGGGATAGCATGGCTTACCATGATTTGGCCAGCAAGCGGATCGAACAAATTCCAAACGGTGGACAGGCTTATTCCCCCATGGGAAAATCCATGGTGGTCAGTGGCGGAATCGGCACACTCAAGCTGCCACAGGATGCACAGGGTCGTCGGCTGGTCACCCTGACGATGCGAAAGAACGCATCTGTAGGTATTCCCCTGTTGGTCTACCCGGAAGTATGGGAACATCACCAACTGAAGGAATCTACTGCCATCACCGGTGAGTTTCAATGGCGAAAGATGGATCGTGAATGGGTTCAATACTTTTCGGGATCAAAAAACATTGTGCGTGGGTACCTTGAAGTCCGGCATCCGGACAAAATCGAGACCGCCGGTGAAGTGCCGCTCAAAGCGCATCCGTTCACGATCATGGAATATGAAAAAGCGGGTCGCCGCTATTACGATTTCATGTTCTTCACCCTTCACCAATCATCCGACCGGCAAGCCATCAAATCGTTCCTGGAAAACTATGCCACACACTATGGTCATGGCCGCTACCTGCTGGAATGCGATATGAATGAACCCATCTTCAATGGCCAGTATGCCGATCCGGCTGATTTCAGGGCCAATGGACGCGAGCATCTTGAATTCATGGAGACCCGCATGCACGAGGCGTTGAGTGGATCTGAATTCCAGGACCAGGTGTATGATGCATTGAGCGATCATTATTACTCCAACGGTGACCTGGTCCGTGTATCTACCCTGGTCCAGATCGCCCCGGCCTTATGGAATATCGACGGTGCTGCAACGGATAATATCGTTTCCTTCCTAAATGAAGTGAACCAGAAAAAACAAATGCACGCGCTGGTCGAGATCATCCGTAAAGAACATCCCGATGCCCTTCCACTTTAATCCCTGATCTGTTTTGGCCTTTGATTATCCAACATATCGGCGGTTGTTACTCCAGAACGCCCTGGACGATGCGATCAACCTGCTTCGGCAACAAGCCGGGTTTGATGACGCGGCTGACCGGATCAAAGAACAACTCAACGCATGGCGAGTTGCGCGCAAATGGTCGCCCGTTGGCTATACCGCGCGAAGTAAATCCCATGAATCGATCGTCCGCAACCTGTACCAATGCGGTAAAAATGCATACGAAGGAAAAGCGCCACCGGAGATCTTACCTGTTCATCCGATCCGAAAGTTGCTCACCGGCTATGTGCTGACGATGGTTGCGATTGCCGCGATCTTTTTCGGGATTTCCTGGCTGACCAAAAAACCAGCCTGTCCTTCCTTTGCGAATGATGACAAGGTCCGCATCATCATTGACCGCTTCACCTCCTATCATGCCCCATTGACATATAGTCTTGGGCTGTCCAGCCAAACCCTGGAACACCATCTCCAGCGAAAACTGAACCTGGAAAACTCCACCGCTGTCATTCATCCTGTGGCGGTAGCCACGCGTGATCAGGCTAAAAATCGATGCCAGGATTGTGGCGCCAATATGATCATCTATGGCGAGGTGGATTACGCGGGAGACGACCGGGCCAACCTCTACCATTATCTCGACCATGAATCCTACACCAATTACCTGCTGGATCACGGCATGGCCGAAGCGGAAGAAGCCTATAAAGGGATCTTTGACCTGAAGACCAAGGAATGGATCGGCGAGGTCACGTGCCTGATCCATTTGTTTGAAGGACTGTTGACGAAGGAAAAATTTCAGCAATCAACCGATCCGGGAGAAAAGCAATCAGCAATTCAGCGGGCGGATGAGTTATTCACTGAACTGAACCAGTGTGCCATTGACAGCAATCTTAAAGTTTTCGCTTTGCACTGCCTGGCCTGGGTCAAAGTGAAACAACATGAGGATTCTACTGCATTGGCTTTGTACGAACAAATTCTCGAGATCGTGCCCGATGATTTAATGGCCTTGAACAACAGCGCGCGTTTGTTTGAGAAAAAGGAGGATTATCTGAAAGCCAACCTGCGCTATGAGGTGTTGCTGGAAAAACAGGATATCCCTTATATCCGGCTTTCCAACGCCGCGACACTTAAAAAACTGAATCAGCCTGAAGAAGCCGAAAAAGAGGTCGACAAGGTGAAAAACACAAATGATTACCGAAAAAACACAAGCGTATACAATTCCCGCATTCGCGATATCTCCCAGGCTTCCGCGTTGAGCAATACGCATTCATCCGCGTTATCCCCATCCCTTCAACTTAATTATATCGTCACACAGTTCAATCAAGGCAATGAACAGAAAACCAGAAGCGAACTGGACGCGCTGATCCGGAAAGAAAAACTGGAAGCCTTCAGCCAGGAAGAACTCCTGATCATCCAGAAGCTGTATCAAAAAACCGGTGATATACAAAAAGCACGAGCCATTGACAGCAAGCTGACACATCAAAACACATTCCTTCAACATCATACACTTCAATCCACCAAAGTCCTTCGGGAACGATAAATTTGATCAACCTCCAATCCGTAGCCTTATGAGCTGGAACCACAATCTGACCAACCTGAATTATCTCCTGGCAGGATTTTATCCGTTCAAAAACGATTCGTTGCCGGTCGCCCGTCGTGCCGGGTTGAATATCCTGAACATCAGCTTCAATGACAAACCGGTGACCAATTGGTTCTATATCATTGACCAGGCGGAAAAAGAAAGCAAAGTCGATGACCTGATCCAGAGCGCGCTGAAAGACTTTCCGGGGGAAGAAGCTTTGAAGGCCGCACTGGACGGTGCTTTGTCCGCCGTTCATGGAAAACTTTTGGAAGACCCCAGCGCGTGGAAAGAAGAAGAGCCCTTGACTTCCGAAAATCTCGAAAAGATCATTGGCAAGGAAAGTACGCTATTGCATATTGCCTACCTGGAAACGGGTTTGCTGCGGGCACGATCAGTCTGTCGTGTGGTCCGGCCGGATGGGGCCACCGGCAGTGGATTTTTGATCGGCAATAATATCCTGATCACGAACAATCATGTGATTGACACGATCGACCTGGCCAAACAATGCATCGCTCAATTCAATTATCAGCAAAATGCGGATGGCCTGGCGCTGCAAGCCAGTGAATTCAAACTCGATCCGGACAATGGGTTTGCCACCAGTCCGAAAGAAAAACACGACTGGACCGCGATCCGGATAAAAGGTGATGCCAACGCGGAATGGGGCGCCCTGGCGCTCAAGGAAAATCAAACGGAAAACAATAAACGCGTAACGATCATCCAGCATCCAAATGGGTTACATAAACAAATCGCCATTCATCACAACTATGTGCGCTTTGTGGATGACAATGTCGTCCAGTATCTGACAGACACCTTGCCCGGGTCGTCAGGCTCCCCGGTATTTGATGCTTACTGGAACCTCATCGCGCTCCATCATTCCGGTGGTAATATTCGCGAACCCGGCACCAAGAAAATTGTATTCCGCAATGAAGGCATTCACATCAACCGGGTGATTGAAGGACTGAAGCAACATCAATTGATCTGACATCTGAATTGATCTTATGCACTGGAATAAACGATTATCGGATCTCCAATTTCACCTGGCTGAGCTTTTTCCATTAAAGGAAGACATCCTTCCCCTGGCCGGGAAGGTCGGTATTTCCATCTCCTCACTTGCCATTTCGGATAAAGGGATCATTATGTGGTATAATGTGCTGACCGAGGCCCGTCGGAAAGGCTTGATGGATGAATTGGTCAGCGAAGCCCGGCGATTATTTCCAGAGGATAAATTGCTGAATGCATTCAACGCCGAAATGGCCGAACAGGGAAATGAAGCAGGGAAGCAATTATTAAAAGAGCTCTGTCTTGATCTTCTGCAGGAAGACCAGGTCCGGAATGCCATCCCCATCGTCGAGCAATTGATCGAACAGGATGATGTTGATGCAGGCCGGGAGGAGGAGATTGTGATCCGGTACGCGACCGTTTATCGACATAAGAACATATCCCAGGAAGCAAGCGGACGACGCAAACGAAGAGCCAACCGATACCTGCAAAAAGCCAAATCAAACCTGGTCGCTATCTTAATGGTGCTCTGATGATATTGATCTACCCACGACTGATGAATCCTGAGGCGTATGTCCATATATGACATTGCCACCTTGGCGGATCAGTTGGCAGAATTGTATCCTACAACTGACGATAGTCGCCGTGTGGTTACACAGGCCGGGATTAGCGCGATCGAAATTGAATTTGCCAATAGGCCACGGGATAACTGGTGGGGAATTCTGCAGGTGACCGCTTATCAGCGGGGTTCTTTGGCACAATTGCTGATCATCGTCCTGGGTGAGTTTCCCGACAATACCTTGCTGGTTCAAATGCACCAGGAAATTCAATCATCAGATGGACACGAAATTACCCACCCTGATCTGCCACAGAAACCGGTTGAAAAAGACCGGCCACGATCATTGTGGAATACGTTTGAAAAATGGTTACGGGTTTTCAAACCGATGGTGCACAAGCGAAAAGCTTTGGACCAACCCGATGCTTTCCCCGTCAGAGATCTCGATTGGTTTCAACGATTAATGGCGGTTTCGCATGCGGTCGGCCTGATCCGAACGTCGAATTCCGCTGTCACAGCCATTATGTTGAAAAACGGATATGTGCTTACTTTTTTCCTGGACCTGCAACCCGCGCAGATCTCCGATCTCGAACTCATTTTGTACTACGATTCCGAAACAGAACCTGAATTAAATCAGCAGGTCCGAGTCCCCCTTTCCAATACCTATATCCATCAAAACCGGGATCTATGGTACACCCTGCTCAAACGAGAAGAGGGACATCCTTCTTTTGATCTCTATGCGCCGATACAGAAAACCGTCAGTCAAAATGGTCATCCAATTCACCTGATCTCCCATCCCTTGGGCATGTCAAAACGAATCAGTGGCGGAGAGATCGTCCGGGTTGAGGATGAAACATTATTCTATACGTCAGAAAGCCAGGCGGGTTCGGCTGGAGGCCCGGTGATCCAGGATCACCGGGTCGTTGGCATGCATGCGGGGCGAACGGAGGAGGTTACCGAAGCAGGTGAACCTGTAAAACAGGGTATTTTAGTCACCTATATTCTCCAGGATGCCGGATTGGATCCGGATCAGTTTTGATTTCAGATTATGTCATTAAAGAAGTATGAAGGCCTCATCTCGAGGATGTGTAAGGAGTTGGCCAGGCTTTACCTGGCCAAAGAAGACGCTCGCGCCGTTGCGACCCGCTCCGGTCTCGATGTGGTGGACATCACCATTACGGACAGAAGCCTTGAGACCTGGCGGAATATTATCATTTACGCGATCGATCACGGGCAACTATCCGCCCTGGTGGAAACTTGTCTGAAAGAGCACACCAATTCTCCCGTCTTGCTGGAAGCGCTTAATCTTTTTTACAAAAAGGAAACCGAGCCGGCTGATGAGGACGAAACGGCTTCGGCAAGTCAGCAGGAATTGCTGGCGGAATTGCTGGAGGTCCTGGATGCCAGTTATACCGGTTTCAAAGCCCAGATCAACAATCGAAACCAACTCTATGAACGGGTGCGCAACCGGTTATCGATCACCGAATCGTTCCAGTACGAAACGTTTTTTGCGACGTACTTTGATGAAATGAATGCTTTCGAAAAGCGACTACACAAAGTGATCCGCACGTATACCGATTATATCCGGGAACATAATCTGAAGGCCAGAGAAATCGCGCTTCAACTCAAACATCTGGATCCGTCGATCAGCAAATTTCCGGCGTTACGCCGGCATCTGAGTTTTTGGCTGAATAAATATGATACGCTGTTTCTGCATGATCCTGCCATGTGCCTTGTCTATACCGGTGTCGAAGACCGGGTGCCATTTCCAAAAGGAGTTGAAGAACAGATCCGGACGTGCCTGGAGAATCTGCCGAAAAATCAGCGCAGCCAGAAATAGGCGATCAGGATACTGAGAATGCCGACAGCAAGTCCCAGGTAAACCTCCTTCAGGACATGGGCTTTCAGGATCAACCTTGAGGTACACACCAGGCCCGCCACCAGGATCGTAAGGTAAAACAGGGTGTTGAGTGGCATGACGAGATTGGCGCCGGCTACCAGCCCGATCTGCGCGTAACTGTAGCCAAACGTCGTCTTGGTCAATCCCACCATCGCCACTAACCCGCCCATCCCCGATGCATGGACGCTGATCTTGATAAAGTTGTTGATAAAAAAACAGGTCCAAAGCCCAATGAGTGTACCAAGCACAGCGACCTGCAGGGACAACGGAAAGGTTCCTGACCTGGTAATGTGCAGGTAGAGTGACAGGTACATGATGCCGGAGATAATGTATGGTGCAATCCGTTCATGCCGTGTTTCCAGATGAAACGTTTGGATCCAGCCCAGCAACTTCATCATCAGGATCGCGATAGCCGGCAAGGTGATCGTGGTCATCACAATGATGATCAATAACATGTCCGCGTCAGACACGTGCCGGAAACCAAAGGAAAATGGATTGGTCCAAAGCAACACCAGGGTCATGTAGGTGAGGACAAACAGCGGGTGAAATACGATGGAGAAAAACTGCGCGACGCGTTTCATTTCTCGACCCTGTTGACGCGAATCTCCACCCGTCGATTTGCTGCCCGACCTGATTCGGTGGTATTATCGTGGCTTGGCCGGGTATCTCCATAGCCCGTCACCCGGATCCGCGCCGCAGCAACACCCTGTCGAACGAGATACGCCTTGACCGCCTCGCCCCGCTTGATCGAAAGCTCCAGCAGATCGTGCTTATCCCCAATGTTGTCGGTATGTCCTTCGACCAGGATCTCCAGGTCGGCATGTTGATTCATTTGCTTCAGCAAATATTCAAGTGCGGGAAAAGATTGCTTCAGGATCGTGGCTTCCGACCGCACAAACTGGATATCAAAGAAAGAAGGATCTGAAATGACAGTATTAATATTGGTTTCTGCAACAACGAGTGGCGCACTTGTCGACGCGGTATCATTTGTAACCTTTGCTTTGGGCTTAATCCGGATCACCAGGTCCACTGTGTCTTTTCCCTGGGCATCAAGCATGGTGGCATCCACAATGATCTGCTCAGAGGCGTGATTGGGTTTACGGGTTTCAAATTTATAGGACTCGTATTCTGTCAAGGTCAATTCAAACTCGCCGTTATAACTGTTGAAATATTCCAGGTAATCATCGGCTGAATCCGGTCCCCAGAACAATTCACCACGCATGGGCTTTCCGGTTTCATCATTCACGATCTGACCCCGAACTACAATTGGTTTTTCCAGACGTGGACGAGGCGTCAATCGCTCCCGGAAAATATCACTGCTGCCATCGCGACGGGAAACGAAGTAAAAATAGTTTCCACGCGGATCGAAAAAAGGTTGCGTTTCATCAGCGGAAGTATTCACCATACCAGAATAGAGCCTGGGTGCTGACCATTTAAGCCAGGTATAGTCCAGCCGCTCGGCCACGTAAATATCATTTCCACCTTTTCCACCGGGCCGGTTGGATGAAAAGTAGAGATATCGCTTGTCCGCGGAAAGGTGAGGCGCTGTTTCCTGGTACGGGGAATTGATCACATCCCCGATATTCACGGGAATCGACCAGAGGTTGTCCCGTACGAAAAAGGAGACATATAAATCATTGGCGCCGCGACTTTCCACGCCTTGCATGCTGATGAGCAATACGTGCCCATCGGCCGTCATTGTCAGGTTGACATTCGAGCTCACGACATCAAACTGGTAGATGTGCATCGGCCTTGGAAAGGTATGGACACCATCGGGATGCACATCGACCCTGGAAAATCCGCTATACATGCTGCCGTCGCGGGAGAATTGATTCAGGATCACATATTCACCTGTTTTCATTCCGCGGGATAGCAGGCAATTCGGCAACGCGCTGTTTAATGGATAGGGCGGATGTTCGAGCTTGATGATCTCATCATCATCGGAAATGCGGACGAGCCAGATGTCCTGGTTGAAGGGTGAGGCGACAGGGTCTTCAATCTTTTGACCGGCGAGTTGGGAATAGATACCGGATAATCGTTCGGGGAAAAAGCTGTCGCCACTGAGATCAACCGCCTGTCCCCGGCCGTCGACCAGTGTGGCGTTAAACTCCGGGTAGGCGGTCCGGGTAAAAAACAAAGTCGTGCCATCCGCGCTGACCACAGGCGTGCTTTCGTCAAATGATTGTGTATTGACCAGTGCCGGGAGTTTCTCAATCTCACCTTGGGCCGCAAGGTTAGATATGACCAGTCCCAGGCAAAGGGCCAGCAGGTGCATGCAATGCATGCGGCAAAATAACCATTGTCCTGCAAATGATTTATTCCAGCGGAATATCGGCGTAAAAACCAAGATCCCGCTCAGTAAGGAGCTTGGTGATATAGGCGATTTGGCCGGTGTGATACGAAAAGTGCTCCGTGACATGGATCAGGATCGTCATGCCGGTTTCTTCAAAGGTCTGAACCGGCCTTTTGCGCAGTAAATCGGGGGATGAAACACGTTCAATGACCGGCCGGACGAGCTCCATCGTTTGTGTAAGCATGTGCATCAACTCTTCACGATCATGACCTTCTTGCCGGTCAAATTCCGCCTGCCGTTGTCGATGGTCATCATGCCCGCCGAGTCCGGCATAAATCCATTGCCTGACGTTCCCGGACAAATGCAAAACCAGGTTACCGATACTGTTCGACGCGGGGTTCGGGCGCCACCAGATCTGATCTTCATTCAACCTTTCCAGACACTGGAGAATTCGGGGGAGACTCTCAATATACAACCTGTGGACTATTTCCGCAACGAGTGCTGAACGGATTTTTTCTACATCTGTGATTTCGTGATGAGATGGCATACAGGCGGGCTTCAGATCTGAACGAAAATACAGATATCTGCTTTGCGCCACCTCCCGATCCGTATCGCTACAATTCACCGGTGGCCAATGTGCTCATCATTATTGATGCTGCGGGCACCTCCAGTACGGCAGTGGCACAAGCTTCCAGTGTTGCACCAGTGGTCAGCACATCATCAATGAGCAGTACATGTTGGTTCCTGATGCGTTGGGGTTGCCTGACTACAAAGGAGGATTGGATGGTGGCGATGCGTTCAAACCGGCTCATCCCGGTCAAACTGGAATCATGCGTTGTTCTTTGGAGCGCGTGCGGCGCCAACGGAATATGCATCGACTCCGACAGCCCCTGGCCAAACAACGCGCTTTGATTATAGCCGCGTATACGTTGTTTCTTCCAGTGCAGGGGCACAGGAATGAGGACCTGGGCATCTGTCCACGGCGAGGTTGCTTTCAACTTTCTGCCATACCACTCTCCCAGTGCCCGGCCGAGTTCAGGACGGTTTCCATATTTGATCTGATGCAATATCTTTTGCGTGTTCCCACCGCGAGAGAAATAAAGAAACGCTGCCCCGGCGCGAATGGGGACGCGCCCTTCAAAATGGTTTTCAAAAGGATTGCCCCGGATCTCGTGCTGGCCTGTTTCAGGGAATTCATAAAGACAATCCAGGCACAGAAAATGTCCGTGGAGCGGGGCCATGACCCCGCATCCCGGACACAGCGGCGGATATATCAATTCGATCAGAGTTTTCAATGGCGAAATCATGCAGCATCACTTAAGTAAAAAAAGCGCCGGAGGGACAGGGGCTGACCCTCCGGCATGCATTCCATGTCAACGTATCTCAACGCGACACTTCCTGCCAGGAATCAAATCGGGTATGATGCAACGGAACCGTCAATTTCCGTTCGTCTGTTGTATAGTGTCGCGAGCGGAGAAAATGTTACCCTCTTTTTCAAAATATTTTTAAAAAATAATGGCGGGTTCGGTTTTATCGGCCGGATTTCGTAACATTGTCAAGCACCGTTTAGCGCGTGTGCTTTGAAGATCGACTTCACCTTCACCAATTGAAATACCGATGAAACCAGTGCTTCACCAGGCTTGGCTTCCGGATGAAACGCTTACCCGGCAAATCCAATCCGGCGGGCGCGATGCCGAGATCGCGACACAATTACTGTATCGAAAATACAGATCCCTCATCCTGAGCCTGATCCGCAAAATGCTGATGTCAAATGACGCGTTGCAGCATACTGCTGAAGACATCCTGCATGATTCCTTCATCGTCTTGCTTCGTAAAATTGAAACCGGGCTCAACACCACAAAATCCATCTCCGCCTTCTGGTATGGCATTGCCCGGATGATGACCATCCACCATCAGCGAAAGAGAAGGTTTACCTGCGCTGTAGTAGCAGAAGCCCAGCCGGAATATCCGGCTGATGAACCTTCGCCCGAGGACATCTTTATTGATCACGAATCACATGAACTGCTGCTTCAATGTTTTGATCAATTGGGTGACCGGTGTAAGGAAATCCTGCTGCTATGGATTGCGCGGTATTCCATGACCGAAATTGCGCACGAAATGCACCTGTCCGGTGATGCGATGGCCCGGAAGATCAAACACAATTGTTTCAAAAAATTAAAAGAAATTGTCAATCAGCGGAACGCCTTTCCACCCTGGAGACATTAAGTGGGTTGTGGGCCTTAAAGCAACTCATGCATGAATGAACACGAGCTGGACGAGCTGATCGAAAATTGGCTGCTGGGATCCATTTCGCCCGAAGATCGGGCCCGGTTGGAAGACCTGATAGCCCGGGATCCCGACGTATATCGGCGCGTGAAGGAGAGCCAGGGTGCTTACCAGGCCATCCTGGCCGCGCACCGGGAATCCATGCGAAATAAGCTGACCCAACTGGATGCAGCGATCGATCGTGCCCGGACTAAACGCGTCTGGTGGATCATCCTTCTGGCTTTACTTGGCCTGACCATCCTGGCGCTTGTGGTCTTGCTGATCTGACCCATCCCTGAAGGCACCAGTTGCCGTCTTGTAAAACGATTGCCTGTTAATCTATTGTTAAACGAAAAAAATAAAATACCATCTGCATCTCGATGCCGTTTACCCTCTTACTTCAAGCTCAAAGTAAGTCATCATGAAAAAGATCCTATCCTTTCTCCTTGCTGGAATGGCCGGTGGACTGATTTGCTTTGCCGCCATCCAGGTAATTCCGGATTCGAACCGGGAGTCATTGCATGTTCAACAGGTATCCACAGTCCCGACGCCGGTCACGGGGCCGGATTTTACGTTAGCGGCTGACAAGGCATCAAAAGTGGTGGTACTGATCGAAGCCTCCGAGAGCAAGGAATCTGCTTTGAACCGGCAGCGACAGCGCGATCCGTTCTTTGATTTTTTCAACCAGTTCGACTTCTACGATCGTTTCGGGTTTGGACTGCGTAAAGGGGCCGGCTCCGGCGTCATCATCTCGAATGACGGGTATATCCTGACCAACAACCATGTAGTCGACTTTGCCGATGAAGTCAATATCCAGACCAATGATGGCAAGAATTATGAGGCCATTATCGTGGGGCGCGACCCGAGCACAGACCTGGCGGTGCTAAAGATCGACGAGAAGAATCTGCCAACGCTGGAACTGTCGGATTCCGATAAGATCAAGGTCGGGGAATGGGTTCTGGCTGTGGGCAATCCTTTTGAATACCTCACCTCCACGGTCACTGCCGGTATCGTCAGCGCCAAGGGAAGAGACCTGAATATCATCCAGGGCTCCCGTAAAATCGAACAATTCATCCAGACTGACGCCGCCATCAATCCCGGCAACAGCGGTGGCGCACTGGTGGACGCCTATGGCCGGCTGGTCGGCATCAATACCGCTATTGCCTCCCAGACCGGCAACTATGCGGGCTATTCCTTTGCCATCCCGGTAAATCTTGCCATTCGTATAGCCAACGACATAATCAAGAGCGGAGGCGATATTGAGCGAACCTCTTTGGGGGTTGAAGTGTTAGTATTGGATGAAGAATTTGCTAAAGAGCAAGGTCTGAAAATAGAAGAAGGTTTGCTGGTTCATTCTGTCGGTGAGGGCAGCGCTGCCCAATACGCCGGGGTACGACCAGACGACGTGTTAGTCCAAATGGATGGACAACCGTTGAAAACCTTCCAGGACCTGAAGTCGAAAATTGACCTGGCGAAAGTCGGCGACAAGATCGACTTAAAAGTTTACCGGAACGGTCAATATATTGATATTCCGGTACGTTTAAAGAAAGGACTCTGAGTCAATTAGAGCACTCAGACTCAAGATATAGTTGGTTTTTCGTTTTGTTTTGATGCGCCTGTCTTAAAAGAAAGACAGGCGTTTTTTATTCCCCCCGGGAGGTCCATGAAAAGGACTGGATCATGCGCTCGATGTCTTCCTTGAGAAATAACGTGATCGGTGCGAGGCTGTCCGGGCGGGCCTGCGTATTGTAATACAGCGCGGCCCTGAAAAAATGCTGGGTGGTATCACTCAGAAAAAAATGAACCGGCGACGCTGCCGGACCTGTCCATTCCATTTTGAGACCCCCTATACCCTGCGCGTTTTGGACGCGGGATTCTTCCATATAATTCGCCCGCTCATTGATCTTGTTGGCGATCACAAACGCGTCCCGTACCAGCTCATCAAATTCAGCCCGGCTCCGGACCGGCATATAACTGCAATGCACCCGGGCATCGAGAACCGGAATGAACAGATCAAACCAGCAAGGCTCTTCCAGTGTATCCACTACCGCGTAATCCGGAAACTCAAAGGTGAACGGGCAGTCCTGATAGCTGAACGTTTTGACCTTGCGCTCCGGGAATGTGACCCGCGGATATGCCCTGGGTTTGGGAACAGGCGCATCGGATTTACACGCTGTAAACCCGGCCATTATCAGTAAAAGCAACATTCTGTTGATCATCCTTCCCACTGCACTTTGATTCGTTCAATCCGTTTTGGGGAGACAGACAGCACCGTAAAAGAGAATGGCGCGTGCGCGATCTTTTGTCCAACCACGGGCATCTTGCCATTGATCTCCAGCAACAAACCGGCCAGCGAATCAGCAGCCCCATTGACATCATCAAAACTGGACTTGTCCACATCCATCACCCGGCACACATCGATCAACATCGTCTTGCCCTCGAAGATGAATTCCTTCTCACTCAACCGTCGATATTCCAGCTCCTGATCCTCATCAAACTCATCCTTGATATCCCCCAGTACTTCTTCGATCACATCTTCCAGGGTCACCAGGCCGGAGGTCCCGCCATACTCATCCACGACGATCGCCATGTGAATATGCTCGCGCTGGAAATCCTTCAGCAGGTCATTGATCTTGCGTGCCTCGGGTACATACAATACTTCCGGTCTGACCAATTTCGCCCAATCCTCCGGCGGTTGTTTCTCATCCAGTGAGCCGATCAGATCCTTGACAAACAGGATCCCCTTGATATTGTCGAGGGTTTCGGCATACACCGGAAACCGACTGTAGCCGGCTTCCTTGATGGTCTGCAACATTTCATCATAATCAATCGTAGAATCCAGCGCGAGAATATCCATACGGGAGCGCATGATCTGTTTGACGGCAACATCATTAAAACCCACGATTGACTTCAATATTTCTGCTTCCACTTCCGAATCTTCGTCTTTTGCCACTGCCAGGTCAATCGCCCTGTCAATATCATCCTTGTTGGCCCCAAGGGAGCTCTCGGGGCGGAGCCGGTTTTCGATAAAATGACCAAAACGAACCATAGCTTTATTCATGGGCGCCGTGCCTACCATCAGGGCATTCAACGGCCAGCTCATCCATTTGGCAAACGTTACATTGTTGAGGTTCGCATAGATCTTGGGAAGCACCTCCCCAAACAGGACCAACAGGAAAGTAATGCCAACGACAGAGATGAGGAATTCGAAAAGCGCTCCCCATTGCTGCGGGCTCAGCCAGGAAGAATTGAATTGCAGTCCCCAATCGTAGAAAACCGTATCCGGCAATACCTGCTGCAAGAGGTAATACGATAGAATAACAATACCAATATTGACCAGGTTATTGACAATCAAAATGGTTGCGAGAAGTCGTCTTGGCTTTTCCCGTAAATCGAGAATGCGACGACCACTGGGATGATCCTCCTGTTCCAGGCTTTTCAGTTGATTGCTGTCCAGTGAAAAAAAGGCCACCTCCGATCCGCTGATCAGGGCAGAACATAGTAGCAGGAGCAGCAGAACGAAAAAACCACCCAATAAGCCCCATTGGATGAAAAGGATCAATAGAAGGGAAGGAGGCTCAGTATCCAAAGTCAGGACATTAGGTGATCAATTGCAGCCGGTCAGAACGGAAGATCATCCTCCATCTGGCTTTCATTCGCTGCACCGGAAGAAGCGCCTGATCCTTGCATGGAAGGTGCTGCGCCATATTCTGCCTCATCCGAACCCGGCCGTCCTTCTTTTTTCTCAAGGATGTGGAAAGTATTCGCCACCACATCCGTCGCATACCTTTCTACACCATCCTTGTCCGTGTATTTACGGTGGGTCAGCTTACCTTCAACATACACCTGCATACCTTTTTTCAGATACTTCTCGGCGCGTTCCGCCAGGTAGCGCCAAACGACAATATCATGCCATTCTGTAACCTTCTGCCATTCGCCGCTTTTGTCTTTATAATTTTCATTGGTGGCCAAAGAGAAGCGGGCAACAGCCACATTATTCTCAAGATACCGGACCTCGGGATCTTTGCCGAGATTTCCGATCAGAATCACTTTATTAACCATGGGGGAAAAGTTTAACAGTTTTCAACCTGACCTCAAAGATAACGCAAATTACAGGTGTGGCGCGGTAATTATGCTGAAGCCACGCCATTTGGTCATAAATTATGCCTTGAAAATCAATAGTTTATATCTGGAATTTGATACCCTGTGCCAACGGAAGGGTTTTTCCCCAGTTGATCGTATTCGTCTGCCGACGCATATACGCTTTCCAGGAATCCGATCCACTCTCCCGGCCACCACCCGTTTCTTTTTCTCCGCCAAAAGCACCACCAATTTCCGCGCCGGATGTGCCGATATTGACATTGGCAATCCCGCAATCCGATCCAGCCGCTGAAAGGAAATATTCCGCTTCGCGCATATTCACTGTCATGATTGCCGACGACAATCCTTGCGGCACATTATTCTGCATGGCAATCGCTTCCGTGAGTGTTTTATACGGCATGACATACAGGATTGGGGCAAACGTCTCTGTCTGCACGATCGGCATGTCATTTCGCACTTCCGCGATGCAGGGTTGCACATAACATCCACTCGCATATTTCTTGCCTTTCAGCACGCCTCCGGGTACGATCATCCGGCCGCCCTGGTTTTTGATGGCTTCCAGCGCTTTCTGATATTGATACACGGCTTGCAGATCAATCAGCGGACCCATGTGATTATTAGGATCGAGTGGATTTCCAATCTGGATCTGCTTATAGGCTTTGGCGAGTGATTTGGTAAACTTGTCAAATATGGATTCATGAATGATCACCCGCCGTGTGGTCGTGCACCGCTGACCGGCTGTACCGACTGCGCCAAACACAACGGCGGTCAGCACCATATTCAAATCCGCCTCCGGTGTCACGATGATGGCATTGTTGCCACCCAGTTCCAGTATCGTTTTGCCCAAACGAGATGCAACGGTAGCACCCACCGCTTTTCCCATTCGGGTACTACCTGTCGCTGAAACAAGCGCGACACGGGGATCTTTGGTCATCAACTCACCAACGCGATAATCGCCATTGATCAATGTCAGCAAGCCTTCGGGCAACTGATTCGCCATGATGATCTCTTTGAAAATATGCATACATGCAATTCCACAGAGTGGCGTTTTCTCCGAAGGTTTCCACATGACCACATCTCCACACACCAATGCAATCATCGCGTTCCATGACCAGACTGCGACCGGAAAATTAAACGCGCTGATCACCCCCACGACACCCAGCGGATGCCATTGCTCATACATACGATGGAGGGAGCGCTCGGAGTGCATTGTCAGTCCATACAATTGACGCGACAAGCCGACTGCGAAATCACAGATATCAATCATTTCCTGCACCTCACCCAGCCCCTCCTGGAGGCTCTTCCCCATTTCATACGACACCAGTCTACCCAATGGCTCTTTATTCCGTCGCAACGCGTCACCATATTGCCGGACAATCTCGCCGCGCTTTGGTGCCGGCACCATTCGCCAATATTCAAAAGCCTGAAGCGATGTCTTCATGACCTTTTCGTATTCCTTCGGCGTTGTCGTACTCACTGCACCAATGAGCTCGCCATCGACCGGCGACGGCGAAGGAAGAAAGTTCTTGGAGTTCGTTGATTTTAGCCCGGTGACAGTACCGTCATTAAATTTTTTGACACCGAGTTTCGCGAGAAAGCGCTTGTCCATTGCCATTACCTGAATCCGTTTGAAAAGTAAATGCTTTTTTCAAAATAGTATCGATCTGCGCAAAGATGGAGAATCTCCGACGCAAAACGGAATGACCCGACCCCGGAGGGTCCGATTAACGAATAATCTGGAACGATCCCGTATGGGCCACCCGGCCTTCTTCCCGCAATGCAAAATGATAGAGTCCCGGTGCCCATTGCTGCGTATTCACTTCATAAAACTGGCCCGACTGCACCGAACCCGATTGAATGGGTTGACCAATCGAATTGAAAATGAAAACTTCAGGTTTTATCATATCCGGAACCTGTATCCTGACCCGGTCGGAGGCAGGATTGGGATATACCTTGATGTTGAATTCAGAAATCGGTGTAGTGCTGGTCACGCCATCCTGAACTGTTACGACTTTAAAATCATCAAAATAGAATCCATCCCGGTGCGCAAAGCCATCTGTCACCAGCAGGAATCGGAGGAATATAACATCGCCGAGGTATGCAGACAAATCTATCTTTTCCAGCGTCCAGTGAACTTGACGGTTATCATACAAAGGTTCTTCGTACGCCTGGAAAATAGACCCGGGCGATGACTTCGTGCCGCAAAGATTCTCCCAATTGGTGCTGTTATGGCTGGCCTGGAAAACAACATAATCATAATAGTCTTCGATGTCCCATTTTGCCCAAAACTGTGCATAGGCTTCCGTCGCCTCTGTCAAATCCACCTGGTTATTGAGCATGCAGGCGGAATTGAGATTCGGCGCATATTCACCCTCCGGACTATCGGTTACGGATACCGGACCTGACTTATAGGATTCTGGTGTAGTGCCCCATGATCCTTCAGGAGAGGTTTCCCAAATAGCCATTGTACCCGGATCTGAAACAATGACGCTAGCCTCCGCGCGGACCTTGGTCAGGGTGTCTCTGAACACATAGGGGCCTTGCTGGCAGATGATCTCGATCTGTACTTCACGACCCACCGGAATGTCCTGCGCTACAGTGAACGCGAGATCTCTTTCAACCGGTTGAAACTGATCCAGTTGAAATTCAAACGGTTCCGGCAGATCAATGATCTCGCCACTCACGGCGCCAAACGACACGGTCACAGGTCCTTCCACCAATCCATACCGGGTGAATTCGAGCTTCAACGGATTCTGGCCGGGCTGAATGTAACGTGGATTTTCATCTGTGATGTCGATCAGTGAATTCACCAACTGTGCTGCGAGAATATTGAGTTTGAGGGTGGATTGACATAGCGGGATGATGCTTTCCTTCAACGGATAGAACCCGTCATCTGACGTGCCCACTTCCGGGGTCATTGAATACACGCCCTGATCGCCATACATCCAGTCATCGGAATCACCATTGGTGTTATAGCCAACGGTTTCAATGCCACGACCATAGATATAGCGATTCAGTTGGGTTAATAATTCAGCATAACGGCTGAAGAGTGTGGAGTCTACGTTTTGTGATTCCGTATATCCCCAGGGATGGATCAATGCATTGCCATAGGAATGGTAATTCAATGCCAGCTTGAAGTCATGTTGTTGGACAAATTGCGAAACGGCCTGGGTTTCCGGCTCGGAAAATGGTGCAGGTCCCCGATAGGTATCATTTCCCGGCCAGGGAGACGAGCCGATATCATCGTATGCCCATTGATAGCCATAATTCCGGTTGAGATCGACGCCATCGAAATCGGGTTCGAAGGTTCCGTTTTCATTATTATCGCGCATGTTCTTCCGGAGATTGCGCGTAAACATGTCGTTCTCCGGATCGTACCCGTCGATGTTGTATTCCAATCCATCCGGGTTGACGACCGGGATAAAATATAATTCTGTGTTGTCGACGATTTGCCGGATCAGCGGATCCTTGTCATAGTTTTCGAGCAGGAACCACATGTAATAAATGGTCTGGCTCACGGTGATCATTTCACGGGCATGATGCAAGCCGGTGTAGAGCATTTCCGGCTCATTCTCATCGGTCTCCGGTTGATCGGATATACGGACCCAGAAAATCTCGTTGTTGTTGTACGTCTTGATAGCACTCACAGGCCGGCGTATCGAGATCAGGTGCGGATACAGGATCGACATGGCGTCGAGATGATCGAGAATTTCAGGGTAGGTAAAGAAGCCGCCGGCTGAACCGTATTCAAAATTCCTGGGAACGTTTGGATTATAGGCATGCTCCTGGCACAGGAGCGGGTTGTCCCGTAGGGCGGCTGCCTGTTCTTTCCGGTAAATGTTCATGTCCGGGATATCGATGGTATATCGAATGCCGAGTTCATCAAAGCGCTGAAGCTGATAGGTCTCCACTTCCGTGGTAAAGGCATCACGGTGATCGTGATGACCATGGTGGAGATCCAGGCCGGTGCGGGCGATGTCGGTCAGGGTTTGTTGCTCATCAATGGGGAAGGTGATGCGGGCCATGGTGGATTGACTATTGGCGGTCGACCAAAGACAAAGCAGGAGCAGGGGGGTAAACATTTTCGACATGAACAATGGAATAAACTTGGATGCCCGAAAAGGCAGCGCAAAGTTAGCAATATACCGATAGCGGGGCCGGTCTTTCTGGTCCTGGCTAAGGGTGTTGGGTAAAAATATAATGTTTTGGGAACACATTATAATTTATCGTTATATAAATGTGCCGTCGGGATCAGCATATTGGAAAAAGAGGTGCTAAAATTTGGCTTCCGTTTTGGATTAAAATGTTTATTTACAACAAAAAATACATATAAATATTTTTAATGTAGAGGTATATGTAACATATACCAAATTAACCGCTCAGTCCCCCAAAACTCTATGCTGACACCGCTCCACACTACCCGATTGCCTGCAAAAACCCTACCACCCCCGATCCGGGCAAACCTTTCAGGCTTCAATTCACAATCAGCACAAATAACTTCACCTTTGGCTCGCGCCCCTAACCATGCATTCATGTTTACATTTCAATTTGCCAGTCTTCATTTTCTGTTATCTTTAGCATCGATCATGAATGTTTGTTCGCAGCCATCGGCTCGATCGAAAAACCAACAAATTATGATCCTGATGAATCCCTCTTGTCAGAGGGATTCTTTTTTTCGCACCCTGGTCTTCCTTTTTCTCATCTTTTCTTTTCCCGTCGTCAGCGCACAAGGGATCAGCGGCCAGGTGTTTGACGCGTTGACTGGTCAGCCTGTTCCGGGTGCAACGGTTGAGATCTCGGCAAACGATTCACTCCTGTCGATGATCACGTGCGACCAGGTAGGCGGGTATTCATTCTCAACTTCTTTCGCGGGACGGGTCACCTTACTGATCGAGGCAAAACAGTATGATCCGGTGATACAATCCAATATCCTGCTGGATGGATATACCCGGCATCGTTTTCATCATCAATTGACTCGTTCGCCCATCAACCTGCCGCCTGTTGAAGTGATCAGTTATGCGCCCAGAGATTATAATGCCGGGGTCAGCACGATCCCGTCGAATGATTACCTGTTCCTGGCCGGATACTATGATGATCCGGTGCGTATCGCGCATGGTGAGCCGGGGGTAGTCTTGCTCAACGATCAGGCCAATCATTTCACGTTTCGCGGACAATCACCTGTGTTTAACAAATGGTATCTGGAAGGACTGGAGATTGTCAATCCAAGTCACACGAACAATGCCGGCACATTAAGCGATTTGCCCACCGCCTATGGTGGCGGGATCAATCTTTTTTCTGCCCAAACCCTGGACAAGACAGAACTGGTATCCGGGGTCGGCCCCATGCTTTTCACACAAAGCGCAGGCCTGGGTGTAAATATGCATCTCCATGCCTCCACCACACCCGAATGGCGAGCCAAAGCCGGACTCATCGGATTTGAAGCAGGCGGAGGCATTCAATCCGGCCAATATAGCATGACGGATATCAATTTGCGGTACAGCTTTACCGGGTTACTGACAGGGCTCGGGGCGGATTTCGGTGGTGAGCGCATCGGATTTTATGATGTGGTCGCGTCGTATCAGTACGATCGATACCCGCATTCGCTCAAAGCTTTTGGCTGGGCAGGCCGGAGTACCAATTATTTTGATCGCGTCGAGGACCGGTTCGAACGTGAAGCATTCAAGGATTTCTTTGATATCCGGTTTGAAAATGATGTATACGGTGGCGGCCTTCGATATGATCGAAACTGGACGGATCATCTTCGGTTTTCCTCGGGTGCGGCCTATTCAATCCTGGAATCATCTTATACCCGGAATGGTGTTTTCGGAAACCAGGATCACACACTCGATCTGCAAGGCGAATCCACTGTCCTCTCTTCATTTGCTTCACTGGCTTTATCAAAGAACCAATTTGTGATTGAGCCTGGTTTCCAATTTTCGCGCAAGACCCATTCAAACTTCGTGTTCAACCCATTCCTCGATGAATCGGACCTTCGAATATTTATTCAAGGTGCATTTCCGGTGGGAGGCAAACTGAAGGTTGAACCCGGCGCTGATTTGTTGTATTCTTTTTTGGAAAAAACGTGGATCCCGGGATATCGGTTGATGGTCCGGTACCAGGTACATCCAGGGCATAGCATCAGGTTTGCCTCCCGTCTTGTTGGCGGTGAACCTGTAACTGGCATTGGCGAATCCGGGAACGAACGATTCCTTCGCGGACTTCATGTTGATCTGAATTATTCAGCCAGGTGGCTGCCACATGAGTTCGGCGTCACCTTTTTTTATTCCCGCGTGAGCAACCAGTTGGTTCTGCAGGATCAACAATCGCTGCATTTTTTGGCGGATTACCCGTTTGTCCCAACAGCCACGCCGCTCATCAGCCTCGGCGCAACCGGCCTGTCAGAATATATCGGTGGAGAATTGAATTGGGAATACCAGGGTGACGCGGGATGGCGATTCCAATTGAATCAATCGCTCTATTCAAGCCGGCGGGGATTTGAAGAAGGCCTGTTGTCGGAGGGCAGATACAACGGCACCTATGCCACCCATTTGACCATCGCAAAGGAATGGTTCAAGCCCAAGCAACCCAAAAACAGGATCTGGAATTTCGCTGGCCGGATACTGTGGAACGGCGGTCTCCATGCGCCTGAAATCGATATTCCGCTCTCTGATGAACTGGAAACCACCATTTTCAAATCCGGTGAAGAATTCAATATCAGCCTGCCTGATTTTTTCAGGATTGATGCCACCTTTACCCGTACGGTGACGCTCAAATCTGTGCGATGGCGGTGGTCATTGGATATTCAAAACGTGTTTGGATTGTCCAATACCGCTTACCAGTACTACGATCCATTCACCCAACAGATCGAAACGCAAAAGCACCTGGGCGTGATCCCCATCCTGTCCGTTCAGGCGTCGTGGTAAGCCGTTCACATAAAAGTTACGTGAATGTGTGGCGGGTTTGTTATTTTTAAGAATCAAAATCAAAACCCGGTATGGACGACAAAACGAAATCCATTGTAGCGCACATTACCCTGATTGGCTGGATTATTGCCCTGGTGATGAACCAGAACCAGGCTGATAAAGGACCAAACACTTCCTTTTACCTGAGACAAATGTTGGGGCTGATGCTTGTGGGACTGGCCGGATCAGTTGTAGGTTGGTTGACCTTCGGTTGGATCTCTACCATTATCAGCATCGCCTTGCTGGTGCTCTGGATCATTAGCTTGATCAGTGCCATTTCCGGAGAGCAAAAACCAGTACCGGTCGTGGGCGATATGTTCCAGGAATGGTTTAAAGGGCTGAGTTAAGCCCGGTTTTCAGCTCCGTTATCTCCGTTCCCGGAGTTACCGACTTTTACCGATATTCTTCGCTGGCTTGCCTGGCGAGGCAAAATCTATTGTGCATGTTCAATGCCACGGAGTTCATATTCCAGGGTCAAGTCCTGCGTTATGTTCCTGCGGTAATAGACGAGTCCATATCCCTTTCCGTACCATTCCTCTCCAGTCCAGGTGGAGTTGGACCACCCCACTTCTTCCGTCTCGAATTCATCCCGGACTGAAAACTTCGCTGCCGGGATCTTTTGTCCTTTGAAATCCCATTCCCCGAACCCGGTGAATTGCCGTCGACGCTGAAGGACAATCCGGAGCGAGTCAGTGGGCTGCCACCACTCCAGGTGGGTCAACCAGACCTGGGCGGAATCCGTGACCTGGAACGGGAACCGGTTTGGTGAATGAATACGGGCCATTTCCCGGACTTCCCTGCCCACTGAATCAATGAAATAGAGGATCAGGGAATCGATCACTACACCATTGGAAACAATCCGGTCAAATTGGCGTTGTACAATCCGCCCCTGGGGGTCGAAATTTACACTGACCAGACCTGATTCGCCATGGGCCGCATGTTGCCAGACCTCATACGGCAAAAGGCTGTCCCGGACACTTTCGTAACGATAAATAACCCCTTCCGGCTCCCAGGAGTCAACAGGGTAATAGAATTCGGAAAGGTCTGTGGCCCGCTCATTCGGGTTTTGACAACCCCAAAAAAGCCCGGATAGCCCTATGACAATTTGGCATAGCAAGGCCCATCTGGTACAGTATCTGATCATATCTTTGCATCCTTAATCGCTCTTCGAAATTATGTTTAAAATATTCACCAAGGTCTTTGGTTCCAAATACGAACGGGACGTCAAGAGTTACGCTCCGGTCGTGGAGGAGATCAATGACTTTGCCGAACAATATAAATCCCTCTCCCACGAGGACCTCCGGCATAAAACCATCGAATTCAGGGAACGGATAGCTGCTTTTCTCGCCGACATTGATGAGGAGATCAAATCCCTCCGGAGCCAGGCTGAAGAAACTGATGACTTTGGCCTCAAGGAAGATCTCTACAAGGAACTGGACGAGGTCATCAAGGAACGGGACAAGTCGCTGGAAGACGTGCTCAAGCAAATTCTCCCGGAAGCATTCGCCGTGGTGAAGGAAACGAGCCGCCGGTTTTTCGAACACGAGACAATCAGTCTGCGGGCACTCGATCACGACAAGGATCTGGCAGCCAAAAAAACCTATGTCAAGGTCGAAGGCGAAACTGCCCAATGGAAAAATGAATGGACCGCCGCCGGAGGCCACATCAAATGGAATATGATACCCTATGATGTGCAGCTCATCGGGGGCATGGTATTGCATGACGGGAAAATCGCGGAGATGGCCACGGGGGAAGGTAAAACGCTTGTCGCCACCATGCCCGCTTACCTGAACGCACTCGCCGGCCAAGGTGTACACATTGTAACCGTAAACGATTACCTCGCACGACGTGACAGCGAATGGGTGGGACCGATCTTTGAATTCCTTTTGCTGACGGTGGATTGTATCGACAAACACAGACCCCATTCGGCGGAACGAAAGGCCGCTTATAACAGCGATATCATTTACGGGACCAACAGTGAATTCGGGTTTGATTATCTGCGCGATAACATGGTCCGCTCACCTGAAGAACAAGTGCAGCGGAAGCACCATTACTGCATGGTCGATGAGGTGGACTCCGTGTTGATTGATGACGCGCGTACACCGTTGATCATTTCAGGACCGGTTCCGGAAGGCAGCGAAGAGCAGGAATATATGGAGCTGCGGCCGTATGTGGAAAAACTCATTGAAGGCCAGCGCAAACTCGCTTCTCAATATCTGGCTGAGGCGCGCAAGCTTATCCAGGAAAACCAATTCGGTCACCAGGAAGGCGAGGCCGGCATGGCATTGCTTCGTTCATACCGCGCATTGCCCAAGAACCGTCCGCTGATCAAATTCCTTTCGGAAGAAGGGGTGAAAGTTGCCCTGCAGCGAACTGAGAACTTCTATATGCAGGAGCAATCGAAAAACATGCACATCGTCGATGAGCCCCTGTTGTTTACTATCGATGAGAAAAACCGCCAGGTGGACCTGACGGAGAACGGCACTGAGTTCCTTTCGAAATACAATTCAGATCCCAACTTCTTCATTCTTCCCGATATCGTTGCCGAGATGCAGGCGATCACGGAAAACAAAGAGCTGAGCGCTGAAGAAATCGTAGAAGCGAAACAAAAACTGGCGCAGGATTTCTCCATCAAATCGCGCCGTATCCATGCGATCCATCAATTACTGAAAGCCTACTCGCTGTTTGAACGCGATGAAGAATATGTAGTGCTGGATGGCCAGGTCAAGATCGTCGATGAACAGACCGGGCGTCTGATGGAAGGTCGCCGGTATTCCGATGGTTTGCACCAGGCGCTGGAAGCCAAGGAAAATGTCAAGGTGGGCGAGATCACTCAAACCTATGCGACGGTTACACTCCAGAATTATTTCCGGATGTATCACAAACTGGCCGGTATGACCGGAACAGCTGAAACCGAAGCGAGTGAATTGTGGGAGATCTATAAGCTGGATGTGGTCGTCATCCCCACGAATAAACCGATCGTCCGGGATGACCGCGAAGACCTGGTCTTTAAGACCGCGCGAGAAAAATACAATGCAGTCATCGACGATATCGTCGACCTCACCAAGGCCGGGCGCCCGGTCCTGGTCGGTACGACCTCAGTAGATATTTCTGAAAAGCTGAGCCGGATGCTTCAACTCCGGGGCATTGCACACAATGTCCTCAACGCCAAACAGCATCAACGTGAAGCTGAGGTGGTAGCTGAAGCAGGACATGCCGGAAAAGTGACGATTGCAACAAACATGGCCGGCCGGGGAACTGACATCAAACTTGGTCCGGGCGTGCGTGAAGCCGGTGGTTTGGCCATTATCGGTACAGAGCGCCACGATTCACGACGCGTTGACCGCCAGTTGCGCGGTCGTTCAGGTCGCCAGGGGGATCCGGGGTCTACCCAGTTTTATGTTTCACTCGAGGACAACCTCATGCGCTTGTTCCATTCGGAACGGATTGCGAAAGTCATGGACCGGATGGGGCATAAGGATGGCGATGTGATCCAGCACAGCATGGTGACCAAGTCGATTGAGCGCGCGCAGAAGAAAGTGGAGGAAAATAACTTCGGCATCCGCAAGCGTCTGCTGGAGTATGATGACGTGATGAATATCCAGCGCGAAGCCATTTATCGCAAACGACAACACGCGCTGGAAGGAGCCCGGTTACAGCTTGACCTTAACTCCATGTTTATGTCGACTGCTGAAAGCATCGTTGAACAGGCCAAAAACCAGAACAACTACGATGATTTTGTGCAGTCCAGCCTGAGTGCATTGGGCATAGTGCCGGAAATGGATGAAGAATCATTCAAATCCATGGATGTGAATTCACTGGTGGAAGCTTATCAGGACCAGGTTCAAAACGAATACGAGTTCAAGCGGAAAAAGATCACAGAGCAATTGCTCCCGATCATTAAAAATGTGCACGAGGCTGAAGGGCATCGCTTCAAGCGCATTGCCATTCCATACACGGATGGCCGCAAGAATGCACTGCCGGTATCCGCAGATCTGAAGGAGGCCGTAGACTCGAATGGAAAATCGATCATGCTGGATATTGAAAAAGCACTGACCCTTTCGTTGATCGATGATCACTGGAAAGAGCATCTCCGGCACATGGACGAACTGAAGGAATCTTCCCAGGCGGCTTCATTCGAGCAAAAGGATCCGCTGGTCGTGTACAAAATGGAAGCGTATGGATTGTTCGAAAGTCTTGTTTTCCGGATCAATCAGGATGTAACCTCCTATTTGTCGCGGGGACAGTTGTTGATTGCCGGCGATGACCAGGTGCGGGAAGCGCGCGAACAAAGGACGGACCTAAGCAAGGTGCAGACGAATCGCTCGGAATATGCAGCGCGCAAAGCTGCTGCGGCTGCAGCCGGTCGTCGCCCTGAAGCGATGGTCGAAACCGTTCGTCGTGATGAACCCAAGGTGGGACGAAATGATCCGTGTCCGTGCGGCAGTGGCAAGAAGTACAAGCAGTGCCACGGTCGATAGCCGGATTACAGGTTACGCACATATTGACGGTGCAGGATATCGTCCCAGATACACAGTACCAGCAGGCCGCCAAAGGCCAATGCCAGCGAACCCAGGCAAGGCAATCCGCCAATGCCTATAATCATTGCACTGAGCACAAGCGTTGCGATCACGCGATGCATGATCCACTTTCCGGTGGCTCGTTTCACAGCCAGCACCATACTCCCTGAGAAAAGCAGGATGCCGAGTCCCAGCGCGAGCCGACCCGTGAGGTCCAATGCGTGATCCGGATCATACAAGGACTCCTTGATGGAGTAGGCATAAAAGATCAATCCCACAATCATCGGAAAATGGATCAGGCTGAAGGCGTCCCGGGCCAGCATGGATTGCCTGAATCCTTTTGCCTGCTCCAAGGCATGCTCCAGCTTTTCGCGCGCATTGATAAAGTACAGCCACCACAGTGAACAGGTAATGCCCACACTGACCAGGCATAATAACACAAGATCGCGGGTGATCGCGCCATGACTTACCCCCGCTGCCGCTACGATCAGATTTTCACCCAGGGCGATGATCATGAATAAGCCGTGTCGTTCTGTGAAATGCCCGGGGTGAATATTCCAGCCGTCCCGGCGCCCGCCTACGGTTGCCGCAATCACATCAAGCAGGATAGTCAACCCCCATAAAATATATCGCCACTCGCCACCGATCAATCCACCGGCAATCACAGCCGCCAGCCCCAGAAGGGAAAGTGAAGCAAAAGATCGAACCGCTTGCTTGAGGTCGGGGTCTTCCATCGAAACCCAGATATAGATCAATAGCCCGATCCCGCGCACGGCCACATACGAAATCGCGAACCACCATCCCTGGTCTGTGATGGCCACCGGCACCCCGATCGCCATGAAGAATCCGACGGCGGTCGCCATAATAATCCAGAATAAAACATGTTTATGCTTTGTATTCGCTGCATTCAGCGCCCAGGTAAATTGTGTCCAGGCCCACCAGACGAGCCAGAACACCAGGATAGCCCGACCCACATGCAGCCAATCAAAGCCATGATGCAATATTTCCACCACCTGCGTCACGGCAAACACAAAGACAATGTCAAAGAAGAGTTCAGCAAAACTGACCGACTGGTCGCCGTCGGCTAACATCTGCTTCCTGAGCTGGCGTGAGATCATATGCTTTTATTCGGTGGATCGTGTTTATTCTCCGGATCGGTGGTATTCCCCTGAAGACCTATTTTTACAGCGAATATATTTCAACTGATGGCTTCAAACCCCAATATACTGATCACCGGCGGCGCCGGATTTATCGGATCGCATGTCATTCGCCGGATGGTGAACCGATATCCCGATTACCATATCATCAACCTCGACGCATTGACATACGCCGGCAACCTGAATAACCTGCTTGATGTCCAGGATGCTGATAATTACGAATTTGTAAAGGGCGATATCACGGACCACGACCTGGTGGCCCAACTGGTCAGCGAAAAGAAAATTACCGGCATTATCCATCTCGCTGCGGAATCCCATGTCGACCGATCGATTGAAGATCCCATGGCGTTTGTCAAAACGAACGTCCTGGGAACCGGGAATTTACTGGACGCAGCGCGAAAGGTGTGGAAACAAAATGGCGTTGAAGGTCGCTTTTACCATATCTCCACCGATGAAGTGTATGGGGAGTTGGGACCCACTGGGTATTTCACAGAAGAAACACCCTATGCTCCGCGAAGTCCGTATTCGGCTTCGAAGGCAGCCAGTGATCATTTGGTTCGAGCATACTTCAGCACTTTCGGCTTCCCAATCGTGATCAGTAATTGCAGCAATAATTATGGGCCCAACCAGTTTCCGGAAAAACTGATCCCATTGATGATTCATAATATTCAGCATCAGAAAGAATTGCCTGTATACGGCGATGGGTCAAATATCCGGGACTGGCTGTATGTGGAAGATCACGCGGAAGCGATTGATGTGATTTACCACAGAGGGAAGGCGGGCGAAACGTACAATATCGGTGGTGGAAACGAATGGAAAAATATCGACCTGGTGCGCACTCTCTGTAAATTAATGGATGACAAGATGGGCCGGCTATTGGGTACATCGGAAGAACTGATCCGGTTTGTAAAAGACCGCCAGGGCCATGATCATCGATATGCGATCGACTTTTCAAAACTTACCCGTGAGCTGGGGTGGACGCCGGCAACTGATTTTACCACCGGGTTGAGCAAAACGATTGACTGGTACCTGGAAAACCAGGAATGGATAAACCAGGTGACGGACGGTTCTTACCAACAATTCTACACACGCCAGTATCACGAGCGGTAACGAGTTTTTCAGCATAGGGAAATCAGATTTCATTTGATCTTTTTCGTTTTTGAGTTGTTTACCTCGTAAATCAAAACCTGATTCTCCTATGCTTCGTTATTGGCTCTTTATCGTTCCCGCGTTCGTCTTCGCTTGTAAACCCGGTGATTCCACCGGCAGTGAATCCGCTGACACCACGGATACCACCCAGGTGATGCTTCCGGTTCCGGCCATTGATCAAATGTGGAATACAGAAAATACATTGACCACGGCTGAATCCGTCCTTTATGATCCTGCCGATAACTTGCTTTATGTATCCTGCATCGGTGCGGTCCCGCCTACCGCCAAGGATGGCGATGGGTTTATATCCCGTGTTCGGCTCGATGGTCAAATTGCGGAATTAAAATGGGTGACCGGGCTGAATGCGCCAAAAGGCATGGGACAGGTAGGTCAGAAGTTATACGTCACCGATATAGACCGATTGGTTGAGATTGATATGCCTGCTGCCAAAGTGACCAATTCATGGTCTGTCGATGGCGCACAGTTTTTAAATGATGTGTCCGTTGCACCTAATGGCAAGGTGTATTTCACCGATTCAGGTACTCGAAAAATTCATGTGTATGCTGATGGAAAAATCTCCACCCTGGAAACTGCGGATGTTATTGGGGGTGTAAATGGTGTATTCGTTGAAAACGGGCAGTTGTACCTGGCCGGTTATTCCTCAGGCGAGGTATATCGCCTGGACCCGAATACATTGAAAGCAGATAAGTTGGCTGAAGGTATTCCCGACGGGGATGGGATTGAGCGCTACGGGAATGGTTGGCTGGTGTCCAACTGGAATGGCGAGGTGCATTATATTGATGCGAATAATGAAGTGACCGAGTTGCTGGATTCCCAGGAAGCCAAACTCAACTCGGCAGATATTGAAGTTATTCCGGAAAAGAATATGATGTTGGTCCCGACTTTTTTTGGGAATACTGTCGCGGCGTACGAGTTGAAAATGCCTGAAGAAGCAAAAATGTAAACCAAATCACTTATTGCTTCCAGTGCGATAGATCTCTGCCGGTTAATTTTTCCAGTTCTGTGATTTCGACAGTCAACTGGTGGAGGATATAAGCTTTCATTTCGGCTGTGACTTTATCCTTTTCAAGTGGTCTGCTATTGATCTGCGAGACGATATGGCCGAGCCCGGCATTTTTAATTCGTCTGAGAAATCCTGAAAGACCCCATTGTACTAACAGGCCATTCATCCTTTGAATACACTTCTGCAGCCATGGTATCCTGTTACTACGGGCTGCGTTTGATTTTTGATGCACGCGGGGAGGTATAAAATCCGGTTCCACTGCCAGAAACTGATAAATTTCCTTCAACAATTCCGCCGGTCGGGATTGGATATCCTCAAACCAGATCAACATGATCTGCTCTGGTTTGAAATAACGGAAAAACCGGTTTAAATGTGTAGCCGATTGCGACATCCCAAGATATTCCGGCTCCTCGTGTATAGCCTGCGCCATCGGACGATCTTCCTTTCCGACAAAGTACCTGGCAAAATTGTAGTGGGACTCTATACGGTCGACCGGGTTCGAACACAATAGAAAATCTTATATCCGGGTTATGCGCATAAACACGTTGGGCGGCATTGATATCATAACAATATTGCGGTGTAATCTCTCCTTTCAATTTGCCTGGCGTGCAGTGCCGAAAATGATTAGCATACCAGTCAATGCCCTTTTGATAATTGGGTTTCAATACCGGATGTCGGAAGGATACCCTTTCATTGAAAAAATGAACTTCCTTGGGGTATGACATGCACAGTTGGGGATGATGCTCCAGCATGTGGCCGAGCCATGTGGTGCCGGACTTGGACGCGCCTATGCCAACGAAGTCAATTTTAAACTGGCTTGACATGTTATCGCCCTTGAATGGACGTCTCTTTAGAAATGAAAAAGTATTCGGTATTCGGTAATCAAATTTCCGCTAAAGTAAAAATGTGATTCATTCACAATTGACAATTAACAAAATCACTACTCACCACTCACTACTCACTACTCACTACTCACTACTCACTACTCACTACTCACTACTAGTTCCTAACTCCTACTTCTAAAAAGTCTCTCGTACACCTCTTCATGCCGGTCCATCGCCACATCCAGGGCAAACGTTTTCCGGACATGGTCATAGGCTTTCATCCCCTGGGTGCGCCAACGGTCATTCTCCAGTAAATACCGAAGGCCTTCTTCAAAGTTATCCTTTGCAGCATGAAACCCGAAATTACTGGCAAACTCATCTGTATTGACAAAACTGAGAATGGCACATTGGTGCGCAGCTGCTTCGAGAAATGAATTGGGTAATGCTTCACGAGCCGCTGTATTGATCAGCAACCAGGCTTGCTCAAGCAGATCATGATGCTTCGTGCCATTGAATTGATCTACAAATCCATGGTAAATAATATTCGGAGCATTGAATTGCTGCTGAAGTGCAGTATAATATTCCTCTCGCCGGCTCTTTCCGGCAATATGAAATTGTACCTCCGGGAATTTTTCCGCTAATGAAAGGATCAACTCCGGGCGTTTGCGCTTATCCACCCGGGACATGGACACGATATTGGGTATTGCTGATTTATGCACTTCCGCCGGCACAATAACTGGTGTGGGTAAAAAAGCAAGTTCATTTCTCGGATGGTACATGCGGCGAATCTTGTCCAACTGATCGACTGCGGGCGCATATACACCGTCACTGTTGCGAACAGCACGACGAACCAGGAAATTGTTCTCGTAGAGATAATTTTTGGTGACCTGCCAACGCGACTTTGAGGGATAGACCCAGTCAATCCACCAGTCATACGTATTTCGTGGATCGCGGATCGTCGACATGTGAACAGCGTCGGGGACATTCGTTTTAGCCAGGTAGGTTCCAAATGATGGCTCACAGGAGTGGTAGACATCAGCCTTGACCTTTCTGTACAACTCCTTGCTTTTCAGAATATCTCCCTGGGTATACGCCAGTACGGTGATCCCGTCCAGATCTTCTTCCTTCCTCTGACCTTCACGTTGCGGGGTGATCGCAAATACCTCGTATCCCCGTTTGACGAGTTCTCCACCAATCGTCCGGGTGGCTTTACCAAATCCGCCATGTTTTCCCCAGGCAAAAATTTCAACACTGATCAGGCAGATCCGTTTGGGTCTTGATTTCATCTATCCAGGTGTGAGCGGGCCGAAGGTAAAAAGAATCCGATTCAGGATTTTAGCCAATCTTCGAGGTCCTTTCCCGACCATTTCTCCAGGGATTCAATATCTGCTCTCAACTCGTTCAGGATATAAGCCCTGGCCTCCGCTGTCAGTCGCTCTTTCTGCAATGGCTTGTTATTCATCCGCACAGCCCATTGCCAGGGTCGGGAGCGTTTCATCCAACCCACAATGGTAGAAAAACCGACACTACTCAACTTGTGGTTAATATTCCGTACAAAACGCTCGAGGCCCGGCATCCGACTCACACGCCCGGGATTGGACTTCTCTTTCACCTTCTCCGGAATAAATGATGGATCAACGCCCAGAAAGGAAAAAACTTCCTTCAACAACGCTTCCGGTTGGGTCTTAATATCCTCAAACCAAACGATAAATATTTGTTCTTTTGAAAAATACTGCAGATACTTCGAAAGGTTTTTGAAATAACGTGACATTTCCAGATACTCGGGCTCCTCCTGCAAGGCTTTTAACATCTCTCGTCGCTCAATTTTCACAAAGTGCTTGGCAAAATTATACTGGGATTCAATCCGGTCGAATGGATTCCGCAAACAATAAAAAATTTTAACCTCCGGATTGTGCTGAAAAATGCGCTCCGCCGCCTGTGTATCCGTACTATACAAAGGCGTGATCTCGCCTTTGATCGCGTCAGCGGCACAGTGCGAAAAGAATTTCGCATACCAGGCCAGTCCGTGCGCATATCCCGGTTTATTCGTCCCGCTTCTGAATCCATGGGTTTCATTAAAATAATAGACCTCCTTCGGCATCGACATGCACACCTGCGGATGCTGCGCCAGCATCTGGCCGAGCCAGGTAGTCCCGGATTTGGAAGCACCTATGCCCACAAAGTCGATCTTGAACTGGCTTGTCATTTCGTTAGTATTCAACGGATTTATCCAACGTGAAAGAAAGTGATCAGTATTCGGTATTCAGTATTCGGTA